>Ga0335394_10000025_pt1 | contig 155000 bp, 125 predicted proteins | sample MAT03_FD_205741 | JGI IMG/M metagenome (GOLD analysis project Ga0335394, IMG submission 205741) | Freshwater microbial communities from Lake Fryxell liftoff mats and glacier meltwater in Antarctica - MAT-03 (spades assembly) (version 2) ... | reverse complement strand
TTTTCGTGGCATCGAGCCACTCAATTGACCCGCCTTTCATCCCGTCGCTAAAACATTGCGGGTACTCACCTGCGGTTCGATATACCCCGCTCGTTTATAGCGCGGGGCTTCTCGGCGGACAGCTAAACTAATCAACCCCAAATAAATAATTCCCCAAATTGCAAAAGCATAGTTGGCGGGAATGATTTGAACGTCACTGAAAAAAGTGTTAGAAATTTCGCCAATTGTCAGACCGTTGAGAGGAGCAATATTGGCTAAAATATTGAGCGAGAATGCGGCAACGATCGCAATCAAGTTTACCCATTGCTTGAGAATCTTGGAGTGGAAGCGGCCAGAGTTTGAGTTCATACGTATGGATACTCCTGTTGTTTTAATAACGTAAGTTGCTAGTTATATTATTAAGGCTTTTGCACCAGGTACGTTGTTGCGCTTTAGCGCTAAAAGAGCGCTAAAGCGCAACAACGTACCTAACTAGCAACTGGAGTTAATAGCAAATCGTCTCCAGCCTAGAAATGCTGGGGCTACACAGGCTATATAGCTGCTATTTCTTTAAGCTTAAGCATTTTTTTAGGATTGTGTCCGACGCTAGAACACCGGATGGGGATGAGAAACCGATTTTATTTGGTTGAAAAGGCCGATATTTTCTTGATTTAACCGCCATATTGCCGGTTTCTGGGATTACTGAAGCGGCTTTTAAGCACGCTTAAACTCTTTTGGACGGTTCACCCAGTCAGAGACAACAGTTACGGGATAACTTGGTTACTCGAAAAAAAGAAATAAGCGTGATAATTTAATGATATAGCCATAGCCAGATATGTTAGGACAGTATAGAGCTATTCCCGGCAAGGAAGCGACTGTGTTTACACTCAGCATTGCTGACCTTGCACTTTGCTATAGTTACCAGAGCTAAGAGATTATCTCTGGATGGGAGGAAGTGATGAATAGCAGTGCCATTTTGTGTGTAGATGACGATCCCTTCGTTTTAAAACTACTCTTGGAGCAATTAAAGCGCCACTTGGGAGATAGTTGTTACATAGAAGTGGCAGAAAGCAGCAAAGAAGCTTTAGAAATTGCCGAAAAGTTGTATAACGAGGGAATAGAAATTAATCTAATTATCTTCGCTCAATTCATGCCAGGGATAAAAGGAGATAAATTGCCGATCGCGTTTCAGACGTGGCATCCAAAAATGTTGCAAATAGCGTTAACTGAACAGGCAATTACTGAGGCAGAAATCGATGGTATGAACGCTGCTAACTTGTATCGCTACATTGCTAAACCTTGGCATGAAATTGACCTAGCATTGACTGTAAAGGAAGCCCTGCGGCGTTATACACAAGAGCGACAATTAGCCAAACAAAATGAGGTACTGAAAAAATTAAAGGCGTCCCTAGAACGAAAATTCGCAAAGCGTACTCTCGAACTGACCGCAGCCAATACCCGACTTCAACAGGAAATTGTCGAGCGCAACTTACTTGAGGAAAAGCTGAGTTTTTCTGAGCGGAAAATACGTGCAGTCTTCGAGGCAATGACCGACATTGTACTGATAGTTAGCGAAGAAGGAGCCATAGAAGTTGTACCGACAAATCCGGCCCGATCGGGCCAAACTGACGCCAATTTGCTCAACTCAACTATAGAGCAATTTTTTCGGGAAGAGTCAGGGGAAGTTTGGTTCGGCAAAATACGGCAAGCAATCGAAGAAAACCAAGCGATCGATTTTGACTACAGCCTACCCCTTGACAACGAGGAAGTTTGGTTTGCCGCCTCCCTTTCCCCTTTACCCAACAACTCAGTCATCTGGGTAGCGCGTAACATCACCGAACGCAAGCAAGCAGAGGCAGCAATGCAGTCAGCCAAAGCGGCTGCCGAAGCTGCAAACCGGGCCAAAAGTACCTTTCTTGCCAATATGAGCCACGAATTGCGATCGCCCCTCAACGCCATCCTTGGCTTTGCCCAAATAATGAGCCTCAGTCAAACCCTACCCTCCGAACACGGTGAAAATCTCGGTATCGTTAAGCGTAGCGCCGAACACCTGCTCACCGTGATCGATGACGTACTAGACATGGCCAAAATTGAGGCCGGACGCACCACCCTCCACGAAACTAACTTCGACCTCCATCGCCTGCTGAACGACTTGAAACAAATGTTTCAACTCAAAGCTGACGATAAGGGATTGGAATTAGTTTTTGTTTCCTTCGACGTGCCTAAATATGTGCGAACAGATCAAGTTAAATTGCTTCAAGTCTTGATTAACCTAATCACCAACGCGATTAAGTTCACAGAATCGGGCGCAGTGTCGGTACGGGTAAGACGGGAAATAGGCGAGTGGGAAGTGGAGAGTAGGGAAGGCTTTCGCGCGACTCGCTGTTCCCTACACTTTGAAGTTGAAGACACGGGTGATGGCATCGATCCCGACGAGTTAGATAATGTCTTTGAAGCCTTCGGGCAAACAAAAACAGGACAACAACTACAGGAAGGGACAGGCTTAGGGTTACCTATTAGCCGGAAATTTGTCCAACTGATGGGTGGCGAAATAACTGTCGGCAGTGAAGTTGACAAAGGCACCACCTTCAAATTCAATATTAAAATCAGTCAGATAGAGGCTACTGAGATCGAGAGCAAACAAGCGACACAACGAGTCATTGGCTTAGAACCCAACCAACCCCGCTATCGTATTCTGATTGTGGATGATAAATGGGACAATCGCCAGCTACTTGTGAAACTGCTTTCCCCACTTGGCTTTGATATTAAAGAAGCCAGCAACGGTAAAGAGGCTATTGAGATATGGGAATATTGGGAGCCGCATCTGATCTGGATGGACATGAAGATGCCGGTAATGAACGGGTATGAAACCACCAAACGGATTAAAGCGACCGCTAAAGGCAAAACCACTGCCGTGATTGCTTTAACAACCAGTAGCTTTCAGGAAGAAGAAGCCATTATTCTAGAAGTTGGTTGCGATGATTTTATCCGCAAGCCCTTCCGAGAAGAAGATTTCTTTAAAACAATGAATAAACATATTGGGGTGCTATATGTTTACGAACAACTAACCCACTCGCCAGCTTCAACCGAAACGGACGCGCTGGTTCTCAAACCGGATGTCGTTGCTGCCTTACCTGCTGATTGGTTAGCTTCCTTGCAACAAGCCACAATCGAGTGCGATTTAGCGATGATGCTGCTCCTGATCGACGAAATTCGCGAACAAGACGATCGGATTGCTAATGCTCTAGCTTATTTAGCTAACAATTTTCAGTTTGAAGAGCTATTAAACTTAATCCAGAGCGAGACAGGTCAAATATGATCCCAAAGCAAGTTAATGACTTTAAAGCCAATATTTTAGTAGTTGATGATAACGCCGAAGATTTGAAACTTTTAATGGGTATGTTGTCATCAAAAGGGTATAGAGTCAGGGTAGCCCCGAATGGGCAACTGGCTATTAAGTCTGTGAAATCAAGTCCTCCAGACTTGATTTTGCTTGACATAATGATGCCTGGAATAGATGGCTATGAAGTCTGCCAACACTTAAAAAAAAATTGCCAAAGTAGGGATATTCCCATTATCTTTTTCAGCGCATTGAATCAAGTTTTTAATAAAGTCAAAGCTTTTTCGATAGGAGGAGTAGATTACATCATCAAACCGTTTCATGAAGAAGAGGTTTTGGCTCGCGTTGAGAATCAATTGCGCGTGCAGTCATTACAAAAGCAGTTAGCCGAACAAAATGCACAACTACAACAAGAAATTCGTTATCGCAGTTGTGCCGAAGCCGCATTGCGATCGAGCCCTAACAAGTTACGCGAGCAGAACATTATCTTGGCCAATCTAGCCAAAAATCAAGCCCTCAATCAGGGAAATGTTAAACCTGTTATCCAAGAAATTATAGAAGCGACTGCCCATAATTTAGCGGTTGAACGAGCGAGTATATGGCTGTATGAAGAGAACAGCAGAAAACTGAAATGCTTTGATTTATTTGAGCAGAGTCTTAAGCAGCATAGCGAAGGATTTGAACTGTCAATAGTAGACTATCCGGCTTATTTTGAAGCTTTGGAGCAAGACGAACCGATCGCAGCTGCGGACGCGCACGCAGACCCGCGAACTAAAGAGTTTTCCGAGTCTTATTTGACTCCATTAGGGATTGCTTCTATGCTCGATATACCCATTCGGCTAGGGGGAGAGACGGTGGGAGTTTTATGTTTGGAACACATCGGATCTGCTCGCGATTGGACACCGGAAGACCATAATTTTTCGCGATCGATCGCAGATTTAATATCTTTGGCACTGGAAGCAAGAGAACGTCAACGTGCAGAAGCAGCGAGACGTTCCTCTGAAGAAAAATTAGCATCCGCCTTCCGATCTTCTCCAGATCCGATCGGACTGCTAAATTTCGCGGACGGACGCTACATGGAAGTCAACGATAGCTTCTGTAACTTTTTCGGTTATTCTCGCGCACAGACGATCGGTCGCACCGTCCGAGATCTGAATATTTGGGTCAATCTAGAAAAGCGCAACAAAATCGTCCAAATCGTGCAAGAGAAAAGAGCCATTCGCAATTGCGAAGTCGATGTTCGCACAGCTTCAGGCGACATAAAAACGGTACTATTTTCAGCCGAACTGATCGAAATTGACGGACAAGAATGCCTACTTGGCACAAAGAAGGACATCACCGATCGCAAAAAAGCGGATTTGGCACTAAAATCGGCAACCGAACGCCTGCAATATCTGCTTACCTCTAGTCCAGCAATTATTTACAGCTGCAACGCAGGGGAGGATTTTCGCACTACTTTTATCAGCAGCAACGTAAGCGCAATGTTGGGCTACGAAGCGCGAGAATTTTTAGAAGATTCCAGTTTCTGGAGCTACCATATTCACCCAGAAGATGGCCATCGTATTTTTATCGGATTAGCGAACTTGTTATCGCAGCGGTCTTACTCCTGCGAATACCGCTTTTTGCACAAAGACGGCACTTATCGCTGGGTCTACGATCAGCGTAGGTTAGTCAAGGATAAAGCTAGCAAGCGCGTCGAATGTATTGGTTATTGGGTAGATATCAGCGATCGCAAACAAGCAGAATTTGCATTGCGGGAGAGTCAACGCCGATATCAAACCTTAGCAGAAGCCTCACCTGTTTGTATATTCAACACCGATGCTGATGGAAATTGCCTCTACGTCAATCAGCGCTGGAGCGAGATTACAGGACTCTGCTTAGAAATGGCTTCTTCAGAAGGGTGGACAAGTAACTTACATCCAGATGATCGCGATCGCGTTTTTACCGACTGGGCTTTTGCAGTAGAAGCTAGGGTGGAGTTTAAGTCTGAGTATCGCTACCGGCGTCCTGATGGGACGATCGTTTGGGTAATCGGTCAAGCATTGCCAGAAATTGGGGATAACGGAGAAATTAAAGGCTACGTCGGTACGATTACCGATATTAGCGATCGCAAACGCACAGAAGCAGCCCTCAAAGAAAGTGAAGAACGCTTTCAGCTAGCCGTTTCTGGCACAAATGACGGCATTTGGGATGGCGACTTGAGAACCGATCGAGTTTATTTCTCTCCTGTTTGGATGAAAATGTTCGGCTACAGCGAAGGAGAATTGCCCTATGTAATTAGCACCTGGTTAGATAGAGTGCATCCAGATGATTTACCCAAAGCTTTGGAAGATTTTCAAGACCACCTTGAGGGCAAAACCCCCATTTATCAGAACACCCATCGAATCCAACGTAAAGATGGTCAATGGTTGTGGGTTGAGGCGAAGGCTAAATGCCAGCGCGACTCAGGAGGGAAAGCTTACCGAGTGACGGGGACAATGGCCGATATTACCCAACGCAAACAGGTAGAGGAGGCATTGCAGGAGAGTGCAGAACGGGAAAGAGCGATCGCCCAAGTTATTCAAAGAATGCGCCAAACTCTGGATATTGAAACGATCTTTGCGGCGACAACCCAAGAATTGCGGCAAGTCATCGATTGCGATCGCGTTGTAGTCTATCATTTTCATCCCGACTGGAGTGGAGAATTACTCGCCGAGTCCGTGGGGAGTGAATGGACTTCTCTACTGCAAGAACAACTTCATAACCCCAATTTGGCAAAAAATGCAGTTGAAGACGAGCATTGCACTGTGAAAGTACTCAATAGCTTAGATTCTCTTCTAATCCGGGATACTTATCTGCAAGAAACTCAAGGCGGTGTCTACACTGAAGGCGCAAGGCATTTAGTTGTTGAAGATATTTACTTGGCTAATTTTACCCCTTGTTACCTCGAACTCTTGGAGCGATTTCAAGCCAGAGCTTATATCATTGTACCCATCTTCTCTGGCAATAAACTTTGGGGATTGTTGGCAACTTATCAAAATTCCGCTCCCCGCAAATGGAAAACAGCAGAAATTAATGTTGTAGTTCAAATTGGCAATCAATTGGGAGTCGCTTTGCAGCAGGCAGAATTACTCGAACAAACTAAAAGACAGTCGCAAGCACTGGAAAAATCTGCGATCGCCGCCGATGCAGCCAACCGCGCCAAAAGCGAATTTCTCGCCAACATGAGCCACGAACTGAGAACTCCACTCAATGTTATACTCGGCTTTACCCAAGTGATGAGTCGTGAAAGTTCTCTATCTAGCCAGCAGCAGGAAACCCTAGTAATTATCAATCGCGCTGGCGAACATCTGCTCGAACTGATTAACGACATTCTGGAAATGTCCAAAATCGAGGCTGGTCAAACAACATTAAATGAAAACAGCTTTGACTTAATTTCCTTGCTAGACAGTCTAGAAAAAATGTTGCGATTCAAAGCCGAATCAAAGGGTTTGGAACTTCGATTTGAATATGCACCTGACCTGCCTCAATATGTGGAAACAGACGAAAACAAGTTACGTCAAGTCCTGATTAATTTGCTAGGTAATGCCATGAAATTTACCGAAAAAGGTAGGGTGGTGTTACGAGTTAAAAGTGGATTAATAAATAGTGAGGAAAGTAGCAATATCCAATCCTTATTTTTTGAGATTGAAGACACCGGCCCCGGTATCAACCCCGAAGAACTCGATCTTTTATTTAAAGCTTTTGGGCAAACAGAAACAGGTCGTAAATCTCAGCAAGGAACGGGATTGGGTTTACCTATTAGCCGAAAATACGTACAATTGATGGGTGGAGATATTAGAGTCAGCAGTACCCCTGGCAAAGTAACTTCGTTTACTTTTGATATTGCCATAAAATTGACTGATGAGGCTGAAATTAAGACACCCCAAAGTAAACGCAGAGTAATTGGTTTAGCGCCCAATCAGCCCGAATATCGCATTTTGGTAGTTGACGACGCTAGAGAAAGCCGCCTTTTGTTAGTCAGACTATTCACATTAATCGGCTTCTCCGTGCGGGTGGCGGAAAATGGTCAAGAGGGAGTTAGCGCCTGGTCAAGTTGGTTACCGCACCTGATCTTGATGGATATGAGGATGCCGGTGATGGATGGCTATGAAGCGACTAAACAGATTAAAGCACATCCTCTGGGGAAGGCAACTAAGATCGTTGCCCTTACTGCTAGCACCTTCGACGAACAGCGACAGACGATTCTGTCAATTGGGTGTGACGATTTTGTTGGTAAGCCGTTTCGAGAGGAGGTTTTGTTAGGAAAAATCAGCCAACATCTAGGGGTTCAATATATCTATGAAGAAGAAAAAGATCTAATAGCGAACGCAATGCAGCCAAAAGATTTTTTGCCAGAAGCAGATTTAGTTTCTCTTTTGTCTGAAATGTCTGCTGAGTGGGTAGCACAGTTATACCATGCCGCAGTTCAATGCAGCGATGAGATAATTTTGGATTTGCTCGAACAAATTCCTCCCGAAAAATCCGCTTTGGCAGACGCTATTACAGATTTAGCAAATAACTTTCAGTTTGAAAAAATTATGCAATTGACACAAGAGGGTGCGAAATGAATTGCGAACAGGTTGATTTGTCTAAAAAAGATATTCTCATAGTTGATGATACGCCAGCAAACCTGCGTTTTTTAGCCAAGATTCTCACGGAGCAGGGGTATAACGTTCGCAAAGCTTTGAATGGGCAGATGGCTCTGACTTCGTGTCAAATGATTTTACCGGATATGATATTACTCGATATTATGATGCCCGATATGGATGGGTATGAAGTTTGTCTGCGTCTGAAAGCGGACGAGCAAACTTGCAAGATTCCGGTGATTTTTATAAGCGCTTTAAATGATGTTTTCGACAAAGTAAAAGGGTTTAAAGTTGGCGGTATTGACTACATCACCAAGCCGTTTCAGTTTGAAGAAGTTATAGCTCGCGTCAAAAGTCAACTGGCACTAAGGGATGCCGAAATAAAAATTCACCAACTTAATCTTGAACTCGAAGAACGGGTTAAAGAGCGTACTTTTCAGCTGGAGGTGACAAATCAAGAACTCCAGGGAGAAATTATCGAGCGCAAGCAACTTCAAAATCAACTGCTGCATATAGCGCTGCACGATTCACTTACTGACTTGCCGAACCGGGCGCTATTTATGGAGTGCTTGTCAGAGAGTCTCAAACGCGCTAAAGAACAGCCGGATTATCGGTTTGCAGTGCTGTTTCTGGATTGCGATCGCTTCAAAATCGTCAACGATTCCCTCGGTCATTTGGTGGGAGATGAATTATTGATTGCGATCGCTCGCCGACTGGAAGGCTCTCTAAAACCTGTTAATACTCTAGCACGATTAGGCGGAGACGAATTTGCCATTCTCCTAGAAAATATTACAGATATCGGCATGGCTACACAAGTTGCCGAACAAATTCTTCAAGAGCTATTAACTCCTTTTCAACTATCCAGATATGAAGTATTTATCAATGCGAGTATTGGCATTGCTCTGAGCAATACTTACGACGATAAGCCAGAATATCTGCTGCGGAATGCGGACACCGCAATGTATCGCGCTAAGGCACTAGGAAAAGCGAGGTATCACGTTTTCGATCCAGCTATGCACCAACAAGCCCTCCAACTTTTACAGCTAGAAAATGACCTGCGAAGGGCTGTGGAACGGAAAGAATTTATCGTTTACTATCAGCCGATCGTCTCACTATATACAGGCAAAATTAGCGGATTTGAAGCGTTGGTACGCTGGAAACATCCCACTCGCGGTTTAGTTTCTCCAGGAGAGTTTATTCCGGTGGCGGAAGAAACGGGTTTGATTGCGTCGATCGACACCTGGGTATTGCAAGAAGCTTGTCATCAACTAAGTATCTGGCAGAAGCAGCAAGCAACTGAAGAACTGCTAACGATGGGCGTCAATCTTTCGGTGCGGCTGCTTTCGCAGCCCAACTTAATTGAACAGATTGCACAAGTTCTTCAGAAAACTGATTTAAATCCTCAAACTTTAAAGCTGGAGATCACCGAAAGTGCTATAATGGAAAATAAGGAATCTGCTCTCATAATTTTAGATGAACTCAAAGCTCGCAAAATCCAGTTAAGTATTGATGACTTTGGCACTGGCTATTCTTCTTTGAGTTACCTGGACAGTTTCCCTGTAAATACGCTTAAGATTGACCAGTCTTTTGTTAATCGTATGGATGGAAAACTAGAAAAGAAGGGGCTGGTTCCGGCAATTATCAGCATGGCCCACCGAATGGGGATAAGTGCGATCGCTGAAGGTGTAGAAACCCAGGATCAGTTAACCCAATTGAGAACTTTAAACTGTGACTTCGGTCAGGGCTATCTGTTTTCTAAACCTTTGGATAGTAAGTTGGCTTTCGATCTACTCGCATCTGAACCCCAATGGTGATTTTGATGTACAAACGGGGGGGGACAATGATTAAAAATCCATATAAAGGGAACCAAGGCAAGATTATTGTGGCTGATAACAATCAAAAATATGAAAAAAAAGATAACATTTTGCTTGTTGACGATACGGTAGATAACCTGCGCTTTTTATCGAATATGTTGAGCAAACAGGGGTACGAAGTTCGGAAGGCACTCAACGGTAAGACGGCTTTGATGGCAGTACAGGCGGCTCCCCCAGATCTGATTTTACTCGACATTATGATGCCGGAAATGGATGGATATGAGGTCTGCACTCAGCTAAAAGCTTTAGAAAAAACTCGCGATATTCCGGTGATTTTCTTGAGCGCATTGGATGATGTTTTGAACAAGGTGAAAGCCTTTAATGTGGGTGGAGCAGACTACATTAGCAAACCGTTTCAGTTTGAAGAAGTTTTGGCTAGAATCGAAAGTCAGCTGACAGCTCAGCGTTTGCAAAAGCAACTGGGCGAGCAAAATGCAATTCTGCAACGGGAAATCGAAGAACGCAAGTTGGTAGAAGCGGCGCTTCGATCTTCGGAAGCGAAAAATCGCGCTTTAGTTGATGCTATCCCGGATGTGATGTTTCGCATCAATGCCGATGGTATCTTTCTCGACTACCGGGGTGCAAAATTCGATCGCTTCTCAACCACAGAGTTTGAGGATGAGAAATTGACCAAACCCTTTTGCAGTTCCCATTCCAGCGATTTACCCTACGGACAAACGCCACGCGATCGCCAAGCGATCGGCAAATCGGTATCGGAGATTTTCTCTGAGGACTTAGCTGGGTGGACGATGCACTACGTCGAAGAAACCCTCTCCACCCGAACGATGCAAATAGGCGAGTACGTTCAGCAGGTCAACGGTCAATGGCATCATTACGAAGCCAGATATGTAGTGAGCGGAGCGGATGAAGTTTTGGCGATTCTGCGCGATATCTCCGACCAAAAACGGGCTGAGGCACAGATGCGCCAATCGGAAGCACAATTGAAAGCGCAAAAAACACAGCTAACAGAAACCTTGAATGAACTTAAACGGACTCAAGCCACCCTAATTCAGAATGAAAAAATGATCGGTTTGGGTCAACTCGTGGCAGGCATCGCCCACGAAATTAACAACCCAATTGGCTTTATTTATGGCAACCTCTCCTATGTGAGTAGCTATACTTCTGACCTGTTAAAGCTGGTGAAAATGTATCAAGAAGCTTTGCCCAATTCTACAACAGATATCCAGCAAGTTATTGAAGATATCGATCTTGAGTTTTTGGATGAGGATTTGCCTAAACTCATCGGTTCCATAAACGCGGGAGCCGAACGGATTAGCAAAATTGTGCTTAGCTTACAAAACTTCTCCCGCCTTGGGGAAGCCGAACTCAAGAGAGTGGATCTCCACGAGGGAATCGAGAGTACCTTAATGATTTTGCAGCACCGCCTCAAAGGTAATTCCAATCGTCCTGCGATCGCAGTGGTAAAAGAATTTGGTTCGCTGCCTTTGGTTGAGTGCTATGCTGGAAAAATTAATCAGGTGTTTATGAATATTCTGAGTAATGCGATCGACTCTTTGGAGTCACGCTTCGCGAACGATGCGATCGAAAAATCATTCGTCATCGATAATTCCTCATTGCTGGAGAGTACTAAATTATTAACCAATGACAATCCTACGATTACTATTCACACTGAATTAGTTGACACACAGCTGGTGGCGATCGCAATTACCGATAATGGGCAGGGGATGACGGAAGCAGTACGAAAGCGTGTATTCGATCCATTTTTTACCACGAAGGAAGTTGGCTCTGGGACGGGATTAGGAATGTCGATTAGTTATCAAGTTGTCGTGGAGCAGCATCGAGGGGAAATTCGTTGCGAAAGTGCTACTGGAGAAGGCGCAAAATTTACTGTTGCTATTCCGATCGTACACCCAAAGGAACTCCAAACTAGACTGACACACTAACCCCCTAAGCCAACAGATTTTGGTGCTGGAGGGCGAAACAAGAAATATTGCCTTTAGCCAAATAACCAATAAGTTGTGCTAAAATACCAACAGTAGAGTCGTGGGTTTCTTTTATGCTAGCAGAAACACTCAAACGTCAGTATACTCCCGAAGAATATTTACAACTAGAGGAGTCAGCAGAATATAAAAGCGAATATCGAGATGGAGAAATTGTAGCTATGACTGGTGGAACGTCAAATCATAATCAAATTGCGCTTAATTTTGCCGCTTACTTAAAGTTTGCTTTAAGAGGGCAAAATTACAAAATCTACATTGGCGATATGCGGTTGTGGATACCTCGCTATCGCCAGCACACTTATCCTGATGTGATGGGAATTGAGGGAAAGCCAATTTTCACGGAAAAGAATACAACGACTGTAACGAATCCTTCGTTAATTGTGGAAGTATTATCCAAATCTACCAAAAATTACGATGCGGGAGATAAATTCCTTTATTATCGATCGGTCCCTGAATTTCGCGAATATATTTTAATTGACCAGGAAAGACATCACGTCATGCAATATAATAAAACAGAAGATAAAAAATGGCTGTTAAGTGAGTATGAATCTGAAGACGCCGTTTTAGCTTTAAATTCAATTAACTTTGAAATTAAGTTCAGCGAGATTTATGAGCAAGTAGACTTTACAGAGGGTGAGGAATAAGGTTTATTCAAGTAAGACTCACCCGCTGGGGACTCAAGTCCCCAGCTAATAGCGAAAGTCCACTGAAGTGGACTGAATATTAATTTTTCAGTCCATTTTAATGGACTTTCGCTATTAGCCTGCGATTTGAATCGCTGGCGGGCTGGGGCGTTGTGAGTGGCTTTGTATTCAGTCCACAACCAACCTGCTTATCGACGGAATGGGAGAGTCTCTACAGGAATAAAAAAGCCCGATCGCAAAAACTTATTATAAAGCATCTCGCATCATCTCGAATATGACCCCAGTCATATATTTTTATGCCTTTAGGCAATGCTGTTCAAGGGATAATTTCAGTATATTTGACTAGAGGTGCGATCGAGCGTTTGTTCGTCAGCCCGTTCTCACAGCATATCATCAATGATTTTGCAGATCGACTAAATTATTTTTACCAAAAAAGAGGTCATATTATGGCATCTACCAAAAGAAGTATCTTATTATTTTTACCGGCTTTGGTGAGTGCATTTGCTCTTACTCACCCAGTTATCGCCCAGCCGATCGTACCAGAATCGGGGAATACGATCGTCACCCCAGACGGAAACCGCTTGGATATCACGGGCGGGCAGCGTTCTGGGGATGGCGCTAATCTATTTCACGGCTTTAAGGAATTTAATGTTAATTCCGGGCAAATTGCTAACTTTATCTCTTCGCCGCAAATCTTAAATATTTTAGCCAGAATTAACGGCGGTAATCCATCTTATATTAACGGTTTGATACAAGTTACAGGCGGAAATTCTAACTTATATTTAATGAATCCATCTGGCATTGTTTTCGGTGCAAATGCCAGTTTGAACGTACCCGCAGCTTTTACTGCAACTACAGCGAATGGTATTGGTTTTGGCAACAATTGGTTTAATGCGGTTGGCACTAATAATTATGCTAACCTGATCGGAAAGCCAAATGCCTTTGCTTTTACCAGCAGTCAGCCAGCAGCTATTGCCAACTTTGGTGACTTAGCAGTAGGAGTAGGACAAGATCTGAGTTTATTGGCTGGCACCATTGAGAATACTGGTAAATTGTCAGCGCCGGGAGGCAATCTTACCATTGCTGCTATTCCCGGTCAGAATTTAGTTCGCATCAGTCAAACGGGTTTCGTCCTCAGCTTAGAAGTAGCAACTGCGGATAATTCCCCTCCTCCTATTGCTAATTCTCCATCTCTCATCTCAAATCCCGTCAACCTACCGCAACTATTAACTGGTGGAAATCTCGGTCATGCTACGCAAGTTGTTTTTAATCCCGATGGTACTATCCAGTTGACGGGGAACGGCGGTCATATTGTCAACCGAGGGCAATTATCAACTGCAAGCAAGGATCGAGGAGGTGAAATTAATTTAGCAGGACAAGTTGTAGAAAATCGCGGTCAAATTGCGGCAGATGGTGTCAGTGGTGGCATTATTCGAGTAGAGGCAAAAAATTTCCTCGATACAGGTGCAATGACTGCTGTCGGTACAGTAAACAGCGGTGGACAAATTTCGGTGAATTACAGCGGACGGGTAATTCAAACAGCTACCTCCTCGACTGCTGTTAACGGAGAAACGAAGGCAGGAAGCATCACTTTTAACGGTGGTAAAGGTACGATGCTGACCACTTCTGGTAATTTGCAGGCGACGGGAAAGCAGGGCGGTAATATTCGTTTATTTGGTCAAGATGTTCGACTGCTAGCGGCACAATTAGATGCTAGCGGGAAAAACGGTGGCGGAGAAATATTGGTGGGTGGGGATTTTCAGGGACGGACGCAGGGTGCAATAAATGCTCAAAATACATTTGTTAATCATGCTAGTACGTTGAAAGCAGATGCCCAAATCGCAGGGGATGGGGGTCGGGTAATCGTTTGGTCGGATAAGCGCACGGACTATTATGGCAGCATCACCGCTAAGGGAGGTTCTCAAAGTGGTAACGGCGGTTTGATGGAAGTTTCCAGTAACGAAGAACTGGTTTTTGGGGGTAAGGCAGATGCCAGTGCTTTTAATGGGATGGCAGGAGAGTTATTGCTAGACCCGAAAAATATCACGGTGGATGCTAGTGTTAGAGGCAGTTCATTTCAACTTTTCGATCCGAATCCCACAGTAGGGAATCTATTTGGAGATCGGATAGTTGTCTTGACCAATGGCAACATTGTAGTGTCTTCGCCTTTTGACGGTTTTACGGCTACCGATGCTGGGGCAGTTTATTTGTTCAATCCAAATACTGGCGCTGTAATTGGTCAAATTAACGGCAATTTTGCTGATGATCGATTCGGCGTTGCTCTTTTGGGGGAAGAAATCACAGGCTTACCGAACGGCAACTTTGTTTTTGGGAACCCCGATGCCGACATTGGCGGGAATGGTAATGCTGGCACCGTCATCTTAGCCAACGGCACCACTGGAGCAGAAATCAGCCATATTTCTGGTGCTAATGCTGACGACCGTTTCGGCAACGGTAACACCATTGCGCTAGCCAATGGCAACTTTGTTTTTGGTTCTAACGAACGAGTAGATATCGGCATCACCGAGCCCTCGTCTCTAATCTACGGTTATTTTTCCGATCGAGGTATCACCATCAACCCGCAGCTAATTACCCAAGTAACCGATACTGGCACTGCTGTTACCTTACAAGCCAATAATGATATTACTCTCAACAGCCCAATTACTACTAATAATCCAGGCGCTAATGGTGGCGACTTAACCTTACAAGCAGGACGCAGTATTATCCTGAATACTGGTGCTGGCATTACCACAGATAACGGCAACCTTACCCTGATTGCCAATGATACCGCAGCTAACGGTGTATTTGATAGCGAACGAGATCCAGGTAATGCGGTTATTACCATTTCCTCTGGCGTAACTCTAAATTCCGGCACTGGCGATACTACTATTACCCTAAATACGGGTGCTGGCTTAACGAACAATACCAGCAGCGATATTACAATCGATGGCAATATTCTTGCCAGAAATCTGACTATTAATAATAATGGGCCAAGCAACGGCGCTATCAATTTATCCGCAACGGCAAATCTTAACCTGACAGGTATTTTGAATGCCACGACAACGGGCGGCGACATTCAAATTGATATACCTTTGGTTTTGAGTAACGATGCTTTCTTCGCTACGGGTACTAATGCGGGTAACATTATTTTTAACCAGACTGTTGATGGCACCAGTGGTGTCGAAGCCCTCAACCTGACTGCTGGAGGTGATATTACCATCAATGGTGCTGTTGGCAGTACTACCCGCATCGGCAACTTAAATATTACTAATGCCAACAATGTCACGACAGGTGCAATTACTGCCGCCAGCATTACTCAAACTGCGGGTAGCGGTACTACAACTTTTCAGGGAGATTTAAACACCAATAGCGCCACAGGCATTAGCCTCACTGGTAATACCTTCAAACTAAATGGTAATGTCGCTACTACGACCTCAGGCGGTTTTACTATCAACAACAGCAATACCTTAGATATTAGCGCTAACACAACTTTCAATTTAGATGGTGCGTTTAATCAAACCGGAACAGGTGCAGTTTCCCTGGCAGCAAACATCACCACAACTGACGACGATATAAACTTTACCGCGCCAGTCACGTTGACGGGAAACGTTACATTTAATCCCGGAATTGCAAAGATTTCCTTCGGTTCTACTTTAGCAGCAGGCAACAACCCGCTGACTTTAAGGGCAGGTGAAATTGATTTTAATGGGGCTGTAACGGGTAGTAATATCCTCGTACTCGAACCTGCAACAGCAGAACAAGATATTACTATTGGCGATTCTACCAACACCGCAGCTTTAGATTTAACTGCCGCCGAATTAGCGAATATCCAAGATGGGTTTAGTTTGATAACTATCGGTCGCACAGATGGCAGCGGTACAATTACTCTAAACGGTAATTCTACATTCAACAATCCCGTAAAAATTCAGTCTCCCACAGGAGTAGGATCGATTACTGGAACTGGCAATATTACAGGGTCAGGCGATGCCTCAATTACCTTGTTAGCTAACCAAAATATCACTACTGGCAATATTACCGCACCAGCAGGAATTACTATCACCAGCAATAGCGGCGATATAAATACCAGTGCAGGCACGCTAGATTCTAGTTCTACCACAGATAATGGCGGTGCAATTTCACTTTCAGCCCCTAATAGTATCACCGCCAGCAACATCAACGCCAGCGGTACTCCCAGCGGCGGAAGTATTAATTTAACTAGCAATATAATTAACTTAGTAGGTGGAAAGGACTCGATTTCCAGCAAAAACGGTACTCTCACTTTACAACCGTTTACAGCTAGTCAAGATTTAGAAATCGCACCCACAAATATTGCTCCCTTCCAAGATGGATTTATCTCGATTACGATTGGAAAATCTGATGGAAGCGGAATCATCACCGTTCCTAATCCCATCACTTTCAACGATCCTACAACTATCCAATCTCCACAAGGTTCGATCGCACTCAACGGACAAATTACTGGCACGGACAACGCCTCAATTACCCTCAACGCGGCTACAATAAACCTCAACGCAGGTATTACCACAGCAAATCAAAATATTGCCATTAACGGTAATGCCATTATGGGTAATGATGTTACTATTAGCACTGGCACGGATGCAGGCGATATTAACTTTTCTGGTACGGTTGATGGCAACCAATTGTTGACTGCTGATGCTGGTACTGGAAATGTCACATTTGAGGGTGCGATCGGCAATACCAATCTCCTCAGCGGTTTAAATATCAACGGTCAGAATGTTAATGTTAATTCTACCACTAAAGTAGCAGGAAATATCGACATTAATTCTACTGGCACGCTCAATTTAAACAACACTGTAACAACAACCAATAACGGCAGCGTCACTCTCACTAACACGCAAGATTTAACTTTAAAAGCAGATAAATTTATTCTTGATGGCGCTTTTACCCAAGATGGTACTGGTTCGGTTTCCATTTCGGGTAATTTAAGTACCACCAATGATGATATCAAGTTTAGCGCCCCAGTTACTCTGATTGGAAACACGACATTCAATCCCGGAACTGCTACAATTTCCTTCGGATCTACCTTAGCAGCAGACAATTACCCGTTGAATTTAAAAGCGGGTGAAATCGATCTTAACGGTTCGGTTAGCGGTACAAATACGCTAGCACTTGAACCAGCTACCGCCGAACAAAATATCGCCTTGGGTAGTTCTACTAACAGTACCGATTTAGATTTGACTGCCGCAGAAATAGCTAATTTACAGGATGGATTTAAATCGATTACGATCGGTAGCACCAACCGCACGGGAAATGTTACCATCAATAACAGTAATTTCAACGATCCGGTCACAATTCAATCTGGAAACGGAACAATTAATCTGAATGGTAATTTAACCGGAACAGGCGACGCTTCAATTACTTTGGATGCGCCGACAACTACCTTAAATGGAAATATCACTACAGCTAATCAAAATATTACGATCGCACAACGCATCCTACTAGGTTCGGATGTCAAACTCAGTACAGGTACAGACGCTGGTGATATTAACTTTAAAGGTACAGTTGACGGGACGCAACAATTGCAGCTAGAGGCAGGTACAGGTAATATCCGATTTAACGCTGCTGTCGGTAATACCAATCCTCTAAGTAAATTGGATATTATCAGTGCTGGGAATGTTTTTGTATCAAGTGGAATTACAACTAATAATAGTCCTCTCACTTTTAACGTACCCGTCACTCTCACGGAAGATGCTGTTTTGAATACAGGTAATGGTGATATTACTTTTGCCAATATTTTAGATGGCGAAGCAGGTGAAACTAACGATTTAACTCTGCGTGCTGGTAGTGGCAATGTTAATTTTAATGGTGTAATTGGTGGGGGAACAAATCAACAACTGGGTGCGATTTCAATAGAAAGTGCCGCTAACTTGGCAGCGACATCAAATATTAATGCTGGCAGTCTGCGATATTCGGGAGGAACGGGTACGATTTCCTTGCAAGGAAATGTCACAACTACAGATACTGATGGTGTAAATTTAACCACTGGTGGGAATATTAGCACGGCTAATATTACTTCAAAAGGTGGTAATATTAATCTGACTAGCAATAATAGTACTGTCACAACTGCTAATCTGGATGCGTCATCGACTACGGGAAATGGAGGTGCGATCGCACTTTCTGCACCCAATGACATCAATACAGGCAACCTAACCTCTCATTCCAATACTGGTACAGGCGGTAACCTCACCATCGATAGTCAAAATGGCATTATCAAAGCTGGCGACTTGGATGCTTCCGGTAACAGTAAAGGTGGAAATATCACCGTAATGGCAAAAGTTCAGATTACTGCCGGAAAGATTAATTCTAGTGCAGTTACAGGCGATGGCGGTAATGTTTTTATCGATCCAGAAAACGATATCCAAGTTGAGTATATCAATGCCCAAGGCGGTTCTAGCGGCACGGGCGGACAAGTTGACATTACCACGGATAACTTTTTCCGGGCGCTGGGATCTTTCACTGACCAAAATGGAGTATTATCCAGTATTTCCACTGCTGGAGGAACTGGAGGCGGTGCGATTACAATCAACCATGCAGGTGGAGATAAAGGAGATCCGATCGCATCTTTTATCATCGGCAATTCTAGCAAGAATGGAACTGCCGGAGCTATTACGAGTGGAACATCTACACTGGCGCTGGACGATAATTTTCCGCGTTCCGACACGCGAGGAAATATTCGACTGGTGACTGACGACGGCGAACCAACACCAACAACACCAGTTGTCACTACTCCAACCAATCCCGTCGAACCGACACCAGTAACGCCAACTAATCCAGTCGAACCGACACCAGTAACGCCAGTTGTCACTAATCCAACTAATCCAGTCGAACCGACAACAACAACACCAGTTGTCACTAATCCAACTAATCCAGTCGAACCGACAACAACAACACCAGTTGTCACTAATCCAACTAATCCAGTCGAACCGACACCAGTAACGCCAACCAATCCCGTCGAACCAACACCAACAACACCAGTCGTCACTACCCCAACTAATCCCGTCGAACCGACAGCAACGGACAATCCCAATACAGAATTGCCTTCTGGCGATCTGGATCGATCGCTTACACCCCAAGAAAACCCCGCACCCCAATCCACACCAACGAACACCACCACCAAAGTAGAACTCGACGAATCCGTTGCTGCTATAGAAGAAGTCTTCACGCGGGAGTACGAAGCGTATTTGGGTCAACCACCTACCACTCCGATTCAATCCATACAACAGATTCAAACAAGACTGCGAGAAGTTGAACGGGAAACCTCCATCAAACCCGCACTACTCTATATCGTGTTTGGTCGGCAGAATTTGGGCGCAAATGCTGCTTTAATTTGTCCCCTGTCTGAATCTGACGAAAACAGACATGAGCAAGAACCATTTCTTTGCGATCGCTCTCCCAATGACACCGTAGAACTGATTGTAGTAACAGGAAACAACGAACCCATTCGCTTGCAAATCCCCGAAGCTAAGCGCCAAAAAGTGGAAGCTTTAGTTAAAGAAATGCGGGAGGAAATTACCAAGACAACGCGAGACATCCAACCCACCGATTACCGCAAATCCTCCCAAGAACTTTATCAACTGCTAATCGCACGCATTGAACCAGTTTTGAAACAGCAAGGCATCACCAATCTGATCGTTGTTCCAGATGTTACCATTCGTTCGCTGCCGATCGCAGCCCTTCACGACGGTCAACAATTTCTGATCGAAAAATACAATATCCGTAAATAACACTGTTGCTGTAATCTTTTTGCCCAGTAATTGTCCTTCTCTAAGTAACTGATGGCGATCGCGCCACACTGCTTGGGCAATTTTCGGGCCTACGTGCTGCCCCAACGAGCTCATCACCGTAAGTCGGTCTTGGCGCTCAATGTAATTAATATAACCAGTAATTACAATTCCAGACCCTACTAAAGCTAGTAACGGCGGTACAACAGGAATCCACCAGCCGAACAAAAATCCTATGTAAGCGCTACCGACTAGAAACCCACCAACTAGCAGAATACTAACAAATTTCCAGCGCAGTCGCAGCAATCCAAAACCTAAGATTGCGCCTACAGAAGAGGAAAGCAAAATCCACAAATTTTCCCCTACCTTTGGCAAAGCATTGATTAATGGACGATCGTTTAAAGCAGCGCTGATAATTTGGCTGGTAAGATGGGCATGGATTTCTACACCGGGGGTAGCACTAAGGTAATTGTAAGTGTAAGGAGTAAAGAAAAAGTCTTTGATGGTTTCGGAATTTGAACCAATTAAAACAATGCGATCGCGGATTAACTCACGAGAGATTCGATTCTCTAACACTTCAGTCATGGAGACAGTTTTAAAGACATGACAATCATTTATATGTTTTTTTTGTGGACAGCGACGAGAACGAAAATTAAACAAAATTTGATATCCGCCCGTATCTACTCCCGCATAACCGCCAAAGTCTTTCGTCAAACGGGTAAAGATTGCCTTTCCCAAACTATACTTACCAGATTCAGCCTTAATTTCTCGCAGGTAAATGCCCTCTTTCTGCAAATACATCAAAGCCAGTTCCACTGATAAACTATAGGTCGTTTTTCCCTTGGGTTCGCTGACAGCTAGCAAAGCGCGGCGTACCTTACCATCAGTATCCAATACAATATCGCTAGCGCCCACTCGATGGTTCTGCTTCAAAGTCGATGGAGTAGCAACCAAATCTTTATCGGTATTACTCACGGCTTTGGTAATTCCAATTAAGTTCGGTGTAGATTTAAAGACTGCAAGTAATCGATCGTTCCCCGGTGGTACGGGTAAATCTCGATAAATATCCAAACCAATTACTCTCGGTTGCAAAGCTTTTAGTTTCTGCAACAACTCGGCAAAAGTTCTATCGGAAATTGGCCATCGATCGGCTTTCCCAATATCAGACTCGGAGATTTCCACTAAGACAATGCGATCGTCCATTGGTTCCGTCGGTCGCCACCGAAAAAATTGATCGAGTGCAGCCCACTCTAAAAGCTGCAAAACTCCTAGACTTCGCAGCATAATGATTAATAAAGTTACACTGGGGACTGTAATTAAGATGCCGCGCCATTCCCCAAGTAATTGTCGGAATTTATTAATTGTCATTTGCTGTGGAGGCTCATTTGTGTTTTATCCAAAACGATGGAATAAGCATAATTTTCAATTTGATGGTTTGCAGCACTCCACCAAGGGGGAAGAAACAATGTCATCAAGTTTGACAGATTCTGATTGTAGAAGTTGCCTCCACATAATTGTTGCCGTTGAATTAGCCGAAACTCTAGGTTTCTGTTCTGCTATAATTTTTAGAGCATCGTACCAAATGCCGTTTTCTGCATAAACTCGCGCCCGTTCACTTGGGTTAGTATTATTTGGCACTCTGGCAACTGCCGTAGGCGGGGCTATCCGCTTAATCCACCCAATTTTGGATGCGTCTGCGGCTCGGTCATCGGATTGGCAATGTAATAATAAGCGCCATTCATAGGTCTTACCGATTTCCAGACGAGGTTTATTGGTTGGGTATTGAATGCTGATGATACCGGGAATATTTCTGAGAGGAAATGTTGTTTGGTAAATTACAGTCTTCTGGGTTGGCTCGTACAAAAGAAACTCCCCGGTATTTGCCTGAGTTTGAGGCACATAAGCAAAGAAGATAGGATGATCTGCAACAGTTAACCCCTCTTGGCTACGTGGGAGCAACAGTGTCAGAATAGAAGATTGATTTGCATCTTGAGGACATCTTCCTCTTGTGCCGCCGCTAGCTGTACCGTCTTTAGGTCTTCCATCGTCAGGTGGTGACTGAAAGCGGATGAGAGTTGCATTTTGCAGCGTTTGATTATTGCCATCTGGTGCTTGAACCACAGAGTCAGCCTTTACAAACGGCTGCGAGCCAAAAGCTAACTGTAAAGGAGAAGCTAGTAAAAGCACCGATAGATACAGATAAGACTTTCTAGTAAACATTTAAGAACTATTTTGTGTGTGAGTGTTCTGCCATCTATTTACCGTTATATCCCACGTTTCACGCTCACGGCAAACCCATCTAATTCGATCGACTAATGCCCCCAAGGCGGTTTGAGGCGACGAAATTATTGCCGGGGGGCCGATCGCTATGGGATTGTATTAGTTGATGCTGCAAGAGTTGCACGGCTGCGGTATATAAAAAGATTGAAAAGTGAATTAAAATCAATTGGGTATTGAAAGAGACTGTTACACTGGTAATTGATCTCTAGAACCAGGTTCTATGTACAAGCGTTCCAAGTTCGAGACTACCCAGACTCAGATCATGTACAGGGCGGAGGATCTGATTGGTGCAGCTTCCAATCGCTACCGGATTACGGTTCAGGTTGCCAATCGCGCCAAGCGCCGCCGATATGAAGAGTTTGACAGTCTCGATGACCCGATGATGAAGCCGGTAATCCGGGCCATCATCGAGATGTCTGATGAATTAACTCAACCAGAGATCATTGGCGAGTAATAACTCAAGTTGCTAGTTACTTGCTTTCTGGGTATGTTGTTGCGCTTTAGCGCTCTTATTACCACTGGGATAAGAGCGCTAAAGCGCAACAACGTACCTAATACCCGCCTCAACTATATAACTAGCAACTTGCGTTAATATTACATTTGTATTCGTGGTTCGCGGTTAGCAGTCAACAATGAACCACGAACTACGAACAATGCCCTATGCCCTATGCCCTATGCCCAACAAACTTTTTGCAGTAACAGCCCTGACAGTAGTAGGCTTGACGGTTTTTGGTTGGAGTTTGATATCTATTCCCAGTTTATTCAGTTCAGCGCCTGCTACAGCCCAGCAATTCAAACCTCAAGATGTTTGGCGGCAAGTTTATCAAATGCTGCCGGATTTGCCTCTGGAAAATCAATATATCAGTAGGGAGACTGGGAAACCGGCTACAGACAACACTTTGGTGAGTCGCTTGGTTCGCTATCACATCTACGTCAAAGGGCGTCCGCCGATGTATCGACTGGATTGGAAGCTGACTATGGCAGACTATCTGGGCGCGAATGACTTTATGGGGGAAGGGGCGTATCCGGGTAACGATACTTTGCGGCAAAATCCGATCGATAACGATCGCGCTGTCATCAGTCGCCTAAATCGCGCTCAGCGGGATGCCCTGATCAATGCGATCGTCAGTATCTTTAATCCCAACGTTGCTGCTGAGTCTCAAAGGCAGCCTAATCCTACCCCAGTACAACAACCACCAGCACCGAATCCCAACTCCCGCCCACCGCAACCCCAACCGGGAGACGCTCAGCTACTCAGGCTATAGCATATATGGAGAGGATTCTCAAGAGCGGTGAGGGTTGGCGGATGGGCTGGAATCCCAACGCTGCTAAGTTTAAAGGTTTAGTGGGAGGGGATAACTGGGCGATCGAGCTAACCGAAGCTGAGTTAAATGATTTTTGCCGATTGCTAGAGCAATTGACAGTAACGATGAGCCAGATAGCTAGCGAGTTGATGGATGAGGAGAAAATAGCCTGCGAAGCCGAAAGCGATTTACTTTGGCTGGAAGTGGCGGGCTATCCCCACGCCTACAGCCTTCATTTGATTGTGAATTGCGATCGGCAATGTGAAGGCAGCTGGCCAGCCGATGCAATTCCCGGCTTGCTTCAAGCAGTTCAAGTATTAAAAGTTTTCTAGTTGTCAATTAATTTTTTTGTGCTATACTAGGAAAGCGAATCAAAATCGGGGCGTAGCGCAGCTTGGTAGCGCACCACTTTGGGGTAGTGGGGGTCGCAGGTTCAAATCCTGTCGCTCCGATTAATGGAATCCTTATAAATTAAGGATTCCATTGTTTTTGGGGGTGGTTTGGTTTTTAGCTCATTCTCAATAGAGGGTGACACAAAGTGACAATCTCAGACAAAAACTGTGATAAAATTGTGTGCTTGACACTCTCAGGTCTAAAGCCAAGGGCTTTCATGCACGGTTTCCGGTAATCGTTGCAGTCACTCAATTCATCCAGTAGCGCGAGTTAACCATGATGAATAACTCTCCAGACAACGAATCTCATCCATCAGCAGGGGGCGGTTTACCTGTAATTCAATATTGGGTAGAAAAGACTTTCACTCCCACAGGAGTGAAACTATGGCAAACTCTCAATCATAAAAGTGCCTGTCTATCCTGTGCATGGGGAACAGGCGGACAAAAAGGAGGATTTGTTAACGAAGCCGGAGAATATTTACAACGCTGTGCAAAAAGCGTCGAAGCGATCGCTTCCGAATTGCAACCCGCCATTAGCCAAGAATTCTTTGAGAAATATAGCATAAGTCAACTGCAACAACTAACTTCCCAGGAATGCGATCGCTTAGGCAGACTCAGTTATCCCCTCATCCTCAGAACCGGATCGTCCCACTACGAACGGATTACCTGGTCAGAAGTTTACCAAATTGCTGTCCCGGCATTTCGGCAACCAGCCCAACGCATTGCCACCTATAGTTCTGGGCGTTCCTCTAATGAAGCAGCTTATCTGCTACAACTGCTGATGCGTAGCTTAGGCAGCAATAACCTAGCCGATTGTTCAGATCTCTGTCATGCACCCTCTACAGTTGGATTAAAACAAGTATTTGGGTCAGGCACATCAATGGTGAGCCTAGAAAGCCTAAAACACTCTGATTGCGTAGTCTTAATTGGTTCTAACGCCCCTGCCAATCATCCCCGGTTAATGAATGAATTAATTAAGTTGCGCCAGAGAAACGGCAAAGTCATCATTATTAACCCCCAAATAGAAATCGGCTTAGTCAAATTTGCTTCTCCAGCTTTTCCGATTAAATCTCTCCTGACCGGGGGGTCAGACATCTCTACTTTATATCTGCAACTGATTCCTGGTAGCGATGTTGCCTTATTTATTGGCTTGCAAAAATCCTTAATTGCACAAAATTTAATCAAAACTGAGTATCTCACCTCCTATACCGACGGCTGGCAAGCAGTTATAGATTATGCCAATCAGACATCTTGGGACAGCATTACTGCTAACAGTGGTTTATCCCAAGAAGAAATCACCGCAGCAGCTTATCTAATTGGCACATCAAAAAGCGTAGTTTTTGCCTGGGCAATGGGTATTACCCAGCATAGTAATGGAGTAGATAACGTTTTTAGTATTGCTAACACAGCCTTAATCACAGGTAATGCGGGTAAAGTTGGTGCAGGTACAATGCCCATTCGCGGACATTCCAACGTGCAAGGATTTGGTTCAATGGGTGTGACTGTAAATTTACGAGAAGAAATCAAACAAGCACTCTCCAAACTGTTACAAAAACCTATCAGTGAAACTCCAGGTTATCATACCCGTGACCTAATTGAAGCAGCAACACAAGGAAAAGTTGATACGCTTTTATGTTTAGGAGGAAATCTTTATGCAGCTAACCCCGATTTACAACAAGCACAACAAGCATTATCACAAATTCAGACCATCTTTTATGTTGCTACTAAACCCAATTTAGGGCATTTTCACGGATTAGCTCAACATCAAACCTTACTTCTACCTGTGTTCAATCGGTTTGAAAATCCTCATCAAACCACCACTGAATCAGGAAATAATTTTGTGCGTTTAAATGATGAAGGAAAAAGTCATCTCCAATATCCTGATGCTGACTTAATTTCCGAAGTTGAATTACTGACGGAAATTGCTCACCGCTTACATGGAGAAAGTCCAATTAATTGGAGTAAATTGCAAGATACTAACTATGTCAGGGAATTAATCGCTAAAACCATTCCCGGCTATCAAAAAATTGCGACAATAGACAAAAACCAAGAGGAATTTACCATTGAGGGACGAATTTTTACTCAACCAAAATTCGCCACTACTTCGGGTAAAGCCCAAATGGTTGTGACGCCTTTACCGCAATTATCTTTGCCAACTAAAGCCGATTTTGGAATTTCCGAAAATCAAGTGGGAATTGTAGTAATTTTAGGCACAGGACGCAGTTACGGACAACATAATACGGTAGTTTATCACCGTGAAGATAAATATCGGGGAATGCCGCATCGCCATTGTATTTTAATGAATTCTCTGGATGTGCAGAAAGCCCGATTACAACAACATCAACGAGTTTCTGTCAAAGGAAATGCTGGAGAATTAGATAATATCGAGATTATTTGCGGTGCAATTCGTGAAGGAGCAGTTTTTATGTTTTATCCAGAAGCAAATATTTTATTTAAAGCTAATATCGATGCTCGCAGTGGCACACCTGCCTATAAAAGAATCCCAGTCTGTGTATATGTTAAGTAGTCTAGAGGTTTGACATACATAACGGAGTTATTGTTGAGATGCAGACGACAGGAAAACATAAAGAAGTTGTTGAATTTTTGCAGACAGAACTAATCCTAGAAACTCGGCGGCTGCAACTTCCCTACCGATTCCCCAAGAATGCCCTCGTTAAATCTCCCGAACAAGAAACGGGTTATTTGCCTGATGTTTTAGCAGTTAACCGTGATGGTTGGCGGGTAAATAAATCTATTGCATAACTGTAGACTCGATCGCACTAGATGAGCCAGTTTAGAAGCGTACCCCTCATGAATTCCTCATAGCTTTGAGAATCATCTCAACAACTCGATAGATATGAGAACCTGGGGTTGGAGGCCAGTTCTGGTTAGCCTTTGGATGCAGTTGTTTTGCACGTTGAATTGCATCCGGAATATGTTCTACATAGGGAGTCGTATCAAGATTGCTCTTGTTATAGCTTCCCAAAATTAATCGCAATCGTTTCTCGAAAGCTTGGCAGGTTGTATTGTTGGGATCTAAATCCTCAAGATGTAAACACAGCCAAACCTCAAAGCAAGGATTACTAATGGCTAAACGGTATTTCTTCTGCTTTGCTTGACGACAAACTGAACTTAGTTTTTTTGCTCCCCAACGATCCACGTCCACTACTAGCCATAAAGTATCCTCTTCACCAAAATCATACTGCTGAGCAAATTCATTGAGCCGCTCTATGACATATTCCGGAGCAGACTTGTTGTCTTCTCCGGTGGGAAGAACTTCAACTTTAATACGCGAATCTTGGAAAATTTCAAAGTAAGGCTTTTCTGTCTTACCTTCAGTCGCAATGATGAAAAGTTGTGCATCTCGCGTATTATAACTGCGATCAATTAATTTTGTTCGGTTGGATTTTCCCATTGTTATCATCAAACTTTTGCAACATTAGCAGAAGAGTCTGTTTCACAATCGACCCAACCTAAGCTGCGAATATCACCAAAGAATGGAATCGCTCCAAATCGACCGTTTAAATATCCTTTCTCAATTTTGAGATCGGGCCTGATCTTGAATTCTGCTAAAGAGTAAAGATGTGATACTCCTTGTTGATTCTTTTCTACAAACCAAATTTCATCTCGACGTAGTAGCTCTAAATCAAGTAAGTTAGTATCATGAGTTGTAAAAATTAGCTGACTTCTACTCTTTTCAGTTTTACATTGTAGAGAAAATTCTAAAAATTTACGTGATAGTAAAGGATGTAAGCGACGATCGAGTTCGTCTAGGAATATAACCTTTTCAGGATTTTTATTTAAAATAAATAAAGCTGGAATTAGATTAATTAAACGTTGCGTACCTTCTGATTCCTCATCCATTGAAAAATCAACAAGTTGACCTTTCTCATGACGATGTTTAGTTTTAAGCTGCATTAAACTTATTTTCTCTTGTTCTCCTTTCGTAAATAGATACCGTTTTCCCTGGAGATTTTCAATCATTACCACAGAGTTTTCACTAGCTTCAGTAAGCTGTTGATTAAGTTCATCGTGCATATTTTTGGGCATATCTGGAAAGTGATAATCGAAATCTAGCGCGACTTCATCTACTCCTATAGAATCAATTCCTGTACCAGCAAACTTTAGGAATCCGCTAAGGAAGCTGGTAAACTCTTCGCTACTTAGTATTCCAATTTCTAATCCTGTATAACGAGACTCGGCAGGAATTATAGTAAGAACTCTTTTGAACCAGTCAACAATAGGTGTTAATATTTTAACATTTCGCTCTACAGCTTCCGTTAAAAAAAGCTGGTTATAGCGAGTTCCTTTGGCAATAAAATCTAGAAACTGTCTATTTTTTTCGCTTCTACCTTTGAGCGTTGCTCCATACTCTACTTTTGTTTCTCTCTTTTCAGAAGTAGTTCTTTCAAAGTAGAGTACCTCTTTCTTTTTTTGAGGAGGAATACCATAAAGCCATTCTTCTAAGATTTGGCTGGAATTCAGGGTAAAACCATAGGAATAGAAAGTGTTTCGATACGTAAATATAAATTCAAATTTGCTGTGTTTCCTACTGTAATCACCCAACTTGAATGGGGAAACTGGGATAATTTGTCCACTACGGGTTCCTTCAACGATTAAATCCTTCGCAAAATCAATAGCCTTAATGAGGTTAGATTTGCCTGCGGCATTTGCACCATAAATAGCAGCAATAGGCAGAAGTGACTTCCCTTTACCTGCTACATCCACTGCTAGATGCTCTCCATGATTTATATCACTGCTTACACCTAGCATACTGAAGGTGGTCGCTTCCCTAAAGGATAGGAAATTTTCGATTGTAACTTGCACTAGCATGGTCTTTCTCCTAATTAAAAAGACTACATACTTATTCTTTTAACTGAGTTTAATAAAGTTGCGAAACCCCAATCAGGGAGATTTTTTCTCCTAAAACGAGGTTTAACCAAACTTATATGCTTTAATCATGTCACAGTTGGCGCTTAATAAAAACAAATTCTTCCAGCACTTTTGGTTTCATACCCCTCATTGCCAGCTGGCGGGGTCAGCACGATCGGATGCAAGGAAGTGGTCGAAGGGCTGGGATTGAGGCTCAAACATCCAACTTACCAGGATTGCTGCGATCTTTTTACCCCTACTACCACCGTCAACGCATGGTAGAGTTTTAGATCCTCATCTCACTCTACCTGTAGGGTGGGTCGCAAAGCACCCTACGCTACCATTAGTGTCTGATGAGGAATTTTGTGTAAGTCCTGGCTCTCTTGGCTTCTCTAGGGAAGTACAATCCTGCAAATGCGTCCACCCAGTTTAGACCTCGAACACTTCCAAGAATTAGCGTGCAGCGGCATTGACTGTAAGCTGGCGGCGCTGAATTTCATTTCGCTAGAAGCTGATGCTGCCGTAGAGCATCTGTTAATCTCCTCTGTCATACCCAGCACTAATACTGAGCGACAACACAGAAGCTGGCTTCGTAGCCAGACCTTTGTCGCTTCGGGGGGTTGGTGGTGTTCGGGACTAGACCCTCTCAACCATTGGCGGGAGATGAAGTGGGGGTGTTATAAGCCAAACCGTCCCAGGCTAAACAGAAAGGGTAAGCCGATTAAGTACGAGCATCCCCCCAAAACAGCGACGCGGATTTTTTGTTTGCGGGTTCCCTTACACATCTGGCAGCAGGTTTCCTTGCGCTACGGTGTTGCTATGCCAGAGAATATCGTCATCACGGAAGCTGGTGTTGCGCTTGGATTTTGGCAGTGGGTGGTGGAAGCGAAAATTCCTTTGATTATCTGCGAGGGAGCGAAGAAAGCAGCAGCTTTGTTGAGTCAAGGATATGCTGCTCTAGCATTATCGGGAATTACCAGCGGTTACCGGGTGATGAAAGACTTTCAAGGTAAGGTCACCCGCCGACAGCTAATCGCAGATTTTCTGCCATTTACTGAAAGTTCAAGTACATTTTATATTTGCTTTGACTATGAAACTAAGCCCAAGACGATCCAAGCAGTCAATAATGCGATCGCTCAATTGGGTAAACTCCTAGAAGAAAAAGGTTGCAGCGTCAAAGTAATCCGGCTGACCGGATTAGAAAAAGGCGTTGATGAATTTATCGTTGCTCAAGGTGCTGCTGCATTCGAGTTGGTTTATCAAGCTAGCGCCGACTTAGAAACCGATATTGCCAAAACCAAACCCCACACAGAGCTAACATATCCTCAAGCATTATCGCTCAACTGTCCCTACCTAGAAAAACTGCCTTTTCCCACATCTGGATTGATTGGAATCAAATCTGCCAAAGGCACAGGAAAAACGACCGCACTCTTACCGTTAGTAGAAGAAGCGAAAAAAAGAGGTCAGCCCATCTTATTGCTTACCCACAGAATACAGCTGGGGCAATTCTTGTGCGACAAGACCGGGGTAAAGTGGGGACTGGGGAGAAGGGGAGCAGAGGGGCAGAGGAGCAGAGGGGCAGAGGGGCAGAGGGGCAGGGGGAATTTCTTAACTCAAAACGTCCCAGTCCCCAATCACGGATCGCTAGGACTTTGTATTGATTCGATTTGGAAGCTGAAGCCGTCGGAATGGCAAGGTGCGATCGTCATTTTGGATGAAGTTGAGCAATGTTTGTGGCATCTCCTCAACAGCAGTACTTGCAAAGAAAAACGAGTCTTAATTTTAAGAGTCTTTCAGCAACTAATTTCCACAGTATTGCAAACTGGTGGTTTAGTTATTGCCCAAGATGCTGACTTATCAGATCTTTCCTTAGACTACCTCAAAGGACTCTCTGGAATTCAGATCTCCCCGTGGGTGGTAGTGAATGAGTGGAAATGCGATCGCGGTTGGGACGTGACTTTTTACGATACCCCAAATCCAACCCTGCTAATTCAGCAGTTGGAAGTTGACCTAATAGCCGGAAAAAAGTGCTATGTTACTACCGATAGCCGCTGCGGACGTTACAGTTGCGAAACCATAGACAGCTATATCAAACAGCGTTTAGAGCAGTTGCTGCGTCAGTATCCCAAGACGCTAGTAATCAGCAGTCAAACAACTAGCACACTCGGTCATAAAGCAGTTAATTTTGTAGAAGATATTAACCAAAAAGTTTTAGATTATGATGCGGTTTTTGTCACACCCAGTTTGGGTACTGGAATCAGCATTGATGCGGAACATTTCGATCGCGTTTATGGCATCTTTATTGGCGTAATTCCAGACTGGGAAGCACGACAAGCCTTAGCCAGAGTACGTCCCAGCGTTCCCCGGATTGTCTGGTGTGCCAAACGGGGGATAGGTTCGATCGCTTGTGGCAGTAAAAATTATCGAGTTTTGTCTGAATGGTATCAGGAGAATCACACAGAAAATCTAGCTTTGATGAGTCCACTGCATAAAGTAGATGTGGATTTACCTTTAGTTTACGATCTGATTCATCTCAGAATTTGGGCTAAATTTGCAGCTAGGGTAAATGCCTCAATTGCGCTATATCGTCAATCAATGTTAGAAGGCTTGATTGATGAAAAGCATCAGATCAATGTAATTAGCGATGTTCGGTCGAGGGATACGATTAGAGATCTGCGAATGGCATTGATAGCAACAACTGCTGCCGATCGCGAAATCCGAAAAAATCTGGTACAAGAAATAGTAAAAGTCCAAATAGAATTTTCAGAACGCAGTCAAAAAGCAAAATCAATTAAAAATCAAATTAAAAAGATTCGCATTCAATCCGAGTTGCAATCTGCCTCAGCAGTTGCCTATTCTCCAGATATCAGTCACCAAGAATATGAGCGGCTGTCAAAAAAGCGATCGCTTACTGAATCCGAGCGAAATCAAATCGATAAATATATCCTGCAAAAGCGTTATGGGGTAGAAGTTACTCCTCAATTGAAGCTGCGCGACGATCGGAAATATTATTCACAGTTGTTGTTGCACTACTATTTAACTGATGAGAGCGAATATTTCCGATTGCGCGACTTTCAGGAGTGGAACCAACAACTTTATAGAGGAGATGGTAAAGTTTTCTTGCCAGACATCAAGATTTACACTTTAAAAGTTGAGGCACTATTAGCGTTGGGAATACCGCAGTTTCTAGAACCAGATAGAGAATTTAGGGAAACAGATATTGATTTGATTCTACTCAGAAAAACAACACTGCGATGCAGTAAGCAAATCAAAAGAGCTACTGGTGTAACTATTCCTATGGACACAGAAAGCGATCGCCTTACTTCTATAAAAATACTCAGCCAATTTCTCAGGTTACTGGGATTAAAGCTGAAGCGCTTTAAGCTTACAGACGATGCAAATTTAAACTTAGATATCGTTTATAAAATTGCTTCAGAAACTTTTCAGGATGGGCGACAAGAAATTTTGGAAGTTTGGCACGAGCGAGATACATTAATTTTAGAAACTGCTAGCAATAGACGCTTTAATTTACTAGCTCACATTCCTCCTCCTCAACTGGCGGAATTGGTTTTTTCCTAACTCGCTCTGCTGTAGAGACGTTTCATGAAACGTCTCTACAATGTTTAAGAAACCCAACAAATGTGTTGGGTTTCGCTGCACTCAACTTGTATTAGGTACGTTGTTGCGCTTTAGCGCTCTTATTATAGCAACCGCCAAGGCGATTAGGGCAGTAGGGGCGTTCGCGTAGCGTGCCGGAGGCATTAGCATTCGGGTAGTAAATCTTCGGTTTTAACCAATAAATTATATGCCCGAATGCTTCGCCCCTACCCCAGATTTATGGCTTAACCGCCTTGGCGGTTGCTATACAACTAGGATAAGAGCGCTAAAGCGCAACAACATACCCAGAAAGCAAGTAACTAATGCGGTATAAAAACCAAAATTGAAGAGTTAAGGGTACGGAATGTGGGTTGGGAGCAAAATTTTTCGTTTACCCCCTTGACTCTCCAGTCTACTGGAGATTGCAACATAGAGTTAGTGCGACGTGGAAGTAGACTCTCTTAAACGAGGTGAACAATGGATAGTGCAACTTTCAAACTGCGTGGTATGTAGTTGCGCTTTAGCGCTATCTTAAAGAGCGCTAAAGCGCAACTACATACCAATTTAAGTTTTGAAGCTGATTGTATTCTTCTGGAGTATCAATATCAACTGTACCTTCTAAAAAAGGAATTGAAAATACTCGATCGCTGTATTTTTCAATTATTTTTTTGGCACCTGCTGCTCCTTTCAAGTCCATTAGATTAGGAAAAAAGCTGCTACTAAATAAAGTGGGTACGCCCAAAGTACCCGCATATTCTGATGCAATAATTGGCTTTTCTGTGGTAAAATAAGTTTCAACCAATTGATTTATGAGTTGAGTTGATATAAAAGGTTGATCGCACAAAGTTACAACTACTGCGTCAGGTTTTTCAGAAGCCTTATCTAGCGCTTGAATGCCGACCTGAATGGAGGAACTCATTCCCTCATTCCATCGGGTATTTTCTAATATTTGGATTGGATATTGGCTAATTACAGGTCGAATTTGTTCGGCATAAGCTCCTAAAATAACGATAATTGGATGGCAGATGGAAGCAATGGCAACTTCTACTGTATGTGATAATAAGGTATGTTCCCCATAGGGTAATAGTTGTTTGGGTGTACCCATGCGAGTTGACGCTCCCGCAGCAAGAATTACAATACCAACAGTCATTGTATTTTAGATTTTAGATTGAAAGGAAATCGCTAAAATTTTGCTTGTTTGCTCATTCTGCTTTTCTACATAAATAGGTGCTTTCCGGTTGCGTAAAAAACCACCGTAACGCTCTGCCATCACGGCTTTAATCTCTGCTATAATTGCTAAGGCAATTTCTTGTGGGGTTTCAGCACCAATATCGAGTCCCACTGGAGCATACAGACGGTTAAGTTGTTCTGAATCTAGCACACATCCTATTTGCTGTAAGTCTTGAAGTAATTTTTTGGTTCTGTTTCTCGCACCGAGAATGCCGATGTAAGGTAAGGGAAAGGGAATCAGGGTTTGTAAGATGTCGCGATCGCACAAATAATTATGGGTCATCACCACAGCGGCGGTGTGGTAGTCTAGAGTAAGGTGCGATCGCATCTCTTCTGGATGGGAGATCGCGATCGCATCTGCTAAAGGAAAGCGAGTGGATGTCGCATAAGCAGCTCGACGATCGATTACCGTTACATACCAACCTAACTCTTTTGCCAAACGCACAACGGGGATAGCATCGTCACCTGCACCAAAAACCACCAGCGATACAGGGGGTTGAATTACTTCAATCAACACTTCCGCTTCGCTGTTACCCAATGGGTAGGATTTGATTTGCGATGTTCTCCCATGCTTAAGTACTTCTCTGGCATTTTCAATTATTTTTTTAGCTAGTTCGGCATCTTCAACTTGATTGATTAGCGTATCGCTTTCATTTAAGAAGATGCGAGAGGTAATGCTGGCAAGAGGATCGCCAGAAGCGCGAAATACAGTTGCCATAACTCCCCGTTGTCGCCAGCGGAAACAACTGGATAAAAATGCTATTTGTTCTATGTTGAACTGGGATTTAAGCGGTTCAATTAATACCTGGATGATGCCATTGCAACCCATTCCCAAACCCCAGAAAATATCATCATCTGAGGTGGTGTCGTAGGTAACGACTGTGGCTATACCAGTAGCGATGACTTCCTTGGCCCGATCGCAAACATCATCTTCCAGACATCCGCCGCTAATTGCACCTACTCTACAACCATCTTCGGTAATCAGCATTCTGGCACCGGGACGGCGATAAGCTGAACCTTTGACTTTTACAACCGTGGCAAGTACGGCATTTTTATGATTTTGCTGTACGTCTGCAAATGCCTCGATAATTGCCTGTAATTCATTCATGATTCTCTCATTGATAAATGTGGAAATCACCGTATTCTTTAAAGCCTAGTCGTGAATAAAGATTTTTACCGTCTTCTGATGCTTGTAAAGTAGCAGTCTGATAACCTTGATTTTTGGCATCCCAAAGTGCAGTTAAAGTCATCGTGGTGCCACGACACACATAGTTGAAAGTATCCGATGGTAGTCCTGAATCGATCGGTAATATCTTGTTCGGTTGCATCGTTAGTACATGAGTGAGATCGTCAAATTGTCTGTTGTTATCGTTGGTTAAATTTTTACCGCAGATGTAGGCGCTTCGCCTTCCCGTAGGGTAGACAGATGAACGCAGATAAACGCAGATAAGAATAATCACACGATTTTTTTAGGGAACCGATGTGTAAGGACATGATATAACATATCCTGTGTATCGATCGCTTCCATCGTGGATAGATGACGGGCAAAGTATGACTTATGTCCAAACATATTGAATTCGATCGCTCTAATTACTTCTGCTTCGGTATTTTGTCCAAGTTCGATTCTTGTCAAACTATTACCCTTCCTACCTTACAGTAATTTATCGGGTGTAATTGGCAGATCGCGAATGCGTTTGCCAGTGGCGTGATAAACAGCATTTGCTATTGCTGCGATCATTCCCGTTAAGCCAACTTCGCCCACACCTTTTACGCCAATAGGATTTACGTGGGTGTCTACTTCATCTATAAAATAGACATCAATTGGCGGAATATCGGCGTTGACGGGAAGGTGATACTCGGCTAAATTGTCATTCACAATTCGTCCCGTGTGCGGATCGGTGATCGTTTCCTCGTGCAATGCCATACCGATGCCCATGATCGTGGCACCACTTATTTGCGATCGGGCCGTCTTTTCGTTTAAAATCCGTCCAGCAGCAAACGCCCCCACAATGCGGGTAACGCGCACCTCACCCAACTCAGGATCGACCCGCACCTCGACAAAATGCGCCCCGAAAGAACACTTGGCAAATTCCTCTTCTTCTTGCGGTTTGGCGTCAAAGTTAGCATCAATTTGCTGGAGGTTGTGGCGTGCCAAAACTGCCTGATAAGTTTCCCCTTTAGCTGAATTGTTCTTAACAAAAATGCGTTCTTGTGATGTTTCGATATTCGGTTCGGGAACTCCGTAGAGGGGGGAATTGGGGTCTTTTTGCGCCAACTCCAGCACCTTGGCCCGGACTGCCTTTGCCGCGCCATGTACCGCAGTCCCGACACTAGCAGCAGTACCCGAACCGACAGTACCCGGCGATCGCGCTAATTCCGTATCCCCAAACTCAAACCGCACCTTCTCCACCGGCACACCCAACACATCTGCCGTCACTTGTGCCATTACCGTTGCCGTTCCCGTGCCGATCTCCTGGGAACCGCTTTGCACAACAACGCTGCCATCTGCGGAGATGCTTGCAATGGCAGAAGCAGGAAAATGTTCCATCGGGAAACAAGCACTCGCCATACCCATACCAATCAGATAACGATCGTCTCGCATAGAACCCGGTTCTGGGGTACGGCGCGACCAACCAAATTTTTCTGCCGCCAATGCGTAACACTCTTTAAGCGATTTACTCGACCAGGGAACTTGTCGTGCGGGATGTACTTCAGCGTAATTGCGAAGTCGCAGCTCGATCGGATCGAGCTTGAGGGCCCAGGCAAGTTCATCCATTGCCGATTCTAGGGCAAATGTCCCCACACTTTCTCCCGGTGCCCGCATAATAGTTGGCGTTCCCTTATTTAGCGGCACCACACTTTGCGCTGTCCGCAGATTGGGAACTGCGTACATCGTGCGGGAAGTTGTGGTAAAGGTTTCCACAAATTCGTCAAATATGGAAGTTTGGGAGATGCCTTGATGAATCAGCGCTGTGAGATGACCGTCTGGAGTTGCACCTAATTTTATCTGCTGTTCCGTTTCGCTACGATGTCCGACTAATCCGAACATTTGTTGGCGAGTGAGGACAATTTTCACCGGACGGCGAAACTGCCGGGCAGCGATCGCAGCTAAGGGAGTATGGGCCCACATCCCGTACTTACAACCAAACGCACCACCGATAAACTTGCATAGCACGCGCACATTTGCTTCCGGGAGGCCCAACATCTTTGCCAATCCCTGACGCATACCGAAGATATACTGGGTGGAATCGTAAACGGTGAGGCAATCTCCCTCCCAAACCGCTGCTGTGGCGTGGGGTTCCATTGGATTGTGATGTTCGGTAGGGGTGGTGTAGGTCGCTTCTATTTTCACCGCTGCTTTGGCAAATTCCCCTTCTGCATCGCCTAGCGCGAAATCTACAGTGAATTCTACGAATTTTTTGATCGGATATGCCCGGTCTCTTTCTTTTCCCATCTCGGTTAGAGGTGTTTCCACTTCGTAATCGACTTTGACGAGAGAAGCAGCGTAGGTAGCGCGTTCTAGAGTATCGGCGATCGCAACGCCAATTGCTTGACCGCTGTAGTAAATTGTGGAATTTTGCAAAGGTGCAAGTTTTTCTCCCGCCGCACCTTCGTGACCGAAGTTCGGACGGGCGTAGAGTTTGGGCGCATTCAGGTGGGTGATGATGCCAATTACGCCGGGAGATTTTTCGGCAACGCTGGTATCGATGTGTTTGATGCGACCGCGTGCGATCGTGCTGGTAATTATGACGCCATAAGCGATATTTTCTAGTGGAATTTCGCCGGAGTATTTGGCGTCACCTGTGACTTTTAGGCGACCGTCTACTCGATTTATGGGTTTGCCAATTGCTTGATTCATATCATCTCCTTACACATCGGTTACCTAAAAAATTATTGTCATTATTCTGCATCTGCGTTCATCTGCGTTCATCTGTCTACCCTACGGGAAGGCGAAGCGCCTACATCTGCGGTAAAAATGTAACCAACGATGACAACAGACAATTTGACGATCTCACTCATGTACTAACGATGCAACCGAACTTGATATCATATGTTTTTTTAACGAACCGCGATAGCGAATTAGACGCGAAGAGAAGAGAAAAGATTTTATGAATCTTTTAGGATTGTTCTGTGGCATTCATCAATGCCCGAACGATCGCACGTTTTGCCATTTCGACTTTAAATTGATTGTGTCGGTATGGTTTGGCGTCGCTGACGGTTGCTGTAGCAGCAGCTGTGAAGGTTTCTTCGGTGGGTTTGGCACCGACTAAAATATCTTCTGCGACGAATGCCCGCCAAGGTTTATGGGCAACGCCACCTAATGCTATTCGTGCTGCTTTGATTGTGCCATTCTGGATATCGAGGGCAGCAGCAACGGAAACTAGGGCAAAAGCATAGGAAGCGCGGTCTCTAACTTTGAGATAGTGATAGTTTTTGGCAAAGGGTGAGTTTGGTAAATCGACGGCGATGATTAGTTCATCTTGTTCTAGTACGGTATCTCTTTCTGGTATGTCTCCAGGTAAACGGTGAAAGTCTGCGATGGGAATAATGCGATCGCCATTTGAACTGGAAACGCGCACTCTAGCATCTAGCGCCGCCAGTCCGACGCACATATCAGAAGGATGGGTAGCAATGCACTTGTCGCTTGCGCCAAAGATAGCGTGAATGCGGTTATATCCATCAATTGCGGCACAACCGGAATCCGGATCGCGTTTATTGCAAGGCGCTGCAATATCCATAAAATAGTAGCAGCGCGTTCTCTGCATCAAATTGCCGCCGACTGTGGCCATATTGCGGAGTTGCGGCGATGCACCTGCCAGGATAGCTTGGGAAAGGAGGGGGTAATGCGATCGCACTTCTGGATGATATGCTAAATCGCTATTTCGGACTAACGCCCCTATTCGCAAACCATCAGAATTTATTTCAATTTCCGATAACGGTAATTGGGTAATATCAACAAGTCGATCGGGTTGCGCTACTTCTACTTTCATCAAATCGATTAAGTTAGTGCCACCCGCAATAAATTTGGCGCTTTGACGATCGGCAACCCCCTGAATAGCTGTGTTTTGACTCGTGGCACGAACGTAACTGAATGGTTTCATATTTTACCTCATATTTTTACGCCTAACACTTGCTTAGGCTGCGTTAGCGATAGCGTCATACCATTTTTTTGATACTTGCATAGTTTGATATCATCTCCTTACACATCGGTTACCTAAAAAATTCTTGTCATTATTCTTATCTGCGTTCATCTGCGTTCATCTGCGTTCATCTGTCTACCCTACGGGAAGGCGAAGCGCCTACATCTGCGGTAAAAATGTAACCAACGATGACAACAGACAATTTGAAGATATCACTCATGTACTAACGATGCAACCGGACACGATATGACTTAACTTCAAGAATTCCTTCAATCTAAAATGGTATGTACCCTACAGATTTGGTGACAAATTTGGCGGCATTTGGCGAACCTCTTGAATAGCGGCAACTATTCCGGGATAAGCGCTGCAACGACAAATGTTACCACTCATACACTCTTTGATGTCAGCGTCGGAACTGGGGCATCCTTCAGCTAAAAGACCTACGGCAGACATAATTTGACCGGGGGTACAATATCCACACTGAAAACCATCGTGTTTAATGAAAGCAGCTTGCATTGGATGCAGTTCATCACCTTTTGCCAGTTCTTCAATTGTGGTAATCTCGACTTCTTGATACATCACGGCAAGTGTCAGACAAGAGTTAATGCGCCGTCCATCAACTAACACTGTACAAGCGCCACATTGACCGCGATCGCAACCCTTTTTAGTCCCTGTCAATCCTATTTTTTCTCGTAGCGCATCCAGTAATGTGACACGCGGGTCAATTTGCAGGGTATGTTGGCTGCCGTTGACCTTCAAAAGCAAAGTTAAGTTGTCGGAATTGAGCATAATAAATGCGATCGACCTCCACATGAACAAAATAAAATTAAAATATAGGGTGTCTTGCAAACACCCTATATCTATTAGCTAAAGCTGAAGTAACTGCTGTAGTTGAATCTCCACCCTATCTGGGCGATTGTTGAGTTCGTAGCCCAAATCGTAGATAATTTTCTCCAACAGATATCCATCCAGTAACACTTTCAGTTCTTGATGATTCTTTGGTAAGAAAGTATCTTTAGCTGCAACTTCTAGATAGGAATTGAGAAAAGCAGCACTCACCCATTTGTACCAAAAGGTACTCCAAGTTTTCATCAAGGGAAGATTGTCAGGGCGAATCGTACCGCTATCTATTTCGCTGTAGAGTGCAATGCTAGTAGCATAATAGAAAGATTGCAGCATTCCTGCTACATCTCGTAGGGCCGATCGCTTCATGCGCCGTTCGCTAAAAGTGCGAGTCGGATCTCCTTCAAAATCAATGATAATGAAGTCATTACCCGTGTAAAGCACTTGTCCTAGATGATAATCCTCATGATAGCGGGTACGCATTGCCGTAATCTTTTCGTTGAGGATTAACTGGAAGCGTCCCAGAAATTCCTCTTGGCGATTGAGGACAAGATGCCCCAATTGTTGGGTGTCAGGTGGCAAAGACTTCAATTGTTTTTTCAACAACAAAAATACTTGTCCGGTCAAATTGCGTGCATATTGGTAGATAGAACGCTGGTAAAAAGTTGAGAATGGTTCTGGCGCAAAGTTGGGATTTTCTCGATCGGAAGCTAGGGCGACATGAAGTTCGGCAGTAGACTGACCCAAAAGTTGCGCTAAAGCTAGGTAGGGACCGATCGTTTGGGTTGCCAATTCGGGAATATCCATTGCCTGTAAATCTAACAGGGAATTTGCAGGAATGGGTACTTCGGCAATTTCTGTTTGGTGGGTAGCAATGCGATCGAAGTAGTCGCGCAAGCTATCCAGAGTATAATCCCAGCTATTGCGGGCGTCTTGGATATATTCTTGCAATATCGCCACTGTAATTGCTTCGGTTTTTGAGCGGCGGTATTCCACAAATCCGGTGATGGGGGCAAGGTGTTTCAAGAGTTTTTTCTCACCCAGAAAGCGCCGAATCTCCAGATCGGGGTTAACGCCTTCCTCAACTTTGCGGAAGAGTTTGAGGATAAAGCGATCGCCATAAACTACAGAAGTATTCCTGTGTTCTCCTCGGAAAAGATTTGGTTCGAGGTGAGTATTTAACGCTTCTGGAGGGAATAGATCGGTTGTAGTTGCCACAAGTTCTCCTGCGATTCCCTTGTAGGAACTATTGTCTGCAATTCCTGCCAGTAGCGAGGTAAGAAAATTCTTGTCCGATATAGCATCGAATAATACCCCAACTTCATCTTTTCCTTGCACTTGAAGACGTGCGATCGCACACGCGCTGCTTTCCGTCAAAAAATGTATTGCTGATTCGCCTTCTGCGTAGGATAGGAAGAGTTGATAAGTTTGGGGTTCTCCCTGGATATACTCGACTCGCAACAGAATTATCCTAGCTTCTTTATCTTTGTAGGATATCGGGATCGCTTCCACGATATGTGCAGCAGAAATAGTTCTATCTTTGTGGGCGAACCAGGAAGAAGTATACAAGTAATCAGACAGAATAGACTCCAGAGTCGCTTTCGATTCTGCTTGAGAAAAAACATTCTGCCACTTGCCACTGACAGCTAAAGTCGGTAACTGTGTTTGCGGTTTCGGCAGTTGGGTGAAGCTGGGTTGAGGTTTGAGAGTAAACCAATAAAATGCGTAGGGGCTAATACTGATAAAGTAGGGCGAACCGCCAATGGGTGGAAACTGAGTGCGACCAAAAATTTCTACTGGCATTACGCCTTTGAAGGGTGATAAATCTAATTCCACCGTTTGCACAAAGCGCGACAAATTCGCTACGACCAAAATGCGATCGTCACCGTAGGTGCGCGTAAAGGCAAGCACTTTGCGATTTTCCGGATGCAGGAATTCAAAAGTCCCTTTACCCAATGCCTGGAAACGCTTGCGGGTAGCAAGCAGGCGTCTCATAAAATGCCAGAGGGAATTGGGGTTACCCCGTTGCGCCTCTACGTTGATTGCTTCGTAGTGATATTCAGATTCAACAATGATGGGTAAGTATAATTTCTGGGGATTGGCGCGACTGAAACCGGCGTTGCGATCGCCTGTCCACTGCATGGGGGTGCGGACGCCGTTGCGATCGCCTACGTAAACGTTATCTCCCATGCCAATTTCATCGCCGTAGTAAAGGACGGGAGTTCCAGGGAGTGACAGCAGCAAACTATTGAGTAATTCGATCTGACGGCGATCGTTACTCAGCAGGGGCGCTAGTCGGCGACGAATGCCCAAATTTATTCTCATTTCGGTATCTTGGGCATAAACCCGATACATATAGTCCCGATCCTCGTCTGTCACCATTTCCAGGGTGAGTTCGTCGTGGTTGCGGAGGAACAATCCCCACTGACAGTTATCGGGAATCGCAGGAGTTTGTTTGAGGATATCGATAATCGGGAAACTATCTTCCATCCGCAGCGACATGAACAAGCGCGGCATGAGGGGAAAATGGAAGTTCATGTGACACTCATCGCCATCCCCATAATACTGTGCCGCATCTTCAGGCCATTGATTCGCCTCAGCTAGCAGCATCCGGTTTGGGTATTTGGCGTCTGTGCGCGATCGCAGTTGCTTCAGAAAATGATGAGTTTCTGCCAGATTCTCGCAGTTAGTTCCCTCCCGTTCGTACAGATAAGGAACCGCATCCATACGTAACCCATCTACCCCCATATCCAACCAGAAATCGAGGACTTCAAATACAGCCTCACGCACAGCTGGATTGTCATAATTTAGGTCTGGCTGATGGGAGTAGAAGCGATGCCAGTAATAAGCTTTAGCAACCGCATCCCAAGCCCAATTAGATGTTTCAAAATCTTTGAAAATTATCCTCGCTTCCTCGTATTTTTCGGGTGTATCGCTCCAAACGTAAAAATCTCGTTCTTTACTGCCCTTGGGTGATCTACGCGCCCGCTGAAACCAAGGATGCTGGTCAGAAGTATGGTTAATAATTAACTCAATAATTACGCGAATATCCCGCTGATGGGCTGCTGACAAAAACTCTTTAAAATCTGACAACGTTCCATAAATCGGGTTGACATTGGTGTAATCGGCAATGTCATAGCCATCATCCCGCAAAGGAGAAGGAAAGAAAGGCAACAACCAGACTGCGGTGATTCCTAAATCTTGTAGGTAATCTAGTTTTTCTGTCAACCCCCGAAAGTCGCCAATCCCATCACCGTTGCTATCGGCAAAGGCGCGAACAGGCACTTCATAAATAATGGCGTTCTTAAACCACAGGGGGTCGTCATTTAAGGTTAAGTTCTGCATTTTCTCCACAGTCAATTTTGGATTTTGGATTTTAGATTTTGGATTTTGGATTTGAGTCTGTCACGCAAGCTGGCTTAACTTTTATAGCCATAATTTACCATGATCCTGACCTTTTGACCTATTCTAAGCTGCGATCGCGTCGGGCACATCTCACCAACGGTGGAAATTTTCTTTCCAAGTCCCGTAGTAGAACCAACATCGGCTCTTGGGTTTTAACTATGCGTGCAGCGTTGCGGGAGAGTGGGGGAGCGGGAGAGTGGGGGAAAGCTCCTTTTAGCTGCTGCCAGAGTCGCCGCTAAAATGTTATCTAACATAACATTTGCATAATAATTCTCAAACATCCGTTCATCTATGTTCATCTGTGGTTAGAAACTTCTTCGATTTCACGGATATCTATCTAAAGTATTATTGAAATACTTTGATTCAAGCGCTAATGTTAATTTTTGGAGAATCTAAAAAATTGCCATGACTTTTCAACGCTCCAGTGGAATTTTGTTACACCCGACCAGTCTGCCAAGCCGATTTGGGATTGGCGATCTAGGAAAATCCGCTTACGAATTCGTAGATTTCTTAGAGAGAAGCGGTCAAAAGTTGTGGCAAGTTCTGCCTTTGGGGCCGACCGGGTACGAACATTCTCCCTATACGATGAACTTTAGCGCCTTTGCAGGAAATCCTTTACTTATTAGTCTTGACATATTAGCAGAGTCAGGCTTATTAAGCGCCGCCGATCTGACACCGCTACCGTCAAGTCCAGACCAAAATCCTCATAAGGTTGATTTCGATAAAGTCATAACCCACAAATCTAAATTTCTCAGACTTGCTTACGATCGGTTCCGGCAATCTTTAAGCAACAAACGCCATACAGAATTTGAACAGTTTTGTCAAGAGCAGTCTGATTGGCTGGATGATTACGTTCTGTTTATGGCGTTATCGGAAGCGAACTTAGGCAAGAGTTGGAATTATTGGGAAAGAGCGATCGCCAGACGGGAACCAGACGCCCTGAAAGCCCAAGCTGAGGTTTTGCAGGACGGCATCATGTTCCACAAGTTCTTGCAGTTTAAATTTTTTGAACAATGGAGAAAACTGCGGGAATATACCAATAATAAAAATATTAAAATCGTTGGTGATGTTTCTATTTATGTTTGTCATAACAGTGCCGAGGTTTGGGGAAATCCAGAAATTTTCAAACTAGACCCGGAAACGTTAGAACCGGCATTTATAGCAGGTGTTCCCCCAGATTATTTCAGCGCCACCGGACAATTGTGGGGAAATCCAGTCTATAACTGGGATGAATTGCAAAAAACTAACTATGCTTGGTGGATAAAGCGATTTAAGGCAACGCTGCAATATGTAGACATAGTTCGTATTGACCACTTCCGAGGATTTGAAGCTTACTGGCAAGTTCCGGCTGGGGAAGAAAATGCTATTAATGGTGAGTGGATAAAAGCACCGGGAGCAGAATTCTTTGAAACTCTGGGCACTACTTTAGGAAGTCTGCCGGTGATGGCAGAGGATTTGGGTATTATCACACCGGAAGTAGAAGAATTACGCGATCGCTTTGACTTTCCCGGAATGCGTATCTTGATGTTTGCTTTCAGCGAAGGTTCTGACAACGCTTACTTGCCGCACAACTATGTAAAAAACTGCGTAGTTTACACTGGCACCCACGACAACGATACAACATTGGGTTGGTGGAAGCAAGCCAGTTCAGCCGAAAAGGAATTAGTCGCTAAATACCTTGGTTATTCAGATCCTGAAGAAATTAAGGAAATTAATTGGGTTATGATTCGTGTAGCTTTGGCTTCAGTAGCTGACTTAGCGATCGTTCCACTCCAAGATATTTTAAGTTTGGATAATACTGGGAGAATGAACGACCCCAGTAAAATTCCCGGTAACTGGCGCTGGCGCTACGAAACATCTGAAGTTATTACCAAGGAATTGAGCGATCGTCTTTTAGAGCTTACCCAACTTTACAGTCGATAATTGTTGTCAGTTGTCAGTTGTCAGTTGTCAGTTGTCAGTTGTCAGTTGTCAGTTGTCAGTTGTCAGTTGTCAGTTGTCAGTTGTCAGTCGTCAGTTGTCAGTTGTCAGTTGTCAGTTGTCAGTTGTCAGTTGTCAGTCGTCAGTTGTCAGTTGTCAGTTGAAGAATAAGAAAGGTTACTCACTCCCCCACTCTCCCACTCCCCCACTCTCCCCGGCTACTGAGCGAAGTCGAAGTAACTCTCCCACTCTCCCACTCCCCCACTCTCCCACTCCCCCACTCCCCCACTCTTTTCCTGTGTCCGCGCTTGCTCTCTTCGTGCCATTCGGAAATTGATATAGGTTATATTGATGTGAAGCAACTGCCTAGCACAAAGCGTCCCTGCCTTTGATTGTAGGGACTTTAATGGGCTGGCGGTGACAGAAAAATTTTATATTTTTTTTACCAGGGGCTGGTAGCTACTATGACGACAACCGAACTCGTTGCCTTGCAAACTAAGTATGCTTCGCTAAAATCAGCCCTGAAACAGAGCGAAGCTTTACTGGACGCTATCTTTGAGCAAGGTATTTTTGCTCTGGGGTATTGTGACTTGCAGGGGAAAATTGTGCGATCGAACCGCAAGTTTTGCGAACTTGTCGGTGTCGAGAGTTCGCAACTACTAAATAGCGCGTTTTCAGAAATTACCCATCCCGAAAACCCCCAAACAGCCTCAGCATTGCTCGAACAGTTAGTTAGGGGCGAACTTGGCAATTATTCGCGGGAACTTGGCTTTTACCACCCGGATGGAACAGTTACCTGGGGGCAATTAACGCTCTCGCTTGTACGGGACGAAGCTGGCGAGCCACTGTGTTTTCTTTTAGCGATCGCAGATCTTACCCAGCGCAAAGAACTCGAACAAAAATTACACCAACAGGAAACCGTTACATCTGAGCAGCTAAAAATCAGCCAATTTGCGATCGAACACGCTGCTGATGCCATCCTTTGGGTAAAAGCTGATGCTCATTTTTGCTATGCAAACTTGGCAGCTTGTCGCTTACTCGGTTATCAGCGAGAAGAACTGCTTGCCATGAAGCTTTTTCAAATCGAACCAAACTTTTCTCCGGCGGTGTGGGAACAGGAATGGCAAAATTTAAAGCATATCGGTTTCGTACAATTCGATACTCGCGTTCAAGCCAAAGATGGCAGTTTTATTTCCGTACAAATTAGCGTCAACTATATGGAGTTTAATGGCACAGAGTACAATTGTGCCTTTATCCGCGATATCAGCGATCGCAAACGAGTAGAGGCAGAACTAACATCTGCCCAAAATTTTCTGTCTTCTGTGCTAGAAAATTTCCCAGTTTCGGTACTAGCGAAAGAAGCCAAAGAATTGCGGTTTGTCTTGTGGAATCAGGCTACCGCAGACATTATCGGTTACTCTTCAGAAGAAGTGCTAGGCAAAAACGATTATGACTTTTTTCCTCAAGAGCAAGCTGACTTTTTTATAGCTAAAGATAGAGAAGCATTAAATGCCGGAAAAGTCATAGATATACCTGAAGAGCTAATTCAACATAAGTCGGGAGAAAGGCGCTTTCTTCACACCAAAAAAACGGCAATTACTGACAGCGAGGGTAATCCCCAATATTTGCTGGCGATCGCGGAAGACATTACCGATCGCAAACTCGCTCTAGAAGCTTTAGCTGAAAATGAAGAACGGTGGCGTCAAATTTTTACAGAAGCACCAATTGGTATGGCGCTGGCTAATACTGATAACCATCAATTAGTTAAAGTTAATCATGCTCTGTGCGAGATGTTGGGCTACACAGAAACAGAACTGCTGACAATGACGCCAACTGATATTACTCACCCAGAAGATCTAGATCTAGAAATGTCCTTAATTCAGCAGATTAATCTAGGAGAAATAGCCAGCTACCACATTGAAAAACGCTTAGTAACCAAAAACTCTCAAATCATCTGGGTGAATTTAAAAGGTACAATACTGCGCCACCCAAATGGCACTATTCGCTATGGACTGGCGATGATAGAAAATATCAGCCAGCGTAAGGATTTAGAACGGGAACTAGCTTTGAGACAAGCTCGGTTTGATGCTTTTTTTACAACATCTCCTGCCGCTTTAGTAATGTATGACGAGCAGTTGCGTTATGTGCAAATTAACGAGGCGGCTGCCGAAATGAATGGGTTATCAATTAAAGAACATTTGGGCAAAAACGTCGGCGAATTGGTGCCAGATTTAGCTACTACTTTGGAGCCGATGTTTCAGCAGATATTAACTACAGGCAAACCGATGCTCAACATCGAAATATCGGGTGAAACTCCCAAGGAACCGGACATTTTCCGACATTGGATCGCTTCGTTCTTTCCGCTTTTGGGAGAAGATAGTCGTCCAGTTGGTTTGGGGACAGTCGCAGTGGAAATTAGCGCTCTCAAACGGGCAGAAACTGCACTCCAGGAGAGTTTAGAACGGTTTGAACTGGTAGTAAAAGCTACTAACGATGGCATTTGGTCAGTTCGCTATATTTGGGAAGATGGGCTTACCCCAAGAGAGGAAGTTTATTACTCGCCACGATTAATAGAATTAGTAGGTTTTACAAAAAGTGAGTTAAAAAGTATCTCTGCAAGTTATATCAACCGCGTTCATCCAGAAGATCGCGATCGCATTTTGCTAGCTCTTGCTGCACATATAAACGAGCGTGTTCCTTACCAGGATGTCGAGTATCGACTTCGTACCAGCAATGGCGAATACCGCTGGGTGATTGCTAGAGGACAAGCACTGTGGGATAGTGCGGGTAGAGTCACCCGATTTGCTGGTTCGGTGCGCGATATTACCGATCGCAAATTTGCCGAAGCTGCCTTGCGAGAAAAAGTGACTAGGGAAGAACTGCTCAACCAGTTGGTAACTCAAATCCGCACCTCTTTAGACTTAGACAAAATTCTCGCCACGGTTGTCAGTTCGCTCCAGAATTTACTCAATGTAGATTGGTGTCTGTTTAGCTGGTATCGTCCTCAAGCTTGTCCTCCTGTGTGGGAAGTTGTGCATGAGGCTAAAAAGTCCCATGTTGCCAGCTTTAAAGGATTTTATCCGACTGATAAATTAGCCTCATTGACACAAAGACTTATCAATGGCGAAATCATGCGAGTAGATAAGGCGGCGACTTGTCCAGACTTGGAATTAAGGCAAGTTTGTATGTCCTTTGGCTATACCTCCGCGATCGTTTTACCGATTATGACTAATAGCGGTGAAATTGGTGTATTCGGGTGTTATCATTCTACGGGTGCGCGTCCTTGGACTGATGCCGAAGTGGAACTTTTGCAAGCGGTGTCCAATCAGCTAGGCGTAGGCATTTCTCAAGCAAAACTCTACAACCAAGCCAAACAAGCTGCTTTAGAAGCCCAAGAAAAAGCTACACTTCTAGAACAAGCTTTATCCGAACTTAAAAGCGCTCAAATAAAACTAATTCAAAGCGAGAAAATGTCTTCTTTAGGACAAATGGTAGCGGGGATTGCCCATGAAATAAATAATCCCGTAAGCTTTATCTACGGCAATATTGACCACGCCTCTGGGTATATTTCCGATTTGCTATCCCTAGTGGAACTTTATGACCAACATTACCCGAACCAAGCTGCTGCTATTACTGAACTAGAAGATGCGATCGATTTAGATTTTCTGAAGGTAGATTTACCTAAAGTGCTTGGTTCTATGAAAATTGGCGCAACGCGCATCCAAGAAATTGTCCGGTCTTTGCGGACGTTTTCCCGACTTGATGAGGCTGAGAAAAAAGCGATCGACATTCACGAAGGCTTAGACAGCACTCTCAGATTGCTAGAACATCGCCTCTCGGAAAAATCGGGACATCCAGCTATTAAAGTGATTAAAAGTTATGGCGATTTGCCGTTGGTAGAGTGCTACGGCGGACAATTAAATCAAGTATTTATGAATTTGTTTACAAATGCCATTGACGCGATTGAAGAATGCTATCAAGGCAGAAGTAATGAGTCGATAAGAGCCAATCCCGGTCAAATTAAAATTACGACACAGGTAGAGGAATCATCGCGAGTTACTATCAATATTGCTGACAATGGAGCGGGAATCCCAGAGTCAGTGCAGCAACGATTATTTGACCCGTTTTTTACAACTAAACCTGTAGGGAAGGGAACTGGACTGGGACTATCGATTAGCTATCAAATTGTAGTGGAGCGTCACTCCGGACAGTTGCGCTGTTTTTCTACTCCTGGAAAAGGGACGGAGTTTGCGATCGAAATACCGTTGTAATAACTGGAGTTGGGAGATGTGTGATCGCTTTTTTCACAGTGTTTAGTTTACTTTCTATGAAGTCTACGGTATCGTAAAATTGAGCGTGAACTAGGCAGTTGCCAGTGATTGTTGTCGAAACTGTGAATGTGCGTTACGCCATGAAAGACTGTCAGGTTTTAGTGAGAGCAGCTTACCAGGCAGCAGTGAAAGATGCTAGAAATAGATCTGAAGCTCTAGCGCAAGCAATGAACGTTCAATTGGGAAAAGTGCCTTCAGTAGCAGAGTCATTTTTGTACGATTTGTTCGTTCCCTTGTGCAGCGAAGCAACAGAACTTCCTTCTTTTCTGCCATTTGGTAGCAGTGGATCGCGTTACGATCCGAATGCTCCGATCGAAGTACAGTTGAGGAGAGATATTTTTGTGACTTATCCGATCAAGTAAAGGTTAGCTGGTGAGAAACGGAAAATGTCAACAATTAAAGTAGAAATACAACTATCTTCAGAAGAATTACTAAAATAGGTGGGTATAATTAAACGTAAAACTGCCAGGCCCTTAGAAACCGGGTTTCTCTTAGTTCAGTTTATTTACGCCCACCTACTTATAGCAACCGCCAAGGCGACTCTTGACAGTAGGGGCGAAGCATTCGGGTAGTAAATCTTCGGTTTTAACCAATAAATTATATGCCCGAATGCTTCGCCCCTAGCCCCTGCCCCAGATTTATGGCTTAACCGACGAAAGCGGTTGCTATACTACGACTGTGCGATCGCATTCCGAAACTCGGTGATAGCATCATACTGATCGGATATCTTGGCACAACGAACCAACAGATCTAAATCCAAACCTGGCACAAAGGTACTTTGGGTAACTTGCTGGTAACTACCCTCTCTTAATGCGTAAACATTCAGCTTACCATTTTTCCAAAACCAAACTTCAGGAACGTTTAAAGTTTTGTAGCCTTCTAACTTATCCGTACTGCCACTGGTGATAATCACTTCAATTGCTAGATCCGGGACAGCTTTTTTACTTTCAAAGTGAAAAGTTTCATCGGGTATCAACTCAACATCCGGTTCTTTTTTAAGAGTTGGCCCACCTCGGCGATAGTACCGCATACCTATTTGCAGCAGATAAAGTTCTACTAATGTACCAATTAGGCTTTTGAAGTCTTCGTGTTCTTCAGAAATGGTCATAAATTCTAAGATTCCATGAAAGTATGCCAATCTCACTCCTGGGATTGATTCTAAATCCGCTTGTAACACTTTGTACTGTTGCCAGGATACACTGCGTAATGTCAGGCGTTGTTCCAGGTTGAGATAGCTGCTTGACCGATTTAAAACTTGGGGATTCATATCAATTTTCGATTAATTTCAAAAATTAGCTCGCCGATATCACCGAACCTGCCTGAAATCATATCATTCCACAAGTTCCTGTCTCATTGATTCGGAAAGTAACGAGCCAGCCACTAGGATACTTTTGACGCGCTTTTTGAACCGCTACTTCTTCATCGGGATCGATGAAATAATCACCGCTGTTTGGCTCAATAATAATGAACCAGTTGTAATGGTCATTTATTAATTGAGGGCAAATTTGTTCAAAAACGACCCGACTCCGCTGGCAACGTGCTTGTTTTTCAGCTTCCCGTCTGGCTAATTCTTCTGGCGGTATCGTGTATTCTGGGAATAGTCTGCCTCGACGACGCGGAATTTTTGGTGTTGTTTGAGTCATGGCTAGCTTTGCTATTTAAATAGCAGATAACAGGATTTATTATATCATAACCAAGACCTTTTTGTAACATACTATGTGCGATCGCCATACCCACCACCACCAGGCGTCTCAATTACAAACACATCACCAAAATTCATTTCCACAACAGCAGTACTTCCCAATTTCTCCACACTTCCATCGCAACGTAGCACGTAATTTCTGCCCACAGCACCCGCTTCACCACCGTGCAACCCAAAAGGCGCAACAAGCCGACGCCCCGATAATATTCCCGCAGTCATTTTTTCGCGGAAATGAAGGCGACGAATTACCCCATTTCCGCCACGATGATGACCATCACCACCGCTATTTGGACGAATAGAAAAACTTTCCAAAACAACAGGAAACCGCCATTCTAAAACTTCTGGATCGGTGAGGCGGGAATTTGTCATGTGAGTCTGAACTGCATCGGTACCATCGAAATCAGCACCCGCACCAGAACCGCCGCAAATCGTTTCATAATATTGATATGTTTCATTCCCAAAAGTGAAATTATTCATCGTTCCTTGAGAAGCTGCCATTACTCCCAAAGCACCGTACAAAGCATCGGTAATTGCCTGTGAAGTCTCCACATTTCCCGCAACTACGGCAGCAGGATAACGCGGATTCAACATACAACCTTCGGGAATGATGATGTCTAAAGGTTTGAGGCAACCGGCATTAAGGGGAATATCATCATTTACTAAGGTGCGAAAGACGTATAAAACTGCTGCTTTGCACACTGCTGCTGGTGCGTTGAAATTGCTATTCAGTTGCGAGGAAGTGCCAGTAAAATCAATCTTGGCGCTGCGAGTGGATTTGTCGATCGCAATGGCCACTTTAATCTCGCTGCCATTATCCAAAGGACAGGTGAAACTGCCATCTTTCAGCACATCGATAACGCGACGAACCGACTCTTCAGCATTATCTTGCACAAAACCCATGTAAGCTTGTACGGTTTCTAACCCGTAATGTTCTACCATTTTGTGGAGTTCTTGCACGCCGCGTTCGTTCGCAGCAATTTGCGCTTGCAAATCTGCTATGTTTTGGGCGGTGTTTCGCGCTGGATGAGTGCCGGATGTGAGAAGTTCTAGCAGTTCTTTTTCGCGGAAAGTTCCTTGTTGTACTAATTGGAAATTATCTATTAATATGCCTTCTTGTTCTACGGTTGTGCTGTTGGGTGGCATCGAACCAGGGGTAATGCCGCCGATATCGGCATGATGTCCTCGCGAGGCAACGTAGAATAAGATATCCCCTCCTAACCCTCCCTTAGAAAGTGGGGGGACTGCTTGTTTCATCCCCCCCGTAGACGGGGGGGACAGAGGGGGGGTTGCATTTCCGAAAACTGGGGTAATAACGGTAATATCGGGTAAGTGAGTGCCGCCGTTGTAGGGATTGTTCAAAATATAAACATCGCCAGGTTTGATATTATTGTTATGAGCATCAATAATACTTTTGACACTTTCACTCATCGAACCGAGATGGACTGGAATGTGTGGTGCGTTGGCGATTAATTGCCCATTTCTATCAAAAATTGCACAGGAAAAATCTAGGCGTTCTTTGATGTTGACGGAAGAGGCAGTATTTTGCAAAGTGATGCCCATTTGTTCTGCGATCGCACGAAACAAATTGTTGAAAATTTCCAGCATCACTGGATCGGAGGATTTTAGATTTTGGATTTGGGATTTTGGATTGGAAAGGGGCAATTGTTGACTCTTTTTCAAAATAAGATGATTTCTGTTTGTTAATTCTGCTTGCCAACCCGGTTCTATGATATTTGTGCCAGTTGCTTCTACAATTATTGCAGGGCCAGAAATACAATCTCCCGGTTGCAAATCCTCGCGTTTGTAGACAGGCGTTTCGTGCCAAACATCCGCTGCGAACATTTGCACAGTCGCTACAGGGGAGGCAGATTCTGTTGTTTTTCGTTCAATTACAGGTTCTTCCGGCACATCAGTTTTCGCCACCACTTCAACCAAAACCGCCTCAACAATCAGCGCCTTTTCTGACACAATAAAACCGTAACGCTGCTGATGTGCCTCCTCAAACTTTTGCCTCATCGCCGCAATATCGCCAAAATCGACAATTAGCGACGAATCCGTTCCCTCATATCGCAAATACAGCTTGCGAAAAACCTCTGTATTTTGTGGTGCAGGCATCTTGCCTGTGCGGTTCAATTCCTTGTTCGCTTCCGTCGTCAACTCCGCCAAAATCTGTTGCAACGATCGCAATAAATCCTCACTCAACCTTGCCTCAACTGCCCTTTCCCGAATCACGCCCACATCCGCCAAACCCATGCCATAAGCGGATAACACACCCGCGTAAGGATGAAGAAACACCTGCTTCATCCCCAACGCATCGGCGATCGCACAAGCGTGTTGACCCCCAGCACCGCCGAAACAACACAGCGTATATTCCGACACATCATAACCGCGCTGAAGAGAGATTTTTTTAATCGCGTTAGCCATTTTATCGACTGCGATCGCTAAAAACCCAGCCGCCACCTCCTCCGGTTTGGACTCGCCTCTAATCTCCGCCGCCAGTTGTGCAAACTTCTGCCGCACAACCTCTGCATCCAAAGGCAAATCACCATTTTGTCCAAACACCTTCGGGAAAAACTCAGGCTGCAACTTGCCCACCATCACATTGCAATCTGTCACCGTCAGCGGCCCGTCCTTACGATAACAAGCGGGGCCTGGATTTGCACCAGCCGATTCCGGCCCTACGCGATAACGCGAACCATCAAAGTATAGAATCGAACCACCGCCTGCTGCCACCGTGTGAATTGCCATCATCGGTGTCCGCAGTCGCACCCCTGCCACTTCCGTCTCAAATGTGCGTTCGTATTGTGGCGCAGGCGTAAGAGCCTGACGTTGCACGTCGATGTTCCGATCGAACTGTTCTTGTGGGATGGGCGTCTCGCCCGTCCTTGGCAATTCAGGGGCAGGCGGGACGCCTACCCCACAAGAGTCATCAACTTTATTGTTGTAATGTGCAACGTCGGTGGAAGTACCACCCATATCGAAACTGATAATGTTATTCAAACCTGCCATCAAACTTGTTTGCACAGCGCCAACAATTCCCCCAGCAGGGCCAGATAAAATGCTATCTTTGCCTTGAAATAACTGTGCGTCGGCAAGTCCCCCATTCGATTGCATAAACATTAATTTGGTATTACCCAATTGACTGCTAACTCGATTCACATATCGCCGCAAAATGGGGGAAAGATAAGCATCGACAACTGTTGTATCGCCGCGACTGACAAGCTTCATCAAAGGGCTGACTTTGTGGGATACCGATACTTGAGTAAAGCCAATTCTGCGTGCTATATCTGCGACTTTTTTCTCGTGTTCGGGATAGCGATAGCCGTGCAAAAACACAATTGCACAGCTGCGAATTCCTTCATAATAAGCTTGTTGTAAAGGCCGAATATATCCGGTTTGTACGGGGATTAATTCTTTCCCCTGTGCTAAGTAGCGTTCTTCTACTTCGATGACGCGATCGTAGAGCATTTCTGGCAGTATAATATGACGGGCGAAGATCTCGGGACGGTTCTGATAGCCGATGCGGAGGGCGTCTCGGAACCCTTTGGTGATGAGTAGCACTGTGCGATCGCCTTTTCGTTCTAGCAGCGCATTCGTCGCTACCGTTGTGCCCATTTTGACGACTTCAATCTCCTCAGATGGTATCTGTGCATCACCAGGAATTCCCAAAATATCCCGAATCCCCTGTACTGGTGCATCGGTGTATCGTTCCGGATTCTCCGACAACAGCTTATGAATCACCAGTTGTCCGTCTGGACGCCGCGCCACTATATCGGTAAATGTACCACCGCGATCGATCCAAAATTGCCAACCACTATTTTTTGAATACATGAGTAGGAATAATCACTCTAATTTACTGATAAAAATTATTATAGTGCTTTTTACTGTAGCTCTTGGTAAAAATAGTTTATTAGCGCCTAAACTTGGAATACCTCTTATTCTGTTTTCTTTATTTTTATATATTCCATTCCTTGTTTTTATAGTAAGTTTCTGAATTTTCTCGTTTCTCGTTCCCAGGTAGAACCTGGGAATGCTTCTTTTGGAGGCTCTGCCTCCAGAAAGAGGCAGACATCCAGAGGCAGAGCCTCTGGATGTAAGTTCCCTCCTGCCTGGGAACGAGAAAATAGCCGCCTTTTCGATCTCGACTTCGTTGGGTTTTACTATGGCTCAACCCAACAAAGTAATTCCTAACGTTTTTTCAGCGTGACTTTGATGCCATATTCCGGTCGCAAAGTAATCGAAGGTTGAGGTACGATCGCGTAATCCGGCACAATACTAAGTTCAAATTTTTGGGCAACTGTTGCCAGTAATAAAACCGCTTCCATCAACGCAAATCCTTTGCCAATACAAACTCGCGGCCCATCTCCAAACGGAAAATAAACCCCTTTGGTCAGCCGCTTTTCTAAATCGTTAGCCCAGCGTTCCGGGTGAAACTTTTCGGCTTCTTCAAAATAGCGAGAACTGCGGTGCATCACCCACTGACTCATCATAATATGGCATCCAGCAGGCACTTGATATCCGCCAATTTCACAGTCTTGAGAAGCTTCCCTAGCCATAGTCGATACGGGTGGATATAGGCGCATAGCTTCCTTGATTACCATATCGGTGTAGCGCAATTTCGGGATATCTGCCACAGTGGGAGAGCGATCTTCAAGAACTTCTTTTAACTCTTCTAGCAATTTGTTTTGTACTTCCGGATACTGAGATAAAAGCATCCACGTCCAAGACAAAGTATTTGCTGTAGTTTCGTGTCCTGCTAACATCAGGGTTGCGATTTCATCTCGCAATTGCTTGTCTGTCATCTGAGCGCCATCGTCTTCATCTTTTACCTGCATCAACATTGACAGCAGATCTCCTGGATCTTCCCCACTGGCACGCCGTTGACTAATAATATCGTAAATGCTTTTATCCATTTTATGAATGGCATTTCTGTAGCGGATATTTTCCGGTCTGGGGAACCATTCTAGGACGAAGTAACCTTGCTTGCGTTTACTTTCAAACCAGTGCATCGTCACATCGAGAGCATGAGCTACTTCTTTAGCTGTTCCCTCAGTAACATCCTCGTTAAATAGGCACTTCATCACAATGTTTAAAGTCAGACGCATCATGTCATCGTGTACATTGCGAGTGTCGCCATTTTGCCAAGTATCAAGCATTTGTCCGGTATAGTCAACCATTATTTGCCCATAACCAGCTATGCGCTTCTGGGAAAATACTGGTTGAATTAGGCGTCGCTGACGATACCAGTAGTCTCCTTCACTACTGAGCAGTCCTTCGCCCAACAAGGTTCGCAGGGTACGCAATCCCTTAGATTTAACGAACAAAATGCGGTCTTTTAACACTTGCTCGATATACTCAGGCTTGGTTAAAAAACAGGCTGCTGTTAAGCCTAAACGCAGCGGTACAATATCACCGTATTCACGGGCACACTTGGTCAAAAATCCTAGCGGATCTTGACCGAGATCCGCTAGGTTGCCCACTATGGAATTTCCTTCGGGGCTGGGTAATTCAAAGATATCTTGACTCATGTTTTGTTCTCTCAACCATATTTTATTTTATGTCCGGTTGAATACTTATAATAAATTTTATAGGCTGCTTTGTTGGGCCTGTGCGATAGCGAAACCCAACCACCACCCCTGTAGCGTTGGGTTTCGTTCCAAGGGCCTAACCTACAGATATTATAAGTGATTAACCGGACATGATATTATTTTATATCCTAATGAATAGCTGAATATTTAACGGTGGGCATAATACAACGTAAAACTGCTACGCCCTTAGAAACCCGGTTTCTCCAAGAAACCGGGTTTCTGGGTGTTTACTTTATTTACGCCCAGAAATAATCTATCTAAGGGATGATGCCGAGCTTCGCATATATTGGGCGAAGTAATTGCCTTAAAGCGGGAAGCTGTTTGATAAAAATGACTGAACCCAAGATACAAAATATTCCGGCGATCGTTAATGTATAGCTAGCACCAATCTTTTCAGCTAATGCACCGGCGAATAGATTGCCAAAAGGTATGGTTGAAAATGCCATTATGTAGAGGCTCATCACTCGTCCGCGTTTATCATCATCAATAATTGTTTGTAAGAATGTGTTGCAAGCGGTAAATTCGAGGACTGAACCAAAGCCAATTACAAACATCATTAATAAAGAAAACCAGAAAGTATGCGATCGCGAAAAAGCAATCAGACCAATTCCCCAAATTGCTGGCGATACGGCAATCAATTTGTCGATTCCAAGTATGCTTTGACGCGAACTGAGATAAATAGCTGCCATGAAAGCACCCACTCCTGAAGCCGCCATCAGAAACCCCAAGGTATCGGCACTACCATGCAGAATTTTTGTAGCAAAAACAGGAACAAGAACTATATAAGACGTTCCCATGAAACTGACTAAAGCCAGCAGCATTAAGATTGCCCGAATGGGTGGAAAGCTGAAGGAATAGACAAATCCCTCTTTTAGTCTTTCCCAAGGACTATTCGTTAAAACTGCTATTTCGTTGGGCTTGATATTCATAGCTAAAAGGGAGGAGATCGCGGCAATGAAACTGATACCGTCAATCAGAAAACATACGCCTGAACCAACGGCGGCTATCAGCAAACCTGCTATAGCTGGGCCGATTAACCTAGCACTGTTGAAGAGGGAAGAATTGAGAGCGATCGCATTCCCCAAATTTTCCTTATTTTCTACCATTTCTACCACAAAAGCCTGACGGGTTGGCATTTCAAAAGCACTGACTATGCCTTGACAAATGCTCAAGATTATCATATGCCAAATCTGAATCATCCCAGTGAGCGCCAGAAATGCAAGCACCAAAGACTGGCTCATCAAAAGTATTTGCGTAATCACCAAAAGCCGATGACGGTTCCACCGATCTACAAAAATTCCCCCAACAGGAGCTAAGATAAAATTGGGAATTTGACTGGCAAATCCAACTAGCCCCAGAAACAGTGCGGAATCTGTTAACTGATAAACCAGCCAGATTGTGGCAACTTGTGTAATCCAGCTACCAATTAGCGAAATACCTTGCCCTATAAAAAAGAGGCGATAGTTTCTGGAACTGAACGCACGCAGCATTTGCCTGAATCTGGTTGGAGCGATTTTCATGGACATTTACCTTATTTAACCGAGCCACGATATTTCCTCACTACGAACGAATCATCATTCTGATGGGAGATTTTCAAGGTTTCCGCCTCTGTCAGCGCCAACTGGAAATCCGCAAAGGGGCCAGACCAAAAATACTCCTTAACTAGGGCGTCTTTGCCAGCAAGAGAACCGTACACTACATAGTAAATAGCATAAAGGTTCTGGCGATCGCCGCTCGTTATCTTTAACACGGCTGTCATCCTCCAAAAGAATTAGAAGGAAACTCAACCATTATTAAAGGTCACATAGCAAGAATAATCTGCGATCTTATATCCAAAGAGCGTTTAAAATCATTTTGCTTCCCCCACTAACAGGTTGAACCGATCTACAATTAAAAGAACCTTTAGTGGGAAACAGTTATGTCAAAGGACAAGGGCAATAAAGAAACTAAGAAGTCTAAAAAAGAATCTGATGGTACTAAAAAGCAGAAGAAAGACCCGAACAGGCATGATGGCCCAGGAGGTAAGTGAGTCAGAGAAGCTCCGCCTTCAGCAATTTCAAATTTGAGATTACCCTGAGCGGAAGCAAGCTACAGATTGCAGATTGAAAAATTCAATCTGCAATCTGTAATTCTCTATTAGCCTACCGATCCTTAACTTCTACACTCACTACAGCTGACATCCCCGGAGAAATCCGCGATTCATATCCTTTTATACTGTCAGAATCGAAGACTACTTTGACTGGTATGCGCTGCACAACTTTAGTGAAGTTGCCGGTGGCGTTGTCTGGAGGTAGGAGTGCAAATTCAGAACCGGAAGCGGGAGAGAAACTATCAACCCTACCTTTAAAGCTGTGATGGGGGAAGGCATCGAGCTTGATTTCTACCTCTTGCCCCGGTTTCATTCCTTCCAATTGGGTTTCTTTGAAGTTGGCGATTACCCAGTATTCGTCACTGACGATCGCCATTAAGGGTGTTCCCGGTTGCACTCGTTGCCCCACTTCTACGGATTTGCGACCGATCCCTATTGTGCCGTTAATCCGGCTACTGACATTGTGAAGGTGACCCGCAACGGTGGCGTTGTCTGTTTCTTGATGGGTGGAGGCGTACTGCCAGTAATGATAGCCAAAGTTACCGGCTGTGGCGATCGCTCCTATCCCCAAAGCTGCCAAAATTAAGCGCATTGGCCCTTTGCGGGATGCCTTCTGCGGAGGCGTCTTTTCTTGTTTTTCCTCCTCTACATCTGGCGCTACCACCGGCAGAGTTTCCAAATCCTCCGCAGTCAGCAACTCGGTTTCGGCAACTGGGGGTTTGTGTCCGTTTAGTACAGCAGTGTTTGAGCGTTTCATAATTGTTGTCTCTTTTTGCAGTTATTTGCTGGATGGGGATAATAAGGAGTCTTTTATTTAGGGTTCGTAATTTATGCGTGTTTGATAAACTCAGCCATTTATTTCGTATACGTACTAATTTATAAAAGTTTAGACTTAAAGGCATCTTTCCCCGGTAATAATTACCGCTCTATCCCAGGGAGGCTAAGAAAGATTAGCGATCGCGCGATCGATCAATTCTGAAAATCTTTCGCGATCTGCAACAGGAACGCCCTTCATGGCTTCGTCCCGAATTTCCACGGCAACCGGGGGTAGTACGTATTTGAGTTCCTTTCCGGCTTCAGTCAGCCAGATGCGCCAAATGCGGCGATCGCGGGTGTCCCGTTCCCGGCGAACCAGTCCTCGTTCCTCCATCCGGTCTAGCACCCCCGTTAAAGTACCTCCCACCTGTTGCAGCTTTTCTCCAATGCTAGAGGTGGCTAAGCCATCTTCTTCCCACAAGCAGCACAAGACAACCCAGTGGAAAGGAGTTAGGCCATAAGGCTCCAGCCGCTCTTGAAACTTGCGACTCAGCAGCTGGGACAGCAGCTTAATCCGGTAGCCCATGCCGTGGGGTGCCAAGACTTCTTGCCAGCCTTTTGCCAACTTCGGTTTAACAGATGCAGAAGCCATTGAGCCTCCTATCTATTTACTTAGTGTTCGTACTTTCAGTATAAGAAATATATTAACGTAAGTCAAGTAGAAAAATGTAGACTTTTAAGAAAGAGGTGGCGAAAATGAAACTAGCTTTGTTCGCAACCGCAGCAATAGCGATCGCGGCTTTATTAATTCCGATCCCTTTAGCAGAGTCAGCTAAAGCGCAGAACTGTATAAGAGATGGAGGGGTTTCCGTCTGTCTGGGGGATAATGGGCAACGCAACAACTGGGATCGCGACAGCAGGGAACGGAACAATGGGCGACGGGAGAATCGATCGCAGTACGATCGCATCAACAGGCTTTATCGTGAAGTGTTGGGGCGAGATGCGGATTTTGACGGATTGAGAACTTGGTCTAGGGAGTTAGAAAGAGGTAGGTCGCTAAGGGATATTCGGCGCGAACTTGCTAAAAGTCGAGAAGCTGAGGATATCATCAACCAGATTTATCGAGAAGTGATGGGGCGAAACGCAGATAGTGATGGTTTAGAGAGGTGGAAGAGACAGTTAGCCAAGGGGAGAACATTGGCCCAGGTGCGTCAGGCAATCGAACGCAGTACCGAAGCGAGAACAGGAGGACAGTGGCGTTAAAGTCGCCTGATGCCGATTTCTAAGCCGCGACAGACGCCGGTGAGAAAGTCTAGGTTGAGGGTTTCGATGCGATCGCTCGCTTTATGATAATGCGGATTTCGCATAAAAGCCGTATCGGTGATCATCATTGCCCGATAACCATTATCCCAAAAAGGAGAGTGATCGCTCAATCGCGTCTGCGGAACCATCAAACCTCTATTTGGTGCGGGTAACCATTCAGACGGCGTACCACTTTTGCGAATATTTCTGCTGAGGTGAATTAGGTCGGGAATTGTTGATAAATTACCAATTAAAGCAATAAAATTACCGCGATTTGGATAGAAGCGTTCCAACCCAATTGGGTAACGTTGTGAATTTGGAGTATCATCGCAATAACCCAGCATTTCCTTGGAAATCATTAGGCGTAGGGGTTGCCGTTGTTGCTTCAATTCATCTGCATATTCGGCACTACCCAACATCCCGTATTCTTCCATATCAAAGGCAACAAATCGGACTGGATATTTGAGCGGTTGAGCTGCGATCGATCTCGCCAATTCTAGTAAGACGGCGACACCAGTGGCGTTGTCATCTGCACCTGGCGTTCCCGGTACGCCATCATAGTGTGCGCCGATTAAAATCGGTGGGAACCCCACCCCAGCCCTCCCCGTTGACGGGGAGGGAGCAAGAGAGGATGAAAGGGGGGGTATGTTTAGGATGAGATTTTGATGGGTTTTACCTCGGACTGTGAATTCGTGGGTTTCTACGGTTCCCCACTGTTGCAGCTGTTCGCGGATGTACTGCTGCACGTAGAAATGGCCCGCTGATGACAGGTACGGATCGCGATCGCGTACAATTTCCGTGAGATGGTTTTGTAATCGTTGTTTTAGATCCAAGTTTAGTTTCTCCTTTTCACCCTAAAAAAATTAAGTCCGCGTAGGCGGACTTATCGTTTTATTTATGCCTGATGAGATTCTAACCAAGCGGTTAAATCAGTTGGTTGAGAGAAATCTAATAGTGCTTCTCCCAAATCTTCTAATTGAGAAATAGTTAACTGCTGAATTCTCGCTTGAATTTCAGGAGTAATACGGCCAATTCGACGGGTAAGCAGCCGCAGCAGCAACGCCTCCTCTCCTTGTTTGCGTCCTTCTTGGCGTCCTCGTTGCTCTCCCTTTTCGATGATACTTTGATAGAACACAGATTCCTGCATAATTTCCTCTTTGAATAGTTGGGTAATCACATTGTTGTCAAACCGCAAACCAGCAAGAACGCTTACACAAGCTGCCACATTCGCTCGCTCTTGGGTTGACTCGATTCTAGCGACTTCTTGAGCGACTTGCTCTAATAAAATGTTGGGGGAATCACTTTGAGCTAGAGTAGCTAAAGGCAACAGAGCGGGATTTGCCAGAAGTGGCGCTGGATCTTGTTCCCACATCCGAATAACTCGATAGCGGTGTATGGTATTTCGACTTTGAAAAGAGTCGATCAAGACATCCGGTGAGTTGGTTCGCTTTAAAAACAAGACAACTTGTTCGATTTCGGAGTTGTATTCATCATACAATCTCGTCCAATATTTGAGCATCCGGAATGGGACTGGCGGATTGGATTGCGGCAGAGTTTGAAATTCCAGTTGCAGAATTTCGTTGATCGTTCGCAGCAGAGTGATAGAATCAGCGCGTATGGGTTCGATGCTCAGTTCGGTTTTGAGTACCTGGATATTGGAGATGTTACCAGAGAGCAACCATCTGGCGAATTGTTCTGGATAACTTTCGGCGAGAAATTTGCAAACGTTATCGAAACTCAATGTATTGTGTGGGTAAATGTAATTTTTACAAAATTATTTTAACATCTATTGATAGTGATTATTGTCAAATAATCATCGCTTTTTATCTAATTTAAAAAAATGCGAAAGCCTTCAGCACGCTTTGCGACCCGCTTTGTTGGAGGAATGCGAAGCGCGAAACTATCCGAAGGAATTGCTGTTTGTTCATACCTGAATTTTTAGCTTTTCAATTTCGGCGATGGGTAGTAGTAAAGTATTTTCGATTTCTAGTCTGACTTCCGGAGAGATATTGACATCGTTTTTCAAGCAATTGAATAAGTATTGATTGAGCTTGTAGTATTGCTTAAGTGAATCCTTGAGCGGGGGTTTTAATAGGTCATCTCGACTGAAATTGAAATCTGGAATGTTTAATTTCTTTAATTGCTCAATCCATACTTTATCGTTAGAATTCCACCAGGAATCAAATATTTCTTTGTTTCCATCTGGATCGGGCATTTCAGCCTGAAGCTGTTGAATTATTTTACTGATTTCAGGCTCAAGGTTAACCGCAATTAGATGGGCAAGTACACGGTCAAGGTTAACTTCAAAGAAAACATCAAAGAGGCTAGATGATTCCTCAAGGGCAAGGGTACGCGCACGGGCAAAAGAATAGGCATGGTTACGCTTACGGGCTTTATTATTATCATGAGTATGGACACGGACAATCAAAAGACCAACGACGCGGATAAGAGTAAGGTAAAAAGCACGAACCGCTACAGGTTTATGCGGCTTTTCAACTAAACTCGATTTCTTACTTATCCATAACAGAATCTCTTGTAATTTTTCCTCTTTTGCAGCGATCGCATCAATTTGTTCTTTTAACAACCTCAAGGTATTATGCTGCCAAGACATCTCACCTGCTAGCAAATATACTTCGCGCCAACGCTTCTCGGTAATCAGGCTTTTTAAAGTATTTGGATTAGAACTAGAAACAATTTCTTTGGCAGTAAAATACTCTTGAAATGTTAGGTGAGAGAAAGAATAAATACCTTGCGCTCGTTCCACCAATAACCCATGTTGCGCCTCAATGGATTTCAAAACATCTGCGCCATCTTGTTGTAATTCATCGAAATCGATTTGATAATCTGGTAACTTTTTCAAAGAGTCGGTGATTAATTGCTGTATTTTATCTTGTTCAAAAAAGTAATTGCTTCGCTCAAATGTGATAGCTCCCACATGAGAAAGCAGCTTAATCTTGCGTGGTAAAGTTAAACTGCGATAAACTTCATCTCTTTCAATGCCTCTATCTTTATCCCATTTAGTGAGTAGAATGTCCAGTCCTTGCTGATACAGTTTGGAGCGTTGCAAGGGAAAATTTGTATTGGCTTGGAATACTAAACAGGTTAAATTTAGTAAGATTGGTGTAACTGCGAGTTCTCGAATTTGCTGATTTTCGGGCAACTGAAGCTTTTGGATAAATTGAGATGCCTTTTCTTGCCCTTCTTCCTGAGAATTATTTGCCACTGCTACAAACCACTTTTTGGCAAAATCTTCTATTTGCTCGGAGTTAAAATCTGCAACTTGAACATCGGTAAATCCATCAAACCCCAAATTTTCGGCGGCGATGCGGCAAGTGATAACCAGATTATTATTGTAATATTTTTCAGCAATACGACGAATTGATTTAAGCACTTTCTTAAGCAGAGGCGATGGCACTTCATCCAAACCATCCAGCAATATCAATGCTTTGCCTTTTTCAAGCAAAGTTTCGACTCTCTCAGATGATACATCACAGTTAACTAGGTATTGACTAATATATTTGACTAAATTGAAATCATCTGATTCACTGGCATCTTCAGCAAAGTTTTTCAGCCCAACAAAAATTGGCAACTTATCCTTGAAAAACTCACCTTTGTTGCACTTAATAGCAAGATGTTTCAAAAAGGTAGTTTTACCAGATCCAGGCTTGCCCAGCATCATCAGCTTGGGAAAATTGTTCACGGCTTCCAATGCCGCTACTCGTTTCTGATCCACCTTGCCCAACCCAAAACGATCAAATTCCCCGGTATCTGCATTGAAGACTGGCGGCAATTGAGAAATTTCTAACGATATGTAGCTGGTGGGCTTCTTGAGAATATTGACTTGGACGTAAAGATCATCTACCTCTATCGGTTGGGGAACATTCAACATCCGCAGAGTGCCGCACTGGGATTGGATTTTGTTGTGGCAACGCTGCCGTAGTTCTTGCACCAAGGCATCTACATCTTCTGAAGCAAGACTAGAGTTTGCCTCCTGTACGACTTGTGGATCGGGTTCGTTGGGTGGTTTTGCGACTATCTCTTGCCAGTCTAGACCTAGTTTTTTGCAAATCTCTTCAAAATTTATACGGTCAACTGGTTTACCTCTAAAAAATTTGTTGACTGTTGACCTGGAAAGTTCTACCTCTTTTGCTAGAACTGTCTTATTCAAGTTGTTGCGACTCAAAGCTGTTGCTGCTTTTTTGATGCCGTCTGGAGATGCTTTAATCCCTCTGTTTGTCATACGCCGATCGTGAATTTTATGACTATCTTAACTGGCTTTGTCAAAAGTCATACACGAACTCATACACTCAATCACAAAGTCATACACCCTGAAACCTTTACTCAGCCTTGTTTTCAGACACTAGGAGGAGAAACTAGAGATATAAAAATTAAAGCGATCGGAGGCTTTAAATATGGCTAACATGAGTCCCAAAGCAAAGCGCAATAAAAGGGAAAGACTGATTCAACAGTATGGCCCTTACTGTTGCTATTGTAGCAAGTACCTCCCAAAAGAAGAAATGACGATCGAGCATCTAATGGCTAAACGCGATGGCGGTTCCAATGCCATTGAAAATCTACGACTTGCTTGCTTCTATTGCAACCATTCCCGTCATAACAATATTTAGTTGTTCGCTGCTGCTGCGAAATTAATCAAAGAGTGGGGAATAGCTTTTGTGCTTTTACTCAAAAGCGCGATCGCACTCCTCCCCCTCTACTCCCCTTTGTGTACCTGACTCCCCACTTTCAAAACAAGCGAATCAAAATTGCCCAGAATACAATGAGCTTCTTTGCTTAATCAAAATATCTTAGAAGCGATCGCATGGTACGTTAAATCCTCCGATCGAGGTTATGGTGTCGCTTCCAACAACTTAGGTGGAATTTATCTTACGGGTGATGGAGGTGTAAGGGCCGATCGCGCAGAAGCAGATAAATGGTTCCAAAAAGCTAGAGAGCAAGGATTTTTACATACTCCTCTCTCAAGTGACTATTTAAAGCTTGCTGGCGTTGCATAAGTGCGATCGCACTCTACTCACCTTGCTGCACCTGACTCCTCACCCACTCGCGAAACAAGCGAATCAAACTTGTTTCTCCCATCGTTTTGCTCAATTCCAAAAAGCGAACTACCTCAGATGATGGCAACTGGGGTAAAGTGGGAGATCGATCGCACTCTTTATACTCCCCACCTTCTAACCGCAATATTGTCAGGCGACTACCGTTATAACGCCACACTTCCGGAACACCCAAAGCTACATAAATATCTAATCTATTAATAGAACTACTCGTAATATCAATTTCGATTGCCAAATCTGGAGGCGGATCTTGACTGAGGTCGATTTGGTCTAGTTCTCGGACAACTCGCTCATTCTGAATATAATAGCACTGATCTGGTTCTAATCCACGTGCCAAATCCTCACGTTTGCAGGTTAAGGAACCCAAACTGCGAATTTCAACATTTAGTTCTTCTGTCGCTGCTTCGACAAAGCGACCAATCAGCTTTTTAGAACCTTCATGCGGCGCTAATGGCGTCATAATTTCCAGTTTTCCTCGATCGTAAGTCAGACGAAATCCTGGCTGTTCCTCATAGTCTTTCAGTAAGGATTCATAAGTTTGCCAGCTGATATTTTCCAGCAAGACTCGGTTAGCACTTTCGGTCAGCGTAGTTGTTATCATAGGTATCGAGTTGGTAAGCTAATCATTCCATTTAGCTACTAGGCTCTAAAATCTCAGCGATTCGTTTGAGTATGCTGAGTACATCGTACAATTCATTGCCGCGATCGCGCAAATCGAAGGAATCAGATAAACCGTACTTCGGAGTATCTTCCTTGACCAATTTAATGAATTGAAAATCTCTTCCATTCGTCACCATTCCCAAAATGGGTTTATCGTAATTTGGACTACCCAGCATATAAGCCAATGCTTGCGGTAAACCAGCCTCTAGCGATATACCACTTCTTTTAGACTCAATCACCAGTATCCAAAACCGATCTTTTACCACCAAAATATCTATTTTACCCTTAACAACTATATCTTCATCTTGAAGAGAAATTTGCACTTGATTTTCTGTTATTAACCGAAACGGAGGCAGATAAAATCCTGCTAAATCCAGCAAGGGAGACACCACCACCATCTTTACGGCTTCTTCCAGCATGGGATATTCCACTAAGTTTAAGTAGCTAGCCTTCACACGGTCTAGCCGTTGCTTTTCCATGTCTGTGATTTCTGGCAAATTATCCAACCATTCCCGGAAAAATTGCTCATCTTCGACTATTTCCAGACCAAATCTTGCTTTTAAGTCATACAGATTGATTTCTGTGGCTTGAATTGTTTGCACCATATTTCTTCCCTCGCGCTAAACAAATTCCCCTTTAGCTATTATAATCGCTTTTCCACCCACATTTACTTCAATTCCAGCCTGACCTTTTTGCGCTTTTAGCAACAGTAAAGAAGGTCTGCCAATTTCATATCCTTGTTCAACTCGCAGATCGATCGGGCCTGAGCCAAAATAAGCATACTCAACCAAATACCCAGCCAAACAACCATTAGCACTTCCCGTCGCCGGATCTTCCGATACTCCCATAGCATCCGCAAACATTCGCACGTTTAAGTTATTTTCTGGATAATATGTTTCTGGACAAAATACCAGAATAGCTTTTGCTTTGGTATTGCTAACCAACTCGAAATATTTATCTTTATTTACCTTAATTTTCTTCACGGATGCGAGATTATTCAACGTAACAATAATAAAAGGCACTCCTGTTGAAACTTCTTCTATGGGAAAACGTGAATCAATCTCCTCAACCTCTAAATTTAGTACAGGCGCAATCTTATCTGCCGAGAAACCCTGACCGAAAGTAGGCGTTTTTTGCCGCATCCACAACCATTCAACCGATTCACCTGAGTAATGCAAAGTTACCGGAATTTGCCCGATCTTCAAATTTAAGATAATCCTCTCAACTGATTGTTGGATAATTTCTTGTTGTAAAACATAACTTGTTCCCAAAGTCGGATGTCCGGCAAAAGGTAACTCCTGTTCTGGTGTAAATATCCGCACATCATAACCACCGTTTCGTATCTCTGTAGATGTAATAAACGTGGTTTCCGAATAATTCATTTCCTTAGCAATGCGTTGCATATCGGTATCCGATAATCCAGCAACACCATCACCCGTAAACACAGCCAACTGATTGCCAGTATATTTCCCTACAGCAAACACATCGACAATATAAAAATTTAACATATTCTCTTCTCTTCGCGTCCTTCGCGTCTTGGTGGTTTAAAAATCAATCTTATATCATCTCCTTACGCATCGGTTACCTAAAAAATTCGTGCGATCGTTCTTATCTGTGTTCATCTGTGTTCATCTGTCTTCATCTGTGGTAAAAAATTAACCAACAATCACAACAGATAATTTGACGATATTAATTTTTGTAGGGTGCGTCAGACGAAGTGTACATGGATATAATCATGGTTTCAGCCTCTGACGCACCCTACTTTATGTGCCAGTTGCGTAAGTCCTAAATAAACAACTATCGCAAACAGCGAATCGCTTCTAACAAACCCCTTGCCTTATTGAGAGTTTCTTCATACTCTTTTTCCGGGACAGAATCAGCGACCAAACCAGCACCTGCTTGTACAGATACGGTATATTTGCTGTTACCTTGACTGCGGACAACCATAGTGCGAATTGCGATCGCACTATTCAACTGTCCCTCAAAATCATAATATCCATAAGAACCAGAATAAGGGCCACGGCGACACCCCTCTAACTCATGGATAATCTCCATCGCCCGAATTTTGGGCGCACCGCTGACAGTACCCGCCGGAAAACAAGCTTTCAGCAAATCCCAAGCAGTTTTGTCAGCAGCTAATTCTCCCAACACATTGCTAACAATGTGCATAACATGGGAGTAACGCTCGATCGTCATTATTTCATCAACTCTCACCGTACCATTCTTGCAGACGCGACCTAAATCGTTGCGTCCCAAGTCAACCAGCATAACGTGTTCCGCAACTTCCTTCGGATCTTGCAACAACTCTTCAGCCAATGCTACATCTTCTTGCGGAGTCTTACCGCGTTGGCGAGTACCCGCGATCGGTCGCACAGTTGCCATCATAACCCCTCCTTTGCCTTTGCCCTCCCCGTCAACGGGGAGGGTTGGGTGGGGTATCTTCTCAGCTTTCACCATCACTTCCGGACTCGAACCGATAATCTGCCAATCGCCGAAGTTAAAATAAGCCATGTAAGGCGACGGGTTAATCAATCGCAAAGAGCGATAAAGTGCAAAGGGGTCGCCAGTGTATTCCGCTGAAAGTCGCTGAGAAAGTACAACCTGAAAAATATCCCCAGCTTTGATGTAGTCCTTCGCTTTTTGGACGTTAGTGCAAAACTGTTCGCGGGAAATGTTGCTGGCGTACTCAATGTCTTCTGTACCACTTCCAGGCGGCTTCCATGCCAAAAGAGTATTTTGTTGGGATAGGGGGGATTGCAGCTTGTTTACGATCTGGGTGACGCGATCGCACGCTTGCTGATACGCAGTTTCCAAATCTACTTCAGGATCTCGCAAATCTGCATATGCGATCGCCCAAATCTTCCGCTTCACCTGGTCAAAAATCAGCAAGTGATCCACCTGCATCCACAGTCCATCAGGCAAATCCTCTGCCCCACCAGCATAAACCGGCACTCGCGGTTCAATCCAGCGAATCAGTTCGTAACCCCAAAACCCAAACAAACCGCCAATTCCCGGCGGTAGCTGAGGTAACTTTACCGGATGATAAGGTTTGAGGCAATAAGTCAAAGCTTTAAAAGGATCGCCTTCAAATTCTACAACCCAGCCATCCCGATGATGCTGGATCGTGCGATCGCCTCTTGCCTCCAAAATCCACAGCGGGTCACATCCCAGCAAACTGTAGCGTCCGATTTTCTCCCCACCCTCCACCGATTCTAACAGGAAGCTATAAGGCTGTCCCGCACAGACCCGATACCAGGCAGACACAGGCGTATCGAGATCTGCCACCCATTCCTGGTATACGGGGACAAAATTGCCTTGCTTAGCTAGTTCGCCAAATTGGGAGAAATCCGGGAATATCATAACTTTGTTTGGTTTGGATGAGAGCGATCGGCACAGCCACAACACTACAGTCTTTCACCCCAAGTACGAACGAGTCAAGCCTAAGCACAAGCTTCTCGTTTACATTCTGTTAGAAAATAACCTGACACATTCTTGTAACCTTCTCGTTACATTAGAATCCGCTGGTATTTGGTTATAATTCAATCTATTGAATGTCGGTGACATCTCCTACACCAACTTGGGTACAAGTATGGTGTAGGCTTCGCAACCAATCCGGCTATCGCTATTGAGGCGTTGCGCTTTAAGAACAGAATGCCCAACTGCTCTATTTTTGATGTTGATAGCCGCATTGTGGTCGCGGTCTAGACTGCACCCACAATTGGGGCAGTCGTGCCAACGAATATGCAGCTTTTTAGATACTTTCTCGCCGCAATTGGAGCAATCTTGAGAGGTGTTATGGGCGCTGACTGGAATTACCAACAAACCAGCATTTTCGGCTTTGCTTGCGAGTATTGACAGAAAGCTTGACCACCCAGCATCCAGCACAGACTTAGCCAACCTTGTACGAGCAAGTCCTTTTACGTTTAAATCTTCATGAGCAATTACGTCATATTTCGATAACAGCCAGTTAGCTGTCTTGAAGTGAAAATCTTTTCGCTTATCTGCAACCTTTTTGTGCTGACAACCTAGCTGTTTAACCGCCTTGTGTCTGCGGTTACTACCTTTTTTTCGACGTGACACTCGCTTTTGAATTACCTTTAAGCGTTTTTGGGCTTTACGGTAGTGTTGAGGGATAGCAACAGTTTCACCATCAGAAGTTGTCAAGAATTCTTTTAAACCAACGTCAATACCAGCTATTAAATTTGGATTGAAATCTGGCTTAATTTCAGGAACTGTTGCATCTTCCAGAGAAAGCGTCAGGTAGAAGCCGTCAGCTTTCTTAGTAACAGAAGCCGTTTTGACCTTGAATCCGTCAGGGATAGGGCGATGTAGAACAACCTTAACTTTACCGAACATTGGTAAGTTAATCAGATTGCCTTGCAGACAACCGTCCTTTATCTGAGGATAAGTAAATGTGCGGTAACGGCTACGATGTTTAAATCTTGGTCTACCGCTGCGCTTGCCGTTATTGTCGCCTTTAAGGAATCTGTCAAATGTTACCTTGACCCGCTTAACTACATCTTGCAATACTTGAGAGTAAATCTCGGAGTACCAAGGATGAGTCTTTTTGAGTTGAGGTAACGTTTTCTTTTGACTGAAATAATCGGGATTATCTCGCAGTTCTGGAAGGTGGCAAACTAGAGGACAAGCGTTGATAGGAGAACGGTTTTGCTCATACCAGGCAAACCTATCAGCCAACAAATAATTGTACTGGCTGCACAACATTGACAGCCATCTGTCAATCTCAATGACTTGCTGTTTGGTTGGGCGTAGTTTGTACTGGTAGGCTGTCCTCACGCTGACTATCCGTTTAGTATGATTTTTTAGTATACCCCAAACAAGCGATTAAGACAGAATGAAAAATGATTTTGTTTCTAAGGGCGCTCTGTAAATTAATTCTATTTCCATGATGTTTTGTGGAACGCGTAACCGTTTCAGCTTTAAAAAGATACATCGAAACTTAACTCCTATGACTGTGTTACCTGTTTTGCGGAAAGCAAAATAATCAACATCTTCTTGATTTGGCAAACGGGATTTTCCATAAAAGTAGTTTCCATTGGGTAGGCGTTGAATTGTCTGTCTGGATTGCTTCGTTGCTTCTTGCTGAGACTCTGCCAAAACTGGTAAACAGCCACCTGCTAAAATTGCCAAGCTCAACCCAAAACTAAGTAGCGATTTGCCTTTCATAAACATCGTTAATTGGATTATACTGTAAAATTTACAGTCCAGACGGCAACCCAGACCTACAGCCAGCAGCGTTAAACTCCCGCACCACCTTATCAACTTCTTGTGCATTTGCAGATAACTGTGCAAACTGTCTTGCTGCTTGCGTAACTGTAGGAGAGTTATATGGAATTTCGACGGGAATATCTGCCTGATTGTTCCTCACAGTTGCTACCCCCAGATAATCTCCTTCCTTTAAAATTACTGCTTTGTCATTAGTTCGTATGACTCCATTAGATACAGTTCCCAAACCAAAGTCAGCTGCTTGTATTCCAATATAAATAAGGCAAACCCGACCTTTTATATTTGAAGGATAAACACTTAGACCCTCTTCATATCCCGACCATTTACCCAAAAAAGGCGCAACCACTGGATCTACCCTCGACCAATCTCTCACAAAAGATTCTCTCCTTTGTTTCTCCGTTTGAGTACGCATATCTCCAACATTATTCCTACGAATCTGCTGGCGTAATTTTTCCCTCAATCTCTGTAATTCTGCCGCCGTTGGATATCGCTCAAACTGTTGTTGTGCAAAAATTTTTAAACAGCTAGCAATTAAAATTACCAAACTCAACCCAAAACTAATTAGCACTCTGCTATTGATTAATTCTCTTCTCATTGCTTATTACCACAACGCTTTGATTAATGGTAACTTAGGGTGCGTTACTAACGCACCATCGCCCGACAGTTTTGGATGCGTTATATCATCTTTGCGACGATTACCCCCTTTATGTCTCTAGGCTGTAGAGACGTTTCATGAAACGTCTCTACAATGTTTAGACCAAAAATTTAAGGGGTAATATCGAATACCTAAATGTTTGCTACAGATTGTAGAGTAGGGGCGGGTTTTGACTTTAATCTTATCGATAGGAATCAAGCTCTTTGGCTAAACCCGCCCCTACCCATTTGTATCAAGCATTTGCGTAAACGATATAACAAACCCGGATTTGGTATTACACTACGTTAACGCACCCTACAAGTAAAATTGCATAAGCATATTAAATCTAAAACTCAAGTCTCGAAAGGATTAAACCTTCCGAGACTTGAGTTTTTCTAGGAGTGCTGGATTATTGCTAGCACAATAATCTTGCCATTCCTGACCTTACTAACTTAGGAACCCAATTAGGTATCGTAAGTATTATGACCGCTGAATTTCACCTTTGCTGGTTCTGGGTTGCTGCCAATGTTACGGTCTTTCTTACCTACGTAAGGACGACCTGCGTTCACCTTTTCAGGGAATACGCCATCAGCAGGGTGCAAGTACTCGATTTCACCGTTGGGGAAAACCCGGTAAATCTTGTAGTTGTTGATTTTGAACTTGGCACGCAGTTGCTGACCGCCCAAGGCAATACACTGTTCCTTGCGGGCTAGGTATAGCAGGTTGTCACCTTGCCGCATGACAGCAGCGCCGCCAGTGGGCATTTCAAATACCTGTTCCTTGGGGCTGGTCCAGGTGATTGCGTACTTTTCTTCTACTTGCGCTTTGCTCAGTAAGCCGCCGGTGCTGCCACCGAACAAAGGTGCTTGTCCAGTCAGAGTATCTGCCATAGGTTCCTCTCTCAACTTTTTAGGGAATCCTATCATCGTGGCTGTGTCAGTCTTGCTATTCTGTCAAGAACTGTAACATCTCTTCAGCTTTGGGGGCAGAGGGGCTAGAAAAGTCACTCATTCAAAAGTCAGTAGGGGCGGGTTTTGTAAAATATTCTGTTGGTAATGAGATGTGTGGGCTAAACCCGCCCGTACAAAAGTCAAAAGAAAATTGGTCATTAGTCATTCTCCCCCACTCCCCCACTCCCCCACTCTCCCACTCCCCTCTTCCCCTAGCCCCTAGCCCTAATCCCTGTTTTGGCCGATCGCGGATTGCTTTTGGCCGATCGCTTTTGATCGCCGCTACTTCCCACAATGGGAATGGTGAAATGTAACTGACTGCCTCGATCTTTGCCAGCAGACAAGGCCCAAATCTGACCGCCCCACCCGCTGACAATCTGGCGGCAAATCGCCAGTCCCAGTCCTGTGCCGCCTGTTGTTCGTCGCAAGGCTCCTTCTTCTTGATAGAACCTGTCAAAGACGGTTTCGAGACGGTTTGGTTCGATACCGCGACCCGTATCGGCGACTGTAACTTCCAGCATTCGTGAGCCGTTAGGTTGAGCCTGGATAATTACCTCTCCATTCGGTGCTGTAAATTTGCAAGCGTTGTCTAAGAGCTTCGACAGTACCTCCACCAGCCATTCACCATCAGCGCGTACCAGAGGCAGTTTGCTTGGAACCTGGGTGGTAATCTTGGGAAATTGCTCCTTGGACAGACGGGCGCGAATACTGCTGAGAGCTAAATCGACACATTCTTGAAATTCTAGGGGTTCCGGGTGCCATTGCACTCGACCGCTTTCCAGCTGGGAGAGGGTGAGGAAATCTTGCACGAGTTTACGCATCCGTTCGGCATCTTCTAAAGCCGAGTTCAGCATTACCTGTCGCAGTTCTAGGGACATATCTGGTTCGCTGGCGAGACTTTCCAGACAAACTTGGATGGTCGATAGGGGGGTACGCAGTTCGTGACCTGTGATGGCAATCAAGTTGCTCCGGGTGCGTTCTAGGGCTTCCAGCTGCTCGTTGAGCTGTTCTAGGTTGGTGTAGGCTTCTGCTTGAATGAGGGCAACGCCGATTTGGGTTGCGATCGCTTCTACCAGTTCCAAATCATCTTCTTCCCATTCATGGGACATTGCACCGCAATGGTGCAATTCCACCATTCCCAATAATCTGCCCTTATCGAGTACGGGTACTAGCAACCAAGAGACGATACCAACGCGATCGACTAGAGCCTTTAGCGCTGGTGTATTCCTAATGCGGGAGTCTCTGTGAGTATCTGCCACGTAGATAGGTTGGCCACTTTGCACTACTTCCTTAAAGAGGGGATTCTCCTGCAAAGGCCAGCTTTGTCCTGCCACAGAGGTAACACTAGGACTTAAAAACTCGTGCAGATTTGTCGTCGCTACCTCCGTTTCTTTGCAACGATAAATCAAACACCGACAAACTTGTAGAGCCTGCCCCAATTCTTGCGCGGCTCCTTTGAGAATTTCCTGAGAATTGAGCGATTGCCTAATGGCTGAGGTAATTGAGTTCACCAAGCGCTCTTTCCGTTCCTGATCTGCGATCGATCTGTAGGCTTTTAGCAATTTGTATTGACCCGCCTGAAGGTACGTCACCAAACGCTGGGCAAAAGGGTCTGGGTCGATGTCGTGGAAACCCGATGAAATTTCCAAGAGAAACTGTGTCTGCGCCTGTTCGATTTTCTCTTCCAACTCAGGCCGATAAGCCAAAATTTTCTTAAGCAATAATTCAGCCGCTTTGCAACTCACTTGCCGATCGAAAGTCCAAACGCCTTCAAATCGGCGAGATGGATCTATATCAAAGTGCGGCTGTTCCACTGTGGGGAGTGCTGGCCCTTGCCGTTCGCGGCAAACAAGGCAGCTGGCATATTGCTGCCCGATCACCACTAAATGCCACTCCTGACTTAAGGAATCTTCAGGGTTAAATGCGATCGTCTCGTAAATGTCCGATCGGCTGACGAAATCAGTTTCCGGTGCCGCCAGCACATACACCTGATTGGTCTTTTCTGCAACCCGTCGGTAGCGGTGAGCTTCCTGACGATAAAAGCGCTCTCTTTGAAAGCTTGCAATCACCAGGGGCCGATCGGAACCCGCCAAAACTTGGTCTTCCATCGCATGAGAAAGCGCCGTTAAGGAAGACTTGAAGTACATTTGTGGCCGCAGTTGGGGCAGGTCTTGCAGCAGCTCTGCCAGCACAGATGTCTGGATGCTCATCACTCTTCCCCCGTGGAGACCCCCGCTATATCTGTACCCAGATTAGCGGTGGGAGGAAACGGGGGGCATGGTCTACGCCGCATAGTTATATCCATCCTTTTTGTGAATAGTTTTACAGTATTTGTAATTAATACCTTGTACTAATCCAGCCGCAGTTGAGATATTGAAAGAACCAGTTGACCTAATCGCTACACGCCCTAAATATTGTCCGACTTTCTTACCAGATGTAACTATTGCCTTGACAATGTCTCCAGTTTGAAAACCTTTGACAAACTTAAATATAGGAACGTACCGCTCTGGAAATCCAAATTTATCAGTTCGACACATTTGGCGAGTTCCATGTCCAGTTGCCTTGATTAATAAAGGCTTGCTGGTAATCAACTCCAGCGATTCGACTTGACCAACACAAGCTGCATCTAACCAATGAGCTTTAGCTAATCCGAAGGCGCGCCGATTAAACTTAGTCAGTCCACCTGAACCAGTTTGAACAGCTAACCCTGTTTCTTTTAGTCGATTAAATAACGCCCAACGAGTTGAATTAACTGCCGCCGCATCTTTCAAAGGACGTTTAGCTGTCGCTAATATTTGTTTCAAAATCTCCGGTTTTTTAGCTAGAAACTGCTCAATACTTTTAGTTCCCTTTTTCTGATTACATTTCTCACAGGCTAGACAAAGATTGGAAATTCTATCAGTACCACCTTTCGCTCTTGGGTGAATATGTTCAACTTGCAATGGGATATTTTCTGCACCACAATAGGCGCATTTTCTGCCCCATTTATTGAGTAAATATTCCCGCACTTCGTAGCCTCGTAACTCACCTTGTTGATACTCAATCCCGGAAATTTCGGGATTTTCTAATTGTTGTAAATCAAATCTCACCAGTTCTTGAACAATTGATTGAACCGGAGCCAACTTGATTAATCTTCTCACCCAAGTCATCGTTGTTTCCACCCGATGCTGTAATGATGGCGCTAACCATCCTGTCGGTCTTTTCCTGTTCGCAAATCTGGCTTTTCTATAGCGAGTATGGCGATTTCTTCTGTCACGACGCAGTGAACGACGGGACTCCAGACTAGCCTTGATTGCTTGTCCTCTGTGGGTTAATTCCGCGACAAATACTACTTTATTCCCTTGAATTAAGGCAATTCCTGTAGTTTTAGAACCGGGGTCTAATTTGACGGTAATTGGCTTTGGAGTTTCTGTTACTACCTTATTCAAGATGATGGTAAAAGGAAATAATCGGAATACTGCTGCCTTTTTCACTTGCAGTAATTTCCTAGCCGTGACTGGACGACAAGGGGATAAGGTCGTTTTATTGGTATCAAGCACAAAGACGTAGTTTTGTTTAGACATGGTTTTGTCTCTACTGATTGCTCGTAATGTTAGCTTTGACAATGTTAGAGGTCGGTACTTTCTCCAAGACACTGGCTTCACCCATTTACACCTGTTTAATCTTTGAGTTTTAGAGCAGCAGACTAGCTTCGCATCTGCTGGTAAGAACTTTAACGCTTGCCTCTAACGTAGCCCAGGGGCGGCTTAGTCTGGTAAACTACGGACTTCTTTCAAAGCCCCCGAAGAATCTGTACTCAGATTAGCGGCGGGTTGTTTACGGATGTGTTTTTCGGTTCAGTCTAGGCGAACTCCACTTAAAGAGCGATAAAGCCAGCTACAACCTTGACTCAACCACTCTGTGCTAGAGCTTAGCTCAGTATATCGGCATGAGTTGAGCAGATGCTGGTTATTCAAGGGTAAAGAAATAAGTCGTTGACAAAATCAGATTAAACTTGCTATCTTAAATGTAGTCATAACGAGTACGACTTTTTTGAATAGTGAAATCAACCTATATGTAGACTCTGGGGAAACAAATACTTGATTAACTTCAGTTAAGTATTTTTGCGTTTAATGAAGATCGTTCTTATATCGAAGAGAGAGCAAAATGGTCAAAATAGTTGGAATTGGCGGTAGCCTCAGACCCGAATCTTACAGCCAACAGGCTTTGAATCTGGCTGCTTTACGGGTAGAAGCACTTGGCGTCCAAGTGGAAGTTCTTGATTTACGGGAAATGAATTTGCCGTTCTGCAACGGGGAAGATGAATACCCCGACTACCCAGATGTGGAACGATTGCGAAATGCTGTTAAACAAGCAGATGGCTTAATTTTGGCCACGCCGGAGTATCACGGCAGTCTCAGCGGCGTGTTGAAAAATGCTTTGGATTTGATGAGTTTCGAGCAATTGAGCGACAAAGTTGCTGGTTTAATTAGTGTCTTGGGCGGTCAGTCTAATAGCAACGCTCTCAACGACCTGCGGGTGATTCTCCGATGGGTGCATGGTTGGGTAATTCCAGAACAAATTGCGATCGGTCAAGTTTGGAAAGCTTTTGGCCCGGACGGCAAGCTGTTGGATGAAAAACTATCTCAGCGTTTCGATCAATTTGCACAAAGTTTAGTCGAAAGTACCCGCAAACTCCGAAGCGCTGCTTAAGTTTTGAGTGATTCGCAACTAATTAAACGTAAAACTGCCAGGCTTTTAGAAACCGGGTTTCTTGGAGAAACCCGGTTTCTGGGAGTTCAGTTTATTTACGCCCACCTACTTATCAGAATTTATTCAAATCCCTTAATGATGGTGATGATGGTCGTCATGGTGATGGTCGTCATGATGATGACCGTGATGATGCGTCGCCAGATGTAGATTAACAGCTAATGCTTGTTCTGATAACAAAGCTTCAATTTGGGGATTCGCCCACTCGGCTGCCATCTTTAAGAAATCGGGATGGTCATTGACGCAAGCCATTTGCACGTAGTTCACATCCGAATGTTGCTTCTCTAAAGCATGAATGATATGGTCTACATCCAGCAGAGTTTCGTGATTTTCTGTGGCAAAACCAATGGGCATAAACACAATAGCTTTGACACCCAGTTCGATTAAGTTTTGGGCTGCTTGCTTGGCATCAGGTTGCGTCCATTCAATTAACGGCGTGTCGTGGTTGAGCCAACCTACTGAAATAAGTGGATAGCGGTTAATTAGCTTGTCGCGCACTAAGTCGTAAAGTGCCTGACTTTCGGTAATGCCAGAGGTAAATCCTTTGGCTTTGTGGGGGCAACCGTGATTCATTAATACGATGCCGATTTGAGATGGCAGGTAAGCTTCGGCTAGTTCTATGGCTATTTTTTCTTCTACGAGACGAGCCATTAAATCGATGTAGGCAGGTTCGTTGTAGAAAGAGGGGATGTAGCGCTGACCTTTTACCCAATGTTCGTCGCTGTCAACTAGATTGGTAAGGGCTTTGTTTACTTGCTCGACGGCAATGCCACTGGTGAAGATAGAGTCTACAACTAGCAGAGGATAAATTAGGAGTTTGTCAAATCCCTGGGCTTTGATTTCAGTTAAGACTTGTTCGGGGAGGAAGGGAGCGCAGAAGTTGAAGGCTTTGAAGACTTGAATGCGATCGCCCCATTTTTCTTCCAAACACTTTTCAATCCCAGCTCGTTGCTTTTCAAAGATAGCATTGTGCGGTGAAATGAAGTCGTGGTGCTGATGGCCCCACTCATGGCGATCGAACATCGCCAGAATTTTGGCTAGCGGCGGATAAATCCAGGTTGGCACAGGGGCAAACTTCGCCGTCAGTAAATTCAGCGCTTGTTCGTTGTAGTTGGCGAAGTCTTCGTAACTCTCCACTTCTCCATAACCCATTAGCAATACGGCAACTCGGTCTTTGCTGCCAGAGTGTGGTAGAGTTTTTTGTTCTATTTTTTCAGGGGTGGCAACCACGTTGCATTCCTCCAGGAGATGTCATCATCAGAGTGGCGATCTGGGGCATCCCATTGTCTTGAGGCTTAAATCGCCTCAAAGCGCCACTCCTTTTTCATAGGTTAACATCCCCTGGGGGGGCATTATGGGATTTTAGGTTTTAGATTTTAGATTGGCGTTGTAAACCGCTGATTTTTGGATGAGCATGATGAGCGTGATTATTTGCCCTGGGATTCACGAGCCAGAACTGACGGAGAGCTTTCTGGAGGGATTGGGGTGGTCAGCGTCGGATAAGTTAACAAATGCTAGTAAATTGGAAAATATACTTATTTTTCCAGCCCAAGACTATCCAGCATACTCAGCCTTTCACATATTGCAATTTTTGGGAGACTGTGGTGTAAATCCTCTCGATCGAGACAAATCGCCCACGCCGCTGGTGTTTATTAGCTTTAGTGCCGGTGTTGTAGGTGCCATTGGAGCGGCTTGGGCGTGGCAGATCTTAGGAGGAAATGTCAAAGCATTTATCGCTATAGATGGCTGGGGTGTACCCTTGGGGGGTAACTTTCCCATCAATCGGCTTAGTCACGATCGTTTTACCCACTGGAGTTCTGCTCTACTCTTAAGTGGGGAGGACAATTTCTATGCCGAGCCGCCAGTGGCGCATTTGGAACTTTGGCGATCGCCCCAAACAACTCAAGGCTGGTGGGTAAACTCAAAATGTGGTAAATCCGAACAGCGATCGCGTCTCACTGCTGCCCAATTTTTGACTATGCTGTTAGAGAAAACCAGGTAACTTGGTGTTAGTCAATAGCTATTATTACCTTTCCTATGTTTCCAACTGACCCTTCCATTGCTTCTAGTAACGGGTTTCGGGCTCTACTAAAAAATGGCCCATTTATGGCGCTTTGGATTGGGCAGCTGGTGTCCCAGATAGCGGATAAAATTTTCTTTATTTTGCTGATTGCTCTAGTAGCAGAGTATCAAGCAGAGGCAGCGCCCGGTTTTGCCAATTCCATGCGATCGGCGGCGATGGTAGCCTTCACCCTACCAGCGATTCTATTTGGATCGGGTGCGGGGATTTTTGTAGACCGCTTCTCCAAAAAGCAAACCATGATCGCCAGCAATGTGATTCGAGAGCTATTAATTATAGCGCTGGCGTTGGCACACGATCAATTTTTTATCTTGTTGTCGATTACGTTTTTAATCTCAACAGTAACCCAATTTTTTGCCCCAGCAGAGCAAGCAGCAATTCCCCTGGTGGTGAAAAACGAGGAATTAATCTCCGCTAATGCCATGTTCACCGCATCAATGATGGGTGCTTTGATTGTAGGTATGATTATTGGCAGCCCCCTGTTGCACTTAGCCAGTCGGTGGTGGGGAGATTATGGGCCTGAGATTTTGGTAGGCGGGTTATACTTGCTCTCAGCATTTATCATTCGCTTCATGCGAACCAAAGAAACTAGGCGGATTATCGATAAAAAAATTGCTATACATCCATTGACTGACTTGAAGGCGGGTTTGCGCTATCTGAAGCAAAACCGTTTGGTGAGTAATGCTATGTTACAGTTGACGATTCTGTACTCAGTGTTTGCGGCTTTAACGGTGTTGGCGATCGAACTGGCACAGGAAATCGGTCTTAATGGGCCTGGTGAATTTAGCTTTCTGTTGGGTGCAGCTGGGGTGGGGATGGTTTTCGGTGCTGGCATTTTGGGGTATTTTGGCGATCGCCTGCATAACAAGCCGTTACCTTTGCTAGGTTTTTTAATGATGAGCTTTGTTTTAGCCATGTTTACCTTGACCACCAAAACTTGGCTGGGATTGGGGCTTAGCATATTCTTGGGTGTGGGAGCTGCTTTTATAGGTGTGCCTATGCAAACTGTGATTCAAAGGCAAACACCTGAACATATGCGCGGTACGGTGTTTGGTTTTGAGAATAATGCCGTCAACATTGCCCTGAGTCTGCCACTAGCGATCGCAGGGCCGCTCACCGATGCCGTTGGCAACGCCCTGGGTTCGGATGACGCCGGTTTGCGGGTCGTTCTCTTGGGTATGAGCATAGTAGTCAGCGCATCTGGTGTCTGGGCGTGGCGCAATACCCGCGACGTATTGCAAGATGTGATTTAGCTATATTACAAACACGCATACCTCAATTTTTCTTTGTCTGAATTCGTATCACAATAGAATTGTGATACGAAATACTAAAGTAGTATTAAATACAATTTCTAAATCCAATAGACCTACCCAATTTGGAGGTGCCCTCTCCGTGTCTTCCCAAACCCTGTCTCCAAGAGAATCTAGTAATAGTGGTGAAGTTTCTTCACCCATACAAACTGTCAGGCGTGCAACTGGTGGTTTCGCCTTAATTGACAGTCTGAAACGCCACGGCGTCAAGCATATTTTTGGCTATCCCGGCGGTGCGATTCTGCCACTCTACGACGAGCTGTACCGGGCAGAAGCTGCCGGTGGCATACAGCATATTCTGGTCAGACACGAGCAAGGAGCCGCCCACGCAGCAGATGGCTATGCCCGCGCTACTGGTCAGGTGGGGGTTTGTTTTGCTACTTCTGGCCCTGGAGCGACTAACCTGGTAACGGGCATTGCTACGGCTCACATGGACTCGATTCCGATGGTGATCGTTACTGGGCAAGTGAGTCGCGCCGCCATTGGGACTGATGCTTTTCAGGAAACGGATATATATGGAATTACGCTGCCGATCGTTAAGCACTCTTATGTGGTGCGCGACCCCAGAGATATGGCGCGAATTGTCGCAGAGGCATTCCACATTGCCAGTACGGGGCGTCCGGGGCCTGTTTTAATTGATGTTCCCAAAGATGTGGGTTTGGAAGAATTTGATTATGTGCCGGTAGATCCCGGTTCGGTGAAGATATCGGGATACCGTCCGACGGTGAAGGGTAATCCTCGTCAGACTAGCCAAGCGGTGCATTTGATTCGGGAAGCGCGGCGACCTTTGCTATATGTGGGAGGGGGTGCGATCGCATCTGGTGCCCATACGGAAATTCTGGAATTGGCAGAACGTTTCCAGATCCCGGTGACGACAACGCTGATGGGTAAGGGTACTTTTGACGAAAACCACCCGTTAGCTTTGGGGATGTTGGGGATGCACGGCACGGCTTATGCTAACTTTGCCGTGAGCGAGTGCGATTTGCTGATTGCGGTGGGTGCCCGTTTTGATGACCGGGTGACTGGCAAGTTGGATGAGTTTGCTTCCCGCGCTAAGGTGATCCACATTGATATTGACCCCGCTGAAGTCGGCAAAAACCGATCGCCAGAAGTGCCGATTGTGGGCGATGTGCGCCAGGTGCTGATTGATATGCTGCGCCGATGTCACGAAACGGGAGTTTGTGGGAATCCACATCAAACTAAAGATTGGTTGGAGAAGATCGATCGCTGGCGCGAAGATTATCCTTTAGTCGCACCTCAATATCCCGATGTGCTATCGCCGCAAGAAGTTATTGCCGAGTTGGGACGGCAAGCGCCGAATGCTTACTACACCACCGATGTCGGTCAGCACCAAATGTGGTCGGCACAATTCCTCAAAACCGGGCCGCGTCGCTGGATTTCCAGTGCTGGGTTAGGCACTATGGGTTATGGGATGCCAGCAGCAATGGGTGCCAAGATGGCGCTGCCAGATGAAGAGGTGATTTGCGTTGCTGGTGATGCCAGTATCCAAATGAATATTCAGGAACTGGGAACATTATCACAGTATGGCATAAATGTCAAGACGGTGATTGTGAATAATGGCTGGCAGGGAATGGTGCGCCAGTGGCAGCAAGCTTTCTATCAGGATCGCTACTCGTCATCCAATATGGAAGTTGGGATGCCGGATTTTGTGAAGCTGGCGGATGCTTATGGCATCAAGGGAATGGTGGTTAGCAGTCGGGATGAGTTGAAGAATGCTATTGCCGAAATGCTAGCGCACAATGGCCCCGTGTTGATGGATGTGCGTGTGAAACGGGATGAAAACTGTTATCCAATGGTAGCACCCGGTAAGAGCAATGCACAAATGATTGGTTTGCCACAACGTAGCAAACTGGAACCTACAGAGTTACTTTACTGTAGCAATTGCGGTGCTAAAAATGTGGGTACCAACAATTTCTGTCCTGAATGCGGCACGAAATTGTAGATTAATAGGGGTTAATTGATTAATAGTAAGAGGCGCGAATATTTGCGTCTCTTTTTTTAGCCCAAGCAATACAATTATATCGAGGTGTTTTTTGGCTTTCTATTTTATATCCGGTGTTTCTTAAGTTCTGAAAATATATTTCTAGTTGAATTGACTCCATCTAAATTAATCCACGATCTTTTCCCCATTCCAACCAGGTTTCAACAGCGCGATCGAAGTTGGATTCTGGACTTACGGGGTTTTGTCCGGTGATGGCAACCAGCGCCCAAAACCAATGATCGGGCTGGCGCTTGAGTTCGAGCAGAATTAGGGGTACAACTGGTGTCCCCATTGTGATAATTTGTTGGTAAGCAGGATGTTTTGACTTTTTGGTAATTGAGGACATCATCTGCGTTTCATTGCGCCATTTTTCTGCCAGTTCTGAAAAGGTTTTTTCTAATAACTTTTGGTTTGATAAGTCAGAGAGAGCTATTTTTTCCATTATTTATATTTTGGTAGTGATGATTATTAAATCATAGCATAATTTGAGGATATGGGGGGTGCGATCGCAATTAATTTTGGTAAGGTGCGTTGGCGTAGGCCGGTGTAGGCATTCGCCTTTCGATCAAAGCTTTGTGATAAAATTCTGACTTGTGTTGGTAAGATAACTAGAGTCAAAATAAAAACAAAAAACTTATGGAACCCACCGAAGCACAGTATCTAATAATTAATGCTTTGGAAACGCTTGAATTACTTGAGTATCGGCTGTATGATGAAGATACGGGGTTTTGGCGAATTTACACTCCCAGTCCTATTTTACCAGTTGCCATCGTCTTGCAAAATGGTGAAATTGTCCCTCTTAGCTGGATATCATAATTATGAGAGAGCCAACGGAATTAGAAAAAAAACAACTAGCAAGAGTTCTAGAACTAACTGCGATAGCTCGTCAGCGATATTTGGATGCTGGCGGCGATCCAAGGCGTTGTCCAAGCGGTCGCAAAGGTGATGACTACATGACTGATGAAGAGCGACAAGAATCCCTAGAGTTAACAAGAGCTATTTTTGCTGTTCGCATCATTGGTGATGAAGTTCACTGTCAAGGGCGAGTGTGGAAGATACCTGCTGTTTCTGCTAAACAGAAGAGTGAGATTGTGTCTTAGAGTGAAGTGCGATCGCACTTAATTTGGGTAAGGTGCGATCGCCTATTGGCTAAAAGGTTTGATGCAGAATCGAGAGGGTGTAATATTGGGAGACTAGCAACTTGCTAATTCCTAAACTTTAACCGCAGTTTTACCAACAATATTTTCAGTTTCTTTAGTATGCTTTTTAGCAAAACGAGAGCGCTTGGTTGCTAATAACATAGTTAGAAGTGCTGCTAGTCCGCCAATTTGAGATGGTTCTGGAACTGAGGTAGCAATGCCTTCATCCGAGATATTGCTAAAATCATCCTCAGAAACGCTAGAAAATCCGTCATCCGAAATATTGCTAAAATTATCGTCAGAAATACTGGAAAATTCGTCATCCGAGACGGGAATAAAATCATCGTCAGAAACACTGGAAAATCCGTCATCAGAGGCATTGTTAAAGCCATAATTAGAAGCACTACCGACGCTGCTAGGGCTAAAAAGGGAACTACGACTACGACCTATCTTTGTTATGGTGGCAATACTTGTGAAATTTATGGAAGATTTAGCCTCAGCAAAACCAAAACCATAAGTCCAAGCAACTCCCTGAGTTTGCGCTCCCACGCGAAATGCCCGGGTGCTAGCACCGTTAAAATCGAAATAACTAGATGAAGAGTGCCAATCCCAGTCAGATGATGTTGATGCAATAGCACTAGCTAAGTTAACTCTGGTAACAGGAGTGCCACTACGTGGGGCAAGACCACTGGCAGCATTAGCACCGGCAAAACCAGCAGCTTTTACTGATGCAAATACATCGCCTGTTAAACTATATTTAATCCTGTACTTTCCACCCTGATCACCCTTAAATTCAAACGCTTGAAATATATTTCGCCAGTCTACTCGTCCTGCTGTACTAACGCCTAGTATAGTGCTGGCTCTATAGCTTTGAGTACAAGAGAGTTTCATCGTCCAGCCTTGAAGAGAAGGAGTACAGCTAGCGTTAACACTACTGGTATTCTGTTTTGCAAGGCCAATAACGTCTCCAATTAGTTTGAGGCTGGCCGCAGATGCACTACTTGACATAACAGGAATCAAAATGACCGAAGTAGTTAAGCCAACAATGCTTTTAGACAAAGTTTTAGAAAATTTAAGCATTATATCCTCCTGATAAGACTCATATAGAGCAAAAAGTTTATGACCTTTAAAGGTAGGTTCTGTTGCCAAGTATGCGGTACAATAGAAGCCTTGTCCAGTCGGGAAAAGTCAGATTTCGTAGGAAGTTTTTCAATACAACAGGTCGGAAAAAGTCGGAAAAAGTTGCCAAAGTCGGAAAAAGTCGGATTATAATAGTGAAAATACCGACATCTACCTAACCAATGGACGTTAAAGAAGTGCTAAAAATAGCCAATCGCCTAATTTTCACCAAAACAGGGGAACACTTAGACGATCTGCAAGAAGCTGTCTTAAGGGGAACGGTGCAAGGTCAGAAATACTCGAAAATAGCAGAAGACTTCCACTGTAGCGAGGGACACATTAAAGATGCTGCTTCTGAACTATGGAAGATACTCTCAGAGGTAGTAGGAGAAGATGTCAGTAAATCAAATTTTCGCTCTACAATGGAGAGGTGTCGGTTCTCCATCGTTTCATCAAATTTCGCGCAAGACTTTGCACAAATTAATAACGTCAACCTTTGTGCAAAACCTTTGCAACCTCCAGAAGTCGCACAAGATCGATCGGGCCAAGTTAAAAACCCAGTTTCTCCAAGAAACCGGGTTTCTGTAGATGATGCACCCGATATCGGCAATTTCTACGATCGCACAAAAGAACTAACTATCCTCGAAAAATGGATAGTGCAAGAACGCTGTCGCCTAGTCGCACTTTTAGGGATAAGCGGTATTGGCAAAACTGCACTAGCCGTCCAGCTAGTAGAACAAATTAAAGATAAATTTGAATATGTAATTTGGCAAAGTCTCTGCTACAAACCACCCCTAGCACAAATTCAGAAAACCTTAATCCAATTCATCTCTAACCAACAGGAAATAGAGTTAGCAGTTAGCGCCGAAGGTAGACTATCGCAGTTAATAGAGTATTTGCGAAAACACCGCTGTTTAGTCATACTCGATGATGTCCATTCAGTTTTCAGCAACGGACAACTAGCTGGTTGCTACGAACCTGGATATCAAGATTATGGCTTATTCTTCAGACGAATAGGAGAATTATACCATAATAGTTGCTTAGTGCTGACCAGTTGGGATAAACCGAGAGAAATTGTTGCCTTAGAAGGAGAAAATAAACCAGTTCGTTCCTTGCAATTGGATGGTTTGGATATGGCATCAGCAAGGGAAATTCTGAGAGAGAAAGGTTTAGCTGAAGAGGAAAAATGGGATGACCTAATTAAACACTATCAAGGCAATCCTTTATGGTTAAAGATAATTGCGACAATGATTCAAGATTTATTTGGTGGCAGTGTTTCCGAATTGATTAAATATGATACAATACTTTTAAATGAGGATTTGAAAGATATATTAAATCAGCAGTTTAATGGCTTATCGGAATTGGAAAAACAGGTGATGTCCGTTTTGGCAAAGGAAACTGAGTTTGTTTCTATTTCAAAATTGCTAGAACATATAGAATTAGCGCCAGCCGAGTTATTTAATGCTATGCAATCTTTGGGACGGCGTTCGTTGATTGGAAAAGTAAAACAAAGTAATCAAACCCTTTTCAACCTTCAACCTGTGGTGCGAGAATATGTGAAAACAGAGATATTGCATTAGCCTCATCACCCGCATGGGGTTTAAACCCCATGCTAATAGCGAAAGTCGTCTAAAGACGACTGGATTCATTCATGATTTCAGTCCACTTAAGTGGACTTCAGCTATTAGCCTGGGGTTTGAACCCCAGGCGAGTGTAGACACCACCGAATGATTCTCGAACTGAACAAGTAGTATTTTAGAGAACAACCAGCGATAATATTAATAAATGCTGTCAAGGAGAATCTCAATGGTAACTACCACAGAAGTCTCAAATGTATCAAAAGTCTTTACACTAGAAGACTATATGCTCAATCCCCCCGATAATACGGAATGGGTGGATGGAGAATTAGTGGAGAAAAATGGCATGACAGCAAAGCATAGTCGGACTCAAGCTAGACTCTCTTATTTCTGGAGACATTATATGATTTCTAGCAATCAGGGTGGAGAAATTTACACTGAAGTATCTTGTCGCACAGTGGGACGAGGGCGTTGTCCTGATGTTGCCTATTTGACACCGGACTTACTTAGGCAATTTGGCGACGACTTTACCATATTACCTCAAAGTTTCCCACTAATTGCTGAAATTATCTCTCCTACCGATCGCGCTGAAGAAGTATTTACCAAAGTAAGAGAGTATTTAGAATCAGGTTGTCAGGAAATATGGCTAATATTTCCTGAAAGTCAGTGGGTGTTGGTAATTACCCAACAACAGCAAAAATTGTTTAATTTAGGTGATGTAGTTAGCACTCAAATCATGCTACCTGGTTTTAGTGTAGCAGTTGATGAATTGTTGGCTTAAGCGCTCGGTGATATTCAGGTTATTGAAATGCCAAAGTTCAAAGCGCCTTAAGTTGTTGTCCACCAGTCTAATTTTGAGTGGTTGATCTTCTTCGGAATGTCTAATAGGTACGTTGTTGCGCTTTAGCGCTAAAAGAGCGCTAAAGCGCAACAACGTACCTGCTGATAACTAGCAACTTACTACTAAACTTTGCGATCGAGCCGAATAGCCTGTTCCAAAGCCGCTTTCTCTCTAGCCCTCCGCGCATAAGGCTGTAATTTCCTGACATCCCAACCGCTAATAATACTCAAATCCTCCAAATTCATTCCTTTCATCAACATTTCAACACACCAAGTTTGTCGCGCTTGCTCGATCGCAGGTGGTTGACCTTCAGGAGTCAGCATTGCCTCTGTTATTACCTGCCATCTGGCGCGTAAATCCTCCTCTGACATCGGTTTTCCAACATCATTTAAAAACAAAGCCAACTGGTCATCTTTACGGCTTTTTAGCCATTGAGTTAAGGGATTGCGAACATAAGAACCATAGCGTTTTCCCATAATCCATTGATTGACTGGAACTTGTCGAACTACACCATAACTCACCTGCAACAAATGCTGCTCATTCTCGCTAATTTGGTGCGATCGCTCTAAACTAACAACTTCCACCAGAGACAAACCAGCACCAAACAACACATACGCCAAAGCATAATCTTGCACTGCCAATTTCTTGGCACGTTCCAGAATAAAATTAACTAAAGAAGCTGGTAAATCTGCTACCTTTTCCGTTGCTACTTCTGCTACCTGAATCGCAGAACTTCCAACATATTTATCTACATTTGATACAACTCCATGTAAAAACAAATCTACCAAATTATCTAAAAAATCTTCTCTATCTTCCCAAAGTTCGTGAAACTCGCTGGTAAACTCAATCACCACATATCCCAACAACATCCCATTGAGCAAACTTGCTAATTTTTCCGGCGGAAAATGAGTGTGCAACTGTCCGCCAGCCATCACAGTTGCTAAATATTCCGCAACATAGCGATTAGCCTGCGTTAAGCCGCGTCCCAACGCCTGACGATTAGCGACTGGATATTGTCCCGCCTCCCCCACCACCGATCGCACAAACTCAGGTACACCCTCCAGCGCCTGCAAGCGACCCCTAGCATAGTCTTTCAAAGCCTGCTCAATGCTGCTCGTCTGATTCGCTTGCTCGACTAAGGATTCACCCAAAGCGGTAAACACGGCAGAATCCTCAATCACAGCCAAAAGCAACCCGTGCTTGTTCCCAAAATGCCGGAATAGCGTTACCTCATTGACTTGTGCTAATTCTGCAATCTGCCGAGTCGTCGTCTCAGTTACTCCCTGAGAGGCAAATAACTCAAGCGCTGCGTCAATCAAACGCTGTCTAGTTGAACTTCGTGCAGAGGACATAGGTGAAAATTGTAAGTGGTACTTGCATTTAAACCGAAACCTTGTTAAGCTAAAAGATGTAAGTAGCACTTGCATCTGCTTTCTCTACTGTAGCTGGCTTCTGGCGACAGTTTGAGACATTCACAGATATATATAGGAAAAATTCATGACAATTCAATCAACTGCTCCTAAGCATAAATCAACTCTTACTCTCGACTGGATAAGTGTGGCATTTTTTGCTGCCGTTCATGGTTTAGCTTTGTTAGCTCCCTGGTTTTTTTCTTGGTCAGCTTTGGGGGTAATGATATTCCTCCATTGGTTATTTGGCAGTATAGGTATCTGTTTAGGATATCACCGACTTTTAACTCACCGTAGTTTTCAAGTGCCAAAATGGTTGGAATATGTAATTACTACTATAGGTACGTTTGCCCTTCAAGGTGGGCCGATATTTTGGGTAGCAGGACATCGTTTGCATCATGCACATACAGAGGATTTCGATAAAGATCCATACTCTGCTAAACGAGGATTTTGGTGGAGTCACTGTCTTTGGCTAATTTACCCACAGGATGATTTTTTCAACTACGAAGCTTATAAAAGATTTGCACCTGATTTAGACCGCGACCCCTATTACCGTTGGCTAAATCGCAACTTTTTACTGCTTCAAATTCCCTTGGGATTATTGTTATATGCTTTGGGTGGATGGTCTTTTGTAATCTATGGAATGTTCTTGCGATCGGTCCTACTCTGGCACAGCACTTGGCTGATTAATTCTGCCACGCACCTACGGGGTTATCGTAATTTTCAATTAGATGATGGCTCTCGGAATCTTTGGTGGGCGGCGATTTTAACTTATGGAGAAGGTTGGCACAATAATCATCATGCTCATCCAAATGTAGCAAAAGCGGGACTGCGTTGGTGGGAAATTGATGTGACTTGGTGGGCGATTCAAACTCTCAAGACTGTTGGTTTAGCTAAAAAGGTTGTGATGCCTGTTAGTTAAGTTTAGCTTAAAGGTGAACAATTGTAGAAAATAAACCCGGTTTCTTCAAGAAACCGGGTTTTTGGTCTAAACTTCGCCCAGATCTAAAATTCCAGATTACAATTATATGGGAAGTTTAGATAAAATAACTCAAGTTGCTAGTTATAAGATTGGGGCTGCTCTTTGGTACGTTGTTGCGCTTTAGCGCTCTTATCCCAGTTGTAATAAGAGCGCTAAAGCGCAACAACATACCCTGATGCCAGTAACTAGCAACTTGCGTTAATAGTTTGAGGTAACAAAATGCCTTCTCCATTTCCAGGGATGAACCCCTATTTAGAAGATCCTGAATTGTGGTCAGAAGTTCATCATCGGTTGATTACTGCGATCGCGATCGCCATAGCACCCGATCTCCGGCCCAAATATCGAGTCGCCATTGAGAAGCGTACCTATTTGAGCGACATCGAAAATAGCGTTTTGGTGGGAATTCCAGACGTGGCGGTATACGCTAAACGTTCGACTGCTAATCAACCGCGATCGACTGTTGCGCTTGCTTCTCGCACGGAAGCAATTTCAGTGACGATACCGCTACCGGAAGAAGTCAGAGAAAGCTATTTAGCAATTAAAGAAGGGGAAACGGGTGCAGTTATTACTGTTGTGGAAATCATTTCTCCTAAAAACAAACGTTCTAAAGAAGGACGAAAAGCTTATGAGAAGAAACGACAGCAAGTTTTAGCAAGCAGTACTAACTTAGTAGAAATTGACTTGCTAAGAAGCGGAAAACCAATGCGAATTATCGAGAAAATTGAGTCAGATTATCGCATATTAATTAGCCGAGGCGATCGCCGTCCCAGAGCAAGTTTGTATGCTTTTAGCGTGCGGGATGAAATTCCCGCATTTCCTTTACCTTTGGAGTCAGGCGATACCGAACCATTGGTAGAGTTACAACCCTTATTAAACGAGATTTACGACCAAGCATCATTTGATATGGCAATAGATTACGATCGAGAACCTGTACCAAAACTAAAACCAGAAGATGTAGCTTGGGCGGATGAGTTGTTGCGAACCGAAGGACTGCGCGGTACAGTTGACTAAATGGGGATTACTGTCGCTCATCTTAAGTGGAATTGAGTCATGGATACAAAACCGATCGCATCTTTACAGACAACCTCCATTCTCTACGACAAAGATTTCTATGCTTGGACGCAGGAACAAGCAAAACTGCTGCAAGCAGGAGGATGGGAATCTCTGGATATTGTCAATTTGGTTGAGGAAATAGAGTCTTTGGGAAAGCAAGTACGTCAGGAATTAAGAAATCGATTGGGTGTTCTACTCGGTCATTTGCTCAAATGGCAATTTCAGCCGAATAAACGATCTAAAAGCTGGTTTTTCACATTGCGCGAACAACGTCGCGAGGTTCGCTATATTTTAGATGAAAATCCTAGTTTGAAACTATATCTTCCAGAAGCGTTGCAGAAAGCATATCGGGCTGCGATCGATCTAGCTGCAAGGGAAACATCTCTCACTGACGAAGACTTTCCGGCTGAGTGTCCTTACTCCATTGAGCAAGTTCTAGATGCTACTTTTTTCCCAGGAGAATCAATTGAATCGGGTCGTAACTGGGTGGTAGAAAATTGAAATGCAAAGCCTCAGTTTATAGTTACCACATAAAGTATAGCTAGGGGCTCTGAACCAGTCCAGATGAAAAAACAGGAGATTTTTGCCTTATGTCCGAACTACAGCCAAACCTTGCTCCGATATTCAGCAGCTTTGCCGACTGGTGTTTGCACAAAGATAGTCTTTCAAAAGAGGCGAGGCACACGGTTGAGGCGCTGTTAAAGTATGCTAGGACTTCTGACTGCAATGAAGCCGATCGGATACTTACCAACCTGATACCATTTCTCCAAAATCATGCAACAGTAGCCGAAGTAGGATGATTGTATGAAGTTAACCTAACGATGTAGATTGTAGCAAAACTTTGGAGAAATGGTATGACTTCCCTGTATCTCTCCTCTAATCAAATAAAAGACCTGAGTGGACTCTCTACCCTTACCAACCTGACTTCCCTGTATCTCGACAACAATCAAATAAAAGACCTGAGTGGAATCTCTACCCTTACCAACCTGACTTCCCTGTCTCTCGACAACAATCAAATAAAAGACCTGAGTCCATTGCGATCGCTTAGCCATCTAAAGTCTGCGTTTGTCTACGGTGTTCGGTTGCCCAAAAAATATTTTTCGCATCAGCACCAATGGCAGGCAAAATGGCTCTTGGAAGAAGACAACGCTGAATTGAGGCGATTGCTGATCCAAAAAATTGGTTACGATCGCATTTGCCAGGAATTACAAGCGACTGAGTTAGATACTTGGCGAGAATATACTTTATTAAAAATCGATATCTTCGACGATTGGGATCGGAAAGGTAATCAACATCCAACTTATCTATTAAAAATGACCTGTCCTAGCACCGGATACATTCACGCCTTGCGAGTACCACCAAACATTAACTCAGCGCGTGAAGCAGTTCGCTGGGTAAATTGGGGAATCGATCCAGAAGAATTTGCAGTGGAAACATGATATGAAATAACCTCCCAAGAGCAAAACCAAAGCCAAAATCTAGGTATAGCAACCGCCAAGGCGACTCTTGGCAGTAGGGGCGAAGCATTCGGGTAGTAAATCTTCGGTTTTAACCAATAAATTATATGCCCCTAGCCCCTAGCCCCTAGCCCCTAGCCCCTAGCCCCTAGCCCCTGCCCCAGATTTATGGCTTAACCGACGAAAGCGGTTGCTATATAAGCGATCGCAGCGATGGTATACCCAAGCGATCGAGAAAAAACGCCCTAATTAGAGATAGGCACCTGCTGAAACGCCCCAGTTTCGGGGATAAAGATGTCCAGAGTATGCACACCTGGTGGCACCCTTAGCCAGACATAAGCATCTACCGAGGCATTGGGGCGGATATCGTATAAGGATACAGAACCCGTGGAGCGATCGCGTGGATTAACCGCTTTATATGTTTCGCTTGTGACGGGATTTCGGGCGGTTGTCTCGCCAACGCCTATGATGTTAGTTGCCGCTACCTTATCTCCAAGACGGCGAATTCGCATCTGCACATTTACCACATCGCGGTTAGCAGTCTGCGGATCTTGAATCCGCTTAGCCGAAAGCAACTCCACTTGCGCCTTTGTACCAAATGCTAATTGTTGAAATGCACCCGGTTGAAATTCCACAATGGTTGTGGGTGTAGGCACAGCGGGACTCGGAGATGGAGTTGCTATCTGCGGTGCAGGGGTTTTAGTAGATGGACTCACAGAGGAATTGTTGGTGCCATCAGTTGGAGTCGCATTCGGTGTGAGGATGATTTGCGGTGTGCTAGATGGACTGGCTGTGGAACTGCTTTCTATACCAGGGATTAGACTTGCATTGGAAATCAGCACATTTTTAAACGCACCCGTGTCTTTGACTAAAATATCAATTGTGTTGACACCTTCTGGCACCTTTAACACGACATAGCCATCGACAGGTTGTTCCTTGCCCATATTAAACAGAAAGATCGGCCCGGACGATCGCTTGACAGAATCGACTGCTTGGTATTGTTCATTGGCGAGCGGATTGCGGGCAGTTGTAGCGCCGACATTAATGATGTCATTTCCTGCAAAGGCATCTGTAAGCCGACGAACGCGCATCTGCACATTCACTTCGTCAGACTTTCCTGGAATTCGCGTCACCGAGAGTAACTCTACTTGGGCTTTATTTCCTAAAGCAGGCTGTACATAAGGGTTTTGTGGAATAGCGACGCTAGCTTGCGGAGATGGGGAAACAGGTGTTTGAGTGGATGGAGCAACTGGAGTGCTGTTTCTGTTAGTTTGAGGATTGAGAGGGTTTCTCACTTGCCCAGATTGCATCCCTCGATAAAGCAAAAAACCTCCAACTCCCAAAGCTAGGAGAGCTAGCACAGTCGCCACACCAGCCAAAAAGCTGTTTACACCGCTGCCGCGACGCTTGGTTTCAGGGGGTGTTGCGCGTTTGTCACTTTCTCGATTGCCCGTTTTCATACAAAAACTAGAGTCACAAGTAATTTTTTATGAGTTTTTTCTATTAGACTATTTTAGGAACTCACGACATCCGGTAACCTCCATCATAGGACAGAACTTTATCTACTGTATGCTTTTTGTTCTAAGGGGATGTTTGAGAAGTATCAGACGATCCCCCCTAGCCCCCCTTAAAAAGGGGGGGACAAGAGCCTCAAAGTCCCCTTTTTTAAGGGGGATTTAGGGGGATCTCCAAAGGGTTGGTGTATCGCCAGCAACTTTTCAAACATCCTCTAAGGATGAACTAATGCGGGTTACCCGCAGGATCTGAAAATGCCTATGAATTTTCAAAATTTGGCAAATCTTGGTAAGCCAATTAGTTTACTACTGCTTGTTCTGGGTTGCCAGCTGTGGGGAAGAGAACTGAGTGCAAAGGCGCAGTCGCCGACACTTGCCAGTCGAGAAGTCTTGGCGTCAGACATCTCTGGCAAACAACTGGATTCGGCTAAGAATATTTGCTCAGCGCAGTTGCCGGAAGCCATTGATGCGATCGCAAATCGTCCTCAATTTCGCCGCTATCGTTGGGGTATTCTCATTCAAACGCTATCTTCTTCCCAAACTCTCTACAGTCGCGAAGCGCAACAATACTTTATCCCCGCATCCAACACCAAGCTATTGACAACCGCCGCAGCTTTGCGTCTGTTGGGTTCTCAATACCGGATTCGCACATCTGTTTATGGCAACAATGGCGTTTTGCGGGTTGTCGGAAGGGGAGATCCCAGTTTAACGGATGTTCAACTTAAAGATTTGGCACAACAACTGAAGCGTCAGGGAATCAGCCAAGTACAGCAACTGATTGTACAGGATGATTATTTTCATGGGCCAATACTTAATGCCAATTGGGAATGGGAAGATGTGCAATCAGACTATGGCGCACCTGTCAATAGTTTGATTTTGAATCAAAATGCCTTGGCGCTAACGTTATTACCTCAAGCATTCGGTCAACCGCTAAAATTTCGTTGGAAAGATCCATTTGCCGATCTGCAATGGCAAGTGGAAAATTATTCAGTTACAGGTAAAGCTAAGTCAGAAAGTTCGGTAGAAGTAGTTGGTGTTTTAGGAAAGCCGGTTTTACAAATCCGAGGTGAGTTGAGTGTTGATTCCGAACCCGAAGACTTTGATGTGGCAGTGCGCGATCCAGCAGAACACTTTTTGCGACACTTTCAAGAAGCTTTAAAATCTGAAGGGATTAGTGTCGCACAGGCAAAGGTTGCATCTGGCAATAAAAGTGAGGATGAACAAGAGTTAGCATCTGTCGAATCTCCACCGTTATCGCAACTTTTAATAGATACCAATCAGCCAAGTAATAATCTTTATGCGGAAGCTTTGCTGCGAACCATTGGTGTTGTTAAAAAGCAATCGGAAACTAAGAGTCTGAATACTGCTGAAATGGGGTTAGCTGCGATCGAATCAACTTTAACAGATCTGGGAGTCGATCCGCAAGGTTATGCGATCGAAGATGGTTCGGGATTATCTCGTCACAACTTAGTTAGTCCAGAAGCATTGGTGCAGTTGCTTAAGGGAATGGCACAATCACCAGAAGCTGATATTTTCCGCGCTTCTTTACCTGTGGCTGGTGTCAGCGGGACTCTCAAAAATCGCTTTAAAAATACAACTGCCCAAGGTATTGTGCAAGCTAAAACTGGAACAGTAAGTGGGGTTAATTCCCTGTCTGGATATGTTGATTCTCCTAATTATGAAACAGTGGTTTTTAGTATTATTCTGAATCAATCCGATTTGCCTGCTAAAATGATGCGTCCATCAGTTGATGAGATTGTTTTGTTGTTGACTCGTTTGCGTCGTTGTTAAATTAGATTAGAATTGAACCGCAGAGAAACCGGGTTTCTGGTATGTGAAGAGGAGGCGGAGAGGAAGTGCGATCGCAATTATATCCAACTCTCTAGCAACTCAGTAAAATCAACACCCTCTAAGGGATTCGGCAAACCGTTAATAAAATCTAGTGGCAGACTTTCATCGCTATTTGCCAGAATAGCACTAGCTTCTGTAGCAATTGGATCTGCGGGATATAACTTCAAAATGCGATCGATAATTCTCTGCTCAAAAGCTCTTTGGTTGCGATCGCCTTCAATGTTAGGCTGTTTTTCTAGGACAGCGTAAAGCACTCGCAGATTGTCAGGCGCTAATTCCCTAGCACGCGCTAGAAAAGAACCATCTAGCTCCTCAATTGTGGCACAGGAAACCCATTGTGCTAGTAAGTGAGCTAAAAGCAGTAATTCAATGGGAACCTTACCTCTATCACAAAGTTCGCGAAGTGCCAGATAACCGGCATTTTCGATGGAAATTTGCTCTGCTAAGGCATCAAGTACTATAGTAATTAAAACATCCTTGGATGCGCTGCTCAGCTGCTCTATGTGTCCCTTTTCCTGGTCGATCGCATCTAAAACTTCTTTTACGCTTGTAATCATGGCAATGCCCAATAATCTGAAATGCGAACCACTCCGCCTACTGTACCAACTCTATATACAATATTGACACTATTGACGGTTACGATCTGGACTAGCGGTTTACTAGCAGGTTTTAATTCCGGTAGCATCACACCAGAAGCAATCAACTGCTGAATGTCATCTACGATGCTGTCTTCTACGATATCGACAGTTCCAGCACGTTGGGGATGACTATCGGGGCCAGTTCGATGTTCTCTGTAGGCGTGTCCGGTATTAAACTGGTAGTCGATGCCTGCATCTGTGGTGAATCGTTCTAGATTGGTGCCAGTTCCTTTGGTGGTAAATATTCGCATTCTGCCAAACTTGCTTAATAGCACCCATGTTAGTTATCTTGCATATTCTAATTTGGCCTGGCTATAATACTACTAATGATACTATTGCCTCATGGGGAAATTAAAAAAATTAGTAGAGCAATTCCTCAATCAACCACCCGAAGTGCGATTTGAGGATGTGCTATATATTTTGTCAGCTTTTGGCTTTGAAGAAAAAAGGTATAAGGGTAGCCATCACAGTTTTAGAGATTCGCAAGGTAGAAAGATTACTGTACCCAAAAAAGGCGGACAGAAAGTTAAGGGAGTTTACGTCCAGCAAATCGTTGAGCTATTGAAATTGGAAGAATGGAACGATGAAGACGCTGAATCAGAAGAATAAGCAGATTGAAAAACCGCCACTGGAATATTATTTAAATCTTCAATATCCAGTAACACTTTACCCCGATCCAGAGGAGGGATATGTGGCACAGATTAAAGATTTGCCTGGATGTCTAACTCAAGGTGAAACTCTGGATGAGACGATCGCAAATATCAATGAGGCGCGGGAGTTGTGGATTGAAACTGCTTATGAATCGGGAGACGATATTCCTTTACCCAGCACGGAAGAAAGCTACAGTGGTAAGCTGCTTGTGCGGATGCCTAAATCTCTACATCGTCGTTTGGCTGAACAGGCTGAACAGGAAAATGTAAGTTTGAATCAGTATATTGTGTCTCTGTTGAGTAGGGTTAGTTAGTTGAGATGGTTTGGAAAAGTGCGATCGCTTTTGGAGAATCGAACCACGTTCGCGTCCTAAAACGCGAAGGAAGAGGGGAAAGGAGGGGAAGAGAGCGCTTAGTAGCTGCTTCTCAAAGTAGTTCCCTCGATTCTAATGTGCGGTCTGAGTTCCACTTGTACCCTTGTTTTAACTTCTTGATTTTTGGCTGCTACTTCAAAAGCAAACTTTCCTTTCTCAGGATCGATAATTTCAATATCTTCAACCATCTCAAACGTGAAGTTAAGAATAGAGACATCGGAAAGTTTTAGGTTAATTTGAACTGATTCTTGAATTGTATCCATCCCAAAGCGTAGTTTGATGCCTGAAGCGTCGGTTACTTCATAACACCAGTATCCATCAGCGGGAATAGCAATTACTGGTTCGGCATAGAACAATTCCAGCATTGCCAGTTCATCAAACTTTTGGCGGAGTTTCATTATCTTTACCCAAACCTTAACTCACGATGCCCAACAAGTTTTTTCGGGAAAATTTCCCTGTTTCCAATGCTGGCGAATTTTGACTGCTGCCCTGGGAAATAAAGCATCTGAGTTATTAGTGGGAACTGGCTCGATTTCTTTAACTACGCCATTAGTTTTATCTAACCACAGTTTGCCAAATAGCTTTTCGTGGGGGCCAAAACAATAGACGACGCTGGTATCGTCTTCTTTTTCTTTCCAAAGCAACACATAAAAAGCCATGCCTATTTTCCTCTTTTCTTATAGTGGATTTTTGACAGACTGCTACTAGCCTATCAGTTCCACTATGCCAGAGGTGGTGACGGTGGGTTCCAGATGCGACCTGAACGTATAGTCGCTTCGTGTGCAGTACGGTAGTCGGTACGAAAGATTCCCTCAAACCGCGATTCAAAGTATTCATGCTCTAATAGAGCTAGATCCTCAGCGATGTACTCGCCTCGGCGCAACCGTTCCCAAGCATCAGCAATATCTGGGTCAGGGTCGAAGCGACTGACTCTATCATCAAGCTGGTGTTCTCGGTAGAACAGGTGGTTTTTTATCCGTCTGGTGCGGTACTCTGGTAAACCAGTGTTGCGGGCAATTTCTGCTACATTGTCTGGCTTAGTTAATTTTGGACTTCGGCTTGATTGCTTAATCTCAGGCTGATATTTTTCACTTTGAGCGGTTAATATCGTTGTATAAATGATAAAGAATCGAGGTAAAAATCATCATGAAACTAAGAACGATCGCCTTGGCAACTGTTTGCACTTTGTTTTCTTTATCTCTATCATTTGCAGCAGAGGCAGACGAATCAGACCAACCGTGTCAAGCTTATTTAGATAACAGCAATGGAACTGACGCCGAGGAGAACAACTGTCCGATAACCGTAGGGAAGTTTTCGATTCGGGGAACCTTTTCTAACTCGAATTGGCAGGCTTCTTTTTGGGCATGGGAACCGGCTTATTACATCCTCTACGTTAAAAACCAGCAAGATGGTAGTACAATTAACCTAACAGGTTTCAAGGTCATGGGTACGACGAGCCGACCGCAATACCGATTCACCGATCCAGACCGGAATCTTACCTATATTGTAACTTTCCGATATTCAGACTCCGACACGATCCGATTTGAAATTTATCAAAACGACCGGACGATCGTCAATGAATTGCTCGCACGCGAATCAGACAAACTCATCGGGGGACCTTGATAGAAATTTGCTCGCTGAGATAAATTAGCACACTAAGTACGGAAGACCCGGAAATGGGAAAACCAGAAGAAATTTTGTTTGATAGAAAGTGAAAAGATACTCGACAGCTTAAAAGTGGTTTTTAAGTAACAGTTTAATTAAAAATCGTAAGGTGGGCAACGCCCACCCTACAAACTTAGTACCGATCTTCCTCTTCGTATTCTGGAGCCTTAATCTTCTCCGGTATATTCACCTTGGGAGCTTTGTAGGGCTTAGGCGCTTCGTCGTCAGCCCAGGCATCTTGCTCCTCTTCATCGTCGTACTCATCCTCATACTTTTTGTTGTCATAGCGTGGTGGAGGTTCTGGTGCCGCATACGCTCTCTTGGCGTAATTGTTCCGGGTCTGGGCGGCGTCGCTCCAGTTCTCTTCTTCTTCTATATCTTCTTCATCGTAGTAAATTGATTCTGGTGGCGGTGCCATTTTACGCAAGGGCTGAGGTTGTGCCTGACGCAAGGGTTGCCGAGGTGCAGGTTCTTCCCACTGGTCTTCATCCCAAGTCTCTTGGGCTAAGGGTTTGGCTCTCCGAATCGGCTCAGCTTTTTGCAGAGGAACGCCGGTAGGTAGTTGATTTTCCGGTCTGATTGTGGTAGGTCTGCCGTATTCTTCCTCTTCTTCGCGTTCCCAAGGGGCTTTGCCAATGCCTAAGCGCTCCATCACACCGACGGTGAGCTGTACCAGTCTCTCTTCGGCTCCCTCAAATACAATGAGACGATTCGGGCCACTGCTGACAATTTCGTCTATGGGAAGCTCGTAGGTGCTGATGGTCTCAAAACCGGCAATGCGATCGGGAATTTGGGGAACGCCGAAAGAAGCAATAATCAGAGAGGAGACTTTCCCAGTTTCATTGTCAAACTTGAAGCCCCGCACCCGACCCAACATTTCGCCAGTTTCTGTAATAACTTCGCAGTTGATCAGGGTGTTGTAAATTTCAACATCAACATCATCTTCGAGGACGCTATCGTCATCAACCAGGATAACATCACCGACTTGACGGACGCGACTCAGGAGCATAAGCCGTGGCACGTTGCCCATCGACAGTATACTCTCCCGCAGGCCGAGAGCTACAACTTCCCGCCGATCGATATCTACCCACAGTTGACTAACCACCCCAAGGCGTTTACCTGTGTCGCGGGTGATCACCTGAGTACCTAAGATGTCTGAGCGTTGGCTAATTTGTTCAGAAGTCATTATGTGTCCCGAATCTGGGCCTCGAACCCTGTCACAATACTTATCTTAATTATTCAGATTACCAATTGCCTGACTCAGGCAAGCTTTAGGATTGTAATTTGATTCCCAGAACTTGGGTATAGGCTCCCCTCGCTTGGGTAACACCAATCACGCGCTGGGCTGATTTAATCATAGGCCCTTTGTGACTGACGACAATAAACTGTGCTTGGCTTGCCTGTTGTGAGATCATTCTAGCCAATCGCTCGACGTTTGCTCCATCTAAAAACATATCAACTTCATCAAAGGCGTAGAAAGGTGACGGGCGGTAGCGCTGCAAGGCAAAGATAAAGCTCAGCGCAGTCATGGATTTTTCGCCGCCAGACATGGATGCTAGGCGCTGCACGGGTTTGCCTTTGGGATGTGCGACGAGGTTAAGACCGCCAGCAAAGGGGTCTTGGGGGTTGTCCAGGGTCAAACTGCCGTCGCCTTCGGAAAATTCGGCAAAAATAGCTTGAAAGTTTTGGTTAACGGCGTCGAAGGCTTCTTTGAAGGCACGAAACCTCAAGGTGGTGAAGTTTTCGATCCGCAAGAGTATTTCGGTGCGCTCTTGCTCCAGGGTAGCTAGTTTCTGGGTTAGTTCTTGGAGGCGGTTTTGGGTGCGATCGTATTCTTCCAAGGCTAGCATATTGACGGGTTCCATTGCCTGAAGGCGTTTCTGGAGAGTACGCATTTCCTTTTGCAGTTCTTCCAGATTCACATTTTCGGGTACTGATGGCAAAGGTTCGGGTAATTCCGCCTGTCTGCTTTGCCGCTGAGTTTGGATGTTTGTCAGTTCCTCGCGGCGAGTTAGTTGGGTTTCCTGAAGTTTTTGCAGTTCCCATTCCAGTTGTTGTTGAGATAAGCGTAACTCACGCAGATGATTTTCGGTCCGATCGCGCTCTTTCTTCTCTTCTCCCAATGCCTCCTCTGCCTGAGTCATTGATGCCTGAGTTTGAGCTATCTGTTCATTTATAGCAGATAGCTGAGCGTTGATGGTTGATTTGCGATCGCTGATGGTTGACTTTTGACCCTGGTATTCTTCCACCCGTCGATTACAGTCCTGGATTTTCTCTTGCAAACGCAGCTGCTGATTTTGCAAATCCTTTAATCTTTGTTCTGTATTGCGAAAAGCTTGTTCCCTTTCTCGCAATTCCACTTCCTGAACTTTAATCCTACCCTGGATTTGTTGCCACTCGCTATGAGTTTGGGATTGTTCCAATTCTGCCAAAGCTTGCCGAAGTTGAGCCAACCGCGCTTCTTGCGTTGGTAACTCCCTATCCAGAGATTCCAGGCGGGTTTGAGCATTGGCAAGTTCTTGACTACTTTTAGAAAAAAGCGATCGGGCCTGTTCCTGTTGTCCAGTTAAACTCTTAATCTCTTTCTGCAATTGTTCAAAATGTAACTCTTGTTCCCGACGTTCTTGACGTGCTTCCGTCAATTGATGAGACAGTTGTTTTGTCTTAATAGAAAGAGAATGAATCGCCTCACCACAACGTTCTAAAATTAGTTCAATTTCTTGTAGTCTATTTCTCAAGTTATTGACTTCACCAGATTCAGTAGAATCGCCAGTCCCAAAATGCAGAGTCGAACGCTGACTGCTACTCCCCCCAGTCATAGCGCCGCTAGTTTCCAAAAGTTCCCCATCTAATGTGACAATGCGATATTGACCCAGGTAAACCCGCGCATCATCTATTTTATCAAAAACAACTGTCCCCCCAAAAACATAATTGAAAATATTTCGATAGCGCGAATCGTATTCAATCAAATTAACACAATAATCGATATATCCATTCGCATATCGCAGCGTAGTTGCTTGATGGAATGGTGGCGATTGAATTTTGTTGAGCGGTAAGAAAGTTACTCTTCCAGCGCGTTTTTGTTTGATCAGTTGAATTCCAGCAGCAGCAACCCCATCATCTTCAACTACGAGATTTCCCATCCGCCCACCAGCAGCAGTTTCAAGTGCTAGCTGATAGCGCGGTTCAACTCTACCCAATTGTGCAACTAATCCACAAACTCCTGGCAATCCAGATTGTTGAATAACTTGGATAGCGTAAGTTCCTTGAGCTTCTTGTTGAGCTTGTGCTTGAGCTTCCAGTTTATCAAGTTGGCGTTGTTTATCTCGTTGTTCTTGCAACAAACGTTTTTGAGTTTCTTGTTGGAGTTGCAGTTCTTGTTCTGCTGCGGATAGAGATTGAGTTAATGATGTAACTGTTAAAGAAGATTCTGTCAATTGAATTTCAAAATCAACCGCACGAGATTGTTTGGTATCAAGTTGCGGTACTAGAGATTCTAATAGCTGATTTTGCTCCTCTATTTGTCGAGCTAAGTTGGTATAGCGTTCTCTCAGTTGCGCTTGTTCCGTGCGTTGAGGATCGATCGTTTGCAGCAGGGTTTCGATTTGGCGAGTCAGGGCAGTTTGTTGCTGTACCCATGCTTCCGAGGCAGATGCGATCGCACTCGCATTTTCCCGACTTTGGTTTAAATCCTGTTGCGCCTCATCCCTTGTGGTAACTAAAGAAGCAATCTGCCTTTCAACAGTTTCTTGTTCCTGGGTTAATTGTTCTAAACTTTGCTGATGTTGTTCAATTTCCCCATAAGTTTCTTGCAGACGCCGGGATGTTTCTTGTGCAGATGTTTCCTGTTCTCTAGCTTGGCGTTGGAGTTGACGCTGTTCCGCTTGTTGGGTAGCGAGAACTGATTGCAAAGCTAAAAGTTCTTCTTCTCCCAAAGCTTTGACGCGAGCATTCAAATCTCCCAAGTTGACGTTTGTTTGCTCGATTTGTAAGTTAAGATTGGATAGCTGTTCTCTGAGTTCGGTAGAATTGCGATCGCCAGCTTCTATCTGTTCCCTGAGATGCCATTCTTGTTGTTGTAGAGAACGCCACCCCAGCACAATTTCCCATTTCTCTTTTTCTTGGAGTTCGCCGCGCAGTTTTTGGTATTTTTCTGCTTTAATACGATCTTGAGAAAGACGATCGCGCTGAGCGACCAATTCCTTTTCGACAATCCGACAGCTATCCTCTCGTTCCTTAACCGACTCCAGAGTTTGCTTCGCCTGAGAAATTTTGCGATCGAACGCTGCAACCCCCGCCAACTCATCAATAATCTCGCGGCGTTCCTTCGAGTTCATCGAAATAATACTCGTCACATCGCCTTGCAGCACCACATTGTAGCCTTCTGGATAAACCCGCAAGCGCTCCAACTGTTCGTGGAGTTCCGTCAGCGTGCAGGATTGGCCATTCATGTAGTAATTCGAGGTGTAACTACCTTGCTTCGTCACTCGCAGCTTGCGGGTAACACTCCACTCTGCCGATTTTCGATTTTGGATTTTGGATTTTGGATTTTTCTTTTCCCCTACTTCACTCCCCTCCTTGTTCAACAGGTCGAGGTCGGCGGTGGAGTTCCCATCCGCGCCTATTCCACTCCCCTCCCCGTCCAACGGGTCGGAGTCAGAGGTGGGGTTCCCATCCACGCCTATTCCACTCCCCTCCCCGTCCAACGGGTCGGAGTCAGAGGTGGGGTTCCCATCCACTCCATCTTGCGCCCTTATTCCACTCCCCTCCCCGTCCGACGGGGAGGGGTTGGGGGTGGGGTTCCTAACACCCGCTTCATCGCTCAAATCAAACGTAACAGTCACAATAGCTTCAACAGTGCCGCGATTCATGTGATTTTGGTTAACCAAATCCGGGAGACGTTCCGCACGCATACCCCTAGAACTAGCAAGTCCCAGACAAAACAGCAGCGCATCCAGAATATTCGACTTTCCCGAACCATTCGGCCCAGTAACCACAGTAAACCCCGACAGCACGGGAATCTGGACAGTGCCGCCAAAAGACTTGAAGTGAGTGAGTTCCAGGCGCTTGATATGAAGCATAGGCGCTGGTCAACTAGGCATGGTGGTACAAGTGTATCAGCGATCGATCCTCAACAGGTTAGTGCAAACCTCATACAGACGAGAAATCCTATTCTATTCTTCAGCGCTGGCACTTATCACCCTGCTAGATTAGCAATTACAGCGCTTTGCAACTGAGTGAAGTACAAATTGTAGGGGCGAAGCATTGCGGAATAAACGTTTCGGTCTTAAGTTAACCCACATCCCGCAATGCTTCGCCCTGAACCTCATTCACCTGCAAACCGCTGTAATACTCCCCTGTCCCTGGCGTTTCAGTAATCTACACCGGGTTAGTTCCAAATATGCCAACACCTGACCTCCCCCAACTATTCGTATGGCTACTGAATGGATTACTTGCTATTATTGCGGGTCTTCTGATTAACGAATGGGGTAAACCAGGGATTTCATACCGGCGCAAGTGGTTAATCCTGGGACTGGGTGCGGGGTGTGGCTTGATAGCAGCCATAGTAAACTGGGCAAGCGGCAGTACCTCAGCAGATTACCAAACCTATTATCTAGTCTTGGGCTACGCCTACTCGCTGTTAACAATATTCTTGCTCACCTACAAGCAGAACACCAAAAATCCTTCCCCTCGAAATCAACTGCTAAAGGCTGTCCGGGATGAGGTGGCGCAACGGCTAGAAGTTTCGCTGCACAATCAAAAAATGATTGACTTGGCTGCGAAAGAGCAACCCCATCATGTCGGTGGAAACCCGATTCCCGCAGTCAATCCAGACAATCGACAGCCGATTAACTGGATTGAACCGAAGATTAACTGGCTTTTGAAATTCTTGATAAGAGCCGATAATGGGCAAAATATCCATCCCCCAGACGAAAACATTATTGATGTTTTTAAGCGAAAAGACGGCAAATTACTGATTTTAGGAGAGCCTGGTGCTGGCAAAACCACGACGCTGCTCGATTTGGCAAAGGATTTGTGCGCCGAAGCAACAGAAAACGAGAATCAACCCATCCCAATTTTGCTTGACCTTTTTTCCTGGAAAGATAACAGCCAATCGCTGACTGAATGGTTGGCGGCGGAACTCAAAACTAAATATGGTGTCCGCGCCGATATTGCCAAAGCCTTGCTAGATGAGCATCAGCTATTACCGTTTTTAGATGGTTTAGATGAACAGGAAGAAACGCGGCGAGTAAGTTGTCTTCGACAAATTAATGAGTTTCTGGAGACAGACGCAAGGGCGCAGCATTTGGTAGTCTGCTCTCGCCTGAAAGAGTTTGAAAACTGTAAAAGTCCATTGCGGCTTAATGGTGCGGTTTGTTTGCAACCGTTGGAAGCACCGCAAATGCAGAAGTATTTTCGTGAGGTAGGCTGTCTGAACTTGTGGGATGGTATCGAGAAAGCCCCCGATTTGTTGGAGTTGGCAAAGTCACCCCTACTGCTCACCCTCATGGCGTTAGCATCCAGTTCTATCTCGATTCCAGATTGGCAAAAGTGCAATACTCCCGATGAGCGTCAGCGCTATTTGTTTGATAAGTATATTGAGCAAATGTTTAAGCGCGAAATTAAACTTAAACTTGAACCTAGCTACTCGCAAGGGCAGCAGCCAAGTGAAGCAGATACTCGTAAATGGTTAGTTTGGTTGGCGAAACAATTAAAAGATAAAAATCAGACAGAGTTTTTGATTGAGAAAATGCAGCCAAATTGGTTAGAAAATACCAATTATAGATGGATGTATCGGATTATTGTTGGGGTAATTGTTGGTATAATTGTTGGGCTAACTGTTTGGCTAGTTGGCAATTTGACTTTAGGGTGGATTACAGGCGTGCTTTTGGGGTTAAGTGCTGGTATCGGTGAAAAAATAGAACCTGCTCAAGCCTTAAAATGGTCTTGGCAAAGCGCACGACCAAAAGGCTTGATCTTCTGGCTAACAATTGTCGGCTTTATCTCTGCGCTAATTTCTGGGCTGACTGCTGGTTTAACTTATGGGCTAATTTCTGGATTAACTTTTGCTTTAATTCCTTGCCAGTTTATTACAGTTACTTTTGTGCTTAGCGGTATACTCATAGAATTTCAAGAAAAAGCTATAACTATCCCTAACGAAAGCATTAAAAGTTCAGCTTCTAATACAGTAATAGCAACCTTAATTTTGTTTTTTTTATGGGCTGGAAGCATTTCCCTACTAAAGCTGGGAACGCCGCAAACTGATGGATTGGCATGGATACTTGTGTTTGAGCTTATTCTTGTGCTAATGGCTGCTATAGTTTTTGGTGGTTTAGCTTGCATTCAACACTTCATTTTGCGTCTCATTCTTTGGCAGCATGGCGATATTCCCTGGAACTATGCCAAATTCCTCAATTACTCATCAGAGCGACTTTTTCTGCAACGAATTGGCGGAAGTTATCGCTTCATCCACGACTTGCTGCGCGAGCATTTTGCCCAGATGTAACTTTAATATTTGGTACGTTGTTGCGCTTCAGCGCTATCTTAAAGAGCGCTGAAGCGCAACAACATACCTGAAGAAACTGATAAATACACATCGGTATGACAGGATTTCAAGTGCTAAAATAAAAACTAGAGCATCGGAGATTCAACTATGACACCAGAGAAAGCTGTAGCGACCAAAGTTCTTTCCCCACAAAAAATCAACAATACAGTCCTTGAGATACCACCCCTGGAAAATGGCGACAGACTGACGCGCATTGAATTTGAGCGGCGCTACGAAGCGATGCCGCATATTAAGAAAGCAGAACTGATTGAAAGAGTGGTTTACATCCAGACATCAGTACGCGCAAAAAGTCATGGTGAACCGCACGCTAAGATAGTAGGTTGGTTGGGTAACTACTGTGCAGCAACGCCTGGGGTGGATATAGCTGACAGTGCTACAGTTCGTTTAGATTGGGACAACGAACCACAACCAGACGCACTTTTGCGAATAGATGTAGGTGGACAGTCTGTTATCAGCGATGATGACTATGTGGAAGGCGCACCGGAATTGATTGTAGAAATAGCCGCTAGTACCGCATCTTACGATTTGCATGACAAATTAAAAGTTTACCGTCGCAACGGAGTACAGGAATATTTAGTGTGGCGAGTTTACAACAAACAACTGGATTGGTTTAAGTTGAGCGAAGGTGAATATATACCTCTTGAACCCAATGCAGATGGCGTGATTTGCAGTCAAATTTTCCCCGGTTTGTGGTTAGCAATATCGGCTTTGCTAGAGGGAAATTTAGCTGAGGTGCTGGCTGTCTTGCAGAAGGGGTTGGAAACAGACGAACACCAAGAATTTGTGCAACGGTTATCAGCGTCAGAACAATAGATTAAACTATAGCGTTTTCAAATGAGTTGTGAACACATATTTAATAGTGAATGTTGGGTTACGACGCGGGCAAAGACGTATCTGTGAGCATTATTAAGTTAATTACCGCGTCTAACCCAACCTACCATTGTTTACATCTCAAATCGAAACACTATATCAATAGAATGAAGGTAAAAAAATATGTCAACACCAGCCGAAACTAGATTTCTAGGTACGTTGTTGCGCTTTAGCGCTAAAGCGCAACAACGTACATCTGTTTAATGTGCCAATTGCGTAAGTTTTGTAGCTATGATTCTGATATAGTAGAAGTTGGTACTTTGAAATTATAGCAACCGCCAAGGCAGTTAGGACGTTCTTAATCCCTTCCCGGTGGAAGACTATGTATAGTGGGAGGGCGAAGCATTGCGGGATTAATCTTAACTCAAAATCGAAAAGTTAATTCCGCAATGCTTCGCCCCTACATAATCTTGTGGCGGGAACGGAGTAATCCCTGAAACCCTTGATTCTACACCCTTCTGACCCTAGACCTTAGCTATAAATGACATCAGCGCTTCTGAACAACCGATACCGTATTATTCGGGCGCTAGGAAAAGGTGGATTTGGCGAAACCTTTCTGGCGGAAGACTCCCATATGCCTTCCCGTCGTCTCTGTGTGATTAAGCAGCTCAAACCCGTGGCGAACAACCCGCAGGTTTACCAACTGGTTAAGGAGCGATTTGAGCGGGAAGCGGCCATTTTGGAGCAACTGGGGGAGGGACACGCCCAAATCCCTAAGTTGTACGCCTATTTTGCCGAAGCTGGAGAATTTTATTTAGTTCAGGAGTGGATTGAAGGCGTTACCCTAAATCAAAAGCTAAAAGAGGATGGGGTGCTGAGCGAAAGCGCTGTGAAGGAAATACTATTAAATATTTTACCAGTTCTCGACTATATTCACAATAGAGGTATTATCCATCGCGATATCAAACCTGCCAATATCATTCTGCGACAAAAGGATGGCAAACCAGTTTTAATTGATTTCGGTATTGCGAAAGAAACGATGTATGCTGGGGTGGATATTCTAGGGGAAGTTACTAGCTCTATTGTAGTTGGTACAATGGGTTATATGCCACCTGAGCAAGCGGCTGGTAAACCTGTCTACGCTACGGATATTTACAGTTTGGGGATGACTGCTATCTATCTGCTAACTGGGAAACGGCCCCAAGATTTAAATGCTAATCTTAAAACAGGTGAAACTATTTTTAGTGGTAGCGATCGCAATATTAGTTCAAGTTTAGCAGAAGTTTTACAGCGGGCAGTGCGATCGCATCACAAAGAACGCTATCCCAATGCCAGAGAAATGCTTTTAGCTTTGCATCCTGTCGATCGCGTTTTACCACAATTACCAAAAACAATTAAACCTTCTCCTATTGTACCATTATTTCAGGCAGAAACGACTAACGCGACAGAACCAGAAACACGAACATTTCTTAGCACTAACCCAAGTAACTCAGAAACGAAAAGTCCTGACAATAGGCAAGATTATCGCAACCGCCAGATCTTACTCAACAAAGTCAAAAATTACTGGATTAAAGGAGTGCTGGAAAGTTCTTTACATGGCAAGGCGCTGATTGAACTCGGTTTGGAAAACCGCCTTGATGCGATCGCAAGTCCTTGGGGTATGGCCTGGGAAACGCCAGATATCCCCAGACAAATTTTACCACCAAAAAGCAAAGTGGTCAACCAATTCGACCAACTGGGCGAAGGGCGATCGCTTCTAATTTTAGGCGAACCAGGTGGAGGCAAAACTACCACACTTTTGGAACTTGCTCGCGACTTAATTAATCGTGCCAATCGAGACATCAACCATCCCATACCTGTACTGTTTAACCTATCATCTTGGACGATTGAAAAGCAAGGCTTAGCTAAGCGTGACAAAATAAGTTCATTTGCCAATTGGCTAGTGCAAGAACTCAATACAAAATATCAAGTTTCCAAGCAAATCGGTCAAACTTGGGTGAAAGATGAGCAATTATTGCTGATGTTGGATGGTTTAGATGAAGTAAGTAATGAGCGGCGCGATTTGTGCGTTCAAGCTATCAACCAATTCATCCAGGAACACGGACACACAGAAATAGTAGTTTGCAGCCGCATTAAAGATTACGAAGCACTTTCAAGTCGCCTGAACTTTCAAGGCGCTGTCTTCATCCAACCCCTAAATTTAGAGCAAATTCATCAATATTTAGCTGCTGCTGGCGAGGATTTAGCAGCAGTTAATACAGCATTGGAAACAGATACCACTTTGCAAGAATTAGCGCGATCGCCTCTGATTTTGAGTATTATTACCCTCGCTTACCAAGGTATGTCAATTACCGACTTGCCCGGTATGAACTTGGCAGAACGCCGCCAACATTTGTTCGATAATTATATTAAAAGAATGTTCGATCGCCGCAGTCCTAATTCTGAATATTCACAAGAGCGATCGATGCGCTGGCTAACTTGGCTGGCACAACGTATGTATCAAGAGTCTCAAACGGTCTTTTTAATCGAGCGAATGCAGCCCAAATGGTTGAAAACAAAACTGCAACAACAGATATATTCTCTCGGCCTTTTGATGATTTTTCTAATAGTGGGCGGACTGATCGGTCAGATGTTATTGCCGATTAAACGGGTAATTTTTTGGCTAATTTTGATTCCTGTGATTTTAGCACCAATTTTAGGGGTTAATCGAATTAATCCGGTTGAAAGTCTCAAATGGTCATGGAAGAACGGCAGTAGGAATATAATTCGCGGGTTGATGCTTGGCTTGCTTTTTGGGTTGATACTCAAACTACCTTACGAGCTGATCTTTAACCCGTTGCATTGGCAAATTTTTGCACCTCACATGAGGAATTTTCTGTTTTATTCATTGATTCGCGGCATAGTCTTTGCCAGTATTATAGGCATAATTTTTGGGCTAGTTCGCGGGATGACTTCTCCCTCTATCCAAACGATCGCAGTTGCAAATCAAGGTATTTGGCAGTCTCTTAAGAATGCGATCGTCTTCGGCTTGATTGGATTTTTGATGTTGGGAATTGCAGCTAAGATATTGAACTGGCCAATCTTTTTTTGGGGAACTTTTGGACTATCTTTTGGAATGGTAGCAGGAGGAGGAGAAGCCTGTATTAAGCACTTCGTTCTGCGCCTCGTCCTCTACTTGAACGGGTATATACCTTGGAACTACGCTCGTTTCCTGGACTGGGGGACCGATCGCATCTTTTTGCAGAAAGTTGGCGGCGGTTACATCTTCGTCCACCGACTGCTGTTAGAACATTTCGCCCAAATCGAATTGGATTAAGGACTGGGAACTGGGAACTTGGGAATTTGGGTTATTCTCCCCCTCTTCCCCTAGCCCCTAGCCCCCAATCCCTTCTTGACTTTTGTACGGGCGGGTTTAGCTGACATATAGCAACCGCCAAGGCGGTTAAGCCATAAATCTGGGGTAGGGGCGAAGCATTCGGGCATATAATTTATTGGTTAAAACCGAAGATTTACTACCCGAATGCTTCGCCCCTACTGCCAAGAGTCGCCTTGGCGGTTGCTATATCTCATTACCAACAGAATATTTTACAAAACCCGCCCCTACTAACTTTTGACTTTTCTAGCCTCTAGCCCCTGAGAAAAGGTTTAACGACGACCAGAAGAGCGCTTATCTCGGTCAATACGCCTGCGATCGCGCCACTCTGCCACCGTCAGATAGATGACTCCGCCTGAGACTGCTAGTAACAGCCCAAAGGCAACCAAAGAAAGAACAGTTAGTGTTGAAGTTTCCACTTTTCTAGAAACCGTTGCGGCCCCAAATCACCATAGAGATCGAGAAGGTAAACAAAACGAGTAACGAAACCCAACCCAGTGAGAGAATATCCATAGCTGTGCGTTCAACCAAATGTTACAAAATGACTCTAAGCTTTATCATACTTTGAAGCGATGGAGTTTCACTTTGAACGTCTCGAAAGCAGAACGGATCGAATCTGTCAAGTCAGGAAGCTTTGCTGCTTTGTCTCTTTCTCTGGCTTATGGTATCATCGCGCTGGGAAATCAGCTAGTTTTGGCAAAGCAGTTTGAACCGCTAGCCGATTTGGAAATATCGACGGCAGCAAACTTGCTCTTGAGTGGGGCTTTAGCCTGCTTAAGCGGTTTCCTGTTCGGTATCACCTACCGCTACATCATCCGCGAGGATCGAAATTCCCACCTTGAAGATGGGGCGGTGCTGGCTTTTGGGCTGGTGCGGGGATCGGCCCAGGTGGACGTGGGGCTAAATTTCCAGAATGGCTTTTGGTCATGCGGTGTTTTGGGCGTCGAGAGTATTTTATTATTTGCGATCGCCAGATTTACTCTCGACTTGGCTATCTCTCGCGGCTGGGTAAAACCTTTCAAGTCAAATTAAATTCCTCCAATTCTACTTGACCGTATATCATATTTCGGTCAACAGCAGAGAAAACTTTCTACAATCGAAAATTATGGCGCGATCGCACTTTTTATCCGCCAAAGTTTGATATTGTCAATAATCTGATATTATTGTGTATTTTATTGTAGTTTATTTTACTTTGTTATCATTTATTAATTTTGCCTCTTAAAAGAGTAATCATAAAGAAAGTAAGAAATAATTTTTTTGTAAGGCGTAGCTGGGGGTGCAGTGTCATGCTAAGGCTAAGTCATTCGATTAGTGAAAATGAATATTTAGGCACTTCGGCTGTCAAAAACTTCCTTAACAAGTGCCAGCTGTTAATTCAGAATGCCAAGGTGTCTATATCCACTATATTAAAGTGCATAGTATTCCTGGCTTTGTTGCCTGTGGCAGTATTGCCTCTTTTCAGCTTGGTATTCTTGGTGAATGAAAATGAAGATGAACTGCTTTAGTCATTAGTCATTAGTCATTAGTGAACTCCCAGAAACCCGGTAACTCCTGCCAATACCTTCGCCAAAAACCTAAAATGCTTAATTTGTAGGTTGGGTTGAGGCACGAAACTAGGGCAATTGCGTTGGGTTTCGCTTCACTCAACCCAACCTACAAAGAAATGGCTGAACTAAGAGAAACCGGGTTTCTAAGGGCCTGGCAGTTTTACGTTTAATTATGCCCACCTACTTAGTCATTAGTGAAAAATCAAGTGAAACATTATTTGTTTTTTACCAATGACCAATGACTAATGACCAATGACCAATGACCAATGACCAATGACCAATGACAAATGACAAATGACAAATGACAAATGACAAATGACAAATGACAAATTATAGCTACAAGAGTTCCCAAGCTTTGCCTTTGTAGCCATATTGAACGGTTTCCGGGTGCAGAATCTCCGCCAAAATTTCCACCGAATCTGCCAATCGCGGCCCCGGACGATTGAAGTAGGAATTACCATCTGTAATGTAGACTTTTCCAGTCTTTACGGCCTGCAAATTCTGCCACTCTGGACGTTGGGCTAATATAGTAGCTTCTTGACGAGTGCGGTTGAGATCGAAGCCGCAGGGCATAAAGATAATCACGTCTGGATTGGCTGTTACCAGAGACTCCCATTGCAAGTGAGGGGCAGGCTGACCGGGTACGCCAACGAGAGGCTGACCGCCTGCTAGTTTTACCAATTCTGGAATCCAGTTTCCGCCTGCCATCAGGGGGTCTGTCCACTCGATGCAAGCGACGGTGGGACGCTTTGTATCGAAGTTAGGTTGAGTTTTTTGCTCGCAAATTTTGACACGAGACTGTAAATCTGATAGAGAAGTCGGTATGCCGACACCCATCGCTTCGGCAACGTTTTGAATATCTGCCCACACATCCTCTAACAGGTTGGGCTTTAAGGAAATAATTTGGGGTTGGGCGTGGATGAGTTGGGCGACGGCTTTCTCCACTTCCGATAGGCTGACGGCACAGACATCGCACTGATCTTGAGTGAGAATGTGTGTTGGTTGCAACTTTTCTAAGAGGTCTAGTTTGATTTCATAGATGCTGAGGGCGTTTTGCAGGAGATAGGTAACGTCTTGATGAATTTGGGCGCTGGGTTGGGAGGAATTCAATCGGGCTTGGGTGCAAGCAGGACGGTCTTGGATTTCCGGCGGATAGTCGCATTCGTGCGATCGCCCTACCAGAGCATCAGTTAGGCCCAACAGTGCTACAATCTCTGTTGCACTGGGTATAAGAGAGACAATTCTCAGATTTTTTGCATCAGTCATAAAAAAGGTTGGTAGTGTGGAAACTGAGTCTATGAGAGAGCAGAGAGGAAACACGCCAAAGCGCGGTTTTAACTTTGTGAATATTGATTATTGCTACCGCCTTGGGGTGGCAACTTGATATTACCAAGCCGGTTTAAGCAGTACTTTTAAAGTAGCGTTAATCTTTATAATTGTTATCCTCCCTGCGTTGCATACTGAAGTAGGGATCTTTTATAAAGAAATCGTTACAAAAAAGTGGCGAGAGCTAATCCCGTACTAATCTAATGTTGAAACCCCTTCATCTGTAACAATACCTTCGCCAAACCGAAAAATGGACTGGCGAGAGTAAGTTGGGTTGTTGGGTCTTGTATCTCAACCCAACTTACAAAGAAATGGGGAGGGTATTGCTGTAGAGGTATGTGGTTGGTTAGGAAAGGTTGGCAATCTTAACAGCACAATTGTTACCCTAAAGGTGCTACTTAATCAGTCGCGCCGACCGGGTCAAGTCTGCATGGAACAAGAGCTAGTTATACGCTATGCCAAGGGAAGAAGTGGATGAGTACCAGTAGGGCAAGTACTAGAGATAGGACAAGGCAAGTTCTCTTGACGGTCAACACGATGCGAGACATCACAACTCCCAAGCAGACAGAGGAAAAGCTGACCCTCTATCGAGAGATTATTGCCAACTCCAACGATGCGGTCGCCATTCTCGATACGCAGGGCCACTACGTCGAACAGAACTCAGCCCATAGAGCCTTATTAGGTTACGCAGATGAGGAGTTGCGGGGGAAAACGCAAGCTATTCACGCTGGTAGCGATTTCTGCTCGTTGTTTTTTCAGGAACTTGTCAAGCATGGTTCTCACCGTGCCGAAATCACCAGTCGCACCAAAAGCGGGACTCTACTATACATTGAAGTTTCCTCGTTCGCAGTCCGTAATAATGCGGGCAAACCCATCTGCTATGTGGCGATTAAGCGAGATATTACCGATCGCAAAAGTACAGAGGTGGCGCTACGCCAGAGTGAAGCCAGAAATCGCGCCCTTGTGAACGCAATACCCGATTTAATGTTTTGCATCCACAAAGATGGCACCCTCCTGAACTTTAAAGCTAGCAAAGAGGATGAGCTGTACTTGCCTCCGAGCCAATTTTTAGGCAAAAAAGTAGAGGAAGTGCTGCCAGGTGAACTGAGTCAGCAGATTATGTCCCACCTGGAGCAAGCGTTACAAACCGGCTCGATCCAAATTTTTGATTATCAATTAACGATCGCTGGCAATCAGCGCTATTATGAGGCTCGGTTAGTTGTGAGCGGCGAAGAGGAAGTACTGATCATTGTTCGCGACATCACCGATCGCAAGCAGACAGAACTAGAACTGCGTCAGGCTAAAGAAGATGCCGAAACTTCGAGTCGCTCCAAGAGCGAATTTTTGGCGAACATGAGCCATGAATTGCGAACCCCGCTCAATGCCATTCTGGGATTGTCGCAACTGCTGGGGCAACAAATTTTTGGCGCTCTCAATAAGAAGCAGAAGGAATATGTCAACTGCATTCATAGCAGTGGCGAACATCTTTTGGCGCTGATTAACGATATTCTCGATCTTTCCAAAGTAGAAGCTGGCAAAGAAGAACTGACTCTGATGCCAATAAGTGTGTCAGAACTGTGTAATTCTTGCCTAAGCCTAGTGCGCGAAGCAGCTTTTACCAAGGGGCTGCAACTCGCAATGGAAATAGATCCCGAAGCGGATTTCTGCGTTGCGGATGAGCGACGAGTTAAGCAAATGCTGCTGAATCTGCTCTCCAATGCCATCAAGTTCACACTTTCTGGTAAAGTCGAGCTGATTGTCCGTAAAATACCGGGAGCGATCGCATTTACGGTGACCGATACAGGCATTGGCATCGCTCCAGAACATCTGCCGTTGCTGTTTCAACCCTTTTGTCAGATGGATAGCGACCTCAACCGCCGCTATGAAGGTACTGGTTTGGGTTTAGTGCTGACTCGCAAACTGGCCCGTTTGCATGGCGGCGATGTAACGGTGCGATCGGTATTGGGAAAAGGCAGTCAATTCACCCTTTTACTGCCAGATCGTCGGCAGTCAGTCGTCAACAGAGCAACACTAGCGCAGCTTTCCTCACCACAATCAAGGGATGGGGTAACCTCTAGCCGACAGCTAAAAACTTACAACCAAAAACTTACCGCCGATCGATCGCGCATTTTAATTGTGGAAGACGATAACCGCAGTGCCTTGGTGTTAGAAAATTATCTTCAGGCTATTGGCTATGAGGTAAAGCATCTTCCAGACGGTATTGGGTTTGTCCAAGAGGTACGAACCTTCAAACCCGATGCAATTTTGTTGGATTTACATTTACCTCATGGCGCAAACGGGTTAGATCTACTGACAGCACTGCGACAGGAACCTGACTTGCAAGACCTGCCCGTGGTAATGATAACTGGCTCAGAAGGTGACAGGCAACTTTGTTTGGCCGCCGGAGCTAATGACTACTTCACTAAGCCAATTGGAATTGCCCAGATCGAGTCTATCTTGATGCGATATCTTAAATAAGTTGTTCAACAATGCTACGCTATAGCTCTAATAGTTACCATCTCTGGATAAGCGTTTTCTGAGAGCCAGTTTTCTGAGAGCCATTGCTGATAAGCAAGATCGTAAGATTTTTGAGCCGCGACAATTTTGTCCTCAAACTGTTTAACTTTGTTTGCGTATTTGTCTTTCAGCCATTGGATATCACGATCCATTTCCTGCTCTAGCTGCTGCTTTTTGTGACTGAGCCAGTTGATGCAGAAGTCAGCTTCTGCCATTTGCCAGTTCTTAAGCCGACCGCTGAAATCGCCTTCTTCAATGAACTTTATCCTAAATTCATCGAGATCCATTTTGTACTCTATTTCGCGATCGGCCCCAGCTATTTGCTCATCAATTAGATTTAGTTGTTTTTCTTCTTCTTTCGTGATTTTGTTTAATGACGAGTAGCTTTGATACTTTTCCATCAAATCTGCATTGTCTTTGGGCAAACCCACTACCCGCTTCCAAGCAGCGGGCCGATCGTTTGCTGAATTAGTAGATGCTTTGATCGACATATCTTACCTCTTAATTAAGATTGATTGCTTGTGCTATTACTTCGGTTAAATGTTTCTTTGAGTTTGGCTAACTAAATATCGGTCTATAGGGCTACGGAAATCGGGTTTTTGAGATTACAGATCGCCCTGATAAATTTATAAATATCACCTAACAGCTATTTCTGGGTAGAGGTATCGCACCCTACACCTGGGTACTAAAGTAAAGTTTTTATAAAGTTAGATTAACTACATCGTAATATTACTTACGTAGGAGTAATATTATGTAAGTACACACTTGCTATCCAAGTTGTGATAGAGATAGACTGAAAATAAGTAATAATATTTTTATATTGTTACAAACAGATTTCAGTATAAACAATTACATTTACCATAAAAAAGTAAACATATTTATTTAACAGAAGTTAATATTTTGAAATAATTCCAAGCTGCCACCACATTGCCCTGCATCAGTGCGGCAACACCGCTCAGTGCTTGGAGTTCTGGTAGATTGGGGTTGAGAGCTAGAGCGGGCTTGAGGGCGTTTTGGGCTGAAGAGGGATGCCAGTCGTACAGGTGGACAAAGGCGAGATAGGCGTAGGCGTAGGGGTTCTGGGAGTCCAGTTTGGTGACTCGTGACAAGGCTGCGATCGCACCATTGACCTCTCGCCGCAACACCTTTGTTAGCGCCAAAGCATAAGCCAAGTCTAGGTTTTGCGGTTCCTGCTGCAACCGATAATTCAGCGTCTTGCTAGCCTGAATCAGATAGTCTTGAGTCGGATCGTATTGATTGATCCGTCCAGTTCGATCGAAGACAGCTTCTAGTGCTTTTGGCCCTTCGGGCAATTTGGCTGCTGAAGTCCGTAACTGAGTGAGTAAATCTAATTCGGGTGCAGGTGTAGGCTTGGCAGCTGGGTCGATCTTCAGACTGACTGGCGGTACAGGGATAGGATAAGTTTCACCAGTTTGTCGATTTAGGTAAGTAGCCTCCAAAGTGTAAATTCCAGGGACGACATCGGCGGTAGGAAGCATGGCGGTGCGTTCGATAACTCGAAAAGGCTGACTGTCTGTTGCGACGCGCTTACCCGGATGCAAATTTCCCATCGCAATAGCATGGTCATGCAACCACTGTTTTTGCTTCGTTGCTTGTGCAGGCGAAACACCTGAATTGCGCCAAGTTAGCAGTACCAGGCCCGATCGCAATTGATTCCAGGGGCCAGACCAATCGTAGATAACGGGAATTGGGACTCCTGGTGGCGATCGATCTGGTACTATAACTCGATTTAATTTTAGATTTTGGATTTTGGATTTTGGATTGGGATCTGGGGACTCAGAAATTCTCTCCTGCTTTACTTGTACCGGGGGAATTCGGCTGTGGTAGAGATTCAAAGTACTCTCATCGGGCAAATTCCAAGTTTTCTGTAACTGGAAATCTCCGCCGCCTTCTACAATCCGAACAATGGCAGATTGAGCCTCGCTGGGAACCGAACCTTGATCGCCAGTTTTAGTAACAAACCAGGAGAGACTACGCGCATCCTGCGGCACAAATTTTTTTCGCGTCCCCACCTGACGCCCATAAACCTGAAAATTGCTTAAAGCTCCGTAATAATTTAAATTATGCTGGTTTAGTTCTGGTGTCGAGGGGAGGACGCCTAAAGTCGATCGCAGATAAGGTTCAGTTTTGATAATTTCCCCAATTACCTGCTGATGCGGCCACCCAGCACCAAAATAGGGATAATGCTGAAAGCGAGGGCTGAGAAATCGCGTTAACCAGCTACCTCCCAAGGGATACAAATTTAACAACATTAATAAGATGGCTAGACCGATCGTACCCCAGCGAATATGTTTCTTCCAGCGACCAGTCCAGAGTGTTAAGCAGTAAGCTAAGAACAGCGACAGCACTGGTAAATAAGGCAAAACATAACGAGTATCTTTATTAATATTGAGAGAACAAAGCAGATAAGAACCTATCCAGAATATTGCTAGCCATCTTAGTGCTGAAAGGGAGAGTGGGGGAGTGGGAGAGGGGGAGTGGGGGGGAATTGCTTCCAAGCTTTTAGGTTTAATTAATAGTTTACATAAATAGATGAGCAAACCGACGATGGGTACTAGCAATAGCGGCCAAGAAACTATGTATGGTAAGTCTTTCCAATAAAATGTCCAGGCGTCGAGGGTATTGAGGGCTGGGTCGCCTTCTGCGATCGCAGAATCCACTGTTGCCCGTTTCCCAGAAGTCAGTATCAGCAGCCAATTGGTGCGATACCAAGGGCCGAACACTAACACTGACAGCAACAAAGCACCGATTAGCTGCCCTATTCTGTTAATTGAATTGCCGAGAAAATTATTCTCATGTTTAATTTTAAATCTTATATTTTTAATTAAATCGCCAATTTCCCCAAACCCTGCCCACAATAGTGGTATTAACAAAAAGAATAAGGCTGTTTGCTTCACCATTAAGGCCAAGCCCAAAAAAATACCAAAACCTGCTGCCCAAAACCATTCTTTTCTTCGTGTCTTCGTGGTTTTTATATTCCACCAAACCGTCAAACAATAGAAAGATAGGGTTACTACAGATGTCAGCGGATAATCCAGTAAAAAATCTATGCGAAATCGATATAATCCCGGCAAAACCTGACATATCGCCGCCGCCAATAACCCGACTTCAACGCTGAACAATTCTACGCCCAAACCATAAACGGAGACTAATAGAATAGCGCTAAAGAAGAGGTTGACAAGTGTAGCTTTATCTGCACCAGTGCCAAATATATTTTGGATAATACCTGCGGCAATATAGGTAAAAGGCGGGACTTTGGAGGTGAGTTGCCAAAAACTCGTCCACCATTCACCGTTAAACCACTGGGGGTGCTGTAAGGCTTGCCAGTAGTTTAACGAACCGGTGAGGTAGTCTGCCTGATCCCAGGCGGGGATAGAATGGTCTAAGGCGAACCAGATGCGATCGCATACCGCACCCACTAGCCAAATTATTCCCAGTATCAGCAACCCTTTTAACTTTTTGGGTTTATTTTCTTCAATCACAACTTGCACTCAATTATTTTCCCTACATCCATTATTTATGAAGTTTGACACAAATGTAAATGATTAGCTACTGTATTATTCCAATCTACGACATGAATGCAGGTAATTAATCCGAGCTGCCTTTAGCTGTAGTTTTGTTCAGGAAGTAGTTTGGCGATCGCGTTTACTTTTTGTAAATTTATAATATTTATTTCGGCATATCCTTGCAATTTCCCAAATTGCGATCGCATCTCTAATAACATCTCGCTTAGTTTCTTTTCCAGATTTGCTTGACTTCCATAATACTCTCGCAGTTTTTCGACGATCGGCTTTAATATGAAATTTATCTCTCCTGAAATAATATCTTCTTCCACTACAGATTTCCACAGGCGAAGGCAATACATCAGTTTTTTTTATTGGACACAATTTCCTGATAAATAAAACTAATTAAACTATTCTTTATATAATCTATAACTTCTGATCCCGGAGTGTAATTTTCTGACTTTTTTTCTACGAGCGATCGCCTTTCCAAAGAAATCAGATTATCGGGTAACTTTTGCTTTGATTCCAGAGATAAAATATCCGATCTCAGTTCTACCATGCTCATTGGTTCCCGATTAATTGCCAACCAATACATTACTTCTTTTTCCAAATGCGAGCAACGGTTAAACTGTTCTTCTAAAAGATCGCTGATAGTATCAAAATTTAGGTTGCACTGTTGCGGCAACAACAAAAAATCAGAAATACTTCCATTAAATAACTCTTGAATTTTGGTTGCCAACATTTTTAACAATAAAGGATTACCGCCGTAGTATTTTGCGATCGTTTCCCACTGCCAATCGGATGCTAAAAACGAACCTTTTAGTTGAAAAATTTTGGTGATTTCTGCGGTTGACAAACCCTTTATCTGTAGAGATCGAATAGGTAGCTTTTTTCCTTCCAATAAGGCAATTTCCCTTGGCTTCTCCCGACTCGTCAGCAGCAAGCAACTATTTGATAAAGATTGTCCCAATCTTTTAAAAAGTTTGCCGTAACCTTCGTATCCTTGGCGATATTTACCAACCAATTCGCCACTTTCAAAAATTGACTCTACTTCATCCAGTATTAGCAAACATCGATACCGATACAAATAGTCAATCAGTTGGGAAATGCGACTATCTAAATCGTTTGACAGAGCAGTTTCTCGATCATTAGAGAGAAACCCAATAATTGCTGCTAACTCATCAGCAAGGGTTGGCGCGTGGCGCAGACTTCGCCAGATGATATAGTCGAATTCATCCCGAAGCTGTTGAGCAAGCTTCACCGCAAAAGCGGTTTTGCCAATTCCGCCTATTCCTAATAATGCTACCATTCGGCAGCGGTCTTGCACGATCCATGTTTTTAGGGTAGCGAGTTCTGCGGTACGGCCATAAAAATAGGAAACATCAATAGGTTGTTGCCAGTATTGTTGCGGATAAACGTTGGGAAAATATAAGCGAACAGCGTTTTCTTTTTGTTGGGCGGGTAATTGGTGGAGGTTTTTTTGAAAGTAGGAATGGCGTTTTAGCACAGTGCGGAAGTTAGTTTTGGTGACTCTTTCACCGAAGGCTAAGCTGAGCTTTTTCCACAACTGAGAGCCAACATTTTTGACATGACCGACATTGTAACCCGAACTCGTAGCGATTTCTTCATAACTGCGTCCTTCCCAGGATTGACGAAGCACCATTTTTTCAAATTTATTTAAAGGCTTTTCCTGTAAAGCTGCATCTATAATTTCCACGGCTTTTTCAACATCCATGTTACTTAAGTATCTCCAGTCGTTGTAATTCACCCAAACACTTCGCCGCAAGTAGCAGAGTATAAACTATTACTTTTTTCTGACTTTATGACTTTTTTAGTTTATTTGTTACAAATAACGTGACTTTACTGTGACTTTTTCATATAGACAAAGTTTTTTAGAAAAGCTTTAATCGGAATCGTAAAACAAAAAATTTCTGCTAATTGGAAATTTTTTCAGCGACGTTGTGCATCTACAGCGCCGCTAGTTGAACAGGCCATAACCTAAAACAACTAGAGGAAAATATGCTCGAACTCAATAGTTTATTCGATGAGAAGTTTTACTTATCTCAATACCAAGATGTAGGAGCGGCAGTTGGCCAAGGGTTTTTCAGCAGTGGGTTTGACCACTTCCAAAAGTTTGGCCAATCGGAAAAGCGCAATCCAAGTGGATTATTTAGTGAAGATTACTATCTTGCTAAGAACGCAGATGTTGCCCAGGCGGTTGCCAGTGGCACGGTTCGCAGAGGGTTAGATCATTTTCTCCTGTATGGCCAATCAGAGAGTCGTGCCAGTAGTCTTTTCTTCGATGGGAACTTTTGGCAAAGCACGCGATATTGGCGTTTTGAGTAGCACTCAAACCTTCAGCGACTTTGTGGGTAATGTGGATACGGACGACTTTTATCGTTTCACCACCAATGCTAGCTGCATTAATATTAGGTACTAAGTGGAATCTTCCAGCCGGAGGTAAGCTTTCATTCAGTTTTGTGACCCCTCAAACCGCTGCTACTTACAAAGGTACGTCAGCAGAAACAGATATCGCACCAGTGAGCGAGGCGATTAAGAATAACGTCCGTGATATTCTCAAAAACGTCTACGAACCAGTTATACCAATCCGGTTTGTGGAAGTAAATGAGAATGAAGGCAACATTGGCTCATTGCGGTTCATGTACTCTAAAGGCCCAAGTTACGCATATGCCTATGGGCCATTTAGTAGCAATGGCGGTGACGTGCATTTAATTCGCCAGTTTGAAGGTCAGAATGATGACAACAACTTCGAGAAAGGCCCTGGCAGTCACGGTTATGTCAGTTTGATTCACGAAATGGGTCATGCTATGGGGCTAAACCATCCGGGTAATTACAACGGTGCCAGTACTGACGGTCAAGAAGGGCCATTCCTTCCCCTGGATCAAGATAACTACGTGAATTCGGTGATGAGCTACAACTTCACCAACAATAAGCCCACGACGTTGCTCCCCTATGATATCCGTGCCCTTCAGTCGTTCTATGGTGCTAACACTTCCTATAACAACACGGATACAACTTATGGGATTGATTCCAATGTATTGCAACAATATAAGACCATTTGGGATGGCGGTGGAAATGACACACTAGATTTCTCTGCCCTTTCAGCCGATTCCCAAGGTTACAGGTTTGACTTGAAGCCAGGGGGTCGCAACACTGCCAGTAGTGCTTTTGGCAAGGTTGAATATTTGGCAACGGGTGATAATTCTGGCAATAAATATACAGCCGATAAGTATGGTGCGTCGATCGCCTACAATACGGTGATCGAAAACCTAATTGGTACTCAAAGCAATGACTTTATCGTGAGTAACAATGTTGCCAACAATATTAATGCAGGTGCAGGTAACGACCAAATCTTCGGTGGTGGTGGTGCAGATGTATTAACGGGTGGCCCCGGTGCTGATCAATTTACTCTCACCTCTGGAAATGGTGGTTCTACTCTTGAGGCTGCGCCTACTATTACCGATTTTAATGTGGGTGAAGGAGATTCGATCGGTTTGTTCAACGGTTTGAATTTTGCCTCTCTTTCCATTACTCAGGGAACAGGGCAGTTTGCTGATTCTGCTGTAATTCAAAACAGTAGTACTCAAGAATATTTGGCGAAAGTTAGCCAAACGCAAGCTGCTACTCTCACTCAAGATAAATTCAGAACTGTGTAAAACAGTTTTGTCCAATTTGGTGAGGGATGAAGTATGAACTGAAAAAAAATTCGACATACTTCATCCCAATTTTTAGTTATCTTCCTAGAGAATTAACATTGATGGTTCATGGCTTTTTCAATCAACCACGAACCATCAACACCCTTCACCAATTACTATTCGGCCCCTTCAATAGGCGCAAAACCTTGGCAATCTTTTAAGAATTTCAAACAACTAATAAAATTGCTTTTACCAGATCCGTTCGCTCCTATGAAAATGTTGAGATTATTTAGATATATCGGCTCATCTAAATAGAGATTATTATAATTTTTAGTAGCAAAAAAACGAAGCATTGGTTGATTCATTTAATAATACCAGTTTCTTGATGGTATAATTTCATTGATGACTTCAAAAACTGAGCGATCGCTCAGACCAACTACAAGCTAAGTATGCTCATTTCCTACTCGTCTTTCGATTATTTCTTCTAGTTGATTAAAATCTTCTTCATTTAAACCTCCCGTATGCCGAATTACGCCTGACTCATTATGCAGCCGATCCATATAGATTCTTAAAGCTTCATCATCTTCGCGGTGAGTCAGAACATAAGTTCTGAGTTCTTTTCGACTCATCTGTTGAAAGTTAGGTTTCATCGTCATCATCAAACTCCCAGTGTCCGTTTCTAAATATTGTAATACCTATCGTATCGCCAGCCAAAATGTAAATCTCCTCCCGCTTTTCGTCATAACGAAATAAGTGGATATCACTATAAAAGTTAGATAACATTTGGCATACTCGTACACAAGCGAGCATTTGTTCTACAGTTGGTATCATCTTTCAGCTACTTTCTATTCTCACTCATATTCCAACTCTACTTTTAGTGACACTCTAATCACAAACAAATTGGGTGTTGATTGACTGACAAAACTTGTCTTTTTAATCAGATGGGACTTACGCAACTGGGACATTCAGAGGTATGTTGTTGCGCTTTAGCGCTAAAGCGCAACAACGTACCTTAAAAATCAACCTTTCTTTTGTGACTCTTGCGTAAGTCCTACAGATATTTTGTAGATTTGTCAGTCAATCATATTTTCATTCTACTCTTACTCTGCCCCTTCAATCGGTGCAAAACCTTGACGTTGAATATTCTCCGTCACCCCACGCGGTTCCAAGAATTGTAGCAGGTAATCCGGGCCACCCGCTTTAGAACCAACACCAGAAAGTTTAAATCCGCCAAAAGGTTGACGCGACACAATCGCACCAGTAATCCCGCGATTGATATACAAATTTCCCACTTCAAATTCATCTTGTGCTTGTTGAATGTGGGAAGGAGTACGAGAATACAAACCACCAGTTAAGGCGAAATTTGTACCATTAGCAACATCAATTGCTGACTGAAAATCCTTGACTCGAATCACAGACAATACCGGGCCAAAAATCTCCTCTTGGGCAATTATACCCGTCGGAGATACTTCGGAAAAAATTACTGGCCCAATAAAATAGCCATTTTCCGGTGCAGACATTTCCAGCGCAACTTTTGCTTCCTGACGCCCTTTCTCGATATATTCTTTGATGCGTTTATGGGCATTCGCATCTATCACAGGGCCTACTTTTGTACTGGGTTCTTCAGCAGCACCAACGTTCAGACTGCGAGTAGCTTCAACTAAACGCGCTACAAACACATCATAGATAGATTCCAAGACAATTACTCGCGAACAAGCGGAACATTTTTGTCCGCTATAACCAAAAGCAGATTGCACTACACCCGCAACTGCTTGATCTAAATCCGCACTTTCATCAACGATGATCGCATTCTTACCACCCATCTCAGCAATCACTCGTTTCAAATGTTTTTGTCCGGGTTGTAAAATGGCAGCGTCTGCGTAAATTTGGCAACCAACTTCTTGAGATCCAGTGAAGGTGATCATGTGAACATCGGGATGTTTCACCATGTAAGAACCCACAGTGGAACCTTTACCAGGTACGTATTGGAATACGCCACTTGGAACCCCAGCTTCGAGCAAAATCTCGGTTAATTTCGCCGTAATTACTGACGAAACTTCCGCTGGTTTCAGAAGCGTACAATTTCCCGCCACTAAGGAAGCAACTGTCATCCCCGTAGGAATAGCTAACGGGAAATTCCAAGGCGAAATAATCAGCGAAATTCCACGCGGTTGATAGTTATAGCGGTTATTTTCGCCAGGAATATCGTAGTTATATCCCTGTTCCAAACGTTCCATTTCATCGGCGTAATAACGGCAAAAATCGATCGCTTCCGAAACTTCCCCATCGCCTTCCCGCACTGGTTTTCCTGTTTCCAAAACCATCCAAGCAGTTAATTCAGCGCGGCGTTCTTCCATTAATTCTCCTGCTTTCCGCAATACGCCTGCGCGTTCTCGTACAGGGGTTTTTCGCCAAGCGGGAAATGCTGCTTTTGCTGCTTTAATTGCTTGTTCTGCTTGTTCGACACTAAGCAATCCAATTTTGCCAACTACTTCGCTGGGATTAGAAGGATTGACAGAATCTACGGTTTGTGATGTGTTTACATATTCACCATTAATTAGAGGTGAATATGTCTTACCCAATTGTTGACGAACGGTTTGGATTGCTTGCTGCGATCGGACCCTCTCTTCCTGATCAGAATAATCAGTATCAGCTACATTGGGAAATTTATTCTTACTCCCCCCTTTTTCAAGGGGGGGTAGGGGGGGGATCTCCTGCGGCGGTGCTAACAATTCCTCGATTGGTCGTTCTTCCAAACTTTGCCGTAAGAAAGAACTATTCGCAGTATTTTCTAACAGTCGGCGAATCAAATATGCCATACCGGGAATTAAATCCCCATAAGGACAATAAACCCGCAGACGATAACCGCGATCCACAATTGATTTTGCCAGTTTATCTGCCATCCCGTAAAGAACCTGCATTTCAAAACGGCGACGAGGTACATTTAAAGTTTCGGCAATTGCCATCGCACGCGCTTGACTACGCACGTTATGGCTACCAATTGCCGAATAAATATACTCATGATTCTCCAACATCAACTGAGTTATTTTCTCATAGTTGATATCTGTTGCCGCTTTATTGTTGTAAACTGGTTGCGGCCAATCTCTCTGGGCAGATTTGATAGTTTCCTGATCCCAATAAGCACCCTTCACCAAACGGATAGTCACCGGATTACCGCGCAATTTCGCCCATGCAATCAAATCGCGCAAATCGCGTTCACTGTCGCGTAAATACGCTTGTATTGTGATACCGATATCCGTGCGCGATCGAAATTCCTCTTCCAACAAAACCTGTTTGAGGATGCTCAAAGTTAGGTCTTTGTAGGCATATTGTTCCATGTCAAAGTGAACGGCTGCACCTAATTCCTTGGCGCGGCGCAGTAATATGCGAATGCGATCGCTCACTTTTTCCTGACTGCCTTTCTCATCCAGCGGATCGAACTGGGAATAAAACGCCGTTATTTTAACAGATACTTGCACTTTTGGCAATAGTTCGCCATCAGCATGATCGATCGCCTCAACAGTTGACCAACTTTTCGCCGCCTCTGTTAACTGTTCCATCAGTTCCAGATAGCGATCAAGATAAGACTGCGCTTCCTCCTCCGTAATCACCGCCTCTCCCAAGAGGTCGATCGTAAAAGCCATTTTATCCTTACGCAATCGTTCAACCGTCTTAATTACCTGCCTAATATTTTCCCCAGAAATGTACTTATGCGCCAAAGTTTCCACAGCCGTCGAAACCGTCGTTGCTGCCAATTGTCCCGGCATCGAGTCCGCGTTAGCAAAGTTTAGCAGACCTTTGAGTGCGGCGGGGAGTTCAACCGACTCATCCCCCAGGTACTCCTGCAAGTGACGCGCAATTTCCGGTTTACTACGTAGCGAAGGCAGACAATCGATGAAACGGAACAACTGCACCCGCAAACCAGGGTTAGACATAGCCCATCCCAGTAATTTATCATCCCAGCGCATCTGATCGCGCATTTGGGCAAAAAATGAGCGATTTTCCTTAGTTGCAGCCAGAAGTTGTTTGGCAATCTCCTGGGTTTTAGTTTCGTATGTATTATTTGATACTTGTACAACCACAGCTAACGGACTCCTAATTGACAGTAAGGGCAAAAGTACTAGAACCCTTTATTTTCTATTTTCTCGCTTTATTACGCTATTAGAAAGGTGGCGTTATGATAAATTTGCATATTTGTTGTCAAAGACGAAGTTGCGAGGTTGGTTTTGCCTTGCCATCTGACATAAGGGTAAACTCATCCTCATCTTTGGGGACGATTGACTCTAATCAATTTACATTTCAAACTTTCTTCAGCAGAAATAGCTTCATTAATGCGTGTTGCCAGCCTTTCTAGATTTTTATCGTCTGTGCAAACAATAATGCCATGATGGAGAGGTTGTTGAATGTGTAGCTGCATGAAATCACGACGGTTTTGCGTCAAAACAGATCTTTCATTACTTACGGCAAATGCTAAAACATCTGGATCTGAACCTCCCGCATTTCCTGCTTCTTGAACCGTGAGTACATTATGACCTGAAGTTCGGAGTAATTTCACTACTGGCAGTGGGAATTGTTCATCAGCATAGAGATTTGCCATAACTTATACTTCATCTTCCATTGCTTCATCTTGATCTCGCAGTGCTTGTTCAATTTCCTCTGTATGTGCATCACCATAAGCCCAGACATTCACCAAGTCGGCAGCACTAATATGCGGATAAAACTGTAGAAGTTCGGCATCATTCGCACCTTGACGACGCAAACTCACGAACAACCAAACTGGAAGGCGAGTTTTGGCAATACAAGCCTCACCACCCATAACACCTGGAGTTTTTGTAATCCCTAGCGAACCCTTGTTTAAAGTTTTGGTCAAAATTTGGATAGCTTCAGCTTTTTGGGCGGGAGTTAAGGCAAGTAGTTGTGCTTCTAATTCTTCTTTGACAAACATAGATTTGTTCTGATTTGTACTAAGGAAATATCTAATTTACAGTTTAGCTCGATTTGAGCGATCGCATCACCCCAAGTGCCACAGCAGGCGATTGCCTCATCTTCATCCTGATGGCAGGTTGACTCGAATCAATTTCCCTCTTAAGTTTTCTTCAGCAGAAATAGCCTCATTAATACGTCTGGCTTGTCTTTCAAAATTATCGTCTTGCGTGCAGACAATGATACCAGTATGGCCTACTTGTAAGCGGTGCAATTGGATGAAATCACCGCGATTGCGCGTTAAAACTGCTCGCTCATTATTTACCGCAAAAGCTAACACATCCTCATCAGGAATCCTAAGATTTGCATTTCCCGCTTCTTGGGCTGTTAAGACATCATGACCCAAAGCGCGTAGCAATTTGACGACTGGCAGTGGGAAGTTTTCATCTGTATAAAGACTTGCCACTTTTCAAACTTCCTCATCTTCTTGCATTGCTTCATCATTTTCTAGTATTGCCTGTTCAATTTCCTCTGAGTAAGCATTAGCATACGCCCAAGCATTTACCAAATCGGCAGCAGTAAGTTGGGGAAATGCCTCTAAAATACGGGCATCACTCATACCTAAACGGCGATCGATTACTAACGACCAAACTGGAATGCGAGTTCTGCCGATACAAGCATCACCACCCACAACGCCGGGAGTTTTTTGAATCGCTGGCGAACTGCTAGTTAAATTCTCGGTCAAAATTTGGATAGCTTCAGCTTTTTCAACCGGAGTTAAGGCAAGTAGTTGAGATCCTAATTCTTCTTTGACAAACATAAATGTAGGTTCTGATTTTTACTAACAAACTACTTAATTTACAGTGTAGCCGATTTGAGCGATCGCATCGCCAAGGGAAAAAGGCGATCGTTCCTTGAGTGCCAAAATAGGAGCGTGGTAAAATAAGACAGTACCCAGCGGTGAGACTATGCGGCAAGTAATTATATATCCAGGTGAAAATGGTTACTGGGTGGTTAAATGCCCCAGCCTACCAGGTTGTATCAGCCAGGGTAAGACAAAACAAGAAGCTATTGCCAACATCAAAGAAGCGATCGAACTTTACATCGAAGTGTTGCAGGAGAAAAGTCAACCTGTTCCCGAAGAACGCTTTGAAGCATTTTTAGTGGTTATGTGAGAAAGTACTACAGTATTAAACCCGCGTCACAAGTTATTTCTCTATATCTCTTCCCTTCGCGTCCTTCGCGTCTATGCGCCTTCGCACATAGACGCGAACGTGGTTCGTTTCTCTCTCACCCGCTTTACCACATCCCGCGCACTGAAGAAAATATCTTAAAAAAGAATTCGGGATCGAGCCAAATCAGCCATTAATTAAAAATTTTCTAATATTCGCAACCTTTATTTACGAATAAATTTTCAAATCTTGATAAACTAAGCTTTAGAAAAAAAACAGTCATTAAAGCTCTCAATGCTAAAATTTTGAAACAGAAAAGGCCCGATCGCACAAAAAGTCACAGAAAAAGAGCGATCTGGGCAATAACTCCAAATACATAAGATTGTTGACGCACGCTTGGAACTCATTTGAATGGAAACAAAAACAGCTATGAAGGTTGGAATCCCCAAGGAAATCCACCCCGGCGAATGTCGTGTGGCAGCAACGCCAGACACAGCCAAGCGGCTTATGAAGCTAGGTTTTGAAGTACTTATACAGTCTGGGGCAGGCGAATTAGCCAACTTCCCCGACGAAGCCTACAAGCAAGCTGAATGCAAAATCCTTCCCGATGCCCCTTCCCTTTGGGCTGAGGCGGATATTGTACTCAAAGTCCGTCCGCCCGAAATCGCACCAGACGGCAAGCACGAAGCCGAATTGCTGACTCTTGGGGGTACACTGATCAGCTTCATCTGGCCAGCCCAAAACCAGGATTTGGTAGAGCGTCTGGTTTTGCGGAAAGCCACGGTGCTAGCAATGGAAGCGATTCCGCGTATTAGCCGCGCCCAAAAGATGGACGCCCTCAGCTCGATGGCAAACATCGCCGGTTACCGCGCTGTAGTCGAAGCAGCGAGCAATTTTGGTCGCTTCTTTACCGGACAGATTACTGCCGCCGGGAAAGTGCCCCCAGCGAAAGTACTGGTGATTGGCGCTGGAGTCGCGGGACTGGCAGCTATAGGCGCGGCAAAGGGCCTGGGTGCGATCGTTCGCGCTTTCGATACCCGTCCTGTGGTTAAAGAGCAAGTGCAAAGTTTGGGCGGAGAGTTTTTGGAACTCGATTTCGCAGAAGACGGCACAGGTCAAGGCGGCTACGCCAAGGTGATGAGCGAAGAGTTTATCAAGGCGGAGATGGCCCTCTTTGCTGACCAAGCCAAAGAAGTTGACATTATTATCACAACGGCTGTGATCCCTGGCAGAAAAGCACCTGTCCTGATTACCAAAGAGATGGTCGAGAGCATGAAAGAAGGCTCTGTGATCGTCGATCTGGCCGCAGAACAGGGCGGTAACTGCGAGCTTACTAAGCCGAAAGAAGTTTACTCTCACAATGGCGTAACGATCGTTGGCTTAACAGATCTGCCTAGCCGTCTGGCGCAACAGTCTAGTCAGCTTTATGGCAGCAATCTTTGGCACTTGCTCGACGACATGACCAAAAAAGGCGGTCAGTACAAAATCGATATGGACGATGAGGTGGTTCGCGGTGCCCTCCTAATCTACGAAGGCGAACAACTACCTCCGCCGCCGCCAAAAGCAGCACCTTCACCCACCCAACCCGCTGCTACACCAGCAAAACCAGCGGAAGCAGCGGTAAAAGCACCAGAAAAACCGACATCTAGCTTTGGCACCAACGATTTAGTTGTACTGGGACTAACTGGCTTAGCCCTCTTGGGCGTCGGTATCGCCGCCCCTCCTTCATTCCTGTCTCACTTCACCGTATTTGTGCTGGCTTGCTTCGTTGGCTGGCAAGTGATTTGGAACGTCAAACCCGCTCTGCACACACCCCTGATGAGCGTCACCAATGCAATCAGCGGAATTATTATCATTGGCGGCATTCTCCAGATATCCAGTTCGCTAACTTCTCCCAGCACCATCTTGGGCGCGATCGCGATCCTAATCGGTACAATCAACATTTCTGGCGGCTTTCTCGTCACCCAACGGATGCTTAAGATGTTCCGCAGGTAGTCATTGGTCATTGGTCATTTGTTAATGACTGATGACTAATGACTAATGACTAATAACCAATGACTAATCACAAATAAAAAATGACAAGTAGTATATTGACAGTTTCTTACATTGGTGCAAGCGCCCTGTTTATCCTCAGTCTGGGTGGTCTGTCCAATCAAGAAAACGCAACCAAGGGCAACCTCTACGGCATCATCGGGATGCTTTTAGCGATCGCAGCCACCATGTTGGGCCTCGGCGCTGGCATCACCGAATACGGCACCTTGGCAGCAGTGATAGTTCCCGGCGCAATCATCGGTGCGATCGTTGCAGCGAACGTCGCCATGACTTCCATGCCAGAATTAGTGGCGATCCTGCATAGCTTTGTCGGGGCTGCCGCAGTTTTGGTTGGTGTCGCCAACTACCTACAACCGAATCAATCCCTAATTGGTGTCGAAGCTACCATCCACGAAATCGAGATTTTTATCGGCGTGTTTATCGGTGCTGTCACCTTCACCGGATCGATCGTGGCATTTGGAAAACTGCGCGGCATCATCAGCGGCAAACCGTTACTTCTGCCAGGACGTCATTTAATCAATCTCAGCATCTTGGCTGCTTCCGTCGGACTCGGCACCACCTTTATCGGTGCCGAAGACTACACCGGACTGCAACCGCTGTTGATTATGACAGCCCTCGCCGGAGTTCTGGGCTTTAATCTGGTCATGGGGATCGGCGGTGCGGATATGCCCGTTGTTGTCTCCATGCTCAACAGCTACTCTGGATGGGCAGCAGCAGCCGCTGGCTTCATGCTATCCAACGACCTCCTGATCGTCACAGGTGCGCTTGTCGGCAGTAGCGGCGCGATCCTCAGCTACATCATGTGCAAAGCGATGAACCGATCGTTTATCAGCGTCATCCTGGGTGGCTTTGGCACCGGATCGGGAACAGTCTCAGCAGCCACCGAAATTGTGGGCGAAGTAATCTCAACCACAGTTGATGATACCGTCGAACTCTTGCGCGATGCCAAGCACGTCATCATCGTTCCCGGCTACGGTATGGCAGTAGCTCAAGCTCAACACTCCCTCTCGGAAGTCACCAAGATATTGCGAGAAAAGGGCGTACAAGTTCGGTTTGGCATCCATCCCGTAGCGGGTCGTCTACCCGGACACATGAACGTGCTACTGGCAGAGGCAAATGTGCCTTACGACATCGTTCTGGAAATGGAAGAAATCAATGAAGACTTCCCCGAAACCGATGCGGTACTGGTGATCGGTGCCAACGATACCGTTAACCCAGCGGCGATGGAAGATCCAAATAGTGCGATCGCCGGAATGCCAGTATTGGAAGTGTGGAAGTCCAAGAAAGTTATAGTCATGAAACGCAGTATGGCTAGCGGCTACGCCGGAGTGGAAAATCCTTTGTTCTACAAGGAAAACTCCCGGATGCTGTTTGGCGATGCCAAGAAAAATGTCGATGCCATCCTCAGCCAGCTGCGCCTACCAGCTTGATATTGATGATTAGGGAATTTCAGATTAAAGAATTGAAAATTTCAGATTGAAAATCCTCAATTCAAAAGGCGGATCGACGAGAACGGGCAACCCAGGGGTAATTTAAAATTGAAGATTGCAGATTTAATTTCAACTCTTCAATTCTTTAATCTAAAATTCCCCCTTCCCCCCACAAATTTGAAATCTAAAATCTAAAATCTGAAATTTCCCCGGCCTGATGGTTGACAAATGACTAATGACTAATGACTAATGACTAATTAGCGCTTTCAATTAAGAGCCTATGTCTTTCAGACGACGTTTACTTGCTGCCTTTGCTTGTACTGCGGTACTAACCGGGGTTCCCACCATCAGCTGGGCTGACAGCTTACCCGGTTTCACTCTATTTGGTGGCCCTCCGCGCGAAAACCAACTACCCTTTAGGTTGGATTTTGGTGGTACGCCCAATACTTGGGATCGTTACCGTCTGAGAATTCCCGCTAAAAAAATGCAGTTGGCAGTCGCCCAATTTTCGATCTCCTATCCGAATTATTACAGAGGGGAATTTGATACCAAAGAGGTTGAGGTGCGGGTAAGAGGCAAATCTGTGCCGCTGCAAGAGGTGGTCTGGGATAAAGAAAACCGCGTAATTCAAATTTACCCCCAAGAGCCAGTACCAGCGGGTTACAACGTCGAATTAGTCTTGTCTAACGTGAAAAACCCGAATTTTGGCGGGATGTTCTACTTCAACTGTCAAATTCTTTCCCCCGGCGATGTGCCTTTACTGCGTTATATTGGCACTTGGCTCTTGAGCATTAATTAGCTGCCAAATAGCTGATAAAATAGTAGGTTGTCGCTTTTTTATCCAGTAAACTCGCCAGATAGGAGAAAAAATAATGACGAAACGCACGTTGCACGGCACGAGCCGTAAAAGAAGAAGAACTTCCGGTTTTCGCGCCAGGATGCGAACCAAAAATGGTCAGGCAGTGATTAAAGCCCGCCGCAAAAAAGGACGTCATCGTCTGACTGTAAGCGGTTAGCCAACTTCGGTGAGAGGGAGGAACGCACGACGCCTGTGGCTTTGCGTAAAGCAAATCGACTCAAGCAGAGACAACATTTTAGGGCCGTATTCCGCAAAGGAATTCGTCGCCAAAGTGCTAATTTGACCTTGAGAGCCTTGAAGCAGTCAGCCGAGTCGGAGGGAGGGAAGCTAGAGCCAGCCACAAGGCAAGAAGTTCCCTCTCGCATTGGCATTTCCGTCAGCCTAAAAGTGAGCAAGCGGGCGGTGACCCGCAATCGAATTAAGCGGCAAATCAGGGCGGCTTTTCGTCACCTACTGCCCCAGCTTAAGTATGGCTGGTGGCTGGTAGTTGTCGTCAAACCGAAAGCCGAGCAGTGCGAATATCAACAATTTCTGCAAGAATTAGAGCAGTTGTTGGCAGAAGCTGAGGTACTCAATGGGCATTCGCGAGGAAGTTTATTATGAAGGCGGCCCCCATATCGGGGATCTGATTATTAACATCCTGATGGGGCTGACGGTGATTGGCTTGCCGTTAGCTGTAGGAGCGATCGTCAGAGCCATGTGGTTGCGCTACCGAATTACCAATCGTCGCATCTCGGTCACAGGCGGTTGGATGGGACGCGATCGCAGCGACATCATCTACTCAGAAATAGTAGACATCAAAAAGGTTCCTCGTGGCCTTGGCTTCTGGGGAGATATGGTGGTGACCCTCAGAGACGGTAGCCGCTTAGAGCTGCGGGCAATCCCCAAGTTTCGCGAAATTTATGACTACATCAATGAAAAAGTGGCAGTCAAATCCGCCAAAACAAATGGAACGCCGAGTCGCTAAAAAAACAGCACCACAGGCGTTCCCCTCCGTAGTAGTTTGTGGCCGCTAGATTTCGGTTCTGACTATAGTCCCCTTCGCTCTCGCGTGCCACTTACCCCTGCCCCAGCCGCAGATTCCTGCCTCTTAGCTAGATTAGATTTAAACAATACAGCGCTTGTAGGTTGACTTCACACGCATGGATTTTGGTATCGGTTTTCTATCCAACAACGTAATGCTGCCGATCCTGGATTTCTTTTACGGGATCGTCCCCAGCTATGGGCTGGCTATCGTCGCGCTAACGCTGGTAGTTCGCTTTGCACTCTATCCTTTGAGTGCTAACTCGATTCGCAGTATGCGACGCACGCGGGTCACCCAACCAGTAATGCAAAAGCGGGTAAAGGAAATTCAAGAGCGCTACAAAGAGGAACCTGCCAAGCAGCAGGAAGAAATGGCCAAACTCTACAAAGAATTTGGCAACCCTTTGGCAGGATGTTTTCCCATCCTGGTGCAAATGCCGGTGCTATTTGCATTGTTTGCCACCTTGCGAGGCTCCCCCTTTTCGGATGTCAATTACACCGTCAATCTGGAAATTTTTCCCAAAGAACAAATTGAGCAGATTCAACCCCAAGCCTTTGCGACAGCACCGCAAAACATATATATTGCCGATGGCGTTCACTATCCCGTTACAGCGCTAGTCCCCAGCGGTAACCACTTAATTGTGGGCCAGACAACCAAACTGGAATTTCAGACTGTAGACGGAAAACCGTTAAATCAGATTAAATCTGAGTCTGCTTCCAGTAAAACTCCTCATTGGACGGTTACCAAAGGAGAAGATCGGGTACGAATTGATGAAAACGGCAACATAGAAGCCTTACAGCCTGGGGAAGCAACCATTCAAGGCACAATTCCAGGGCTAGCAACTGATAAAGGCTTCCTCTTCATCGATGCCCTCGGTCGCGTTGGGGCTATGGATGAGAACGGAACCATACACTGGGATATTGTCGGCATGGTGCTGTTCTTTGGTCTGAGTTTATACCTAAACCAGCTACTTTCAGGCCAGCAGGGTTCCACCTCGAACCCGCAGCAGGATACAGTCAACAAAATTACCCCGATTATATTTTCGGGGATGTTTTTGTTCTTCCCACTGCCTGCTGGGGTATTGATGTATATGGTGATCGGTAACATTTTTCAGACTGCTCAGACCTTTATTCTGTCACGGGAACCCTTGCCGGAAAACCTCCAAAAATTAGTGGAGGAGCAGGAAAAAGAAGCCGATGCAAAGGGAAGAGAGGCCCTCCCCTTTGAACCGGGTCGTTCTAAGAAAAAAGCCTCAGGGTAATGTTCATGACTGATAGTCGAATGCAGCGGGGTCAAAAGTGGCTGGAAGAACTGCTGCGGTTGATGAAAATTCCTGCCAAAGTTAAGCCAGAAAGCCAAGCAACGCTAGCAGAACAGGAGGATGTTTCAGAGCCAGAACTAGATAGCTACTGGTTGACGATCGATCACACACACTTGACGCCAGCGCAAGTCCAGATTTTGCTCGGTGCAGAAGGTGAGACGTTAGATGCCATTCAGTATTTAGCTAATGCTATTCTCAACCTTGGTCAAGAGCAGCAGGAGCAAGCTACTTATACTGTTGAGCTAAATGGCTACCGCGTCCGCAGACAAGCAGAACTCCGCGCCTTGGCAGAGTAAGCCGTTGGGCAGGTGCGATCTAACGGACAAGAGTTTGAAATGGAATATCTTTCTTCAGCTGAACGGCGTCAAATCCATACCTTTTTGAAGGAATTTACCGATCTAGAAAGCTACAGTCGGGGCAAAGAACCAGACCGCCGTCTCGTCGTGCGGCGGCGCTGAGTCAATTTTGGATTTTAGATTTCAAATTTTAGATTTCAAATTGGAACTTTGAAATTTGAAATTTGAAATCTGGAATTTAAAATCAAAGAAGGATGACTCAAAATATGGAACCAATTTACATTCCCCAACTGCTCAAAGCAGTCGAAAAAACAGAGGCGATTCAACTCCAGGAATTTATAGCTGGTTTGGAAACCTTAACGCCAATTCGAGGGCTCATGCGAGTTACCCATCAAGGAAACTACCTTGATGTTTGGGTTCAAGCAGAAGCAATTATGACTTTAACCTGCCACCGATGTTTGCAACAGTACAACCATCGCCTGGTGCTAAAAACTTCCGAACTCATTTGGTTAGATGAAGCAGCTAATCAATCTGATGATGGCCCTTTGGAACGGGAAGTGGCTTTGGAAGATTTGGTGGAAATGCTACCCCCAAACGGTTATTTTAATCCCAGCGATTGGCTCTACCAACAAGTGTCTCTGGCTATTCCTCAACGGCAATTGTGCGATTCTAAGTGTCCGGGAATTCCACTAAAATCTGATTCTACCCAGTTAGAACCTTTGGCTGACCGACGCTGGGCTACTCTAGAAGCACTTAAAAAGCAACTGCCCTAAAAAATCTAAAATCCAAAATAGCCATGAGTTTCAGTGAAGATTTTGAACTGCTGCTGCGAGCCCGCTACCCTTTGATATATATTCCAACTTGCGAAGAAGAAAGAGTGGAAGTTGCGATCGCAGCCTGTGCGAAAAAACAGGGCAATCGCGGCATCTACATTTGGGATTTTGTCGATGGCTACCAGGGTAACCCTAACGATGCAGGATTCGGACGCCGCAATCCCCTGCAAGCGTTGGAATTAGTGGAAAAAATAGCGGCGGGGGCCCCAGCTGTTTTTATTCTGCGAGACTTCCATCGATTTTTGGAAGATGCCGGTGTTTCCCGCAAACTCAAAAATCTGGCGCGGTTGCTAAAATCTCAGCCCAAGAATTTGGTAATCTTGTCGCCCAAAATCGCTATCCCAGAGGAACTGGGCGAAGTAATCACTGTCTTGGAGTTCCATCTACCTACGGCACCTGAGATTAAAGCGGAAGTGGAACGCTTGTCAGCAGCTACCGGAAAATCTCTGGAAGGCAAAGTTCTAGATGAAGTTGTCCGATCGTGCCAGGGTCTTTCGATGGAGAGAATTCGCCGGGTGCTGGCAAGGGCGATCGCTACTCACAGCGAACTGCGTCCTGAAGACGTGGAACTGGTTTTGGAAGAAAAACGCCAAACCATCCGCCAAACCCAAATCTTAGAGTTCTACCCCGCCACTGAGAACATTTCTGATGTTGGTGGTTTGGATAATTTAAAAGATTGGTTGCTGCTGCGAGGCGGTGCGTTTTCGGAACGAGCTAGGCAATATGGCTTACCCCATCCCAGAGGCTTGCTGTTGGTGGGGATTCAGGGAACGGGCAAGTCTCTGATGGCAAAAGCGATCGCGCACCACTGGCACCTACCCCTACTCCGCCTGGATGTCGGGCGTCTGTTTGGCGGTTTGGTGGGCGAATCTGAATCCCGCACTCGTCAAATGATTCAGCTGGCAGAAGCTTTATCTCCCTGCGTGTTGTGGATTGATGAAATTGATAAAGCTTTTTCTGGAGTTGATGGTAAAGGCGATGCTGGGACCAGCAACCGCGTATTTGGAACTTTTATCACCTGGTTGGCTGAAAAAACTTCGCCTGTGTTTGTTGTCTCCACCGCCAACAACATCCAAACGTTACCGGCAGAAATGCTCCGCAAAGGCAGATTTGATGAAATTTTCTTTGTCGGTTTGCCCACCCAGGAGGAACGCAAAGCAATTTTTGCCGTCCATTTATCCCGGTTGCGCCCTCACAACATCAAAAATTACGACCTCGATCGCCTTGCCTACGAAACCCCCGATTTTTCTGGCGCTGAAATAGAACAGTCTTTGATTGAAGCGATGCACATTGGCTTTAGTCAAAACCGGGACTTTACGATCGATGACATTTTGGAAGCCGCCAGCCAGATAGTCCCACTAGCGCGAACGGCTCAAGAGCAAATCCAGTTTTTACAGGAATGGGCAGCAGCCGGTAAAGCTCGTCTAGCCTCTAAGCATAGCAGTCTGAGCTGTAGAATTCAGAGCCAATTTCGATAGCCCAGTCGCTATGTTTTGTGGTAAACAATATAAAGTTATCTCTCCATTTTTATTAAATCGAGAGTACTATGGTATAATAATCGACTGACTGGGAGTAGGCATGAGTTTTTCTGGCCTTGTAAAATTTTTGATCGGTTTTGCGATCGCGATCGCCCTAATGATTGGTGCAGGCGTCGCGGCGGCACTCTACTTTGTCACAAAATTAACTGCACCTCCTGAGAAGCCCATCTTTGCCAATGACAAACCAGTAGTCAAAGCCCAGGCAACAATAGCCAAGAGCCTGCCAAAACCGACACCTACGCCTACCAAGCCCGCCGCTACCACTCCAACACCTCCAACCCCAAGCAACACTCCCTCTGCTGAACAAGCTATTGCTACCCCAACACCGAACGATACTCCTTCTCCAAAACCATTAGAGCCGGGAGCCTACAGAGGCCGCGTCACCTGGTCGAAGGGCCTCAGTCTTCGGGGTGGGCCGAACTTGGAATCTGACCGTATTGGCGGTGTAGCTTATAACCAGAACATCATTATTTTGGTCGAAAGCGATGACAAAAGGTGGCTGAAAATTCGCGTGGAAGATGGAGATACCGAAGGTTGGGTCAAAGCAGGTAATATAGAGCGAGTAGAATCACAGTAGACTAGGTAACCCTACCTTAAAACCCCCCTCGATCGCTTCGCCCACAAAAATCCTGATTCATGGCATTGCTTGCGAAAATTGAGCTAGGGGGTATAAACAGATTTATTATGCCAATATGAACTTATTAGCTGCTGATATGTTTGTCTAGATGAATGATTAGGTTAAACTGTTGTTCAAGTAAGAATATATGTCAGCTAAAATCAAAAATGTACAACCCTCTGTAAATAGAGTGGCTAGTAAAAGTTTTACAGGACAATTATGGAAACCCTTGTCTATATACATCTTGCAAGTGCCTATGAGGCAGCTGGGGCAACTGAGAATCCGGCCAGTACCAGGGTGCTAAAAGTTTCCCAGCACAGAGTCAACTGGAAAACACTTTCCAGAAAAGTCGGCGTTCATTTGCTAAGTTTTGCGATCGCATCCCTGGGCTTAGGAATGGCAGGTCAAGCGATGGCCACCCTGCGCCAAGGATCTAAAGGCCCAGAGGTATCAGAACTCCAGCAGCAATTGCGACAACTAGGCTACTTTAATCGCCGTGCGACTGGGAGTTTTGGCCCGATCACCAAGACAGCCGTCATCAAGTTCCAGCAAGATCTAGGGCTGACGCCAAATGGCATTGTAGAAACAGAAACTCAACAAGCTTTACAGAATAAAATTGGCGGCAGCGAGAAGGCCGCCCCTGGCAGTCCTGACAACCGTCCCACCCTGCGAAAAGGGTCAAAGGGTTCCCAAGTCAGCTACCTCCAGCAACTGTTGACAGATGCAGGTGTTTATGACGGACAAGTTAATGGCGTCTTTGATTCGCCAACTAATACCGCTGTTAAGCAGTTCCAGCGCTCCAGCAGTTTAGCCGTTGATGGAATCGTCGGCAAGCGAACCTGGACAACCTTGGCCCAGGGGGACGCGCCAACTGCTAATCAGCCCTTTGACAATTCTCCTTTTACCAATCAAACCAGCCCACAGCAAGGCTTTAGCGAACCAGTAACCACACCTGTACTGCGGGTGGGGGACAGAGGCACAGCAGTTAGTACTCTCCAGAAGCGTTTGCGAGATTTAGGCTATTTCAAGAGTAGTCCCACAGGTGGTTTTGGCTCGGTAACTAAAGCTGCTGTGATCCGCTTTCAGCGAGATAATGGACTCAGAGCGAATGGAATTGTGGAGCAAAAAACCCAAGCAGCATTACAAAACACTGGTTCGTCCGGTAATTTTAATGTGAGCGAGTTACAAAAGCGCCTCCAAGAAAAGAACTTCTATCGAGGGCCGATAGATGGTAATTTCAACGCTCAAACCAAAGCGGCGGTTAAAGAAGCCCAGCGTGCCTACGGGATCGATGAAAGTGACATTCTGAAAGTGAAATTCTAAGGATTCTGCAAACGGAATAGCTCTCAGATATGCGATCGATCTGGGAGCTTAAAAAAGACCCTAGTTTTACACGGGTAGTAAAGCCCGTTGGCAGGTAGGACAAATGGCGTGGATGGTTAGCTGGCAATCAAGCAGGTGATATCCTTCTTTTTCTGCTGTTTTGGTTCCTATTTTTAGAATCGAATCGTTTTTGAATTCGATCGTCTTATTGCAGCGAACGCAAATAAGATGATCGTGGTGATGCGGATAGGGCTGATTGAGTTCGTAGTGTTTGTGTCCTTCCCCCAGTTCCAGTTCCCGCAGGATGCCCATGCGGGCCATTAACTTGAGGCTCCGGTAGATGGTGGACAGGCTGATCGGTTCTCCTTGATTCTCTAGCAGATTATAAAGATCTTCTGCACTGAGATGCTTACCTTTAGGAAGCTGTTGAAAAACATTCAGTATGGTCTGGCGTTGGGGAGTCAAACGCCAGCCTCTGTCATTAAGTTCCGCTTTCAGTGCGGATGTCGTGTAGACAGTCATCTTCACCTTCTCAACAAAGGTACTCTATTGAAAATCATACACAATTAACGACTTATTTTCAACAAACATTGTTTATTGACAATAAGTCTTAATTAACCAATTTACCTGGCTCATACCAGGACTCTAACTAAGTTGAAGGTGAAGAACCTGTTTGCGAGAAGGTTCTGAGGCATGACCAATTGCTAGGGAGCAAGGAAGGCCATCCCTGACGCAAAGCTTCCGGACAGATGGTATGAATGGTCAACTGGCAGTCCAGCAGATGTAATCCCGTTTTTTCAGATTGCTTGAGGCCAATTTTCAAAATCGAGTCATTTTTAAATTCGATCGTCTTGTTGCATTGAATGCAGACTAAATGATGATGGTGATGGGGATAGGGCTGATTTAGTTCGTAATGCTTGTGTCCTTCTGCCAGCTCCAGTTCTCGCAGCAGGCCCATCCTCACCATTAATTTGAGAGTTCGGTAAATAGTAGACAGGCTGATCTGTTCTCCTCTACTCTGTAGCACATTGTGCAGGTCTTCAGCGCTGAGATGGTCGCCTTTGGGAAGATGTTGAAAAACTTGCAAAATCGTCTCCCTCTGGGGAGTCAAACGCCAGCCTTTCTCATTGAGTTCGGCTTTAAACGAGGTCGCTGTGTAATCAGTCATAATTGACTTTCTCAAAAAGTCTTCTATATCAGGTAAGGATACACAATTTAGCAACTAATTTTCAACAAATCCGGCTTATTGAGAATAAATATCTAAAAGAATTTTAAGCAATTTAGTTTATTGAGAAAATCTATAATTAGTTCAATAATTAATAAAAATTGGCATCAAAAAAGATTGGTGATAAGTAGGTGGGCGTAAATAAACTGAACTCCCAGAAACCCGGTAACTCCTGCCAATACCTTCGCCAAAAACCTAAAATGCCTAATTTGTAGGTTGGGTTGAGGCACGAAACTAGGGCAAATGCGTTGGGTTTCGCTGCACTCAACCCAACCTACAAAGAAATGGCTCCGGTATTGTCCAAGAAACCCGGTTTCTAAGGGCCTGGCAGTTTTACGTTTAATTATGCCCACCTACTGAGGCGATCGACAAAAAGTTAGGGACTAGAGAAAACTTCTCTAGTCCCCAGTTCCTAGTCCCTCTCTAGCGATCAGCTGAAAGATTCTAGATAATCCCGCACCCGATTGCGACGCTTAGGTTGTCGCAACTTTTGCAAAGCTTTCGATTCAATTTGGCGGACTCGTTCGCGAGATAGATCTAAGGCCCGACCAATTTCTGCCAAGGAATAGGCATGACCATCTTCTAAACCAAACCGCATGAGGATGACATCGCGCTCCCGGCTGGTTAAATCGGCTAACAGGTGCTGCAAGTCGCGAGAGAGAGCTTCTCGCATTAAGGTTTCTTCGGGAGATACGTCCTCAGTTTCCAAAAGATCGCCCAGCTCGGTGTCTTTTTCTTTGCCCACTTTGGTTTCCAAAGAAACAGACCGTGGCACTCGGAACAACACTTCCCGCACTTGCAGGGGTGTCATTTCCAATTCCTTGGCAAGATCTTCCAGAGTCGCTGTGCGGCCTTTTTCTTGGGAAATTTTCCGCTGAGCTTTCTTGATTTTGTTGAGTTTTTCGGTAATGTGAACCGGCAGGCGAATCGTGCGGCTTTGAGTTGCGATCGCGCGCGTGATGCCCTGGCGAATCCACCAATAGGCATAAGTGCTAAAGCGGTAACCTTTGGTAGGATCGAACTTCTCGACAGCTCGCTCCAAACCCATCGTTCCTTCTTGGATTAAATCCAATAATTCTAGGCCGCGATTTTGATACTTCTTCGCAACTGACACGACCAGGCGCAAGTTTGCCTTGATCATGTGTTCCTTCGCCCGCACACCTTCTGCTTGGATCTTGTCTAGTTCCTCAATATCCAAAGCAGTCAGTTCTGCCCAGCGTCTTTTTCCGGTAGCCAAAGTTTGCTTGAGTTCGGGAACTGTCACGGTGGCGGCAGCAGCCCACCGTTCCCAAGAAGGACGGTGCCCCAGATTAGCAGCCAAACGATCGTGGATCTCAATCAATCGGACATAGAGCCGAATCGTTTCATCTTCCTCCTGGGCGGCGAGTTCTCGTAATTCCAGCAACCGCATATAGCGCTGGACTTGTTGTGCTTCGGAAACTTCTTCATCTCGCCCTAGCAAACGCACGCGACCGATGTCTTGAAGGTACAAACGAACCAGATCGGTAGTGCGACGGCTGGTGCCTTGCTGAGGGTTGGCAGCGTCTGCCTCCTCCAAATCCAGATCGACCATATCCCTGGCTATTTGTTCAGCGCTGTCTTCTAGCTCAAAGCTAGCGGCATCTAGTTGACTCTCGTAGGTGGCATCGGCGGAATAAAAGGTTGCTGGCATACTGATTGCCTCAACTGCTCCAGGTGACAAAGGGGCTTTCTTGAAAAGCCTATTTGTTTCTAGTTCTGGTATTTTCCAAGACTAGAAACACGGCTTGGTTTTGCCTAGTCGGCTTAATTACTGGTGATGCACTCTTGTGTTAGACACTGACGATCGTCTTAGCTTGCTCGTACTCTACGTATCGAGAGTGACTCGAATCGATAGAAATGCTGGCATTGAGCAGCTACACGGTCGGCAAGGAAGTTTTTTGACTTTCTGCATTCGTCAGCTAGTATAAGGAAAAGATCGATGGGTTAAGGGTGACCTCTGTCAAAGGCTTAGTTAATCTACATCACTAGATAGATACTTTCCCGATCACTGTTAAAATAGCATCGGTTGTATTCCCCTCATACCGACTGTCAAATGTCTTTGGCTACGACGTTCAACTCTCTGACCGACTGTACTCTGGCTTAACGTCTCGCAGCATTAGGGCTTCCACGGCGACTTGGGGAGTGACTTCTCCCTTGAGCAAGCGATACACCTGATAAGAAATAGGTACAGAAATTTCCTGTCGCTCCGCCAGATGAACTAATACTTCGGTTGTATTCACACCTTCGGCGGTTCCTTCCAAGGACGCCAAAATTTCTGGTAAGGTTTCGCCTTGGGCGAGTTTGTAACCAACTTGGTAGTTGCGACTGAGGGCGCTGTTGCAAGTTGCGAGTAGATCGCCTAATCCTGATAAGCCATAAAATGTATCGGTCTTAGCACCCCAACGATCGCCAATGCGGATGATTTCGGCTAAGCCACGGGTGACAAGAGCCGCTTTGGCATTGGTTCCGAGTTGCAAACCATCACAGGCACCAGCTGCGATCGCTATTACATTTTTTAGTGTACCACCTAGTTCTACACCCAAGGGATCGGCATTGGTATAGACGCGAAACCGATTTGAGTTAAACACCCCTTGCACCACAACTGCTGCATCCGCGTCTTTACTCGCAACAACAGTAGCTGCTGGCAATCGGGCCTGAATTTCTTTAGATAAGTTTGGCCCTGCTAGAATTACGACGGGATGAGATGGAAATGCCGCTTGCCAAATTTGAGACGGTGTGCAAGTTGTAGACGGGTCTAATCCTTTGGTAGCAGTGACAAAAATCGTGGTAGGGGAAATCGCTAAGGAAGAAACTTGCTCTACAACTGGTCTGACGCCTTTCATTGAGACGGCTGAGAGGATAAGGTCGGCACCTGCTATGATATCGTCTAGGCTTTCAGAACTCTGACGAGACCACAAACGCACGCGATGACCGTTCGCCTCTGCCAGGGTCGCCAAAGTCGTACCCCAAGCACCTGTTCCCAGAATAGCGATCGATTTTGGATTTTGCGCGAAGTGGGCGTCTTGGCGGTTCCCGTCACGATGCCCACCTTCGCAAGAGAGGATTTTGGATTTTGGATTATTCGTTTCTTCGTTAGTTTCCATTAGCGTCAGCCAATAAAAGCCTTGTAGAATCTATCCTTAAAGTAGGTTTTGGCTATTTTTTACCACACATGAACGCTCCGGAATGGAGATGTTTGCGGCTCTTTGGGAGTTGTTATGCTTTTGTTCATCCAAGAACATTTTTATTGATTTTCTCCTCTGCCCCTCTGCCCCTCTGCCCCTCTGCCCCTCTGCCCCTCTGCCATAGCATAGTAAGCACGGAAAAGCCGATTATTCGTTTAGAACTCAATCTAAAATCGACTGCGGGGGTAACGTTCCATCAATGCTCTTACTTGCTCTGCATGATATGAGCTACGAGTCAAGGGGGAAGCAACAACTTGTAAAAATCCGATCGCTTCGCCAAACTCTTGCCATACGGCGAATTGTTCTGGCGGGACGAAGTTATCGACTTTTAGATGTTTTTGACTGGGTTGGAGATATTGCCCTATGGTCAGGATATCGCAATCGACGTTTCGCAAATCCTGCATGACTTCCCGAACTTCGGCGTCAGTTTCTCCCAGTCCTACCATAATGCCAGATTTAGTATAAACCCAAGGAGCTAATTCGCGCGATCGCTTCATTAATTCCATTGTCCGCTGATATTCCCCTTGCGGACGCACTCGCCGATACAAACGGGACACAGTTTCTGTATTGTGATTTAGCACTTCTGGTTCTGCTTGCAAAATACCTGCGAGTGCTTCCCAATTACCGCATAAGTCAGGAATCAGCACTTCAATTGTCGTACCGGGGGAACTAGCGCGAATTGCTTCAATGCAGCGCACAAACTGAGATGCGCCGCCATCCGGCAAATCATCCCGGTTTACCGAGGTGATGACAACATGATTGAGTTTTAGCCGCCGCACCGCTTCTGCCAAACGTGCTGGTTCTGTGGCGTCTAGCGCTTTCGGCTTTTTCTCAAAATCGATATCACAATAAGGACAGGCTCGCGTGCAAGCTGGCCCCATAATTAAAAATGTAGCCGTGCCATTGTGGAAGCACTCGCCAATATTCGGGCAAGAAGCTTCTTCGCAAACGGTATTCAGGGATAAATCGCGCAAAATCTCCTTAACAGCACCGACGCGCTCCCACTGAGGCGCTTTTACCCGCAACCACTCTGGTTTTACTACCACGCCTGCCTCTAACTGCTGAACTACGATCCTTTGTAGAGGCTGGTTTTGGATCGAGATCGTGATTGTTGCGATCGCAAATCATTGCTAAACCCGCGCCTACAAGCCTCTATGATAACAGCCATTCGATTTTTGATTTTGCGCGAAGTGGGCGTCTTGGCGGTTCCCGTCACGATGCCCACCTTCGCAAGAGAGGATTCTAGATTTTGGATTTTGCCTGGGTATTCACTCTAAAATGTGGTATCGTAGAAAAACTGGTGTTTAAAGCCGGGATGTAGCGCAGCTTGGTAGCGCACCTCGTTCGGGACGAGGGGGTCGCAGGTTCAAATCCTGTCATCCCGATATTTAAAATTATGAATAAATGTAACTCTAGAAAAAAGAGTTAGTTTGGTGCAGGAGGTTAAAATTTAATGCCTGATGAGCCATCATTAGACCCTTTTTGGGTAAGGTTGTGTGCAGGATATAGTGAAGCAGAAGTTAAAGAAATTGAGCAGCATTTAACGGCGTGGGAAGCTTCTACTTATACAAGTATCCCCCATAGTATTCTAGATCATGCTTTCAGGAAACAAGTAGACCCGTTAAAATATCTCAGAAAAGCACATAATTTTACCAAAAAAGGAGCAGTTAGAATTCCTAAATCAGGATATCGTGGAGATAATACAGCCGTTTATCGGAAGGGTAATGAATATTTAATTGTGAAAACAGATGCTTTTGGAGTTGAGAAAATTGTTACTTATGGGGTGAATGATGAATAGTGTAAATTTAGGGCTACAAAAGGCTGAGAGAACAAAAAATCAGATTGTTCAGGTTTTAGAACAATTAACTAGGGATTATCAAAATATTCAACCAGAACTTAGACTAATTGCGGTAAATTTTCCGGCAGGTGAGGATGAATTTTCAATTTTAGAGGAAATTGAACTATTAACAGTGAAGATTCGCGGTTATGCGAGTCAAATACAAGTTAGAGATAAAATCGACAATCCACAGCTAGCGATTGAAGATTTAAAGAATTTAACTATTTTTGATATACCTGCTATTGCTGATTTTTATTTTGGTAGTGATGGAGAATACCAAAGGATGAAGGTTTATTTGCAAAAGTTGGATTATTTACGATTGGTGGTGATTGAATATTTAAGCATTTGATGAAATAATTAGGGAGTGAAGAGGTAAGAATGGGTGAGATACAATTATAATTTTTCTACAAGGTGATAATTTTGTGCTAAATAGCATTTTAATGGAGTGTAATCAAAATGAATACTTTGACCCTGAATTTACCTCCTGTCCTAAAACTTAGCGATGAAGATTTTGAACAATTGGCTGTTGCTAATAGTAACTTACGCTTGGAATTGACAGCGAAAGGAGAATTAATTATTATGCCGCCAACTGGGGGAGAAACAGGCGAACGCAATTTTGAACTAGATGGCCAATTATGGTTTTGGAATCGCCAAAACCGCTTGGGTAAAGCCTTTGATTCTTCTACAGGTTTTCGATTACCAAATGGGGCTACTCGTTCTCCAGATGTGGCATGGATAACAATGGAAAGATGGGAAGCTTTAACTGCGGCAGAAAGGAAGAAATATTTGCCTTTATGTCCTGATTTTGCAGTGGAATTAGTATCTGAAACCGATGAAGTAGCAGATGTGCGAGAGAAGATGCAGGAATATTTGCAAAATGGATTGCGTTTGGGGTGGTTGATTAATCCGAAAGTTAGGCAAGTAGAGATTTATCGAGTTAATCGAGAAGTGGAAATTTTAGAATCTCCTACGAGTTTATCGGGGGAGGATGTTTTACCTGGGTTTGTTTTGGATTTGCAGCCGATTTTTGATGGGTAGTGAGTGTTGTTGGATTAACTTATGCTAAGGTTAGTGCTAAACTGGATATTGGAAAACGGTTTTTAAGTTCGTCTCCAAAGGTAATAAAATAATATGCAAAGTCAGAACATTGAGAACAAATATTTCCTAGAAGCAAAAGACAGAGAAAAAAGCCAGACAGCCCTAGAGAAGCATAAGAAGGAATTCGCGATCGACGATTTAGGCTGGTCGGAAGAAGAGACTAGAGAGACTTATTATCGGTTGTTGAATTTTAAGGAAGATTGGGAAGCACCAGGGATGGAAGCTTACGATGAATTATAAGCGTGGTGATGTTATCCTGGTGCGATTTCCTAATTCGGACTTTAAGACTTTCAAAAAGCGTCCAGTTTTGGTAGTTCAAGCTGATGGCGTGGAAACGGGACTGCGCCAAAGACTCGTAGCAGCTATTACCTCTAATTTGAATAGAACAGGATCGACGCGAGTCTTAATTCTGAAAGATAGTCCTGAAGGTCAGCAAATGGGATTAGCGGCAGATTCGGTAGTGGTAGCTGATAATTTGGCTACGGTGTTGGATCGGGAAGTGGATCGGGTAATTGGTACTTGTTCAGTGATGGATCGGGTAGATTTTGCTTTGAGAGTAGCTTTGGGATTGTGAATGTTTTGGGTGAGGACGGTTTTATGAGAAGTTGAGGAGGTGTGGGGTGCGATCGGTTTTTGTTTGGGAAGTGGGGTTAATGGGGTTAGGGAAGCCGAAACTTGCTTTCCCCAAAAATATTATGTATGCTATACTCAATAAAATTAGTCAAATTCACGTAATCTTTATTTAGAGAAAAATCAAAATGCTCAAAGAGATTGAAATACAAAACTTTAGATGCTTTGAAAAAACTAAGATAAACGGCTTTGAAAGAGTAAATCTAATCAGCGGTAAAAATAATGCTGGTAAGACCGCTTTGCTAGAAGCTATACTATTAAACAATTCTCCACGGCCTGATAATGTAATGTTACTTAAACAAATAAGGAGAGAGTCATATCGTTTTAGCAAAACTCTTCCTGAAAACGCATGGGATAATTTATTTTTCAATCAAGACAAAAGCCAAAAGATAGAAATTATAACCCGTAACGAGCTAGGAAGTTCTACTTTACTTGAATTATCTGTAGATAAATCAGTACAAAATTTTATCACTCAGGATGAAGAAGAGGATGACGAAAAATTTATGACTTTATTATCTAGCAGTGAAACTGCTAAATCCGTATTGCATTTAAAGGCTAAATTCAATGAACAAGATTCTTTTGGTTCTTCTATAATTGCCAGTTCTAAGGGAATTATTGCCAAAGATGTTAAAGTACCAGACGTTAAACAAGTGTCTTTCATCCCATCTTTTTTAAGGATTGCCAATAAAGATTTAACTGAGGAATATGATAAAGCCCGTTTAAGTAATAAAGCTGATGAAATACTAGCTGCGTTTAAGATGATCGATTCATCCATACAACAAGTGGAGAGTTTTAGTATTGGCGAACCTACAATTTATTTGAAAAGAGAGGGTGAAAATCGCTTACCTTTGTCATTGTTTGGAGATGCACTAAATAGGGTGGCCGACATTATATTAAGATTAGTGAATAATAGAAGTAGCATTTTACTGATAGATGAGATCGAAAATGGTCTTCATTATACCAATCAAAAAAGCTTTTGGCAAATTTTATTTAGGCTAGCTGACGATCTGGAAGCTCAAATATTTGCTACAACTCATAGCCTGGAAATGCTAAAAGCATTTGTAGCTGCTGGTTTAGAGAACAAAGGTGAAGTGGTAGGATCTCATTTTGAGATGGCAAGAAACCCTAAAACGCAACAGATAATAGGCATTAAGCGTGATATAGAAACCTTGGATTATGGAATAGAGCATGGACAAGGAGTTAGAGGTGAGTAATATTTTGATTGTCGAAAGTAAAAATGATAAACATTTTATACAAGCGTTTATTAATTACTTGAACTGTAATATAGAAATTCATCCTCCAATTAAGATAAAAGAAGATGACTACGAACCTTTGGAAGGGTTAAACCAAGCAAAATTGAAAACTGCCCTTAAAGCTTTACAGGCTGAAATTCAGAAAAAAGATATTAAGAAAATAGGCATTATTATTGACATCGATAATTACACGAAACAAGAAAGGTTAAACTTTATTGACGACTGCATAAAAGATGTATTTAACGAAGCTGGTACTTTATCAAATACCGGACAATTTAGTAATATCCCAATAGGTAGTGGAGATGATATACAATTAAGCTGTTACCTAACGAATGTAGATGGTCAAGGTGAGTTAGAAACAGTTTTAAAAACTATAAAAAAAGAAGATTCCCCTCATGCCGATTGTTTAGAAGCATGGAAAGATTGCATACAAAGAAAGGGGAAATCAATAAAGGATAAGGATTTTGATAAATTCTGGGTAGATATGTATATCAGATTTGATACTTGCTCTAACCAAGAAAAAAAGCAAGCTGAAAGAAAATGTAGCATGAAAAATTTTAATTATGTAATGGAGAACAAAAAAGATATTTGGGATTTTGAACATCCAGCTTTAAATGATTTAAAAAACTTTTTAAGGCTATTTTGCGATTAATATTAAATTGCGTGGTTAGAACGTCTCGCATCTGGCGAAGTCCAAATCATCACCCGCCCGAAAATTATTATCCCCATTCCAGATACCAACCTACCGTTATCAGCATTCAGGATATGTGGAAATTTACCCATATCCGTGCTATCAAGACCGAGAGATTTTAAAACTTAGATTATCTTAGAGGCGATCTGGGCCCCTGCCCAGATCTGGTTTTATTAGATCGCACCCTATATCACTACGGCTTCAGTACTGGCGTGCTGAAGGCTACTAAGCCTCAATCTCAGTCATCTTTCGGGCCAAAAACCATCTGTAAAATCATCTGCTCTCCGCCCTCTCGGTGATGTCGATCGGCCCATTGGCGAATGACCTCATCAAGTTCCTCTAAGGCCCGATCTACGCGATCGAGCGGAATATCCAACTCCTCCAAAAGTCTCATCACATAGCGCTGTCGCTCTTGCCAACCTTTCATCAGACGGAAATACCTGGCCGTATCCTCAACCATGATGAAAGTGCGCTCCTCATCGTCGGACGGCGAGTAAGTAACGCGAGTGAGGGCGTAGAAAGGTAGCCCCCAAGGACAATCAATTCGTGTCACCGTCCCGGCGTAGATCAGGCGACGTTTGATATGCTCTGCCAAAGCTTCGCTCAAAGGCACTTGTCGTTCCAGCGGCAAATCTTGCTGAGAGCGGTTGTGGAGAAATTCGATCAATTCCATGAATTGAAAAGAGTTGACCAGTTGAGCGTCCGGCAGAAGAGGGGGGAGTTTTTCCTCAATCTGCCGTTTCTCCTCGGATGTGAGGCTAGTACCGGAAATGCGCGATCGCCCTGGCATCCACGGATACTGTTCCATCCAGACATAAGGAAACTGAATCAGATAGCGGGGCTCCTGAGAACCCAGCATCTTCAAAAGCTTACCTTCAGTCAGAGCTTCCCTGACTTCCTCAACTATTGCCTTAACCCGTTTCGGCTCAATATGGTGCAAATGACCTGTCATTCGCAGGTTTTGGCCCTGCTCCAGATAGGTCATGTAAATGGCGCATTTTGCCGCTGTCGCCGCTGCATCTAGAAACGCCCCATGCCGGTGCCCACTCGTTCTCATGGCACTAAAGGCCAGATAAAGCATGATCTGATCCATTGCACTAGGGCTGAGGCGTTTGATCAGATCGAGGTCATTGCTCATGTTAGTAGGGATGGTATCACCATGATACAAAATTTGGAGGCACGGACGATCATTTCACGCTGCGGATAGCCAGACCTTTCAAGCTATTTGTAGAACACATTTAGCTTAAAGCCTACCGATGCGGCAAAAATGAAATGATTGCTTTCCCGCACTCATTATTTCTTGTTTTACGACTTTTAGGTCAAGTTTAAGACGAACCCTGCTTTCCAAAATTTAGCCTATCTAAGGCGTTCCGTGCTTACTATGCTATGGCAGAGGGGCAGAGGGGCAGAGGGGCAGAGGGGCAGAGAGGCAGAGAGGCAGAGGGGCAGAGGGGCAGAGGGGCAGAGGGGCCGAGGAGAAAAGAAATAAAAATGTTCTTGAATGAACAAAAGCATAACAATTCCGAAAGAGCCAGAAAAATTGCGATCGCCTATCGATATCTGCTGATTTGACAGGCTTCGCTGCATAAAAGCGGATAAGTTTTAAGGCTTGGCTGTCTGTAAAATCAGAAGTAAAAGATATCAACCGCGATCGCTTGGTTTACAAGCAGAGCTTTAAAGCGTCACAAAGCAAATTATTTACACTCACTTCTGCCGCTGCCTCGATGGCAATTGGCATCAGCTATGAAGTGTTGCGCCAAGGGGAGGCTTTGGGATATAAATTGTTCCGAACTGTTAAAATCCAAAGTCTTGGTTGAGCGATTTCCAAGGTCTTCGGAAATAGGAGTGAAGAGAACCAAGAATAAACCCATCCAAATAGTAGAACTGTGATGTCCCATAAAAAATCGTTGTGTTTGCGTCTCTAATTCCTGTTACAGACACTCCGATTTCCCATCAGGACAAATTTTTAGGAGTTATCCTAAAATTCGTTCTAGCTGAAAACATAGATCGGTTTTTACGTACTGATTTAACTCATTTTAAAACTCTATGAATTACGCATTTCAACTAAGTAGGTGCAGGTAAATAAAGTGAAAATAGTTATTTAAAGATGGGGCAAGGCGTCCTGCCCCCCAAATGCCTGAATTTATTTACACCTACTTACCTACCAATCTTTTCCACATTCAGAACCTGCCACTGCCGCAATCGGGACGCAATGCGCCCCGATTGCAGCAAAATGGTAAAGTTTAATATCGGTGGGCAAAAAAGGATAGGTATGAAAGCACAGGTATTCAGAGGCGTCAACCAGCTGAGCTACGAAGAGGTGCCAATTCCGCAACTGGAAGCGGATGAGGTGCTGGTACAGGTGCAGGTGGTCGGCTTGTGCCAGTCAGACATCAAAAAGATTCGCTATCCGCTTTACGAACCACCCCGCATCTTCGGACACGAAACTGCTGGTGTGATTTCGGCTGTGGGAGATGGAGTCAAAAACGCTCAGGTGGGACAGCGAGTTGTGGTGATGCACCACATCCCCTGTATGCACTGCGAATACTGTCTGAATGACAATTTCTCGATGTGCGATGTTTACAAGAACATCACTACAACTGCTGGGTTTGCTCCCAGCGGTGGCGGCTTTGCGGAATATGTGAAGGTTCCGGGTCACATTGTTCGCAATGGTGGATTGATTTCGATTCCGGATGAGGTGACTTTTGAGCAGGCTAGTTTTGTTGAGCCTACTAACTGTTGCCTTAAGGCGGTTAAAAAGGCTCAAGTTAGTCCGGGTCAAACTGTGCTGGTGACTGGTGCTGGGCCGATCGGTCTGATGTTCGTGATGTTGGTAAAATATTTTGGAGCTAGGGCTATAGCTACAGACCTCCTCCCATCCCGCATTGAGAAAGCCCTTGCTGTAGGGGCAGAAGCTGCGTTTGATGCTCGCGATCCAGAGTTACCGGCCAAACTAAAAGCACTGACGGGAGGTATGGGGGTTGATACCACTCTCCTAGCTGTTCCCAGCGAAAAAGCTTTCTTCCAAGCACTCGATTGCACGCGCAAGGGTGGGAAGATTCTGTTTTTTGCTGAGTTCCCCGATGAGGTGGAAATTCCCATCAATCCCAATATCCTCTATCGTCGCGAAATTGACTTGATGGGCAGTTATAGTTCTTCTTACCGGGTTCAATCTCTGGCAACTGATATTGTGTTCAATCGGCGAATTGATGTGGATGCCTTGATTAGCGATCGCTATCCTCTTAAAGATCTAACTCAAGCTGTGGAACAAGCGATCGCGCCAAACCCGGAAACCTACAAGATTTTGATTTACCCGTGACCCATCTAGTAGTTTTTAAGTTAGCTGTCCGCCGAGAAGCCCCGCGCTATAAACGAGCGGGGTATATCGAACCGCAGGTGAGTACCCGCAATGTTTTAGCGACGGGATGAAAGGCGGGTCAATTGAGTGGCTCGATGCCACGAAAAT
>Ga0335394_10000024_pt1 | contig 158932 bp, 137 predicted proteins | sample MAT03_FD_205741 | JGI IMG/M metagenome (GOLD analysis project Ga0335394, IMG submission 205741) | Freshwater microbial communities from Lake Fryxell liftoff mats and glacier meltwater in Antarctica - MAT-03 (spades assembly) (version 2) ... | reverse complement strand
TATCAAGCCGTTATTAACAGAGAATTTTCTTTAAAATTTGGACTTCAGGCTACTTATATGCAAAAATCACTTGACCGTGAAAATTTGCATTTTGGTGATATGATCGATGCGAGAAGAGGGTTTGTATGGAACACAAACGAACCGTTGCCTTCACAAAACAAAAGTAACGCCGATTTTTCAGCCGGAGTTTTAGGATATAGCAAAAATTATTTCTTTGGATTTGCTGCTCACCATATCAATCAGCCAGATGAAGGGCTTTTAGGAACATCCAAGTTGCCAGCTAAATTCACAGCGCACGCAGGTGCCATCATTACATTGGAAAAAGGAAATGAAAGTTATTTATCTCCAAATATCCTGTTCCAGTCTCAACAAAAATTTAATCAGCTCAATTTAGGACTTTATTATGTAAAAGGACCTTTCGTAGCAGGTTTATGGTACAGAAATGCCGATGCGGTAATAGCTCTGATCGGTATTAAGAATGATAATTTCCAGGCCGGGTATAGTTACGACGTAACTGTTTCAAAATTAGCAGGTAACACTGCCGGAGCGCACGAAATTTCCGTTCAGATCAAGTTTGAGTGTAAAACAAAGCGGAAAAAATACAGGACTATTAGTTGTCCTTCTTTTTAACTATATTTGAAACCTTTTAGTAAATATAACGTTATAGCGTTTAATCAGTGTGCTTAATATGAATATAAAATGGATAAAAAACCGTAGAACGCTAGCCTTTTTAATGGCAGCAATCGTGGTTTCATGCTCCCAGGAACGTTCTCCGGTAACCGGGTGGGCATATAATGATCCCGAAAATGGTGGTTTTGAAAAGCCGCCTTATGAAGAACAGGAAACTGGTCCGGGCCTTGTACTTATCGAAGGTGGTTCCTTTACTATGGGGCGCACAGAGAATGACGTTACTTATGAGTGGAATAACGTTCCGCGCAGGGTAACCATTTCTTCATTTTACATGGATGAAACTGAGGTGAGCAATCTGTCTTACCTTGAATATTTATACTGGACTGCCAAGGTATTTGGACCTGTTTACCCGGATATTTACTACAAAGCTTTACCAGATACTCTGGTTTGGCGTTCAAAATTAGCCTTTAACGAGCCTTTCGTGGAGTATTACCTGCGTCACCCGGCATACCGCGATTACCCGGTGGTTGGGGTAAACTGGCTTCAGGCAAGTGAATTTTGTGCATGGCGTACTGACAGGGTAAACGAGTTTATTCTTGTCCGTGAAGGGTTATTAGAGCATACACAATCTCCAACCGAACAAGATTATTTCAGTACAGAAGCTTATTTGTCAGGAAAATGGCAAGGGCAGTTAAAAACGAAATTACCTTCGTTTGATGGTCAAAATCCTGAACGTGAAGTTAAAATGGAAGACGGTATCTTTTTGCCGAAATACAGGCTTCCAACTGAAGCTGAGTGGGAATATGCCGCTTATGGGTTAATTGGAAATACAATTGGAGAACGTATCACAGACCGTCGTATCTATCCCTGGAATGGTCATGGTGTGCGTAATGCAACAGATAAATACTTAGGGCAGATTAATGCTAACTTTGTGCGTGGCGCAGGTGATTATATGGGAACTGCTGGTTTCTTAAATGACAACGCCGATGTTACAGCTCCGGTTTACAGCTACTGGCCAAATGACTACGGATTGTACAACATGTCAGGCAACGTATCAGAGTGGGTAATGGATGTTTATCGCCCTAACACGCTTCAGGATGCCGATGAATTCCGTCCTTTCCGTGGTAACGTATTTAATACACAAGTGCGTGATAGTTCAACCGGATCTGCCGGTTTAGGTCAGGAAATCATGACAAACGCTGACGGACCGATGTATCAAAAATTCAAACATAAGGTAAACAATCCAACTGCTCACGGAACGAGTGTTGATGCGGTGGAAGTGGTTGACAGTGTTTTAGCTATTTTGACTGTAGATGGTCAGGGAAATAATAATGCTACTCCTGAAGGTAAATCTGACATTCCAGGTCGTGTTAAATGGAGAGAAGTTTCAAGTACTGTTTCTACAGATAATTTAGATGAACGTAGAAATTATAAAACAGCTGATTATATCAACTATATGGATGGTGATGTAAACTCAAGTATTTACTTCAGTGAAGGAGAAGAGGCTTATGCTGACAAATCCGCAAAACTAATGTATGAGTATGCTAAAACATCTTTGATCAACGATAAATCAAGAGTTTACAAAGGTGGTAGCTGGAAAGACCGTGCTTACTACCTGGTACCTGGTGTAAGAAGGTATTTAGATCAGCGTCAGGCTTCAGAGTGGCTGGGTTTCCGTTGCTCTATGACCCGTGTGGGTAGCCCTGTTGGCTTAGGAGGTAAATAATCGTCTGTTAATAAATATTCAAAAACCCTTAGGTTTCACCTAAGGGTTTTTTTATTTTGCGCCATGTTTAAAAACTACGTAGAGGAGCTTTATCAGATCTATCTTGATTCAGATCAAAAGATCACGACAGATACGCGTAAATTAGAAAGCGGCTCTTTGTTTTTTGCTTTAAAAGGCGAAAATTTTAACGCAAATGAATTTGCTCAGAAAGCAATTGAGGCAGGGTGCAGCCTGGCGGTTGTGGACGAAGAGAAGTATGCCACAAGCCCTAAAATATTTCTTGTGACGAACGTTCTTTCTACATTACAAGAACTGGCTGGTTTTCATCGTAAGCAGTTTAAAATACCGGTCCTTGCCATTACAGGCAGTAATGGCAAAACAACAAATAAAGAATTAATTCACGCGGTCCTTTCCAAAAAATATAACACGCTTGCAACTATTGGAAATTTGAACAACCACATTGGCGTGCCCCTAACTCTGCTTCGTTTGAAAAAAGAACACGAATTTGCAATCATTGAAATGGGAGCAAACCACCAAGGAGAAATAGAAGAGCTTTGCCGTATTACGGAACCGGATTTTGGATTGATTACCAATATTGGGAAAGCACACCTGGATGGCTTCGGAGGAATTGAAGGCGTTAAAAAAGGAAAGAGCGAATTATATAAATTTCTGAAATCTGTTGGAGGAAAATCTTTTATAAATGGTGATGACGAGATTTTGTATGAACTGGCTTTTGAGAATGACAAAATAAGTTACGGTAGTAAGAAACTCTACGATGTGATTGGAAAAGATTGTACGCATCGAGAAACAGTGAGCTTTAAATTTACAACGCGTTACGGCACTAAGGACTGGAATAAAATTGAAGCTGTGAATACGCAAATAATCGGCAGTTATAATTTCATAAACTGTCTGGCCGCTGCCTGTGTTGGAAATTATTTTAAGGTGGAAGATGGAGATGTTAAAGACGCACTTGAAAACTATCTGCCGAATATGAACCGTTCTCAATTACTGAAAACGTCGAAGAACACACTGATACTGGATGCCTACAATGCTAATCCTAACAGTATGAAGGCAGCCATAGAGAATTTTGCAGGGTATAAATCAGAACATAAATTAGTATTACTGGGAGATATGTTTGAGCTTGGAAATTATAGTGAGGAAGAGCATCAAAAATTAATCGATCTTTTAAAAGAGAAAAAATTTACAGAAGTAGTATTGGTAGGAGAAGAGTTTTTTAAACTTCCTGAAACGGAGTTTAAAAAATTTAAAACTACCGCAGAGTGCCGCGACTACCTTCAGAAAAAAGCAGTCTCGGGAAATACAATATTGATCAAGGGATCGAGAGGAATGAAGATGGAAGTTTTACAGGAGGTATTATAAATTATGAGTTATTTTTCGAAGAACAAGCTGATTACTTTTATTTTAATTGCTATGGCAGTGGGTCTTGTCCTAGGCTATGCTATTAATCTTTCCATAACCTACAATAAGTTTAAATACAACCGGGAGACTGTAGAGCAGATCGCTAATCCAAACACAAAAAAGCAGGTGGAAACAACGCTTCAAAAATTTGAAGAGAAAAAATTTGTGAACTATAAAAAACAAATCGCTTCTAATTTTTCGATCTTAAGCGATATTTTTTTACATCTTATTAAGATGATCATAGCGCCGTTGGTTCTTGCAGTTCTTGTGGTTGGGGTAGCTAAAGTAGGCGACTTTAAAAGCGTTGGCAGGATTGGACTAAAAACACTGGTTTATTTTACAAGCGCTACTTTAATAGCATTGGCTCTTGGACTTGTGATTGTAAATGTTTTTGAGCCGGGTAAAGCGCTCCACCTTGAGAAACCAGATGCGGGTATAGATTTGGGAATTAAATCGACGGTTCAAACGTCGAAAAATTTTATTGATCATGTGATTCCTGAGAGTATTATCCGAGCGATGTCGGCCAACGATATTCTTCCCATTGTGGTCTTTGCCCTTTTCTTTGGTATTGCAACAGCAGCAGTTGGAGAAGCAGGAAAGCCAATTATTAAAGCTTTTGACAGTCTTAGTCATGTAATGTTTAAGGTGACTAATTATGTGATGAACTTTGCGCCGCTTGGTGTTTTTGGCGCTATTACGGCAGTCGTTATACAACAAGGACTCGATGTGCTGGGTGGTTATCTAAACCTGATCCTTTGTTTTTTCGGAGGACTCTTGTTTTTTGTATTCGTTGTTTTGTTTATTGTGTGTATGGCATTCCGCATTAATTATTTTAAGTTATTGAGCGATATCAAAGAACCTATCCTGCTTGCCTTTAGCACTGCGAGCAGCGAAAGTGCTATGCCTAAAACCATTGAAGCACTTGAAAAACATGGCATCAGCAACCGCATTGTAAGTTTTGTCCTGCCACTGGGTTATTCTTTTAATCTGGATGGAAGTATCATGTATATGACCTTTGCCACCGTATTTATTGCGCAGAGTTACGGAATTGAGATTACGATGGCGGACCAGATAAAGATGATGTTGATCCTGCTTATTACCAGCAAGGGAATGGCAGGCGTTCCAAGGGCCTCGCTTGTAGTGATTGCAGGAATGTTAACAATGTTTAAAATCCCGGTTGAAGGACTCTTATTGCTTTTAGCGGTTGATCAATTCCTCGACATGGGGCGCAGCGCCACCAACGTGATTGGGAATGCCGTGGCAAGTGCGGTAGTAGCACGGCTGGAAGGAGAAAAGTTTTAAATTTAGCGAATGTTAATTTAAATCTGGCCTCCAGCGATGCGTTGTTCACCTTACGAATTTGCTGGCTTACCGTTTCCTTTATCGATTTCTCGTTCTTATTGCATTTCCATTTTTCTCCCCGCTAAATAAATACTAAATTTGCGCTCTTTAAATTAATAGAAGTGGACAAAAAATCATTAATCGGGCTGGGTTTAATTGCAGCAATTTTAGGAGTGTGGTTGTATTTTAGCGGACCTAGCAAAGAACAGATCGCCAGGAATAAACAAGTTAGAGATTCTATAGCTTTAGTTACTGAAAGAGAAAAAGCAGCTGAGGTTGCGAGAATGGCTACTTTAGCACAACCAAAAGTAGACACACTTAAACAAAATGCAAGTTTATCTGATTCTGCTAAGACCGAGTTGGTTAACGATCAGTATAAAGATTTCGCCATTTCAACGGTAGGGAAATCAGAAGTTTTTACAATCGAAAATGAAAACGTAAAAGCAACTATCTCTAACAAAGGAGGTCAGATTGAAAAAGTGGAGTTAAAAAATTACCACCGTTCCGGTCTTACCGAAAGCCTTGTTTTGTTTGATAAAGACTCTACTAATTTTTCCCTAAAATTAAATGCTTACGACCGTTCCCGGATGTTTTCAACGGATAGCTTTTATTTTAAATCTGTAGAACAAACTGCCTCCAGCATCGTTTTAAAACTTGAGACCTCTAAGCCGGGTAGCTACATTGAATATTCCTACTCCCTGAAACCAAAGGATTACATTGTTGAATCAGAGATTCGTTTTGTGGGAATGCAAGACATTATTTCTCAGACTGAAAATCAACTGCAACTTAACTGGAGTATGTTGTATCCAAGCCAGGAAAAATACATCGTAAAGGAAAAAGCAGCTGCAACCATTTATTTCAAACAAACTACCGGAAGTCCTGATTATATAAATCCAACAAAAGAAGAGGAGAAGGAAATAAGCGAAGAGGATATTAAATGGGTGTGTTTTAAACAGCAGTTTTTTAATGCTACCATCGTTGCTGATAATTCTTTTAATAAAGCAGGGAGTTTTATAAAAACTTCTTCCCGTCCGAATTCTCAAGACATTGTTAAGTCTGCAAAAAGTGAGTTAGGAATTCCGTATGGTCACACTGCAAACGAAAAATTCTCTTTTAAATTCTATTTCGGACCAAATCACTATTACACGATATCGGAGTATGGTTGGGAACTTGAGAATATTATTCCAATGGGTTGGAGTATTTTCAGCTACATCAATAAATGGTTGGTAATTCCTTTATTTAATTGGTTAAGTTTTTTAAACCTCGGGATCGTTATTTTGATCCTAACGGTTGTTGTGAAAATTGTCTTGCTACCTATCGCTTATAAAACTTATATGAGTGGGGCAAAGATGCGCGTTTTAAAACCGGAGACCGACGCATTAAATGCCAAGTATGAGAAGAATCCTGATCCAATGAAAAAGCAACAGGAGCAAATGGGCCTTTACCGAAAGGCGGGAGTGAATCCTCTGTCGGGCTGTATACCTTTGCTTTTGCAGTTTCCTATTTTGATCGCTTTGTTCAACTTTATGCCGGCTGCAATTGAATTGCGTCAAAATGGATTTTTATGGGCAGATGACTTAAGTACCTACGACAGTATCTGGACTTTCGGTCACATTCCTGTTATCAATTCTATATACGGAGATCACGTTAGCTTATTCGCTTTATTGATGTTTGTGAGTACACTTGCGTACACATACATGAACAGTAGTATGATGCCGCAGCAAAACAATCAGATGCCAGGCATGAAGTTTATGATGTATTTTATGCCGGTGATTTTTTTAGCTGTAATGAATGATTACGCTGCAGGATTAAGCTGGTACTATTTCTTAGCGAACATGTTCACTTTCCTTCAAAACTGGATTATTAAGAAAATTGTGAGTGACGAAAAAATCAGACAACAATTGGAAGCCAATATGAAAAAGCCAGCCAAAGTGTCTGGGTTTCAGAAAAGACTGGAAGAGATGGCTAAACAAAGACAACAACAGGCACTACCTTCAAAAAAGAAGTAAAGTTTAGCTTAATTTTTGGTTAGGATTTTGCCAGTTGTGTTAAAATTTTGGCGATGTAATTAAAATTATCGTTATTTGATAGCTGGAATGCTTAAGAATAAATTTGTAAAAATAGCTGTCTCTTCTTTTTTAGTGCTTATGGCGCTGTGGGTAGCTACTCCAAAAATTTACATTCATGCGCTTTTAAACCATGATCATTCTGCCATTTCAATTGGCGCTGAAACAAAAGTAAAGTCACAATCGGCAGATGACGATTGTGATATTGAAAAGTACAACAAGCCTGCTTATTTTAATTTATTCAAATTCATTTGCAGCTTTATTCCTTCTAAAACTAAAACATCAGTCAAAAATATTGAAAAGGTATTGAATCTTTCCAATATTTCTTATGCTGTTTCCCTATTGCGGGGACCTCCCGTTAATAATTAATTTTCAAAGTATGCTCCGCTGGCTGCGCCTGCTTTTAGATTAAAAGACGTCACTGCGTCTTTGATTGCCAATTATTTTTTTAAGAACACTTGAGGTGAAACAGATCAGATCATATATTATCATACTCATGTTATCGCTGCTTCTTTTTCCAATGGGGGAAAAGATGCGTCATGATTTCCAACACATGAATGATGTTCATTGCGGGATGAGTGATAGACATTTTTGCAAATCAGAGCATAATTGTGCGATGTGCGATTATGTTTTTACATCTTCTGCCAGCCCCCCTGAAATGCAGGATCAGCTAACATTATTTTCAAGACCTTGCAATTCGGTTAAAGTAACGACTGTATTAAATACGATCACCTCTCTTAAGTCCACTATTTTCCTTCGAGGCCCCCCGCAAGTGGCCTGATCCACTCTTTCCGCAATTACAGATGTTAATTTTTCAGGATCATGCTCTGTCATGATAAACGATGCCATTAAGAACATATATATTAAGTTGTGCGCTTGTATTAATTTGTCATGTCGCTAAAGCGCAGAATTGCAATTTGGTGATGCGAGGTGTTATACAAGACCAAGACAATCATGAAACACTCGGTTTCGCGGTAGTCAAGCTGTTGGTGGCTGAAAAGATCATCCAAACTAATGAGAAAGGTGAATTTGTTTTCGAAAATCTCTGTACAGGTGACTACCGGTTACTGGTTCGGCACGCTGGCTGCCGCGATACAATTTTTGAAGTCAGTCTTACAAAGTCCAGAATCGTGCTTATTAAATTACCGCACAGTTTAAATAACTTGGAAGAAGTAGATGTGATGGATAAACGCGTAGAGATAAAAAAAACACAAACGGTGGATCAACTCTCCGAAGAAGATATGCAAAAGTCGAAAGGTCAAAGTCTCGGCGACGTATTAAAAAACATTAGTGGCGTTACAACTTTAAATACGGGAGCAACTATTTCAAAACCAATGGTACATGGAATGCAGGGCTACAGACTTTTGATTCTGAATAATGGAATCAGGCAGGAAGGGCAACAATGGGGCAATGAACATGCTCCGGAAATTGATCCCTTTATGGCTAAAAAATTCTTAGTTATAAAAGGGGTTGGTGCTATTCGCTATGGAAGTGACGCCATAGCCGGTGTTGTTTTGGTAGAACCCAATGAACTGCCAGATACGGCCGCCGTTACCGGAGAAATAAACCTGGTTGGTTTAAGCAATGGGCAAACCGGCGCCTCTTCCGCCATGTTGGAAGGGAATTTCGACAAGCTTAAACATTTTAGCTGGAGAGTACAAGGAAGCATGAAAAAAGGAGGTACGGTTAAAACGCCTTCTTATTATTTAAACAATACCGGTATAGAAGAAAAAAACTTCTCTTATGGGCTGGGATACCACCGTAAAAAATGGGGAGTAGAGTTATATTATTCCCAATTTAATACAACTATCGGAATTTTTAAAGGGTCACATATTGGAAATCTCACCGATCTTAACAACGCATTGAGATTAAACAAACCTGTGGATAGCCTTGCCGCATTCACTTATTCTATTGGCAGGCCTAAACAAGACGTGTCACACGAATTAATTAAAGGACTTGCCCATTATCATTTTTCACCGAAATGGCGGGTAAAGATTCAATATGCCTGGCAATATAATTTGCGCAAAGAATATGACCTGAGGCGTTTGACAACAGTTGAAAAAGAAACAGGAGTGATTGCACCTGATATGGATTTAAGGATTACATCGCAAACCGCAGATGTTATTCTTGAACACGATAACATCAAATCATTTAGAGGTATGTTTGGGGCAAGTTACATGCACCAGGGTAATATCTATTCCGGTAGGTTCTTTATTCCGAATTACGTGAGTAACTCTGCTGGTGTTTTTGCTACGGAACGTTATGTAATGCGTTACCTTGAATTAGAGTTAGGCTTACGGTATGATGAAAAACATTTGCAATCTTATTTCTATGAAGGTAAAGATTGGAAAGAGCATCTGCGAAATTTTAAAAACTATACTTATAACGGTGGCTTGATCTTGAAGCCACGATCAGACTTTAACGTATTTTTAAACGGAGGTTCGGCCTGGCGCGCTCCGGCACCAAATGAACTGTACAGCAATGGTATTCATCAGGGAGCCGGAACGATAGAGCGGGGAAATCCGAATTTTAAATCAGAAACCTGTTACAATATTACAGCCACGGGAATTTATAAATCCAAAAAACTTAGTATAGAGTTAACGGGATACTATAACAGGTTTAAGAATTTTATTTATTTGAGTCCATCAGGCGAATTAGAATTAACTATTCGTGGAGCTTTTCCCGTATTTGTTTACAGGCAAGATAATGTAAAGATAAGTGGAATAGATTTTAAATCAGAATACCAGCTTAATAAATATTTTTCATTCCTGGCCAAAGGTATGATTGTTAGAGCTTGGAATTACAGCCTAAACGATTATCTTATTTATATGCCAGCCGACAGGGGAGATCTAAATTTAAAATTGAACCTTCCGTTTAAAAAACTTGTTCAAAAAACATACCTGCAAATAAATAATCAATTTGTTGCCCGACAATGGAGAGCACCTGCCAATGTTGATTTTGCGCCACCTCCTGCAAATTACTATTTATTGGGAGTTGAAGTAGGAACCGAACTAATCATTAAAAAACAAAAAGTACTAATAAACCTCAGCGCCACAAATTTATTAAACACACGCTACCGCGAATACCTCGACCGGTTCAGATATTACTGCGATGCACTTGGCGTGTCTTATAATCTACGTGTAACTATTCCATTAACATTATATGATAAAAAATAAAAACCAACAAATAAAACAATGAAAAAAAATCTGAAAATCGCTGCTTACGCAGTAGCTGCATTAGCGTTAACCTTTACCGCTTGTAAAAAAGATAAAAAAGATCCGGAACCTGCACCTGCACCTGTTATTCCAGCTCCAAATCTTCAGGAAGTTGTTACAACTGTAAGAATTTACATCTGGGATTCTATCAATAATACAGCAATTACCGGTTCCCCTTTTAGTTTTAAAGATCCTGATGGTGACGGAGGCCAAGCTGGTGGATTTTTAAATGGAGGTGCAGATTCCGTTATTACCCTGAATGCGAATACAACTTATAAAACGCGGGTAATAATTCTGGATGAAACGAAAAATCCTGTCGATTCAACCTCCAACGAAGTAGGTGAAGATGAGAGTTATGAGCACATGTTTTTCTATAATGGAAATCCGGCCAATAGCGGAAATAACAACGGCAACACCATCGTTAATGCAGCCTATCCTAATTACACAGTTAAGTTGAATGGGTCTAATATCCGTATTCGTTACACAGACACCGATAATGGAGCTGCTAATAGCAAGCCTGTAAGAAACACAGGCCTTGAAACATATATGAAAACATCAACGGCAACTTTAGGAAAATATCCCTTTATTACCACATTACGTCACCAGCCTGGAGCAAAGGATGGTACCTATGCTCCCGGAGAAACAGATGTAGAAATTGCTTTCAAAGTAAAAGTAAATTAGAAAAAGGTCCCGGTAATATTTTTTTCATTGGCATTGAAGTTCTTATTACTGGGACAAAAGTAATTCATTCAACAAAGTTAGAATGCAAGCTTTTACTTGCAGTTGGTCTGGTAAACCTTCTTTACTTCCGGATTTTCCAGAACCTGGAAGGTCATAAAGGGTTCACCAAATAATTTGCAGTAACGCTCTTGGTTTTTCTCTTTGGCAATGGTCAGAGCTTTTGCAAATGTGCGGGAATAATATTTTTCCTGAACCCGGCTGGCAGAGCTGATGTAAGTGAACACCAAATTCTCGTTCACTTTCGGCAGATCTAAGTATGGTTCAAGCAAAGTAGCCGCGTAATTATAATCTTTTGCGCGGTTAAATACACTAGCGAGCTTCAAAGCGTTTTGCCAAGTAGCATCTTTACTATTGTAAAACTCTTTAATACGTGTTATACACGCTTCAATGAGCGATTCTGAATTTGCAAGCGTATCAAGTGTTTCCATAATCTTGAATTGCCATTCGATGTTTAAGCCATTTACATAATTACTGTCGAGTTTGCCGTATAAGTTATTGATAGTTTGTTGCACCTGCGCCTGATGCTCAGGATTGCCAGCTCCACTGTCGAGTTTTAATTGACAAAAAACTTTATTGTATTGCAATACGGGATTTGAAGGCTCAACCACTAAAAGTTTATCCATGGTCTTTTCATCTTCATCATCGATGGCATTGCTGGCCAGATAACTGTAATACACCTGGTTATTCAGCAGACCAACATTCTTTGGATTCTCTGTAATGATTAGGCTGTCGTAAATTGTTGCCGGGTATTTTCCTTCTATCACCCGCTTATTAATAAACTCCATAATCTTATACGAAAGCTTGGTATTGTTAGCTTTCACAGCTCTGTTAAATGTTACTGTTGTAAATTTTTCTTCCTTGTTTCCACTTACGTCATAAGTAATATCCATAATGATTTGGGCAAAGCGCTCTCTTGCAAGAATTGGCTCCAATTCATCCAATAATTTTTTATCGCCGTTAATTCTGTCAATCGCTTTTTTCTTACCAAGATTTACTATGTCGGCATACTTTCCATCTTCATTTTCGAGCAAAAACAATCCCCAGCTGTCTTTTGTCTGTATGGTAGGATTGATTTTATTATTCTGCATTCCCTGTAATACAGTAACTACGCTTTCTGCGCGCTTCCTCTGAAGTTTGGAGTTGGCAACGGAATCTCCCTCAATAGAGGCATAAGCATAAATGTACAAGCCATCAATAATAAAATCTGGTTCATGCATTGCTTTTAAGAATGGCTCAATATCTTCTTGTTTAAATTCAGATTTATTTTTTTCAAAAGGAATAATGAAATTCAGAATAGAACTTTCAGAACGCGGTTCGAAAACCGGCTTTAGTCCACGACTGTTTTGAATGGGCAAAAGCCCGATCGGCGTATTACTTTCGTTGACGCCGGTTTCGGTATATCCTCTTGTTACCGTTTTACACACGGCCCCATTTTGCACAACTATTAGATTGAGCTCGTACGGACCTGTAATTTTAGGATCAAATTTTCCAATAAGCACTTCAATGCCTTTTACTTTGCGATTTGCTTTTTTGTCTTTTGTTATTAGCAGATTTTTTTTGAAGAAAGCTTCTTTATAAATTACTTTGCTCATAATTCCCTTATTCCGAAGGTTATTATCAACCACGTTATAGTCCGGGCTAGTATACTGACTCCTTTGAACTAAATCTACTGCGAGCCCATCTTTCTCTTTTTTCAAAAAGCGGCGCAAATCTTTGGCGTTCGAATATCTTAAATAGATTTTATCTCCTGAAACATATAGTCCTTTTTGAAGAAGATCGTAATTTTTCCAGCGCTCACAATTTTTACAGATCTTAAGATCGCCTGACTTTAAAGATTTAGATTTGGTGTTATAAGGAACCGTTAACTGAGCCTTATGCGCCACACCGGTATTCGTAATATCATACCCTCCAAAAAATGCGCTCACGTAAACTTTTTCTCCGTCTTCATCTATTGTTCCAACTATACCTACCAGCGTATTTTTCGGATTCAGTAAAATGGCAAGATCTTTCGGATTATTTTCCCAGCGGTTGTAAATCACCTTGGCGACATCTTCAGTTGAAAAATCCTCACGACCTTTGCTGATCACACCTTTCATTACAAGTTCTTCACCTTTTTGAGTAGCGCCAACATACTTCAGATACTTTAGTGAAGTTTGCCGGTCTGTTTTTTCAGAATCATTATCAGACATGCCCTGCGCACTAATTTCCGCGGCAGCCTGGAGCATTTCATACATCTCAAGTGTGTCGAGCCCTTTGCTGGCTCTGAACCGGTTGAGTTCTTGTAAAAGAACTTTCGGTAGACTTTCTGATCTGAACTTACTGTCACCCCCTGATGACTGGGAGAAAGCACTTAACGATAAGCACACTATCATTAACGAAACTAAATAACGACTCATTTTGCAGGTTTAAGCACACAAAATAAATAATATTGTGGGTAAATGAATGTGCTTTGTAAAAAGGTTTTAAACACAGGTTGGTGTTAACTAGTGTTTGGCCGAAAACTCCATTTTCGTCGTTGTGTCAAAAAAAATAATCGCTCATTTACCCCAGTAAACCTCACAATCATTTTTTTTTAACACGCCTCGAAACTGAATTTTTCCATCCAAACACCTAGTTTTCGGACAGACACTAACTAGGGTTTGCCTGTTTTAATCCAGTTTTCGATGCCGTATTGGTTTAGTTCGTAGTAATCTACCTTTTTTACCACCGTTCCGTTATCAAGGTAGTAGATACGCGGTAAATGAGCGGAAGATAGCTGTACGAAAGATTTGCCGAGGCAATAAGAAGAAGGAATATTAGAGGCTTTGGTATCTTCTATAAATTCCTGGTAGCCGGTTTTGTTCCCATTTAGAATAAAATAAATAGGTAGGTCTGGGTTGTTCTTTTTAATAAGCCTGAATTTTTTAGCAGCTATGCGACAGTGAGAACATGTGAGACTTAAGAAAGCAACTACCTGTTTATTTTTCCTTAGGTCAACTGAAGGAATTTCAACTTTGGAGCTGTCTTCGGGAGCGAATAATAAATTCAATTCAAGCGGATAATTCACCTTTTCATCCAGGTTGTTGGATGTATAAGTGTAATCCACCGGGTTAAGGATAAAAGGAACTACAGCAACGGGAACGGCGATCATAGAGAGGATCAGCGTGTTGTACCTTAATTTCCATCCTTCTGAAAGAATGTAAACTAAAAAGCTTATTGCGATCATGATGACGTTTTTTAGAATCCCCTGCAGGGGAGACATGGGGAGTCTTTCTCCGAAGCAACCGCAATTACCATTATTACCATACCGAACGATTTGGATGGTGAGATAAATGATAAAAAATGAAAGAACAGCGGCCGTAAGTGGAAGTGTGAATTTTTTTAGATTATAGTTGGCAACAAGGAGAAGCCCAATAAAAAATTCGAGCCCAATCAATAAACGGGCAATCACAGGAGCCGTATACCAATTGGCAACACCCATATCTACAAATGTAAATTCAAAGGGCTCTATGGGAACTATTTTTGTGTATCCTGAATAGATAAAAACCAATCCAAGCGTAAGAGAAAGGACAATAGAACCAACTACTTTAAAAATTTTCATAACAATGCACAAAGCTAAAAAACCATTCAAATCTTATCAAAAAAAGATTTGAATGGTTACTTCAAGTTCTTTGTGATTAGTTTAGGTATTTGTTTTTCACGTCTTCAACCAACGCGATAAGATCTTCAATTTGGTTAGGTTTTGAATAAAAGCCAGAAGCACCAAGCGCAAGCATCTCTGCTTTTTCAGATTCGTTCCTACTGGTTGTAAATACAATCACGGGTACCTTGCACAGGATCTCATTTTGTTTGATGATCTTAATTGTATCACGTCCTGATACTTTGGCCATGTTAAGGTCAAGGAAAATAACATTTGGCATAAAGGTACAGTTGTTAAGATATTCCAGCGCTTCTTCACCGTCGAACACAGACTCAATCAAGGCTTGCGGAATAACGCGGTTTAAAGCTGTTCTTAAAAAATAGTGATCATCAGAATCATCGTCTACTATCAAAATGTAGTAGATGATGTTATTAAGATTTAGGTCCATATTTGTTTTTTTGTTAGGTATTTTTTTTTTTAACGTTTCCTGTTGTCTTTAGTTGCAATTTTTGAGCCAGCAGCTTTATAAACAACGTTAATGAAGGTTGTTCGGATTTATAAAAACTGTTTTTTCGTCTAAACTTAATAAAAACCCGATGAAACCATGATTAGCATTACAATCGCTAGTATGACTCAAAACCTATGCCAGGGAAAGGGTGACTATCTGTTCAACATTCAGAACTTCATTCATAAAAAAAAGCCCCAACGGGAGTTGAGGCTTTTTAAACTTATATAAATACTATCCTAAGTACTGTTGTAATAATTTACTTCGGCTGCTATGACGGAGGCGACGAATTGCTTTTTCTTTAATCTGGCGAACGCGTTCACGAGTTAGATCAAATTTATCACCAATTTCTTCAAGCGTTAAACCATGGTTTAAACCAATGCCAAAAAACAATTTAACCACATCGCGTTCGCGCTCTGTCAAAGTGCTTAATGCACGGTCAATCTCTTTGCTTAATGATTCATTCATTAAACCTGTATCGGCTTTTGGAGAATCAAGATTTACAAGTACATCCAATAAGCTGCTTTCTTCACCATTCGCAAATGGCGCATCCATACTTACGTGACGTCCACTCACTTTCATTGTATCGCTTACTTTGTCAATAGGAAGATCAAGCATATCCGCTAATTCTTCAGCACTTGGTTCGCGCTCGAATTGTTGTTCTAATTTGCTGTAAGCTTTGTTGATTTTGTTTAATGAACCCACTTGGTTTAAAGGTAAACGCACAATACGGCTTTGTTCTGCTAAAGCCTGAAGAATACTTTGACGGATCCACCAAACAGCGTAAGAGATAAATTTAAAACCACGTGTTTCATCAAACCTGCGCGCAGCCTTGATAAGACCTAAGTTTCCTTCATTGATAAGATCGGGTAAGCTTAATCCTTGGTTCTGGTATTGTTTGGCTACCGATACAACGAAACGTAAATTGGCTCTGGTTAATTTCTCAAGTGCTTTTTGATCACCGTCCTTAATCTTCTTTGCTAAAATAACCTCTTCTTCTGCTGTAATTAATTCTTCACGTCCAATTTCCTGAAGATATTTATCAAGGGACGCACTTTCGCGATTGGTAATGGACTTGGTTATTTTAAGCTGCCTCATGCTACGTTTTGGTTTAAGAGTATAAAAGTACGAAAAAAAGCACAAACTTTGATACCTACTTTTAATTTTAAACGCGATTTTCCTGAAAAAGTTCTGTTTTAGTAGATTATTTCGCTGTTAAAAAGAAATAAATCGTCACCAAGTAAAAATCAGGTGATGCTTGTGTGAAATAATTTCTTGCGCAGGAGAGTCAATCGGCATTTTTTTTGATTGGCCTACACCCAAACATTTAGTCAAAAGACAACAGTTTCAAAAGCCATAAATATTTTCTCTGACACTTTAAACGCGCTGGTATGCCGTTATTTTCCTTTATTCATAGTGTATTCAGGATGTTTAAGTAATTAACAATGCGCGTTTGATAACGTAAGGGTTAATTAACATTTAACTGTTTAATCATAGCCGTGTCTAGATGTGTGCTGACTACTTTACTTAGCTATTTTTATGAAAATCAAAACAGTTCCAAATGAATGTAGAAAGCTTAAAATCTGAATTGCAGCAAGTTTTAGACAGTGACGTCGTGTTGCGTAAAGAATTTAATGAGTTAAAACGCTCCCTCAGCGACTATCGTAACCAGCTGATATCGCGCGATGAGGATTGCAAACGTCTCCAGGTAACCATTGATGTTTTAAACACCAAGTTACTTGTTTTGGAACGAGACAATACCAACTACAAAGAAGAACTTACGTCATTCAGAGAATTGCGCGGCAGCATTAAGGAACAATTGCAGGCCAAACAAGAAGAGATTGAGGCGCGTTTAGCCGAGATTCAAAGCCTGAGAGATGACTTGAACACTATGGCTGCCAGCTACGAATCGCAGATTGACGAAATAAAAAGTGAAGCAGGAGCAGAATTAAACAGAGTAAAAGAAGAATTTACTTCGCAGATTAATGAATTAAAAACCAATACGCACTATAAAGAAACTGGTATCAAGGAAGAGTTTGAGAACAGGGTGTCAGAGCTGTCAATCCTTTGGGCAGATAAAGAAGAATCTCTTGTTCTAAATCATGAAGACGCGATTTTAAATTTAAAACAAAATTACGAAGAACAAATCTCCACCTTAAAGTCGGAGTATACTTTACAACTTTCGTCTTCTGTTTCAAACAGCAGTGGGGAGCTTGATTTTCTGAAACACTCGCATCAGGTAACTCTTTCTCAATTGGAGTCTTCTTACAGTCATAAATTAAATACGCTTGAAGAAACGTCGGCCTCTGAAATTTCGAACTTGAGATCTGCACTTGAAGAGCAAAGAATTACTCTCACTGCCAATTTTAACGGACAGATAGAAAATCTGCGTGCTGAATTTTCTAACTTGGAAGGAGAGTTAGTTTCGTCACATGAAAACCAACTGGAAGTGTTAAAAGCTTCTTATGATACTTTATTGAACGGAACAATTCAGGGTCATGAAGTGAAAGTAAGCTCTTTGATTAGTGAGTATGAAGAAAAACTTTCCAATACTTTAATTCACTCTACCACTCAAAACTCTAAATTAAACGATGAGTTGGCCAAAGTAGAAGAACAGAGCAGTATCTCAGGCGAGAAAATTGAATCACTTTCTTTTGAACTCGAAGCAAAGAACTCTGAGATCAGTAATTTAAGTGATCAACTCAACGAGCTGGGATTAAAACTGCAAAGTGAAGCTGATAAATTCAATAACCTTACTTCAGAGTTTGATAACTATAAGCAAGCTACATCTTTATCAGTAAGTGAACAGGTAAATGAGCTTAACCTTCAGGTGGCCTCCTTAAATTTATCGCATAGTGACTATGTGGAGGAACTAAACGCGCAGATCGATAACCTGAATTTGGAGTTGACTAACATGGGGCTTTTACTGGAGTCAACCACAAACACCTTAAGCGAAGCAGAAGCAGCCCTTGAATCTAAAACCGGTGAATTAACTGAGGCTAACCAAACTATAGATGGACTGAATTTGCGTCTGGAATCTTTTCAGAATTCTTTCACAGATAAAGAACAAGAACTTGAAGGTTTTAAATCAGAACTTGAATCTTCGGTAAAACAAGAACTAAAAGTACAGGAGCTGGAATACCAGAAATTACTTGCAGAGAACACTAACCTGATAGAGGAAATTGATTTAGCGCAGGATAAAGTTGAGGTGCAGGAGTCGGAAATTACTTTATTAAAAGGAGAGTTGGAAGAGATCAGGATACAAAGTCTCGGTAAAAGCGAATACTTTAAAGAAACTCTTGCGAATAAAAACTTTGAGATTACAAACCTGGAGGCAAACAATGTTGCGTTTAATACAGAACTAAACCAACTTAAGACAGAGGTAACTTCGTTGCGCGAAGAACTTCAGACTTCTTCCGAGTCAGGCGCTCACGTAGCAGCGTTGCAACTCAATCTTGACGCAATTCTTTCTGAAAAGCTAAGCCTTAGTGCCGAAATTGACGTTTTACAAACGGTGATCAGCGGTTTAAATGAAAGTGTTTTGGCCATGAATGAAAAATTAAATGCTTACGAAGCCGAGATAGATTCCTTAAAGAGCAATGTGAAAACTGAGGAGCAGGAAGCCTTCATCGACAGATTATTTAAACAAATTGACGGGTTAAATGACCAGAAACTGGCTCTTCTGGACGAAAAAGAACAAATGGCCAACCAATTGTTGAAGATGAACGACGTTATAGGTTCAATTTCGCAACAGGTTGATAGTGAGCAAATTGATGTTACGGGTTTGAATAATCACCGAAAGAATGTTATTTTAGCATCTCATTCAGGTGGGGTAGAGGAAAAGCCTCACATGAAGGAACAAATAAACGATTTGGTGCGTGAAATTGATAAGTGCATAGCGTTATTAAGTGCTTAATATTAGCGCCCTCTTTAAATGAGCGAAGTAAATATAAAAGTTGAAATAGCCGGAAGTGTTTTCCCTTTAAAGGTAAATGCCGAAGACGAGCAACATATTAAAGAGGCCGTTGATCTGATAAATAACAAAATCGTGGAGTTTGAAAAAAACTATGCGATTAAAGATAAGAAGGATGTGTTGGGAATGGTAATGTTGCAGTTGGTATCGCAATTTTACAAAAAGGCCAACGATTCGGAAAAGGAATTAAGTCATTTAAAGCTGCTATTTGCCGATGTTGAAGTGATGCTGAAAGAGTATCAGAAAAACATTAAAACAATTGACGAAGAGTAATTAGGTTACCTTCGTATCCACGCACAAATCTTAAGACTTGTCTTAAGGTTTGTGCGTTTTTTATTAACCCATCCCGCACACACAAACGGGATAAAAAAAGAGAGAGAAAGATGGAAATTTTGACAATTGTTTTTATTGCCGGGGCATTGATACTCGGAGTAATCGCAGGATTTTTAATCGCAGGCAGCAAGCTTAATTCAACTGCGACAAAAGAAAAGGAAAACCTGGTAAAGGAAGCCGAAGTTAAATCGGAAGCTATTAAGCAGGAAAAAATACTACAGGCTAAGGAAAAGTTCCTGCAGTTAAAGTCTGATCACGACAAAACTGTTCAGGAGAAAAATGCGAACATTACTCAATCTGAAAACAGGGCCAAACAAAAGGAAAGCGAACTAAATAAAAAACTCGAGGATATTAACCGTAAGGATAAGGAACTTGAGTCTGCAAAACAACAAGCCATCCAACAAACGGAACTTTATAAACACCGTTTGGAAGAGGTAGAGAAGGGGCATCGCAAACAAGTGGAAATGCTTGAGAAAATAAGTGGATTAAAAGCCGAAGATGCGAAAACTCAATTGGTTGAATCTATTAAAGCAGAAGCCAAAACACAGTCTATGGTGTATGTTAAAGACATTATGGAAGAGGCTAAGCTTACCGCGAACAAGGAGGCTAAGAAGATCGTGCTTCAAACCATACAACGTGTGGCTACAGAAACTGCTATCGAAAATTCGATTTCTGTATTTCATATTGAAGGCGACGAAACAAAAGGACGTATTATTGGTCGTGAGGGGCGCAACATTCGTGCTTTAGAGGCAGCTACCGGTGTTGAGATCATTGTAGACGATACCCCCGATGCTATTACTTTAAGTTGTTTCGATTCTATCCGCCGTGAAATTTGTCGTCTTGCCCTGCACCAGTTGGTAACGGATGGACGTATTCACCCGGCACGTATTGAAGAAGTGGTTGAAAAAACCAAAAAAATGCTTGAGGAAGAAATAATTGAAACAGGAAAAAGAACCTGTATCGATCTTGGAATTCATGGACTTCATCCTGAACTGATCCGAATGGTTGGAAGGATGAAATACCGTTCTTCTTATGGTCAGAATTTATTACAACACAGTCGCGAAGTTGCAAACCTTTGTGGAATTATGGCCAGCGAAATGGGCTTAAATCCTAAGGTGGCGAAGCGTGCGGGTCTATTGCACGATATTGGAAAAGTGCCTGACAACGAACCAGAATTACCTCACGCCTTGTTAGGGATGAAACTAGCAGAGCAGTACAAAGAAAAACCAGAGGTTGTGAATGCGATCGGAGCTCACCACGATGAAATTGAAATGACCACTTTATATTCACCGATCATTCAGGTGTGTGACGCTATCAGCGGTGCACGTCCTGGTGCCCGCAGGGAAGTTGCAGAGCAGTACATGAAACGTTTAAAAGATCTCGAAGCATTGGCACTAAGCTATGATGGTGTTGAAAAAACATATGCTATACAGGCAGGACGTGAAGTGCGTGTTATTGTATCCAGTGACAAAGTAAATGATGGAAGGGCCGAACAATTGGCTTTTGAAATTTCACAACGTATTCAAACGGAAATGACTTATCCCGGGCAAGTGAAGGTAACGGTGATAAGGGAAGTTAGAGCAACAGGCTACGCTAAATAATCTTAGTTTTTCTTTTAAAAAATCTCCGACCATTTCGGGGATTTTTTTCACTAAAGTTTTTTTAAAAATATATTGTTAAAAATGTGCAGGTATGGAAAAAAGTAATGATATTGCATCATTAATAATCCAAAAAACAAAATCACATTTAACCAAACAATCTATGAAATTTAAACACACAATGATTATGGGCGCGCTCCTTAGCGGTGCAAGTCTGTTTGCCGGGGAACCGTTTATTCTTAAGACCAATAATGGAGATGATTTTCTTAAGAACAAACCAGCCTTGTTTGCCAAAAAGAAGTCGCGCGAATCCAAAGTTGCCGCAGCAAATGCGAATGGCGAATCAAATATGGCTGTGAAGCTCAACATCTCGCAGTTGGCTCTTAAGAACATTTCTTTTCAAGCTGAATATGGTTTCCATAATAAAATGAGTGTAGCATTAGGAGTAAGTTATCTTTTAAACCGCTCGCTTGGTCTACTTTATTCAACAGATACACAATACGAAGACAATTTTACGGTGCCACAACTGAGTGGTTTTGCGATCACTCCTGAATTTCGTTTTTATCCGGGCGGAAATGATGATAAACCGGCACCCAACGGGTTTTATGTTGGTGCATATGTGCGTTATGCGAAATACAAAATTACGCAAACAGTGAGTTACCAGGACACACAAACATCCCCAAAATATTCTGCGGAAGCGAAACAAACTTATGGTGGGGTGAATGGAGGAATTATGATTGGTCGTCAATGGATTATCGGCGATCATTTTTCAATTGATTGGTGGATTGTTGGAGCTGGTTATGGTAAAGCAAAATATACCTATAGCTGGACTGCGCCTGGTGCAAATCTTACCGCAGCGCAACAGCAGGACGTGAAGGATGAAGCGGATGCAAACTTTGAAAGTTTTTCTGCTTTTGGACTTGATTCAAAAGTTACAACAACAAAAAATTCTGCAATGATGACTGTTACAGGTGTTCCTATGTTTAGCATCCGTTTTATGGGACTTTGCTTAGGCTACGCTTTCTAAAAAATAAATTTCGCATTGTAAACGCCCTGGAGTTTTCCGGGGCGTTTTTATTTACGGAAAATCAATCGTAATCCACTAGTCCCATAGCTCTGAGAAATTTATGACCGTTTTGCTTGATGTTAAAACGGTAACCCGAAAAAATAAGAATCCTTGCGATATAGCTTTCAGTATTAAACATTTCAGGATTTAGCGTGTAATTATTGTCGTAAGTTGAAAGGATGCCGATGAAAAATCTAAGATTGTCATACCGAATGGCTCCTTTAACGTTTAAGTGTACTGACGGGTTCACAGAAAGCGTATGCCCTTTTCTGTCCAGTGTTTCATAATTTGTTTTTTGTCCGCCAAAACCAACGTTTATAGCCGTGCTTAAAACTATTTTTTTGTAAACGTAGGTATATCCATAACCGCCGCTTAACCCAATCGTGATTAACGATATGCGATGAATGTCAGATAAAGCCAAGGAGAAGGTGTCACGCAAAGGCCGCGGAATGAAGGTAGAATCGAATGAGGTAAATAAGGTATAAGAGTGATAAAGTCCTACCATGAAAGAGCCTGCACTTTTACGCTGAACATCGGTGAAAGAAAACGCGCCTCTCAGGGAATATTTTTTGTAATTGAAAATAAACATGGTGTTGACTCCGAAAGAAAATACATTTATATCAGGGCGGATAAAAACATCTTTTGCATCTAAAACGTTTACTTCAAAATCTTTGGTATTAAACACGTAGAAGCCCTTATAGCGCTGGTAATTAACATCAGTAATAACTCTTTTCCCAATGATTGTAACCTGATAGTCGCGACTTGTGGTGGTGCCTTTGTTAGGTTTAGCTCCGAACTTAATTCCCGGATAGAATCCGAAGGTGAGAATGATGTTACTGAAATTAAAGCCGAGATGATAATAATTATTAGGTGAAAACTTAAGAGCCCTTTTTTCTTTAAGATCTATAAAATTAAAACCATAAAATTTTTTCGCTACGGGGACTGTGATCGTTAATCGCCTTTTATTCGACTTAATGTACGTTGTATCAAAATAAGGCTTTTTAGGTTTAAGTAGCTGCTTTACATACCAGCGGTGCGGATACATAAATTTATCTTTAAAGGTCTTTGAAGGAATTTTATCGTCTATTAGTTTGCCTTTAAGTGTATCGATAAGATTTCCCACCTGCTTATCTATTTGTGAGCCGGCAGGCAAGGCAAGTAAGAGAAATACAAGACTTAAAAAGATATTTTTCCCGTGGTTAATCACTTTTATCCTAAAATATTGTGCCAGTATAGGCCCGCATCGTACTAAGTTTAGTTTTTTTACGCAATAACACTAATATAATCTCTATAAAAAGCCTAACTTCGATACTTGTATTTAATAAACTAATATTTAATTCCATTGACATTCGACGATTTTAATTTTGATCCTTCTCTTTTAGAAGGACTTTACAGTATGGGATATAAAACTCCCACCCCCATTCAGGAACAAGCAATACCGGTTCTTTTAGAGAACAAAGACCTGATCGCCTGCGCGCAAACTGGCACAGGAAAAACGGCGGCCTATTTACTACCCATTATAGAACATATTGTGCGCGCTCCTATACGCCACTTAAATACTTTGATCATTGCCCCAACACGGGAACTTGTTTTACAGATCGATCAGCAAATTGATGGCATGGGTTATTTTTGTTCGGTGGGATCTATTGCTATTTATGGTGGTAACGATGGGATGACCTGGGAAAAACAAAAACATGCGTTGAGAGAAGGTGTTGATATTATTTGTGCAACGCCGGGAAGACTGATCGCGTTGTTACAAAACGGCGATATTAATTTTGAGCACCTACAGCACCTGGTGCTGGATGAGGCGGATCGCATGCTGGACATGGGCTTTTTTGATGACATATCAACCATTATCAATTACCTTCCAAAAGAAAGACAAACGATTATGTTCTCAGCCACTATGCCTTCTAAAATAAGGATGCTGGCAAATAAGATTACTAAAAACCCTGAGCAAATAAATATTGCTATCAGTAAACCGGCGGCAGGAATTGTTCAGCAGGCTTATGTGGTGCATGATAGCCAGAAAGAAGGAATATTAAGAGAAATACTAAAGAACGAAGACTACCAATCGGTGATTATCTTCTGTTCTACAAAAGATAACGTAAAGCTACTTGAAAAAAATCTTCGCAAAGAAGAAAAGTCTATAAAGGCGTTTCACTCTGACCTTGAACAGGCAGAACGTGAGGAGATCATGCGTGACTTTAAAGGAAAAAAATTAAGGATTCTGATTGGCACTGATATTTTGTCGAGGGGAATTGATGTAGATGGTATTAGTCTGGTGATCAACTACGATGCTCCGCCTGATCCGGAAGATTATATTCACCGTATCGGACGAACGGCCCGCGCATCTAAAGCCGGAGTTGCTATAACATTCATTAATTTACGTGACCAGGGAAAATTTTCGAAGATCGAAGACCTTATGGGGTATGAAGTCACCAAAATGCCTTTGCCTGCTGAGTTGGGAGTTGGGCCCGTTTACGACCCCGAAGCAAATAAAAAAGAAGGATTTAAACGCGGACCTGCTAAAAAAAGTTTTGGTGGTAAGGGAGGAAGCGGAGCTAAAAAGAATTTTAAGCCAAGACCAAGATAAATTAATTTTCTATGCTGAAAGCGTAGGATTTATCGACGTCTAAAGGTTTACCTGAATACACCATTAGTGGATTTCCGTTTTTTGTTTCGCCTAAAACCTCGAAGCACTTGCCATTGAAACTGCAATGTGTGATTTGTAGTTGAAGATCATAGTTCGTTTTTGAAGAAGTCAACTTGATCTTATCCGGTCTTAAAAAGAGTTTGGACTTAAATTTTATTTTTGAGTTTTTGTCTAGATCGTTTTTACTGATCGTATTAAAATCTCCCAGAAGTCCCGCCAGTTTTGTGTTTTTAGGACTGTAGTAGACTTTCCATTTTTCACCCTGTTCGATTATTTTTCCATGGTCGAGTACAACAAGTGCATCGGCATATTTTAAGGCTTCTTCCGCCAGATGTGTGATTAGAATAACGGCGGTATTGTTTTTTTTGACTTCTTTAATGACGAAAGAGAACAATTTTTCAGTGAGAAGTTTATCCAAGTTGCTAAACGGTTCGTCGAGCAGCAATACTTTGGGAATAACGGCTAAAGCCCTTGCAATTGCCACACGCTGCTTCTGACCGCTGGATAGATGTTTGGCGCGGATATTTTTTAAAGGAGTAAGCTCTAGTAATTTTAATAAGGTTGCTGCTCTTTTTTGTTTCGTTTCGTTTGTGTAGCCAATAAGCCTGTCAAAAATATTTTCTTCAACAGTGTGATTGTCGAGCACATAAAATTCCTGGCTAACCAGCTTCATCTCTTCGAAACCGGGAATAAGATTGTACGAAGGCCCTAAAACTCTTTCATCATCCAGAAAAATTTCCCCACTTTCAAGATCTTCAAGACCATAAATGCATTTCAGAAGTGTGGTTTTGCCTCCACCGCTTTTCCCTACAATACCCAGGATTTCTCCCTCCATTAAAGCAAAAGAAATGTTTTTTATTCCTTTAAAATAGTGTTGACCGGGATAATTGAAAGATATGTTGTTAACCTGTAAAATGATTAACGGACTAAGGTAATTGTACCTTTTAGTTTATAGATTTTACCATCAAAACCAAAAGCATTAATAGCAATAAGGTAAACTCCGTCAGAACATTCTTCACCGGAAGTGCTATAACCATCCCAGCTGCCTTTTACTTTGTCCCATGTACATACAAGAACGCCATAACGGTTATAGACCCAGGCATTGAGCCCTGAAATACCTCGTGTGATTGGTTTGTAAACGTCGTTACTGCCATCGCCATTTGGTGTGAAAACATTTGGAAGTGTAATACCGGAAGAATCGGAAATCCGGAAGTCGTAATTGGAAACATCATTACAACCTTTGGCTCCTTCTACAAAAAGTGATACCGAATAATTACCACTCCTAGCATATTCTTTTACAAGGTTTAAAGAGGTATCAGTTGTATTGTCGTTAAACTTCCAAAAATGTTTAAGACTATAAGTAGAGTAGTTGGTTAGTATGAGTTGCGTAGGATATCCTACAGCGTTCAAACTGGCGTTAAAGGCAGCATAGGCAGACCTGCCTGGGGCTAGGGTGGCTTGGCTTGTAGATACGAGGCCAGTGACATCAGAAGTGTTTAAATAAACTGTGTAGGTTACAATTCCCGAAAAGGTTAAGGTGATTGTGGAACTATGAAGATTAGTGAATGAGCTGAGGCCTTTGGAAGGAACTACAGACCAAGTGTAAGTAAGGTCAGTTGCAACTGAAGAAGCTGAATAGGTGATCGGGTTTCCTGTGCAAAACAATGTAGTGCTTGTAACAATACTTGCAGTGGATGAAACCTGCGCATTTGCACAAATTGAGAATAAAGCTATAAGGACTGTGTAAATATTTCGCATATACCAAACGCTCATAAATTTACTAAAAATTTCAGTGTATTAACATTATCTGCGAAATCTGTAATAACAGGCCGTTGTGAATAACCAAAGGGAATAAAATCCTTACCTATGACGCATTGCAAGTGTTGTTCATTCGTTTTCAGATACTCGCTTATCTCTGCAGGGCCGCTGTATTGCTGGTAGTAAAGCACTCCGACAGGCGAATGCAAATCGGGACTTTCCCTGATCATTAAAAAATTATTGTCTAGAAAGGCCATAGATTCAAGCAGATAGATGGCGCGGTGGTAATCGTAGTTATTACCGTATTTTTTGTTGTTTACTACAAATCCATAGTCAATAAGAGCCTCAAACAGCCCGTCAAACTTGTAATCTACAGGAACGAGTAGTTTACTGACGTTGCGACAACCCAGTCCGAAATATTGGAAAACATCTACACCTAAATTTTTTAGATCGTTTGAACTTTCGTTTCCCGTTAGAATGGCCACGGAACTGCGGCTTTTTCGAATAATATTAGGATATTTTGAGAAATAGTAGTGTAGGTGGCTCGCGGTGTTGTCGCTACCAGTAGCTATAACGGCATCGAAGTTGCTCAGTTTGCCCTCCGCAAAAAAGATTTGGTTTTCAAAAAGAGGCTCATAATGGGTCACAAGCTTAAGAAAGAAAGGCAAAAGCACATTATCGTCGCTGGAAAGCTTGATGAGTGCTTTGTTTCCGCTAAGCAAAACGCATAAAACATCATGGAAACAGACAAGCGGAATATTGCCTGCACAAATGAGGGCTACTGTTTTTGGTGCTTTTTCTGAAATTTCAGCGCTGAATGGCATCAACTCTTGCTCTTTTAAGAATAGCGCTATGCCTGAAACCGCATCATTAACAAATTTTGGAATAAACCAATTGTTATAGATGTGCGCAACTTCTATAACCTTGTTTAAACCCTCGTGCAGCTCCACTTCAGAGGCGACAGGTGTTCCGGAAAAATGACGGTTTATAAACAAACCCACCTCAAGAAATCCCTTAATTCTTTGTTTTAAAGTCATAAAATTTGATCGTATATTTGTAGACTGTAAAATAACCGGCTAACGGCCCGTTATTGAGCGCTAAACTAAGTAAAAAAATGGCAATTAAAATAACAGATGAATGTATTAATTGTGGAGCCTGCGAACCGGAGTGTCCAAATAATGCTATATACGAGGGTGGGGCAGAATGGCGTTATGCCGATGGTTCTGGCGTGAAGGGCGACTATAAAGGACATAATAGCGGTGCGACTGTAGATGCTGAGGATCCGCAAACGCCCAAGAGTATGGATGTTTATTTTATTGTTAGCGATAAATGTACCGAATGCGTTGGTTTTCACGATGAGCCTCAGTGCGCAGCGGTTTGTCCTGTAGATTGCTGCATTAAAGATGAAGATGTGGTAGAGACCAATGAACAACTTTTGGCTAAAAAATCTTCACTACATCTTTAGTTTATTTCTCCATTATAGCTGGGTAAACGTCCGACAATAAATTTGTTTGCTTAGGCAGGTAAAAAATAATAAAATGGATTTTTATGAATCTCCAACGAAAGCGATCATTTAACCGGTCTGAAAACTTTATAAGTTCCCTGGAGAATATTTTTTAAGGTAAGATCACTCAGTCCGACTTTTTTGCCGAGACTTGAAGTATTCTGTTCGGCCACCACAAAACGTTCTTTACTGGACACTTTAAAAACAACGGCTGTATGATGTTCCAGCTCTTCCCAATAAGTTCTATTCCCTTTTTGGTATTCAATTTTTACGCCTTCAAACTGAATGATATCGCCAGGGTAGACGCATTCTTTTTTTAAGTCGATCTCTTTTCCAAACCCATAATTTTTGTCCCATGAAGCGCCAATGGTATTTAGTCCTTGTGCCGCTAAATCCCAACATTCGCCGCGACCAACTTTTTTGTTGAGGTTGTTTTTTACAAAGGTTACCATTTTTTGATTTAGTTCGGGAACTTCGTCGCATTCAATTCCAGCTATGGAAATAGCAGGATTGACATCATATTTAAAAGAAGAAAAAATAAAGGCGGCGGCAAGGATGATGATTAAAAACGAGTGCTTCATGCGATCAGGACACTAAAATATGAGTTCAAAATTAATAGTTCATTAACGCTTTCATTGCCGCTTCCACTTTTTCAGGGTTTGGCAGCATTGTTTTTTCAAGTGTTGAGTTTAAGGGAATGGCCGGCATATTTTCGGAGCCAATTACTTTAACCGGAGCATCTAAAAACTCAAAACAATTTTCGCTGATGCGCGCCGCAATACTCTGTGCAAAGCCATTAAATACAGGTTCTTCGGTAAGCACCATTATTTTCCCGTGTTTGCGTGCGCTTTCAAAAATAGCTCGCTCATCAATCGGATTAATGGTCCGGAGATCCAGAATTTCGACCTGACCTTCAAATTTTTTCGCAGCCGCTTTTGCCCAATACACACCCATACCGTAAGTGATCACGGTAATGGATTTTCCAGCCTTGATGGCATCTTCGGACGCTTCTATCACCAGACGCGCTTTTCCAAAAGGAATGACATAGTCTTCATCCGGTTCAATGGTTTTTGCATCTTCCGTACCTTTTATTTTGCTCCAGTAGAGTCCTTTGTGTTCGAGGATTACAACTGGGTTTGGATCGTAGTAGGCAGATTTAATAAGTCCCTTAAGATCGGCTCCGGTACTAGGATACGCAATTTTGATTCCTTTAATGTTTGCGAGTACACTTTCCACACTGCTGGAGTGATAGGGTCCGCCACTGCCATAAGCACCAATCGGCACTCGCAGGATCATGTTTACCGGCCATTTACCATTGGATAAATAACAAGAACGGCTGACTTCTGTAAATAACTGGTTGAGGCCCGGCCAAATGTAATCGGCGAACTGAACTTCTACAATAGGTTTTAATCCCGCAGCGCTCATTCCCACTGTTGAACCAACAATGAATGCTTCCTGGATGGGCGTATTAAATACGCGGTGGTCTCCGAATTGCTGTGCCAGCGTCGCCGCCTCGCGGAATACCCCGCCAAGCCTGGCTCCTACGTCCTGACCGTACAAAAGACATTCCGGGTGTTTTGTCATTAGTTCCCTGATGGCAAAAAGTGCAGAGTCTACCATAACGGTTGGTTGTTTGCCGGATGGCGTCCTGTTTCCCTTTTCTTCGGTAACAGGCGTTGGTGCAAACTCGTGATCAAATAAATCTTCGGGACGAGGATCTTCTTCCAGCAAAGCCCTTTGATAATCGTCGTCAACCAATTTTTTAGATTGCTCTTCAATGTGGTTTATTTCCGAAGCGTCTGTACCGGCTATTATAAGCTGGTTGCGCAGGCGGGGAAGGGGATCTCTTTTTTCCGCTTCAGCAAGATCATCCCTGTACCATTCTTTTCTCACACCACTGGTGTGATGATTTAACAGGGGAACTTTTGCGTGGAGGAGCATGGGGCGCCTTTCTTTACGAATGGTTTCCAAACAATCTTTAATAGTATTGTAGCTTAAAATAAAATCAGTTCCGTCGATGGTTTTTGTTTCAAGACCTTTAAAGCCTTTGGCAAATTCGGTCATGTCCTGTGAACGGATCTCGCTGGCGTGAGCGCTAATGTCCCATTCGTTATCCTGAATAAAAAACAGAATGGGTAATTGTTTTAAAGACGCCATTTGCATGGCTTCAGAAACTTCTCCTTCGGTGCAGCTGGCGTCCCCCATGGAACATACTGCAACGGGGTTCAAACCATTGAAGTCTTTGGCCATGCCGTTCTTTTCGAGATATTGAAGACCCAAAGCAATACCAGTTGTTGGAATGGCCTGCATCCCTGTTGCACTGGACTGGTGAGGGATTTTTGGCATATCCTCGCGCTTCAAGCTGGGATGAGAATAATATGTTCTTCCGCCTGAAAAAGGATCGTTGCGTTTGGCTAAAAGTTGCAACATCAATTCAAAAGGCTGCATGCCGATTGCTAATAAAATACTATCGTCGCGGTAATAAGCACTTAAAAAATCCTGAGGTAAAAGCTGCAATCCGAGTGCCAGTTGAACGGCTTCGTGGCCGCGGCTTGTGGCGTGTACATATTTAGCTGTAATTTCCTTATTTGCCTCGTACAACTCCGTCATACTTTTGGCAGTGGTCATAAGTTCGTAAGCTTTTTTTAAAATTTCCAAAGGTATTTTGGTCTTCACGTTTGTAGCTTTTAAAGAAATATCTTCCATTTTATCAGATCCGTTATAAGTTTTAAAAGTAGCAATTTTGCCCGAAAAAACGCGGTTAAAATCAGCAGCTTTTTGTAGATTTTATGAAAGTTCTGCCAGTATTGACTGGCAGCAAAGTAAATTGAATTAACAAGGCATTGTACACAATTGATCCTGAATTCGTTAAAAGAGACGATGAGATACCGGTATCTTTACTTTTGTTAGATGATAAACCCTGTTTTTTATACACGCCTACTGATCGTTTTTCTTTTGTTGTTTGCCTTTGCATGTAAACACAAAGAAGTGCAGGTAGCAGCTGTGGAGCGAAAGTCCAATAAAAAGCCTCCGGTAAAGCCCAAGTCAGCTGAAAACAAACCGGTTGGAACACCCACCGCAGGCTCTAACGACCTTCAACAAAAGTTAGGAATTAATAATAAACAGATAAAAGAAAATAAGTTGTATTCTTTTATGGATGAATGGTATGCAGTACCTTACAAATATGGAGGATGCCAAAAAACGGGCGTAGACTGTAGTTGTTTTACAAATCTGTTGTACGAAAAAGTTTACGGAAAAAAAATTGCGCGCTCTGCCGCTGAGATGTTCAAAACCTGTGACCTTATTACCCTTGAAGAGGCGGAAACGGGAGACCTGGTTTTTTTTAAAATCGGTGGTAATACGATATCGCACGTGGGTGTTTTTATAAAGAACAAACTTTTTATTCACGCGAGTAATAGTCGCGGCGTTATTTTAAACAGTCTGGATGAAGCATATTACAAAAAGTATTTTTTTAGTGCGGGAAAAATGAAAAGCATATGATGGATGGACTAAAAATATCCATCCCGCAAAGGATGATGTTGCTGCGGATTATTTTGATTATTTCGCTTGTTATTTCTGTTCTTCTGAGTCTAAATCTCTGGTGCGGATACCGGGCCGTTCCTTATTCTTCACTTATTGGTGCGAATCCAATCCATCCGTCTTTTGATCTGGTATACATTGCAATTGTTATGCTTTTATGGCTGGCATCACTTTTTTTTAACCGGCAAAGACTTTTAATGTTCCTTGCCTTTGTTATTTGCGTGGTGCTTGTTTTGTTTGATATCAACAGACTACAGCCGTGGTTCTACATTTACAATTCTATGCTGGTAGTTTTTCTTTTTTACGATGGCCGGGTGGATGATTCAAATAAATTTACTTCCTATTTTATTATTCTTCAGATCATTTTCGCTTCTGTTTATTTTTTCTGCGGACTCAGCCAGCTGAACAAATTGTTTATTGATTCCGATTTTTCTGAGATTATTTCTCCCTTGAGGAATATGGTTAGTGAAAGGCAGTTTTTCTTCTTTAAAAAAATGGGGGTAATTGTACCTTATCTTCTTATGTTTATTGGAATTGGCTTGATCATTTCCCCGATAAGGTACCTGGCCATCACGTTGGGTTTACTGGTACATTTTCTGCTCCTCATCTTTTTATTTCCTTCGCACAAAAACGGCAACTACGCACTCTGGTTTAGCAATTTGGCATTTATTCTGATGCTATTGCTTTTGTTTTCAGGCAAAACAAAGCAGCGTTATTTCAGCCCAACATTTTTATTTCAGATGCCTCTTTTTTATTTTATGGCGGTATTATTTGTGATCATGCCGTTTTTTAACAACAGCGGTAAGTGGCCTGATTATTTATCTTCTAATTTTAAAAGCGGCAATAAAAATTCAGTCCGCTTTTCGCTTTCTGAAAAGGCCAGGGAGCATATGCCTACAAGCCTCAGGCGCTATTGCAATCCAACCTATAGCTTCCTTGATTTTGATTATAAAAGCTGGTGTCTTTACGAATTGAACGTAGAGTGTTACCCTGAACCCCGGGTATTTAACAGTATTTATAACTACTTAAAAGAGTCGGACAAGCAGCTTGTTAAAGAAATAGAATTGCAATTGGTTGCGAAGCAAAAACTATTGCTTAAACCATAAGGTAGTTCTATATTTGTGTCAAATTATGTTTAATAATGAATAAAGTTTTAATTGGTGTAAATGCGGTTTTGGTTGCGGCAGTTGCATTTTTATTTTTCAAAGTAAATTCGTTAACTCCGTCAGCGAAAGAAGGCGAAAAAGAAGCTGTTAAAACAGATACTAAGGCAGAAGTAGTGGGTCTTGCTAAAAAATTCGAACAGTTAGGCAATGCACCAACCGGCAAAATAGCTTATGTAAATATTGATCGCTTGAACGAGGAAAGTCTTGAGATAAGTGACCTTGTTTCGGAAACAAAAAGAAGAAAATCGGTGATTGAGGCAAGTATGGAAAGTCTGAACGATCAATACACCAAGGAAGTTGAAGATTTTCAAAGATCGCAGAAGGCAGGAATTGCTTCGCAGGGAGAAATGGAAGCGAAGGCAAGAAAAATTCAGCAGTTGGAAAGCGATGCTCAGAATAAACAACTGCAAATGGATAATCTATCCATGGATATGAATGAAAAAAATAATACTTTTCAAAAAAATGTTCGCGGGCTTTTGTTGAGCTGGAATGGTGGGCGTTACGATTATATTCTTTCATACAGTGAAGCTATTCCAAGTATGTTGCTGGGGAATACAGTGCTTGAAATAACTGAAGAAATTATTCAAGAGTTAAATTCATCTTACAAGGATTCCAAAACCAAAAAGCAGGTTAAAAAATAATCAGACAGGATCCCTGTTGAGTTCTCTTCTTAATAAAAAGTTGAAATTTCCTTATTAAGTCTTTAAATGGATTTTAAAATTTAGAGTTATTTTTATTTTCTAATAAAATCTTATTTTATGAGCAAGCTTCACGAAAAAATAAAATTGGTAGCTGAGTTTCACGATACTTTTAAGATCGGGAATGCAGACCAGATTAAATTGATTGACCAGAGAGATTATACTTTGCGTTATAATCTTATAAAAGAAGAAAACGAAGAATACCTGGAAGCCTGCAAGAATAATGATATCGTTGAAATTGCTGATGCTTTGGGAGACCAGCTTTATATTTTATTCGGTACTATTTTAAAACACGGACTCGAGCATAAGATCGAGGAAGTGTATGACGAAATTCACCGCAGTAACATGAGTAAATTGGATGAAGAAGGACTTCCTATATTTAGAGAAGACGGTAAGATTTTAAAATCTAATCTTTATTTCAGGCCGGATATTAAGAAGATTCTGGATAAATAAAGATTATCAGCTTTTCTTTTCTAATTAAAACTTTCAGCAATTTGCCTGAAGAAACTGGAGAATAATTTCGGCTTCAATACGAGTATAAATGCTATTCCAAACAAGGCGCCCCAAAAGTGAGATTCGTGGCTGATGTTATCGGTGTAAGAAGTTTTTCTTTTTCTATGAATGAGGTAATAGCTTACACCCAGTAAAATTAAGCCGGCGATCCATCCGCTCATTGGAAAAAAAAAGAATGAAATCCTTCCCAATGGACTGATTATGATATAAGCAAACAGCACGGAGGATATTGCTCCGCTTGCACCAAGGGAGGAGTATTCCGGGTTGTTTTTATTGCGTGCATATTCAGTTGCGGAGGCTGCGTAAATGCCACCGGTAAATAAAAGTATGTAATATAGTTTCCCCATTCTAGGGTCGAAATTAGCGGGATTACCGAAATACTGTTCTTCAAGTGCAATACCAAAACTGTAAAGAGCCAGACAATTAAAGGCCAGGTGCATAAAGTCACCATGAATAAATGCATGTGTTAAAAACCGGTAGTGTTGTTTATCATGATAAATAGAATAGGGATGAAATAAATATTTATTCATGGCATTTCTGTCGTTAAAACAGTAAACAGAAAAGGCAACAATGAGCGCTAAAAAAGTATAAGTAATCATAATTAAAATTTTAAACCAAATGTAAATTTTGCGCCCATGTCACTTTCAAACATAGAGCTATTTGTAAATCTAATGGTGAGATCAAGTCCGCAATAAACACCGGGACCCTTCGGCGCCATAAAATACATTCCGGCATCCATCAGAAAGCCAAGGAAGGTACTACTTTTTGATGTTTTTGAGGAGGTTGAAGTGATAGTGTTGTTAACAGGATCATAGCCGAGAGCGGTAAAGTGTGTTACATAAGTTTCCTTACCGATCATAAAATGAGGATTTGCGTTAAAGAAGAAACCATTTTTAATTTGTTTCAGCATTCTAATGCCGAGATCGGAAGTTTTTAGCTGATAGCTTTGATAAAGAGGCAACCCGTTGCGGTCATAAAATTTTATGACTGAGTAATTTAGATTAGCGCCAAGAAGGTAACGGGGATGCTGAGGAATTCGAATCATAAAATTTATATTTACGCCTCGTATCGCGGAGGCGGTGCAAAAATTTGCAGTCATTCAAAATAAAAAAATAAATTTGTCAGGATAATTTTTTTCAGATCCTGGCTGTCTTCTTTGTTAAGTATGTTTTGAGAATAAGTATTCGGATTAATTTCTAAACTATCTGGACCGGGTTGTCCGGGAGAGCTAGAAGCGTTTCCCGCATCTTTGAGCGCTTTATATTCAGCGGATCCTAGAGCGCTTATGGGAGCAAATTTTTGAGTTGCCGATTCATTTAGATGGAGCTCCATATCTGCGGTAGCGGACAGGATCGCCCGCTTCATGCGATTAGGATGAGTCAGGAAAACATCGTCAGCTGTTTCAGCGAACCTTTTTGAATAATTGGAAATAAAAGAAGTAGAATCGTTTCTTAATCTGTAAAAGCTAAGGTTCATGGTTACAAATCCTGTGTCTTTATTCGCCAGTATATGCCCGATCTCAAATTGGTTGACCTCGACGAGGATTTTAGTTTCGCTGTTTGTATTTGGAAAAACATCGGCCAAAAAAAGATAGAATTCTTTTTCAAGAGGCGCTCTTAAGGTGGCGATATGCTCGTACTGCCGGTTCGACGTGTAAATGATTCCGATCTGTTCTCTATCTGCGCGGGCGTCGATGACCTTTGAAAATGAATATTTTTTTTGTGGATAAGTGTTCTTGTTGGGTTGGATGTGAAGTTTGATCCTGCTCTGCGAATGAGAAAAAAAGGAGGATAAAAAAAGTATGCTGAGAACTATGAATTTACTGATCCTCATGTCTTTCCTTTGCCATAAATTTATTGATCGCATAATGTCCAACATAAATCATAGGTATTAAACACACGGCAACCAGTAGTTTAAACAGGTAGCCCCAGAGCGCGTTGTGGGCAAATTCATTCATGGTCCATTTGTCAGGAATTACAAAGGCTATGTATTGCACCACAAAGGTGTCGATGAGTTGACTCACAACGGTGCTTCCCGTAGCCCTTAGCCAGATGTGTCTACTGCCTGTCCGCTTGCGGAAGATCCAAAAAACGTAAACGTCCACCAACTGCGAAATAAGGAATGCAACAACACTGCCAATAATTATCCATTGGCCTTGCCCAAAAACAGTGCGAAAACTTGCTTCGTCCACCGGACTGCCCGTAATAGGCGGAATTTTAATGCTGACAGTTATTACAAAGAACATGTAGGAGATTAACCCTACGGTGATATAGGTTAATTTTCTTACACCTTGTTTACCGTAGTGTTCGTTGATTAAGTCGGTTAAAATAAAAACTAATGGCCAAAGAATAATGCCGACACTTTGTTTAAAAAGGCCAAAGAACTCTACAACTTTTCCGCCAATTATTTCGGCTACAATGGCATTGGTGATAAAGAAGCCAGCTAGTACTAAAAAAACGAGGTCCTTTCGTTTGGTAAAATCCATATTCTAATTAAAAATATAAAAAATAAAAATACAAAATACGCAGCTGATCATAATGTTAAGAATAGCGTAGAGGTATAGACTTTGTTTTAAGAGTAAAAAGGTTTCGTATCCAAAAGAGGAAAAGGTGCTCAGGCCACCGCAAAAACCCGTTAATAGCAGCAGTCGTAGTGTGGGATTAATAATTTCTTTGGTGTTCAACATCCATACAACGAGGGCAAAAATCAGGCACGCGAGTAGGTTGGAAAGAAAAGTTGCCCAGGGTAAAGAGCTCACCGTTTTCTGAAAGCTGATTCCAATCAGGTATCTCACGATACAGCCAATGCCTCCACCAAAAAATACTAGAAATAAATTCATTAAAACAGGTTTTATTGTTTTTTGTCAAATTTAACAGAATAGAAATATCTGTGAATATTTTATTTGCAGACCTAATTATGTATATTCGTTGTCCACACAATAGACATGGCGAACATAATATTAAAGAACAAGGTTAGCGCTCCTACTCACGTTTTGGTGATCACTGAGAAATTTGTAAACGAATTTGGATTGCCAGATAAAGTGAACGATTATTTTACAGAACAATTCAAACAAAAAGATAAAAAGACATTGATATACAACTACATTGGGAAGTATATTTCCATCGTACTTGTTGATCCTAAAAAGGAAAAAAACAAATTGGCTGAAGAACTTCGTAAACACGGAGCCACTGCTGCCGATGGTATTAACAGTCATAAGGGAACAGAACTTTATATTCACAACCAGACAAAGTTTCCGTTATTGTCTCTGCCAGCTGCAGAAGGAGCTGAGCTTGCCAATTACGAATTTATAAAACATAAGCCAACCGCAAAAACCGCCTGCACTTTAAAATCGGTAATTATCGCAAACACAAACATCAAACAAATTTTGATTGATGAATTGAATTTTGTATGTGAAGCAACGAAGCTGGCGCGTGATCTGGTAAACGAACCAGTGAATATCTTGAATGCCAGCGGACTAGCGGATGCGTTTAAAAAAATGGGGAAAGACGCTGGATTTAAAGTAGAAGTGTTTAACAAAGCAAAGATCACCCAGATGAAAATGGGAGGCTTGCTCGCAGTGAATGCCGGGAGTGTGGATGAGCCAACTTTTAGCGTGATGGAATATAAACCGGCAAAAGTAAAAAACAAAAAACCTTACGTCCTAGTTGGAAAAGGTGTTGTTTACGATACCGGCGGACTCAGTTTAAAGCCTACGCCAAACAGTATGGACATGATGAAGTGCGACATGGCTGGCGCTGCAGCTGTTGGTTGCGCTATGTATGCCATTGCAAAAGCAAAATTAAATGTGCATGTGATTGCCTTAGTTCCGGCAACAGATAACCGTCCGGGTTTTAACGCGTTTGCACCGGGAGATATTATTACGATGATGGATGGCAGCACTGTGGAAATGCTGAATTCAGATGCTGAAGGAAGAATGATTCTTGCCGACGCGCTGCATTATGCCAAACGTTATACACCTGAGTTGACTATTGATGTGGCAACGCTTACCGGCGCGGCAGCAGCTGCTATTGGGCCGATGGGAATTGTTGGGATGGGAACTGCGAAGGAAAGACAAAGAACTAAAGTTCATGAAAGTGGTTTGAATGTTCACGAACGGATTGCTGAATTTCCTTTCTGGGATGAGTATGGCGATTTGATGAAGAGCGATATTGCAGATCAGAAAAATCTTGGAGGTCCATTTGCTGGTGCTATTACAGCAGGAAAATTTCTTGAAAAATTTACAGATTATCCATATTACCATTTGGATATCGCTGGTCCGGCATTTATAGCGGCGAAAGACAGTTACCGCAGTAAAGGCGGAACAGGAGTGGGTGTAAGATTGTTTTTTGATCTTTTTAAAAATTTGTAAAACATGAAAAAGATTTTCGCACTCTTACTTTTTTTGTTTTTAGTTCCACTTGTTGGTAAGTCGCAGGGTAATGTAAAACAGTCGCTTTATGTTGTGCATGTGGACGCCAGTGGTAAGTCCGCATTCAAACAAAGAATTTTCGCTTATCATTTTTTAAACGGGAGTTTTGTTGGAAGAGACGAGGTGATGAGCTTTGATGGAAAAAAAGAAGGCAAAGATTATGTCCGGACAGATCGTGGAAGCAACCAGATTTATTATAACCGTTACCTGATCACCGGAATGGGAAATGTTCTCGATCTGAAAGATAAAAAAGTATTGTTTGACGGAAAGGCTAGCCTGGTAAGGGTGAGCAACGATAGCGCTATTTTTTATACGAACGATATTTTTAAAGGAAAATTTTATTCGGTGTATGATTTTAAAGCGCAACAATACAAAGAAGTAAAGGACCTCCTTTTTAAACCACGGCCTGGGCGAGATGTGGAGTATGATAAAACAACAGCTCCGTTTAAGATTTCTTATTACCCTGTTGGAAAACCAAAAATTGTTCTCACTACCGATGCTGGATATGGTCAGCAGGGTACTAAGGACAATTCAGTTCCGGATCCACCGATGTACTGGATCGATAATGACAATTTTATTTACATTCATTTTAATCAGGCAAACACCGAATTGTTGGTCAATAGAATGAATGTGGATACGAAAGAGGTCACGCTCATCGGGAAGATTGCGATGAGTAAGGAAAGAATACCTGCATCATTAACAAAAATAACAAAAGACCAATTGATCTTATGGATGGGAAATAAACAGATCTTTATTGATTTGACAGCATCTACTGTAAGTTTGATGGATAGCTCAAAGCCGGATCATGGTTTTACTTATGAATTTAAAACGGATCCAAAAGGAAGAGTTGTTAAGTTGAATGGAAAAGATATCGGTAAGTTTCATTTTGAAACCAGGAATTTTACTGCGGGTGACAATACTGCTGCTTTTTTAAAGGAGCTAATGATTGGAGCAGACAGTTATCAGCAAGGCTTAATGGTTTGGAATTTTACCAAACAAGGCTGGGATCATGTGGACGCTGACGAGGTGCTGACGCTGGCGGGTTGGGTGAAGGAGTAATAAAATCTTTCAAGATTGAAGTGACACTAACTCTTTTTCGCTTTTTTATTTTCTGAAAATTTTTCCTCTTTCGGTACAATCTTTTCTGCGCCGCAACTGGTGCAAGGTTCATAACCTTTCTTTTTCACTTCTTTAAGAGCCATTTCTTTACCGCCTGTTTTAACGGCAGGACAATTTTTCGTGTGATATTTTTTACCTGTCTCGGCTATATAAACTGTTTGCGCTTTCGTGAAACCAAATGCCAGACAAACAAGAGTAGTGAAAATAATTTTACGCATTTTAAAGAATTGTAGGGCGACGAAAGTAACAAAACACAAGTTAAAAAAATAAGCAATGGTGGAATTTAACTATATTTGTACTGTTGAACGGTTCTCTGCCAAAAGCAGGGATTAAAAGGGAACAACGGTGAAAACCGCGACTGTACCCGCAACTGTAGTCCTTAATGTTTTGCCATTCATGGCCACTGTCCACTAATATTGGATGGGAAGGCGGCAAAAAAGAGGTAGTCAGGAGACCTGCCGCCAGCCAATCATCAAAGCTCCCGGGAAAAGGAACAGATGCGGTGTATAAGTTGGTATTTTATTTCCCGTTAATATTCAGTAAATGACCGAAGAAGGTATAACCGCAGAGAAGAACGAAAAATGTCCTCGCTGTACTAAAAAATTTGAGTGCAAGCCTGCTGACATTAGCGCCTGCAATTGCTCGAAGGTAGAACTCAGTAAAGAAGAGTACCGCTTTATCAGTTCCAGGTACCAGACCTGTGTGTGCAACTCTTGCTTAAACGAACTTAAAGAAGAATATCAATTAAACTTTCATACGAACAAACCGAATAATTTTATGAAGAACACCCTGACTATGATTTTTGTTTTGTTCTTAAGTCAGATTATTTCTGCGCAAACTTACGCTCCACCGGTTGGACTTCCCGGAACAAGTGCTGTGTACATGGACAGTTCAGCTTTTATAAATTGGGCAACAGGCTGTGCAGTGAGCAGAGGCTATCAAGACCTTTCGAACACCTCTTTGGGTTACGCGTCAGTTGGAAATAGTTCTATGGCGACGGGAAGAGCTCAGAGTAACGCGGTTGTTAGTCTCGGTGATGGAGGTTCCGCGATTTGTACTTTTGATGTACCGATAAAAAATGGTCCGGGTTATGATTTTGCTATATTTGAAAACGGCTTTGACGATCTCTTTTTAGAACTTGCATTTGTTGAAGTAAGTAGCGATGGGATTAATTTTTTTCGGTTTCCCGCGCATTCCTTAACAGATACAACGGCGCAAACAGGAAGCTTTGGTTTTACGGATGCAACAAAAATAAATAACTTGGCGGGCAAGTACCGCGCGGGCTACGGAACCCCTTTTGATTTGCAGGAGTTAGACGGTAAAGTCGAACTAGACCTTGATAGGATTACACATATTAAAATTATTGATGTTGTTGGCAGCATTGAAGGGAATTATGCAAGTCGTGATTTTTATAACAACAAAATAAACGATCCATGGCCAACGCCTTTTCCGTCGGGAGGATTTGATCTTGATGCGGTGGGCGTCATTCATCAGAACGGAGTTACAGGTTTAAAAGAAAATCGGGAAATTTTTTCCGTAAATGTTTATCCAAATCCAATTGATCGGGGTGACGAACTGAAAATTGAAATGACGGAAACGATCGTTGCTATTGAATTAATTGATGGTTCAGGAAGGAGTTTGATTTTCGGAAAAGAAAGCAGCATTTCTACTAGTGAATTAAGTCCGGGACTTTATTGCCTGAGAATAACTTCGGCAAGCAAAGTGAATGTGCTAAAGTTATTACTGCGCTAGTGCCGAAGATGACGCGCATGGCTGTCAGGTTTTTCTGCAATGGTTTTCATGTAACTCTGACAGAGGGTACGTATGGTTTTTCTCATTACCCCTGTCGCAGCATTCTTCTTCATTTCACCAGTCAGGGTTTTATATTGAATGGTTAGCATAAAAAATTATTTTTGAGTATTATTGCGTCTGTGATGCCTGTTAGAAATACAAAAGCTACTCCCCTAAATAAAACAAATGGTATTCTTCCCTGGTTTTGGTTTTTGGGTTCAGCATTTATTATTCTTATTCTTTCACCGTTATTTCAGAAGGGCTGCTTTATCGATGGTATGCTTTATAAAACTGTGGCCTATAATTATGCGGAAGGGCTTAGTTCATTCTGGCACCTAAAATTTACTGCCACCAGCATGACAGAATTCTGCGAGCAGCCGCCGCTATACTTTTATCTGCTGGGTAGTTTTTACAAAATAATTGGCGATCATTATCTGGTAGACAGAATCTTCACTCTTTTATTGTTTGTACTGTTTATAATTACTTTAAACAGTATTGTGACACACCTCTTCAAAAACAGGTTATCTTATTTACTGTTTTTAGTTTTTTTATTTTTGACTATTCCTGTATTCTGCTGGAGCTATGTTAATCAGGTAATCGAGCCTCTGTTATGTGTTCTAACCGGACTGGCTGTTTCATTTTATCTAAAATTTCTCCAATCAAGGAATTGGTTTTATTGGGTGCTATTTTCACTTATTCTTTTGCTTTTGTTTCTTACAAAAGGGTTTCAATCTGTTTTTGTAATCGTGTTTCCTTTGACTTACATGGTACTATCCAAATTCGAAAAAGCAAATTATTTTTTTTCGATGCTAGCGGGAGGTTTCTTTCTTTTGTTGCTTGCGGTTTGTATAGCGCTTTATCAACCGGCGATAGCATGGTTTAAGTGTTATTATAATACGCGTCTGGTATTAACAATGAACAATGTGGGAAATACAACAGACAATCATTTAGAAATCATCGGACGGTTTTTTTCCGAGTTAATTTTATGTCTTATATTCTTCGGGGCTTTGCTTTTTTATCTCCAGTGGAAGAAAAAATACCGCATTAAATTTGCGCTGAAAAATTTTATCTCTAATAAAATTGCGCTTGCTTTGTTGATCACTTCCTTTGCGGGAAGCTTTCCTTATGCAATTAGCCTTGTTCAGCGGGGTTTTTATTTAATTCCAGCGTTTATATGTTTTATTGTAGCATTGGTTTATGGATTCAAAAGATACTGTTTATTTTTATTTTTTGCTTTGTCGAATATGGGCTCTGTAAGGTTTGTGCGTGTGCTAATGCCCTTGGTCTTTCTCTGTTGTGTAGTTTACATGTGTGTAAACTTCAACCGCTATAAAAGAAATGAAGCACTTCTTAAGGACATAGACATGGTTTTACCATACTTAAAAAAGGGTGAAGTGATTGCCATAGATCCCGAACGGTGGAATGATTTTGGACTGCACAGTTATTTGTACATGGCACGACAAGTAAGCCTTAGCGCCGAGGCAAAAAACTGTTCGTTTTTAATTCGATCCAAATATTTGCCTGCTTTGGATACCCTACAAAAAATATTTATAACTACAGGAGAGATAGATTTATACGTTTTAACTCCGAATAAGAAATAGCTTTCACTTCTCAAAATTTAATTTTTCGGTAAACGGTAAATAAAGGCAGTCTGATTGTCATTTCCTTTTGGATTAAGCCAAAATAGCGTTTTGTCTATAAGGCTTGGTTCAATAGTGGCTTCGTAGTTGAGATGTGGAAAACACTTTTTCAAAGCAGTTACTCTGTTTTCAATATTTTCGGCTTTCCAGAATACGACGTAGGTTGGCTTATCATTTTCCGGTAAACTGTTGTAATATTTTAGCGCGCTATCTGCGGTATTTAATTTTGTTATGCCATAAACAGAAGGCCATTTGCCATAATAATACAGGGGCGGAATTAAAAAATCGCTTTCTTTGGTTCCGTCTTCAATTAAAAAATTATTGGAATCCCCTTTTCCGTAAAGGTAAGACATGGCTTCAACGCGGTGCTTTTTACTGTAAGATACGGTTAGTACGCATAATAGAATAGAGTTAAGCACAAGCACGAATATCCAACAGCGACGGATGATTTTTAAACTGATTTTTTCCTTGTGTTTTTCATAGAGCATAAACATACCTGCTGTTCCCGAAATTATGACCAGCGGTAGAATGGTCATAATGAAACGCTCTTGTTTATTGGGGAAGTAGGTGTGGAAGGCGAGGTAAATTATTCCCGGCCAGAAGAGCAAAGGCATTTTTTTCCAGCTTACGAAATAACCTGCGAAAAGTGCTATGCTTAAAGGTGGGATCAGCAATCCCAGAATCAGATCAAAATACATGTGCCAGTTATCTGTTCCGTAAGTCGAGGCATTGTTTATATTGTATTCCACGTAGGAAGCGAACTCTGCAAAGGGTCTTTTCCAGATCACATAATCAATTACTCCTTGTGTGAGGAAGACCACTGTGAAAAATGAAAGTGCGAGAAGAAGGATGTTTTTAAAAGAGGTTCGGTATATTAAAAGGGCCAGCCCAATACCTGCAGAAATAAAAAGGGTTTGAAAACGAATTGAAAAAGCAAGCCCAAGCCAGAAGCCCGCAGCCAAGAAATCTTTATAGGTAAGGGCTTGTTTTTTGAGCAGGTAAATGGAAATAAGGAAAGGCGGAACGGAGACAAATTCAACAAGATTTCTTACGCTTGTAAACGGAATGAACCAATAAAATGTAAGAAAAAGCCCCACGTACCAAGCAACTTTTTTATCAGCGTACTGCAAAGCGATCTTATAACCATATTTAATAATTAATAAAGACCAAAGGGCATGCAAAAATCTAACGAGCAACATTTTGGACTGCGGGTCGCTGATGTGCAGCCAGGCACAGAATTTAAAAAGGTAATAATGAATGCCTATATAGAAAAAGGAATGGCCCTGTGGTTGTATGTCCGGATTTTTTTCAGAAGGAATCCAGTTATTGTCAAATCCATCGGCCCAGTTTTGTGCCGGTTCAATAATTAGAAAATGATCGTCGTGCCAACCGAAGCCTTTGCTGAAAAATACCGACAACATCCGGATAAAAAATCCGAGGAGGAGCAATTGCTGTAAGGGACTGAAATTTGAGCGGAACCAAAGACTAGCCTGTTTCATTTTTGAGCAATTTTATAAAAGTAGAGAGCAACGAAAGAAAATACAATATTTGGAATCCACACAGATAGGAGGGGGGCAGCATCTGTTGTAGTAGCGATTGTAATAAAAATATACATCAGCATGATGTAAATACAGCTCAATACAAGTCCGAGGGCAATCTGGGAGCCGACGCCACCTCGTACTTTGCGCGAGGATACACAAACACCAATAATAGTAAGAATGAAAGTTGCGAAAGGAAAGGAGGTGCGCTTATAAAGTTCCACTTCGTAGAGCACGATCCTGTTAGAACCCTTGGCTTTTTCACGCTGTATATAATCTTTGAGTTCAAAGTACGGCTTGGTCTCTATTTTGCTTTCGTCGCGCCACATGTCGATGGGTGCAAACTCAAGCTTTAATTTTTTTACAGCTAGATAATTATTTACTTGTTTGTAAATCGGTTTTTGATTTTTCAAAGTATCAAGCCTGTCCTGAACGGTGATCGTGCGCTCATGCACATTGGTAAAAAGCCACTCTCCCGAAAGACTGTCCCAGCGCATGTTATCTGCACTCATGAAGTAAACTTGTTTGTTATCCTTCACTTCCTCAAGACTTACTTTCCAACCCGTATTAATTTTGTTTTCATAGTTTTGAATATACAGAATTGTGTTCTTACCAATTTTGCGGTGAATGTTTTGCTCTTCGTTGGTGTAATTTTTATTGATCCATTTGTCTTCAAATCCTATTTTAATTTTAAAAGCTTTTGGCAGGAAAAAATGGTTAAGGATAAGCGAACCAAAGGAAATTATAAAAGCACCGATGATGTAGGGTCGGAGGATCCTGTTAAAGCTAGTACCGCTGCTTAAAATGGCAATGAATTCAGTTTGTTGCGCCAGCTTGGAAGTGAAAAAAATCACCGAGATAAAAATAAAAAGCGGACTGAAAAAATTCCCGTAATAAGGAATAAACATCAGGTAGTAATCGAAAATAATTTCTTTAAGCGGAATATCGTTGGTGCTAAAAGTCGGGATCTTGTCTTTAATGTCGAATACAATAAAGATCATCAAAATCAAGGTAATAGAAAAGAAGAACGTCGTAAGAAATTTCTTTAGAATGTATTTGTCGAGCTTCTTTAAAAACATTTTATAAACGTTGCGCTACTTGTTTCACCATTTTATTCTTCCATTCTAAGAATGTGCCTTCGATAATTTTTTTGCGAGCTTCTTTCACCAACCAAAGGTAAAAGCCTAAGTTGTGCACACTTGCTATCTGCGCTGCCAATAGTTCGTTGCACACCAGTAAATGTCTTAAATAAGCCTTACTGTAATCTCTGTCAGCAAAAGTAGTTCCGTTTTCATCCAAAGGAGAAAAATCATTTTTCCATTTTTCGTTGCGGATATTTATGATGCCGTTAGATGTAAACAAGAGTCCGTGTCTGGCGTTACGTGTGGGCATGACGCAATCAAACATGTCGATGCCAAGTGCAATGCTTTCGAGGATATTCGCAGGAGTGCCAACTCCCATTAAATAACGGGGTTTGTCTTTTGGCAGAATATTGGTGACTACTTCCGTCATTTCGTACATGTCTTCCGCAGGCTCACCAACGCTGAGTCCGCCAATGGCATTCCCGAAAGCATTTTTTGAAGCAATGTATTCTGCAGACTGAATACGCAAATCTTTATAAACACTTCCCTGCACAATTGGAAACAGGGCTTGTGAATAGTCATATTTTGGGCTGGTTTCGTTGAAACGTGTTATACACCTGTCAAGCCAACGATGCGTTAACGCGAGCGAGTCTTTGGCGTATTTATATTCACAAGGATAAGGGGTGCATTCATCAAAGGCCATAATAATGTCCGCGCCAATGATGCGTTGAATATCCATCACACTTTCAGGTGAAAAAAAATGTTTGCTTCCGTCGATGTGACTTTTGAAAGTAGCTCCTTCTTCTTTTAGCTTGCGTTGTGCTGAGAGTGAAAAGATCTGGTAGCCTCCGCTATCCGTGAGAATAGGCTGATGCCAGCCGTTGAACTTATGGAGTCCGCCTGCGCCTTTAATCACTTCCAGTCCGGGACGCAAATACAGGTGATAAGTGTTTCCTAAAATGATCTGGGCTTTGATATCTTCCTTTAATTCGTGTTGGTGAACTGCTTTTACTGTTCCTGCTGTGCCCACCGGCATAAATATAGGCGTTTCTATAGCACCGTGGTCTGTTTCCAGAAGTCCTGCGCGTGCTTTGGAATCTTTGTCGTTATGTAAGAGTGAAAATTTCAAGACTTAAAGATACTTTATTTCATGTTTCGTATTTCGCGTTTCGCGTTTATTTATATGGCGTTAGCGGATTATAGTTTTAAATAATGCTAAAACCTCATGCATATTCAGCACCTGATGATTGCAAACGGCAAAACCGGCATTGTGTCTGTGCTCATCGTCTGGAACGGCAACCACTATCATTTGTGCTGCTTTTGCTGCAATAACACCGTTAAGAGAGTCTTCAATAACAAGGCACTGCTGGGGACTTACTTTTAATTTTGCGGCGCAGGCCAGAAATACTTCCGGGTGTGGTTTTCCGTAAGGCATAAATTCTGCTGAGAGCGCTGCATCCAGACCGTTTTCGAGGCCGAGTTTTTTAAGGACCGTATTCATGAGAAGGACCGATGAGGATGTCGCCAGTCCGATCTTTAGTTTTTTTTCACGACAGAATGCTAAGAGGGCAGGGATTCCCTGAATAAACGCTCCGGTTTCCTGAATAAGCGCGAGGAGCAGCTCAATGATCCTGTTTTCGAGTTCTTTTGGGGAAATGTTTTCGTTTTTGAAGTGGATGAGCCAAAGGTCGATGACCTCGCCAATCCGCAGTCCCATGGTCTTGCGGCAATCGTCTTCGCCCAAAACTATTCCAAATTCACTAAATCCTATAATCATGGCCCTTCTCCACAAATGTTCACTTTCGATCAAGACCCCGTCCATGTCAAAAATCACTGCTTTTATTTCATCCGGCATTGTTAATTATTTTGTTTAATAATTACAAAGATATTTTATTTTACGGTTTGTAGTTCTGATACCTTTACAGGTATGTTTTTTCCTGATTTTAATGCGGCCGGACTTCCAGAATTATTGAGCGTTCTGGCGATTGTTGGTTTTATAGTGCTTATTGTAAATTATATAGTTCATTACCTGCCTGTTTCGTTGTTTAAAAATGTGCGGTTTAATACTGAGAAAAGTTCCCCCCCTGTTTCGGTGATCATTTGTGCAAAGAATGAAGATGAAAATCTGACGGAGTTCCTTCCGAAAATTCTCACTCAGGACTATCCTGATTTTGAAGTGATCGTGGTAAATGATTGCAGTTATGACAATACGGAAAATGTGATTGACGAGTTTGCGAAGATTTTCCCCAATCTTAGAAAAGCGAATATTAAAGAAGATGCTTATTACAAGCATGGAAAAAAATTCGCCATGCTGGTAGGAATTAAAGCTGCAAAAAATAACTGTCTGGTATTTACCGATGCCGACTGTTACCCCGCTTCAGAACACTGGCTTAAGGAAATGGCTGCAGGCTTTACAAGTGAAAGAGAAATTGTATTAGGGTATGGGGCTTACGAAAAACAAAAAGGATTTTTAAATACCCTAATCCGTTTTGACACTTTTATGATTGCGGTTCAATATCTTTCTTCAGCGATAAAAAATAAACCTTACATGGGTGTTGGGCGTAACATGGCCTACACGAAAGAACTTTTCTTTAAGGAAAAAGGATTTTCAAAACATTATCATATTAATTCAGGCGACGACGATCTTTTCGTGAATCAGGCAGGAAATACGGTGAATACGAATGTTTGTGTTGACAAAGAAGCGAGCACTTATTCAAAGCCGAAGAAAACTTTCAAGCAGTGGAACATTCAAAAAACAAGACATCTTACAACCGCACCTTTGTATTCGTCGTTTTCTAAAGCTAAAATCATATTTAACTATTTTTCACAGTATTTTTTTTACTTCTCGTTAATACCCTTGGGATTCTCAATGAAGACGGTGCTTTTGATCCCTATCCTTTTGTTTTTAAAGGTCATTGTTCAACTGGCAATTCTTAACAAAGTTTCCAAAAAACTGAATGAAAAGGATCTATTAGCAGGAAGCCCACTTTACGAGTTGATTCTTTTATTTATTTATCCTATCTTTCATATAAGTAAGTTGTTTTATAAACCTAACAAGTGGACGAATTAGAAGATAACGAACAAAAACTAACTACCAAAGCAGTTTATGATTATAGACTTGTTAGACTTGCTATTGACAAAGATGACCAGAAAGCTTATGCAGAGCTGTTGACCCGTTACAGGGAAAGCGTTTTCTTTACTATGCTGAAGATGTGCAATAACAAAGACGATGCTGAAGATTTGACAATTGAAGCTTTTGGACGTGCCTTTAAAAAATTAAGCCAATATAGTCCTGATTTTGCGTTTAGTACCTGGTTGTTTAAAATTGCCAGTAATAACGCTATTGATTTTTTAAGAAAGAAAAAACAAAATTACGCACTTTCTCTTGATAACAAGCAGGAGTCAGAGGGTTCGGATTATTCTGCCAGTATAAAATCACATACTTTAGATCCGGAAGAGACATTCATTAAGAAACAAAAAATAGAAAATCTGCGTGTACTCGTTGATAATTTGAAGCCGAAATACAAAGAGATGATCGAGCTTTTTTATTTTCAGGAATTAAGTCACGAAGAAATTGCGAATAAATTACATTTACCTCTGGGTACCATAAAAGCCCAGCTTTTCAGGGCCAGAGATCTTTTATATAATGCTTTCCAGCATACCGAAGGAAGATAATGGTTCCTATTCTTCACAAATATTTTCAAGACGTTCCACCGGAGCAAGCCTTAGAATTTACACAACTGTTCGATCTTTACAGTCACTGGAACAACCAGATCAACGTTATTTCCCGCAAGGACATTGATCTTTTGTATGAACGTCACATTTTACATTCACTTGGAATTGCTAAAGTGATGCAGTTTAAGCCCGGAACGAAAGTGATGGATGTTGGCACAGGCGGTGGATTTCCGGGCATTCCTTTAGCCATTATGTTTCCTGAGACTGAATTTACTTTGGTAGATAGTATCGGCAAAAAAATTAAAGTAGTGAATGAATTGGCCGCCGCATTAAAACTGAAGAATGTAAAAGGCTATCATAAACGTGCAGAAGAGATCGACGAGAAATTTCATTTTGTTGTAAGTCGTGCCGTTACTGAGTTTCCTGTTTTTCATCGCTGGGTAAAGAATAAATTCCTGAGAGAAAATTTCAATGATCTGCCAAATGGCATTCTCTATTTAAAAGGTGGCGATTTACAGGAAGAGTTCGGGCGCTTCTATAATCAGGCAAAATTCTACGATCTGAAAGATTACTTTGAGGAGGAGTTTTTTGAGACGAAGAAAGTGGTTTACTTCAAAATGTAATACTCTGCCTTTGACGGAGACTGCACAGACAACACAGATTTGTGTGTATGAAAAAGAAGTCACGGCGATCCATCCTCTATAAAAATCGTCCCGCATTAATTTCGCTGATACTAGATCTGGAATTCCGTTTGCGAAGCTTATTTCACTGATTTGGACATTCAAGGATAGCAATTAAATTTCATCGATCACCTCAAATTTCGAAAATATTAGGGAAGTTTTGATATTCAGGGAATAATTTTTTCATTTGGTGTTATGTATTCAGACGGAATCATCGTCAACACTTTTTTCACTTCACTGTAATTCGGATTTATCAATAGGGCTTTATCCCAATTGCGTTTTGCCAAAACAAATTTTCCCTGATTAAAATAAGCGCCGCCTAAATTGTAGTGTGCCTCTGCATTTTGAGGCTCCAGTAAAGTGAGTAAGTTGTAGGCCATGGCGGCAGAGTCCATTCGTCCTTTGTTAAAAGCGATTCCGCCCCGATTTTTTAATTCGTTAGCATAAACTTGATAGTAGCTTCTCAGATAGGGATTATTGGGGTAAAGTCGTTCAGCGTTTTTCCAATAGTATAAAGCCTCAAAATCTTTATGCAATTTAAAATAGAGAAGGCCCAGATTTAAGTAGCCATTTACATACCGGGGATGAAGTTCAATCGCGTGTTTTAGAACTTCTACACCATGATTTAAAACGGCTTCATTTTTAGTTTTATATTTTCCTGTTTTTACTTCTTCACCTATGTTTGTTAAAGTGCCATTAAAGTCGTTGAAGGTAGTGTCATATCCTTCCATTTTGGTTCCTAGAATATCTCGTGTATTAGAGAGGTCTACATAGCGTGCGCCAGCGTTGCCAAGACAAAGCACTGAATTCGGCATGGTTTTCACGTCTTTCAAAAATAAGGTAACATCGTTTTTCCAATCAAAATTTCGTTCCCAGGTTTTACAACCAAGCAGAAAGCCGATCACAAGCACAAGTGCCGTTAATGTAGTTCTTCTTGTAGTAAAGGAAAGTACTGATAATTTGTCAAACCCTTTAAGTATAAAGTAGGCGGCAAAAATGCAGAAGCCAATGGAAGAGTGAAAGATGAGCCTTTCGCCCATGGTGGCGCCGATGTCCATCAGTACGTTTCCAATCAGTAAGGCAAATAAAATATAGATCATTAAAGCGAAACCAAGGATGTGTTTTTTTAGAGTTAAATAAACAGCCGCAACAACCATTCCGATATGAATTGCAAGAGAAACAATAAAATCCCAACTTGCAAACTGTCTGTACTGAATAGAATTGAAGGAATAATCTGAGGACAAAGGATGCGGAAAAGTTTGCAGGATGAGGTATTTTAAGAGGATGTAAACTTTGGTACAAAAACGTTCTTCTCCGGTTGCTAAAAGATAAGGGTTATTTAGGATTTCCGTATCCGGAACGCCTGGCTTCAGCTTCACGGCCATCCAGCGCATGGCAATGTATAACAACATAATAAAGTACATCCAACTCATCAGCTTCTGAAAATTATTTTTTTTGTTAGCGCCCATCAAAAAAATCCCGACGACGATAAATAGAAATGGAAAGAGCCAGAAAGAACGGATAGGCTTTGCTCCAGGCTGGGCGTGTACATCAAAATCACGTTTAAGATAAGTCATAATTACCGCGCAGAACACAAAGGCTAAACCGATGTAAAGTGTTTGACGGAATGCTGTAGTCCTGAAAAATGTTTTAATGTCAAAATCATTTTCCGTAAAAAAGTAAACGGCCAGGGGAACAAGAAATAATAACATAACGGCGTACTCTTTTGATAGAAGAGCCAGCAGAAACATCAGGCAGGTCAGAAAAACATGGATGACCTTTTTTGTTTCGAGGTATTTAAAGGTGTAGAAAAATGTTAGAGCAATAAAGATGAGCGAAAATAATTCGTCGCGGCTTTTTACGTTTGCTACAGCTTCCGAGTGAATAGGATGCATGGTAAAAAGAAGTGCCGCTAAAAAAGCGAGGTCCTGGTTGTTCCTGAAAAAATATTTCGAGAAGATGAGATATAGAAACATGCATCCCAAAGCGAAACACCAGATGTTATTGAAGTGCCTGATGCCAGAGCCATACAACTGGCAGTCGATCTCATTAAAAATCCCATCCTGGTTAATATCTTCCGATGGATCATTTTTCAGATCTTTATTCTTGTCCCAACAATTATAGCATTCGTTTCCATCCGCTACGCCATTGCCATTCCTATCCACAAAGTCGTTGTATTCATAATTCGTTTCTGGCCTTCCGCAGGGGGTAATAAAATTTACTTGCCCTGCGTCGAGCACTCCGTTTTTATTGGAGTCTTCAACTTTTAAATATAACCCGGTGCGGTATGGACCAATAAATTCCTGCTCAATAGCAAAGCTAACTGCCGAGAGCGGACGATAGCGTCCACCCGCCAACTGATCAGTTGCACACATACGCCTGTAAAAACTTTCGTAAGCGTCGCGTACAAGAATATCTTTGATGCCCCGCACACCTTTTACAACATGATCATTTTGGTGAATGATAATTCCATCGTCAAGCGCATACTCGCCATTTATAGTTGTAATATAAAACACGAATCCAACAGTCCCGATAATGTACAGGGCAATCTTCCTATTGAGAAATGTAAAATATTTAAATGTTTCATCCGCTTTTGATAAGATGGGAGCTTTGAGAGAAATTTTTTTCGTTGTCATTATTTGAAGAGTTTACGCAGTGGCTTTTCAGGCCCGGGTTTCGGGGTTTTTATTGCTGGTGATTATCGTCTGTATGCAGCTGCTATGGAGCTTTACGGCTAGACCTTTTAAAGGTTTAGTATGCTCCTATGTCTCGCTAATTTACGGCAAGCGCATACATGAGTATATAAAATTCATGGTTGGTTTCAGGCAAAGTTTTGATATGGCGCTTAAACGCCGAAAAAAAATTACATCTAAAAAATGACAGGTTTTAGTTACGGATCACCAATGTAGGAATACTGGTGAGCATGGTGGAACTGTTTACGGAAATGGTTGTATTAGTGATGGACAGAGCTTCGCTGTAACTACTGAATGAAGAGGAGTTATCTGAAGTATAGTTCGGTTCATTCACATAAAAAAATCCGGCGGAAATAATTAGCAGAGATAATCCAACATGGTAAAATTTAAAATCGAGACGAAAGAAAAGAAGAAGCTTGTCGAAGAAGTTAAGATGTTCTTTCATAACTTTTTTACGGGCCAGCACACGATCTCTGGCTGCAAAAACCAAAGCAGGATTAGGACTTTCTATGTCGGAGGCTTCAGCAGACATCATTTCTGAGAGGAAATTTCTAAAATCTTTTCTTGTGTCCATGATCTTTACATTACTGGATTAAATATGTATAATTTTTCTTCAAGCGTTTTTAAGGTATAGTGGAGTCGCGATTTGACGCTGCCTTCGGGGCAGTTTTGAATAAAGGCGATTTCCGCTATTGTTTTTTCTTCCTGGTATTTTAAGATGAAGGCTTCTTTCTTTTCAGGAGGCAATTCATCCAAAATTTCTTCAAGCATTTTTCTGAATTCAGTCGCGTCGATTTTATTTGCCAATAGCAAAAAACTGTTCTCGTTTACTTTTGTATCCAGATAAAAAATTTCTTCCTGGCTTTGAAAAACAACTTGTTTGTGCCTGTAAAAGTTCTTGCAGGTATTCGATGCTACCGAAAAAATCCAAGTTTTAAAAGAACGGCAGCGGTCAAACTTTTCGGGATGTTCCGCTACTTTCAAGAACAGATCCTGCAAGGCATCTTCCGCGAGATCTTTATCGAAATTGAGCATGCGGGTGAAATAAATCATCAGGCGCTTGCTGTATCTTGCGTAAAGCTCATCAAAAGCCACAACTTCTCCATTGCTCAGGTACAACATTAATTCTTCGTCGCTGTATATTGAAAATCTGTCTTTTCTTTCAGGCATGTGATAAATTGTACTCTTAGTCGATCTATTTATTCATGTTCTTAAATAGCTGTACACTAAGAACGGAACAAAGTTCAATGATAATTCAAGCGAGGTGTAAAAAAATGTGAAAAATAGCCTTATCCACTGAAACTTTGGAAAAATTTCTATCTTAATTAAAGGGATAACTTTTCCAAAGGTGCAAAAGGTAAAATAAAAAAGGGCCCCGGTGGGACCCTAAAAGGATTTCTCTTGACAGACCTGTGTCTGAAGAACGGATTGTTTGTACGCAACCATAAGAAATCCATCTACTTTTCTTAAGAAAAAATCATGCCAATGTAAAAAATCAACTAAAAATTACAAAACGGGAACTTTAAAATAAAATAAGAAACAAAAACGGTAGTAATTTTCCCTCCGGGTTTGAATGTGCATTGGGCAGCCGTGTATAGAACTTGTAAAAGCTGGTATCTCTTTTGAAGGATTTGTTTAAAACTATGACCTCAAAAGTAAGCTTAAAACAAGTCAATAATTTTTTGTTGTGTGGCATATTAATTTGTGTGGTGCTTTATTTTGCGAAAAAGGTATTGATTCCGCTTACTTTTTCTGTTTTTTTCGCGATGCTCTTTACAGGAATGTCCAACAAAATGGAGAAACAGGGTGTTAAGCGTATTTGGAGTACATCAGTCTCTCTCCTGATTCTGGTACTGGTGGCAGCGGGTATTGGACTGCTTGTTTATATGCAGGTAAAAAAACTTGCTGATGAATTCCCTGCTATAGAAAAAAAATCGGAGAAATTTATGAAACAAACTCAGGAATATATCGCCGCCAAATTAAATGTTCCTGAGGAAAAGCAGGATGAAGTGATCGACAAGCAGGTCAAATCAGCAAGCTCTTCGGTTCAGGGTGTTCTTAGAGGATTACTGGCGGGAGCAGCTGGTATTCTCGGTTCATCTGTCATTGTACTTATTTTCACTTTCCTTTTTTTATTGCAGCGCGAAAAGTACGAGGCTTTTTTTATCCAGCTTTGCACCGACACGGAACCTGACGAGGCAAAAAAACTTATTCAAAAAATAAGTAAAGTAGCGCAAAGTTACCTCACCGGGCGCGCGCTTTCCATTTTAATTTTTACGATTCTTTTTACACTCGGTTTTTTAATCGTCGGGCTCAAGAATGCATTCCTGCTTGCTTTTATCGCCGCCCTGCTCACCATTGTTCCCTATGTTGGCTCTATTGTAGGCGGACTTTTTCCATTTGCTGTAGCCCTCGTGACTGAAGATTCTACACAAGTGGCTTTGGGTGCACTCATTGTGGTTTTGATAATACAGGGTATTGACAATTATTTTATTGAGCCGTATGTTATCGGTGGGGAAGTTAATATCAGTGGCTTTTTTACTATTCTTATCCTTCTCGTAGGTGGGGTTCTTTGGGGCGTTGCAGGTATGGTGCTTTTTTTGCCCATGTTGGGCGTTGCCAAAATTATCTTCGATGAAATTCCTGCCTTACAGCCCTACGGCTACCTTATCGGTGATCAGCAGAAAGAAAAACAATCAACAAGAGTATGGAATAAAGTGAAAAAACTTTTCGGCAAAAAATAAGGCTAATCTTCTTAATCCCTTCAAAGACGGACGATTTGGCTATTTGTCTTTAGCTTATCCATTAAAATATAAGCGTTTTTTTAATTGGTTTTTAAGTTTATTGTCTGTATTATTAGGCTAATAAATGAATCCTCTGTTCGGAAATATTGGTGAGGAAGCTCTTAAAAGACTAGACAAAAGGTCGGAGAGAGCAAGAACACCGCGGGAAAAAGCGAAGGCTTTCATTATTCTGAAACGGCTTTTTAAGCGCGAGGTAATTAATGTCTGTTTAATTCTCGTTGGCCTGTTCTCTGCTGCTTTCGGCTTAAAGAGTTTTCTTCTGTACAACGGGTTTATTGATGGCGGAATCACAGGGATTTCGCTTTTGATCTCAACTTTGACGAAGATAAATCTTTCCATTCTCATCATCGTTCTCAACATTCCTTTCATAATTTTAGGATACACGCAAATAGGTAAAAACTTTGCAATTAAAACCGCTTGTGGTATCCTCGGCCTTGCTATTATTCTTGCCACAGTAAGCTTCCCGATACTTACGAAGGACAAATTGCTGGTGTCTGTTTTTGGTGGATTTTTTCTGGGTGCGGGAATAGGGCTCAGTATGCGCGGAGGCGGGGTGATCGATGGTACAGAAATAATGGCCATCTCTTTCAGCAAAAAAACGGGCCTAACCATTGGAGATATTATATTGATTGTGAACATCATCATATTTTCATTTGCAGCCCGGTTGCTGAACTTGGAAACGGCATTATATTCAATTTTAGCGTATCTTAGCGCCTCAAAAACCGTAGATTTTATAATCGAGGGAATTGAGGAATACACCGGCGTGACAATTATTTCTGCAAAAAATGAAGAGTTGAGGGTGATGATCACTGAAGATCTTGGACGCGGAGTTACCGTTTACAAGGGAACCAGAGGGTTTGGTAAGAGCGGGGAGAAAATGGAAGAGATCGATATTTTATATACCGTGATCACGCGCCTCGAAGTAACTAAATTGAATACAGAAATAGAGAAAATAGATCCTGCCGCCTTTGTGATCATGAATAGTATAAAGGATACTAAAGGAGGAATGATCAAAAAAAGAGTACTACATTAAATAACAAGCACTGCTAAGTATGTGGAAATTTTTTTCAGCAATTTTATTAAGGAATAAATTAATTTTTACTGTATGCGTTTTAATTGCGACGGTGTTCATGGCCTACCAAGCTTCACGCATGGAGCTCTCCTACGAGTTTGCCAAAATTTTACCTGATGACGACAGTACTTTTATCAGCTATCAGAATTTCAAAAAACAATTTGGGGAAGATGGCAATGTTATGGTTATGGGCTTTGAGGACAAAAATTTCTTTCAGCTCGAAAAATTTCGCGACTGGCATGAACTCAGTAAAAATGTAAAAAATATTCAGGGAATTAAGGAAATCATGTCCCTGCCAACTATGTTTAAGCTGGTGAAGAACGACAGCCTTGAAAAATTTCAAACAATCCCACTCATTCAAAATCCAATTACTTCGCAAAAAGAAGTAGATAGTTTAAAAGCAGAAATTCTGAACCTTCCTTTTTACGAAGGATTCGTTTACAACAAAGAGACAGGGGCAACATTGCTCCTGATTACCTTTAAGAAAAAAGACCTCGATTCAAAACGCCGACTCACCATTGTTGACGAGATCAAAACACTAGGTGATGCTTTCTCTAAAAAGCACGGCATCGAAATGCACTATTCAGGAATGCCCTACATCCGCTCACAGCTCATGACTAAGGTGTCACACGAAATGACTTTGTTCCTGATGCTTGCGGTTTGCGTTACAGCGTTTATTCTTTGGATGTTTTTCCGTTCAGTAACTACCGTCCTCTTTTCACTGGTTGTTGTAATTATTGGAGTGGTTTGGTCCATTGGGATAATGGAATTATTCGGGTACAAAATTACTGTTTTGTCGGGCTTGATAGCCCCGCTAATTATGGTGATTGGTTTGCCTAACTGTATTTTCCTGATCAACAAATACCACAGTGAATTTTTAGCGCACGGAAATAAAATAAAAGCGTTGCAGCGTAGCATAGAGACCGTAGGAATAACTTTATTTCTGGCGAACATTACAACGGCCATTGGCTTTGGAGTTTTATATTTTACAAAAAGTTCGATGTTGGTGGAATTTGGTTTAGTGGCTGCCATCAGCGTTATGGCTACTTATTTTATCACTTTGATCCTGATTCCGGTAATTCTGAATGTACTTCCAACACCTAAAGCAAAACACACCAAACACCAGGAAGGAAAACGCATTAACAAAGTACTGGACATGGTTGATAAGCTTGTACAAACTCGCCGTGGAGCCATTTATATTGTTACAACTATCGTCACCGGGATTTCTATTTGGGGGATGACTTTTATTGATATGAATGGGTATGTGGTAGACGATCTTCCTGAAAAAGATCCTGTTTATACAGATTTACATTTCTTCGAAAATAATTTTAAAGGCGTTCTTCCGTTTGAAATCGCTATTGATACAAGAGAACCAAATGGCTTGTTTGCAAATAACGCTAAGGCACTTTACAAAATTCAGCGCATGCAAAAAGTTTTTGCAGAGTATGATGTATTCAGCAAACCTTTTTCTATTGTAGAAGGAATTAAATTTGGCTACCAAGCTTACCGTGGCGGAGACGCAAAGTTCTACAAACTTCCGCCTGTTTCAGACCTTAAGAATATGAAGGATTTTACGAGTAGCTTAAAAGGTCAGAACAGCAAGCTTCAGAATTTTATTGATACTGCGAAACAAGTGACAAGGGTATCTTATCAGGCAAGGGACATTGGTTCTAAAAGAATGGATGCGCTAATGAAAGAATTGAGACCGAAAATCGATTCTATTTTTCCGCCATCAGAATACAAGGTAACTACAACGGGGCACAGTCTTGTGTTCTTAAAGAGTAACGATTACCTGCTTGACAATCTTCTTGAAAGTCTTTTGATCGAGATCATTCTCATTGCCATTGTTGGTATTGCTTTATTCCGCTCTGTACGCATTATCTTGTTGTCAAAGCTTCCTTGTCTCATTCCGTTGGTGATTACGGCGGCGGTTATGGGCTTCCTGGACATCCGTTTTAAACCTTCCACGATTTTAATTTTCAGTATTGCATTTGGGATCTCCTCAGACGGAACCGTTTATTTCCTCTCCAAATACAGGCAGGAGCTTAAGAAAGGCAAACATTCCGCATCAGAAGCTATTTCAGCAGCCATTAAAGATACCGGCTTGAGCATGGTTTACACATCCATCATCTTGTTCTGTGGGTTCGCAATTTTTACGGCTTCCAGCTTTGGTGGTACAGCAGCCATGGGAATTTTGGTTTCATTAACTTTATTAATGTCCATGTTTACGAACCTGATTCTTTTACCGGCTATTTTATTATCGATCCACCGTAAATCACTTAACAAAGAAATTATTGAGGAGCCCTACATCGATATCGAAGAAAGTATAGAAGAACGCGGTAAAGATCTTTCGGATATTTAATCAGACAGGAATTTTCCTACAAGTTTATTTCTACTTCAATCAATTGGTCTAATTCGCAGTCAGTATTTTGTTGCGTCGAAGGTTTTAATCAGAAGGAAAAATAATTTCAAATAATTGTACATTTGTTAGATGCGCTTAAATTCGCAATTACCTACTTTTACTTTATGACTAAAAAAAGAGTACTCAACCGTATTTTTGCGCTTCTTTTAACTTCGGTAGTTTTCGTAAGTTGTACGAATGAAAACAAACCCAAAGAAAATCAAAAACCTGTAGCTAGCGAGGAGGAAGATATTCCAGAAATTGTTTATTCACTGGTTAAGACGTTTCCTCATGATACAACTTCTTATACACAAGGATTTTTAGTCTATAATAAACAACTGTTCGAAAGCACTGGTTCTCCCGAATACATGACGCTGACGCGCTCTGTTATGGGAATACTGGATTCGATCACCGGGAAGATCAATGTAAAAGCGGAGTTGGATCGAAAAAAACATTTCGGCGAAGGAATCGCAATCCTCAACAATAAAATTTATCAGCTTACCTGGAAAAACCAGAGTGGATTTACTTACGATGCAAAAACATTTAAACCGCTTAGCGAATTTACTTTTGAAAGTAAGGAAGGCTGGGGACTTACGACGGACGGAACCAACCTGATCATGAGCGACGGAACTAACACTTTAAGTTATCTTGATCCTACCACTTTAAAGGTGATTAAAAAAGTGGAGACACCTTACATCAACCTAAATGAACTGGAGTTTATCAAGGGATACATTTATGCGAACGTTTATCAAAAAGATTTTATTGTAAAGATAGATCCCGCAAACGGAAAGGTTTTGGGAATAGTAAACTTGTCATCGTTGGCTGAAAAAGCACTAAGTAAATCAAAAGGTTCAGAAGTCTTGAATGGCATTGCTTATGACGCCGCATCAGATAGAATTTTTGTAACAGGAAAACTCTGGCCGCAGTTGTATGAAATAAAGTTTGAGCACTAAGGTTTAGAGGCATGAAAACGTAAATCTATGGAAGTGTTTATCGCAGAGATTATTTTTGGAGCTCTCGGATTTGTCTATTTATTTTTGAGGTACCGAACTTTGAAAAAAGTTAAAGCCTTGAAAATAAAAGAGTACGACGGTTCTTACAAAGTGGCGGGACTTACAATTGTACTACAGGCTTGTTTAATAATTTTGGGATTAGGTGTCCTTGCACTTGTAATAACAGGACTTATGGGTCTTTTTAAAAGTAATTAGAAAATAATTAGTAAATTTTTATTTAGCCATGAAAACCTACAAAGACGTCGACGAGTACATTGTCAGCTTTCCAAAAGAAACGCAAATGCTTTTAGAACAAATGCGGACAGTTATTCGCAAAGCCGCTCCTAAAGCCTTGGAAGTTATTGCTTATGGAATGCCGGCCTATAAATATAAGGGGGCATTGGTTTATTTTGGTGGTTATAAAAATCATCTTGGATTTTATCCTACAGGTTCTGGGATCACAACTTTTAAAGATGAACTATCCGCTTATAAAAGTTCTAAGGCTACCCTTCAGTTTACTTTGGATAAAAAACTCCCTATCGGACTTAGCACTAAAATTGTAAAATTCAGAGTGAAAGAGAACGACGAAAAGGAGAAAGAAAAGCCTTCTAAGTAAAAGAAATAAATTACCGGGTATAAAATTATCAACACGACCACTTTTTTGTTTTATGGATACATTAAAGACGCCTTTCGAAAAGGCGATGAGTTATACCATGGAGGAAAAGGAAGTTGAGGCTTTTATTCAGAGTGGTTTAAATTCAGGCGGAATAGAGAAGTGAATTATTTCACCGGATTCTTGCGAAAGTATTTCGGGAGAGGCCGCCAGACCTTAGAAGGAATAATGGATTGTGCAAATAAAACATGATATTAAACATTCAGAAGCTTGCGTTTTTTTTATAAATTTATCTAATAAAATTTATACCATGTTAACCAAAAAAAGTACATACTTCTTAAACTTGAAACTAATTATATTCGCATTCCTAATAAGTCAAAGCACACAAGCGCAGATCATTTTCCCGATCAGTAGTGGGCTGAATTCTTTCGGAAGGGATCAGTACATCAATACTATTCTTGACAGTGTAGTAAATAAAGTGGTTTACAATAAAGGAGGAATCATCTGTATTACTGACAACGCAATTACCATAGATACAATCACACTTACCAAAGTAAGACCGCTGGCTAATGACTCAGTGGTGTTGCTGAAATTTTTGAATAAGAATAAAAAAAAGATCAGCTCTAAAGAGTTCTGGGGCATAACAACGGGATACGGCGAACGCCGGCGATTTTATATAGATCAAATGTATGTGGTATGGGAATCGCCAGCGCCATATATTTATAAGATCGAAACAGCATTCAGGACTTTTTATTATTACAGCGAATCGCTTACAAGTCCCATTAATGAATTAAACCAGCAAAATGTAAGTGTCGGTACCCTTACGCCGTATTCGAAGAATGTATTAAGTGGGTTTATTGAGGAGAATAATTTGGGTCAATCAAATGCTGATCGCACGAACCAGGACATTGCAGTGCAAGTGTCCGTTGACGTGGTGAATATTTTATTTCAAGTGCTTCTTATTGGATTGGAGAGCGGAGTAGGTTCGGGTTCGTACTCGCATTCAAAATCGGATACACATGTGAAGCCACAAACAGGAAGAAGGAGATAACGAAGCGGTCTCACCACAGCATTATGAAAATGTCATTTAGAATCCTTTCCTTCGATTACGATCCCCTCACAAAAAAGAAACTGAAAGATGTGCCTCATAATTCGCAACAGACGAAGGAAGAGGAGGACTAAAAACTAATCCTTATTAACCTCGACGGCATGCCATATATAATAAGCGTTCAGTAGGATATAGGCGATTAACAGTATCATTGCCATCAATTTGTCCGTGCGGTTCGCACCTTTAATATCTCCCTTTTTCACTTTATTCAAAGCTAGCACAGTACAAACGATCACTAAAAAAATAAAAAGCAAGGTAATGCCGTGAAGCGTGTCCACCAGCGTAAATGCAGTTGATTCGGGTAGGGCAGAGTCAATCACATATTTATTACCGATTACCGCAAAGAGTGCGCCCACACTTAGGCCGAAACGGGCGTCGTGATTATCCGCGTGAATAAAGAAACAGGCGTATGCAATAAAAAAAGCGACGTACATGCCAAGAAACATTTTCCAGAACAAACCAAGGGCTTCGCGCTGCAGGTCAATACTTACCCTGTAGGAACTGTATTCGGTGTGCGGTTTTGCAAGTTCGTCATCTCCAAAAGCTGTTTCATACGCTTTGATTTTTGAACTGATTTTAAAGGTGTCAATGGTCCAGCCATTCAATGTGAATTTTGGGTCATAATGGTTTCCTAGCGTGTCAGGAATAAAGATCAGTGATTTGGAGTCAAATTGGGAATTCTCGATGGAGAGTCGAAGTTTTTGACGATCAAACGGGAAACGGTCTATTTTCCAGGAATCCTTCATCACGCATTGTAATTTCATAAGGATGTAAATCTTGTTTCCGGTGGTATCAAGTGTCGAAAAGGATTTTACCACGGTTTTTGCATGGGGAACTTCGAAGTTCTGTAGAAAATCAAAATCGCGGTTTTTATACTTTAGCCAAAGCCAGAAGCTCACGGTAAATTCTTTTTGTTTAAAGTCGATGTCGTGAATGCTGGTAATGTAAATGCCTGTAAGCACAGTATCAGGAGATTCTTTCTGTGCGAAGCCATGCAATGTAATACCAGAAAGGATAAGTAAAAGGAGGATTCTTTTCATTATTTGATTGTGAAAATAAGGATAGAGATTAAATGGTTCAGAGCGTAAATTACATGAGAATGATGTGCCAGAATTCTATTTGTTGACATTGGCCAAAATCATCCTTACCTTTAAACAACAAGATGGGATCAACGGATTTAAATAATTTCATAAAGCAATTCGTCCAAGTAAGTGATAACGAACTTTTAGAAATAAGTTCAAGGTTTAGCGGAAAAAGAATTGCGAAGGACGAGTATCTTCTCAAAGCTGGCGAAGTTTGCAGAGATTTTATTTTTGTAAAGTCGGGTTGCATTCGCATGTTTTATCTTTCTAATACGATCGAAATTTCGGCATGGTTTACTTTGAGTAATTCAGTAGCTATGGAAATTCAGAGTTTTATTACCGGAGGGCCTAGTATTTGTTATCTACAAGCTATCGAAGACTCTGAAGTTTATATTCTTCCAAAAACAAAACTCGAACAACTTTATAAAGCAAATCCAACTACCCAGGAGCTTATGCGTAAAATATGGGAAATCAGCCTTGCCATGGTGATCCCAAGGTTCTCTTCCCTTCAAAATGATTCCGCTGAAAAGCGCTACATGGATTTAATGAAGAACCCGGAGCTTATGCAGGCCATTCCACAAAAATACCTGGCGTCTTTCATCGGCGTAACACCAACTTCCTTAAGCAGAATCAGAAAAAAAATCTCGAAACAGCATTAATTGCCCCAAGACAACTTTTAAGAGGGACAGGATCTATAATTTTGTTGAAAATTAATAGTATGAAATAGCCATGTTTGCCGAAACACAATTGCGAAGCACTCAGCGACACCTATAAAAAAAAGAATAAAAAAAACTGAGCTAAACACAAATGAAGATAAACTGGCTAAACCACCCCGAATCAAGTTCGCGACAAGTTATGACAAATAAAAAACAATAACATCTACATATGAAAGTTTTAGTTTTCGGGGCTACCGGACATCTTGGAAAAGAAATTGTAAAAGCATTAAAACAACAGGGGTATGACTTTGCTGTGGTCGTTAGAAATAAAGATAAAGCAAATGAACTTTCTTCGCAAAGTCCTACACAAATTGTTGCGGATGTAACCAATAAAAATGCGTTAAGTAAAATCTGTGTCGGCTACGATGTCGTTATATCGGCGCTTGGGAAGAGTGTTTCTCCCAATGACGACAGCAAACCTTCGTTTAAAGATGTAGATCTCGACGCTAACACAACTATTCTGGACGAAGCGCTTAAAAGCGGCGTTAAAAAATTTGTTTACGTCTCGGCCCTGCTTTCAGAAAATTATCAGCATTTAGAATATTTCAGAGTGCATCATGAATTTTCGGAAAGACTAAAAGCATCCGGATTAAATTATGCTATTATTAAACCACCGGCTATTTTCAGTGCCTTTATTGATCTTATTGACATGGCAAAAAAGGGTAGGTTGATGACAATGGGAACGGGAGAAAAAAAAACAAATCCTATTTATGAAGGGGATCTGGCAAAAATTTGTGTGAAGGCCATTAAAGAAAATCACAATGTAATAGAAGCAGGTGGAAAAGAAATTTTTACGCGTAAGGAAATAAATGAACTGATTCAGAAAATATCAGATCCGTCAAAAAAAGTAAGGTCAGTGCCTATAGGTTTGGTAACGTTAGGTCTCCCTCTGATGAAATTTTTAAACAGGAATGCTTATGACAAGTTTGCTTTTTTTACGGAAGTGATGCGACATGATGCAGTGGCACCTCTTAAAGGGGAGATGAAGCTGGAATCGTATTTAAAACTAAACGTAAAAAATTAAAAGGGAAACTCTAACTTTTGTACCTTAAGTAGTGTCTGTCCGAAAATGGTGTTTTCGGCCAAACACTAAGTATCTTTTGGGAGAGTAATAATGAATTGTAAAATAGTGCATCACGTCTTTTGTCTGAGTTTGTTCGCCTGTTTTCTCTATTACCGGGAATGGGGTTCTGTGGCAATAGAGATACAACTCTCACAACCTACTTGCGAAATGGCGCAAAAAAATCTCAAAAAGTTTATATCTACAAACACTATGAGAACAAGCAAAAAGGAAGTTTTCTCGTCCTTCACAAATTGAAATTAGAAAAGTACTTTGCTAATGATGGACGTGAAATAAAAGAAGCTGAGATCTTCGAGTGGGAGTATAAAGAGAAACGTGATTATCTGCGCGTGGCCCTCAAGCAAGAATATTCAAATGAAAGGCTCAAGTGTAAAATTATATTCCCGATGTGAGGTATTCCGCTCACTTTAGCGCTAGGCGATAGTGTGCTTTATTCCTATGAAAGAAAAGATACAGCGCTGAATACCGTTAGTTATAATGTACTCGTTTATTCAAAGGATACACTTTCTATTGAGAAGGACAACAAAATAATTCTTGGTGGCTTTTCGCAATACAGATGTTGGGATTTATTATTACGTTTTTTCAAAACATAAAGAAGAAACCGTGTTTAACTTTGTGCAGGTGATGAACGCTTGTGGAATTTCCATGACTAAAGTTGCCGGCGTAACGGCGGTTGCGACCTTTAAAACTATTGAAGCTGCTTCCGGGATTATGAAGGACGGCACGGAAAAAGCTGCCGGCTCTATTTTGGGACATATCATTTTATTAATGGCCAAATAGCCAGAGGTAAAAGTTCTTTTTCTTCCCCATTAAATATTAAATTAGCGTCATGAAATTTGTTGTTATTTCAGATACACATGGTCAGCATGCTGGACTTAAATTACCAAAAGGTGATGTGTTGATGCATGCTGGCGATATTAGTAGCAGGGGTAAAAGAGACGAGGTATTGGATTTTTTGAATTGGTTTAAAGAGCTTCCTCACAAATACAAAATTTTTATTGCAGGTAATCATGATTTTTTATTTGAAGATCTGCCAGAGGAAGAAATTAAGGCAATGATCCCAGATAACGTTATTTATTTGTGTGATAGTGGTGTAAGCATTGAAAACATTAAGATCTGGGGCTCGCCAGTGACTCCCTGGTTTTTTGATTGGGCCTTTAACAGGCAACGTGGCACTGAAATTGCAAAACACTGGAATTTAATTCCGAACGATACAGATATTTTGATCACCCATGGTCCGGTGTTTGACAAACTTGATCGCACCATTCACGGCGAAAGAGTTGGTTGTATAGACTTATTGAAAAAGGTAGAACACCTCCGCCCGAAGATTTTTATTTGCGGGCATATTCATGAAGCTTATGGAACGCAAGAACAGAATGGAATCAAATATATAAACGCCTCCGTTCTGGATGAAAGATATCGACTGAAGAATCAACCATCAGTGTTCGAAATGTAAGAATTAGTGAATCTTTATCGGCGCAATTTGCATTCATTGTGATTCACAGGAAGAAGTGTATTATTACTGGAATAAAATGACTGCTGATGAATGCCAGGAACAATCCTGCGGCTGGTTAAAAGATAAATTCGGACTTTCATAGCAGGTTTTTCCCACAGCGCTTGGGAGGCTGTTAGGTGATAAAGATCCTGTAAAAGCAAATAGGGTAATGCAGGCAATGATGAAAATGAAGAAGATCATTGTAGCGGATCTTGAGAACGCACATTCACAATAAGGACTTGCTGGAGCTTAAACTTCCAGCCATTTTTTTAGTTGCGCTTCAATTTCTGAAAACATCTTTACATCCGGAATGTGTTTTGTGTTTTTTAAAATATGCTCTTCTTTAAAATTTTTGAAAACAATACGACATCGCTCTAAAGTTTTATCCCAGGGAAAAAATATGTCATTGTCTGCAACAATTGTATACACGGGAGCTTCCATATTTTTTACTTTATCTGCGGTTAAAAGAGTAGGCCGGTTAAAATCGACTTTTACATGCAGCAAAACATTTTTTTACATCGCTACATTAATTTCTGGAGCAAACGGGTAGCATAAGAAATTCCAATTACCGGTGCTTGCTTAATGCCAAGTTTATCCATGGTTTCCGAAAGCCATTTGCCGTAATCGTTGGTATTCATTTTTTAGCGAGTTTCCGCACTTTTGTTCACTTGTCCCACTATATTTGTGGCGTAAATTCTGTAATTTTTATTTACTCCATGAATGGCTTCCCAGAAAGTTTTGCCTTTGTCATCAGCGGCTAATTTTAAATTAACATTTATTCTATTTCTCATCTAAAAAGTCGATCGGGTTCATGTCTATATTTGTCTTATTCTAAGTAACTCTTGCCCAAAAATAATTCCATGCAAAGCAAAAAAATTGTCATTTATTTTATCGTGTTTCTTTTCATTGCTTCTTTACTAACGGTTTATTTTAGCAACAAGGCAATTGATAACGCTGCTAAGGGAAAGTTATTTTCTGATGTGAAAGTAATTCCTTACAACAAGACTGGTCTTTTGCTGGGGACTGCGAAATTCCTCCATGGTGGCACGGTCAATCCTTATTACCGCTACAGAATCGACGCTACGGTAGAGCTTTTAAATGCACGGAAGATCACTTACCTGGTCATCAGCGGAGATAATAGTCGTAAAGATTATAACGAGCCGGGCATGATGAAGCAAGACCTTGTTAATGCCGGTATTGATTCCAATCTGGTCTTTCTGGATTACGCGGGGTTCAGGACTTTCGATTCCATGGTGCGTCTGCGTGAGATCTTTAGCCAGCATTCCGTGACAGTGATTTCGCAACAATTTCATAACGAGAGAGCACTTTACATAGCCGCCCGTGAAAGCATTACTGCCATTGGTTTTAATGCGAAAGATGTAAATAAAAAAATGGGTTTTCGTACGCAGCTTCGTGAAAAATTCGCCAGAGTAAAAGTATTCCTCGATTATTTAACAGGAAAGGAGCCTAAATTTCTCGGGCAAAAAGTGACTATTCCATCCTAATAAAATTGTCTGCAAGTACCTTATATTTTTTGTAGTTTAGTATTCGAGCACATTGTAACTCTCAATTACCGTTAGTATAACTAACGCAATACTTTTAGGCGTTGAGAACTAAAGTCTTAAGGACTTAATAAGTGTAGAAGATTATTATCGAGTATAAACATGACAGAAAAAGAAAAAATGTTGGCAGGAGAATTCTACTCTCCAATTTCAAAAGAATTAGCGGATGAACGTTTGCACGCAAAAAAATTATTGCACCGGCTGAATGTGACGGAGTATGTGATGACAGATAAATCCGCGGCGGTTCTCAGAAAGTTAATTCCAAATGCACCAAAAGATCTTTACATAGAACCGCCTTTTCATTGTGATTATGGCTACAATATTCACTGCGGAAGCCGAGTCTATTTCAACGTAAATTGTGTAGTGCTGGATGTGATGAAAGTCACTATTGGTTCCAGTGTATTGTTCGGACCTGGTGTGCATATTTATACAGCCACGCATCCCACGGATGTTAAGACAAGAAAGAGCAAAGCTTTCGGAAAGGCTGTGACTATTGGAAATGATTGTTGGATTGGCGGCGGCGTGATCATTTGTCCCGGAGTAACGATTGGAAACGGATGCGTGATTGGCGCTGGCTCAGTTGTCACTAAAGACATTCCGGACAATTCAATGGCCGTCGGGAATCCTGCACGGGTGATAAAAAAATTAAACTGGCAAGAATAATTTTAATGCATTCAATCAAAATTTTTTAAACAAGAGACTCTTAACTATTATGGATTTTTTACTTCGCCCCTGGAACATAAATGATTTACAAAGTGTGGTGAAATATGCGAACAACGCTAACATTGCAAAAAATATGACAGACATGTTTGCACATCCTTACACAGAGGAGAACGGCAAATTGTTCATTGCCTTTGCAACAAAAAATTCTCCAATAAATGTTTTCGCTATTGAAGTAGGCGGGGAAGCGGTCGGCGGAATTGGGATTCATCAAGAACAAGATATCATGCGTAAAAATGCCGAGTTAGGGTGTTGGCTTGCAGAGCCGTTTTGGGGGAAGGGCATAATCACAAAGGCGATTCCTCAAATGTTAGATTTCGCTTTTAAAACTTATGACATAACAAGAGTCTATGCGAGGCCTTTCGGAACGAATTTAGCATCGCAGAGAGTGCTCGAGAAAACCGGCTTTAAACTGGAAGCAAGATTTGAAAAAACAATTTTTAAGAATGGAGAATTCCTAGATGAGCTGGTTTATGCAATAGGAAGATAAAATTAGAAAATGGGAAAAGAACATACTTATACGCTAACCGTAAAATGGACGGATAACATCGGGCATGGAACCTCAGACTACCGAAAATATGAAAGAAGTCATACGGTTGTAACTCCGGGTAAACCGGATATCGCCGCTTCTTCAAACCCTGCGTTTCGCGGAGATGAGAAAAACCACAATCCGGAAGAGTTATTTTTGTCAGCATTATCGGGTTGTCACATGTTATGGTATTTGAGTCTTTGTGCAAATGCTGGTGTTGTTGTTACCGATTATTACGATGAGGCGGAAGCCACAATGGTGGAAACAGAAGATGGTGGTGGCCACTTTAGTGCTGTAACCCTGCATCCGCACGTGATTATTAGCGATCAAGCGATGGTCGAAAGGCAAATGCTTTGCATTACGAAGCCAACAAATTATGTTTCATTGCTAATTCCTGTAATTTTAAAGTAGGACACAAGGCGAGCTGTAATGCGGAAAAATAATTGTCTATAGTTTTAAAACCCGATTTCCCGTGATCAGGTAGTATTCTGAATTTTCTTCATGCTCCAATAGTTTTAAACCTGTAAGATCACCGAAAGCCGGCAGGATTAAATGCGTTGAACTTTTATAAAAGCAAGGCAACTTTACCGATTGCCGAGCATTCCCATGAACCTTAATTCCCGGGTGAACGTGTCCGCAAATATTTAATTTTTTAGGATTCACCAAAGGATGATGCGAAAAGATCAAATCCATTTCTTCAATGTGACTCAGCTTTATAAGATTCTGGATCTCATAGCTTGCGAGGGGAAGTATGTCGTGATTACCTTCTACCAAAATAAACTGTACTTTGGGATAAGCCATAAGCAAAGACTGAAACCATAGCCATTCACGGTTATATTCGCTGTGAAAAAGATCGCCGAGAATCATTACAGTTTCAATGTTCCAACTGTTAATCAGGTGATGAATAAGGTCAATGTCTTTTAGGTGACTCTGCGCCGGCATCGGAATTCCTTGTTTCCTGAAATGCGTTGCTTTTCCTAAGTGAATGTCGCCGAGTATAAGCTGCTTGTATAGCGGCCTGAAGATGGCTTTCTGAGGTAATAAAAAAACGGACTCCTTTTTTAAAAAAATTTCCAGATACGGTGTCATGCCTGCGCTACTTTCAGAATTTTTTCAATCCTTGTCTGAACATCTTCATTACTAAAACGCTCACGAATTGTATCCACTAAAATAGGGAAAGAAAATGGTGTTGGCCGCTCAGGTTTTGAAACAATTATTTTCTGACCACTGATGCGGTTAAAAGCGGCCTGCATGCGAGTGATGTCCAGTTGAAAATCGAGCACTTCGTCGAAAGATTGTCTAAGCAGTAAGTTGTCTTTTTCGTAGTCCTCAAACACTTTAAAAAATAATTGGGACGATGCCTGCAAATGCCTTGTTTTTTTCTGATGACCCGGATAGCCCGTAAATATTAATCCCGCGATGGTAGCAATGTCTCTGAATTTACGTTTTGCCATTTCGGTGGCGTTTGCACTTTTAAAGGCATCGTCGTGTAAATGTTCTGGCGAGAAAAGATCGTTATCCAGTACCTGTTCGATATTTACTTCTTTATCGCTTAAAAGTTCGAAGCCATAGTCATTCATGCCAATCGAAAATGTGAATGGTTCCAACAAACCAATTCTATAAGCGAGGATGGCCGCCATACCTTCATGAACGAACCGTCCTTCGAATGGATAAACCAATAAATGATAACCATCTTTGCTTTTAAATTGTTCAATAAGCAATTCGTCTAGTTGTGGTAAGTGAGAAATTTTTGCCTGCAGGTCGAGTAGGGGACCCAATTTTTTTAATTCTTCAGAGGTACTTGCGTTAGTTTTGTATTCATGCAGCTGCCTGCGAATGCTTTGAGAGAGCTGTGTGGATAAAGGTAGTCGTCCTCCAAGCCAGGATGGAACAATGCCATTTCCTTTTTTACTGAGCCGTACTTTGGCCTCCATGTCTTTGATCATGATCAGTTCTAGGTTCCGTCCGCCAAACCAAAAAACATCACCGGGATTTAATCTGGAAAGAAAAGCTTCTTCCACCAGGCCCAATTTTTTTCCACCCATAAATTTCACAAATAGCATGCTGTCGCTTACAATTGTTCCTATGCTAAGCCGGTGCCGCATGGCTATGGATTTACTCACCACTTTGTATAAACCGTGTTCGATAACCACTTTATGAAATTCATCGTAAACTTTTAAAGAATTACCTCCTACCGTAATAAATTGCAGGCACCAGCGAAACTCTTCGGGAGTGATACTTTGAAAACAATGGGTGCTTTTTATTTCTTCGTAAAGACCCTCGGGGTTAAAGCCGTCTGATACTGCGAGGGTGATCATGTATTGAATCAGCACATCAAACGAACGAACGTATGGAATTCTGTTCTCCAGCAAATTGGTTGCGATGGCATAACGCAACGCACTGCCTTCAACAATTTCTAAAGAGTTGGTGGGAACAAAATAGATTTTGCTTGTCGCTCCTGGATGGTGACCGCTTCTCCCTGCTCGCTGCATAAAACGTGCAACACCTTTTGGAGATCCGATTTGCACAACGGTATCTACTTCATGAAAATCGACGCCAAGGTCGAGGCTTGAAGTACAGACGACGGCTTTTAAATTCCCTTTATGTAAATTGTCTTCCACCCATTTACGGATGTTCTCACTTAAGGATCCATGATGCAAGGCTATTTGTCCGGCAAGGTGCGGCGCGACATCCAATAACCTTTGATACCAGATCTCTGCCTGCGATCTTACGTTCACAAAAATAAGCGTACTCTTACTTTTTTCAATAATGGGGACAATCTTGGGTAAAAGCTGAATTCCCAGATGTCCCACCCAGGAATATTTTTCAACAACGTCCGGATAGATGGTTTGAATCTTGATCGTTTTTTCGATGTTCGTTTTTATATCGACGGAGTTTTGCAAATTGCTGCCGAGCAATATTTCTTTGGCTTCTTTTAAATTCCCAATGGTCGCCGAAATGGCCCAGATTTTGAGATTAGGATTCAGAGTCCGCAATCGCGATAAGGCTAGCTGCACTTGCACACCACGTTTACTTCCAAGCAATTCATGCCATTCATCAACGATCACAAATTCCAATCCTTTAAAAAAATCAGCGTAACCTTTGGAAGCTAACAAAAGCTGAATGCTCTCAGGAGTGGTGATCAAAGCCTGCGGAGATTTTTTTCTTTGTCTTGCTCTTTCCGCACTAGTTGTGTCTCCGCTGCGAAGTGCTATTTTATAATCTAAATTTAAGTCGACTGAAACCTGTTGTGTAGCTAATAAAATTTCTTTGGACAAAGCTCTTAAAGGTGTGATCCACAAACAGTGTAAGCCAGTTTCTTTTTTATGGATGACGTTTATTTTGCCAGTAAATGCACTCTTTTTTGCCGGATGTTTTTTATAATAATGGTGCAGAATTCCGAACCAGATGGCAAATGTTTTCCCGCTTCCGGTTGGAGAGTTAAGCAAGCCACTTTTATTTTCTTCAATCGCCTTCCAGGTTTCTTTTTGAAAGGCAAAGGGGTTCCATTTTTTGTATTTGAACCAGGCGTTACCTAAACTCATTTCAAATGGAATTTAATAATTGTAAAAGATCGTCTTTCGTGTTAATATCTTCTTTCTTTTTATCTTTTCTCCAGCGAAGGATTCTTGGGAAACGCAGGGCAATACCACTTTTGTGTCGTGGCGATGCATTGATACCTTCAAAAGCAATTTCAAAAACCAGCTCAGCTTTCACGCTTCTTACCGGACCAAATTTTTCGAGTGTATTTCTTTTTACCCAGGTATCTACTTCGAGTATTTCCTTGTCGTTTAAACCACTGTAGGCTTTTGCAAAGGGCACAAGTTCGCCCTTATTCCAAACAGCAAAAGTGTAATCCGTAAATAGGTTTGCCCTGCGACCATGTCCTGATTGCGCATAAATTAAAACGGCATCTACGGTATAGGGATCTACTTTCCATTTCCACCATTTACCGCGACGTCTCCCCGTTTCGTATACGCTGTCCTTGTGCTTTAACATGACTCCTTCGCAGCCCATGAGTTTAGATTCTGTTCGCAGTGCATCCAGTTTCTCCCAGGCATCACATTCAAGAAGCGGCGATAATTTCAAAAGTTCAGAGGGGTGAGAGTGCAGTAGTTCTTCGAGGAGGGCTCTTCGGCCTTTTAAAGGGTTCATTCGAATGTCTTTGCCCTTGCATTCAATCAGATCATAACACATTAGACAAAGCGGCACATCCTGCAATATTTTTTTGGAAATATTTTTTCTTCCTATTCTCTTTTGCATGTCATTAAAGGAAAGTATTTTTCCATCCTTAAACGGAAGGACTTCCCCGTCCAACACAGTGCCCTCTGGTAATAAATTATTTAAATGCTGGAATTCTGTAAACTTCTCGGTCATCAGTTCTTCGCCGCGACTCCAAATATGTACTTCGTTATTACGCACGATGAGTTGACCGCGAATGCCATCATATTTACGTTCTATCTGCCAGTCTTTTATATCTCCCAGGTGTTCAGGTCGGATGTCTAAGGGATAAGCAAGATAAAACGGGTAGGGTTTTGAATGATCCGAAGAGCCATCGTCTTGCAAAACCTGTTTAAGATCTGTTTCCTGAGGCAGCCAACTCCCCATGAATTTATGAGCGATTACTTTATCATCAGAACCAAAGGCCTTTGCTAGCGCTTTAAAAACTAATTGCTGAGAAACACCGACACGAAAACTTCCGGTGATTAATTTATTAAAAACAAACAATTCATCTTTTGAAAACGTTTGCCAGAAAGAAAGAAGCCATACTTTTTTCTCTTCATCCGTTTTATGAGTCAGGAGAAGTATGTCATTCATTACTTCGTTGAGCGAAACGGTTGAATCATTTGTTGTTGTGGGAATAAGGAGACTGATCGTTTCTGCAAGGTCTCCGACAACGTCGTATGAATCTTCAAAAAGCCAGAAAGGAATTTCAGCGAGTTCGGCTGCCCATTTTTTGAGGTCTGATGTTTTAATCGGACGTTTTGGTCTTCTTCCTGTTAATAGAGCTATGGTCCAGATCGCATCTTTTGAATCTGCGTGAATAAAGTAGTCAACCAATTTATCAATCTTGGCATTTGTGCTGGTAGTTTGATCGAGCTTGGTATAAAGATCGCTTAATGCTTTCATGCAGCTTCCTCACTTTCTTCTTTTATAGCTTCGAGTGAACTACTTTCAATACTTTCGCCTTCAAAGTGAGTTTCAAGTTCTACGGCATTGAGCTTGTAATGTTCTCGAAGCCATTTTGCGTAAACCGAACGGTAGCCGTGTGTAACGTAAATATTTTCAGCTCCTGTTGCAATTACTGCTTCGTTTAAATCCTGCCAATCGCAATGATCACTCATTACAAAACCCATGTCTGCATTTCTTCTCCTTCTTGCGCCGCGCAATTGCATCCAGCCGCTGCACATGGCAAGTTTATAAGGCTCAAAACGTCGCAGCCATGGCGAACCCATTGCCGTTGCTGTAGCGAGGATAACTCCCGGATTAAGATCGTCTTTTTTAAACTCCTGCGTAAATTTTTGAAACCTGGAATTGTCAAATCCGAGTGCTTCATTGGTGTTGTAAATGGTGGAGTGTAAAAGTATCGGAAGGTTTGTATCAAGCGCATTCACTATTCTCTGTGCCTTGCCAAGTGCGTAACCGATCAGAATGGAATTTAAACCGTGTTCTGAATTTTCCTGCACCCATTTATTCATTTGCAGATTTACTTCTTCCGCCTTGGGGAAATGATAGATCGGCAATCCGAAAGTAGATTCCGTTATAAAATGCTGACACTTCACAGGTTCAAAGGGAACCGTGTAGCCATCGCGCTTTACTTTGTAATCTCCAGAAACAACCCAGACCTCGCCTTTGTATTCGAGTCTTACCTGAGCCGATCCTATGATGTGCCCTGCCGGATGCAGACTGATAGTTACGCCGTTTATTTGAATGCTTTGGTAATAATCTAAGGTCTCCAGTGAAATAGTTCCGAGTCTGTATCTCAATATAAACTCTGAATCTTTGTGCGCAAGGTAATGCTTACTACCACTTCGTGCGTGGTCAGAATGCGCATGGGTAATAATGGCTTTGTTCACAGGTTTCCAGGGATCGATATAAATTCCCGCCCGTTCACAGTAAATTCCACTATGGGTAAATTGTAAGAGCATTCTTTTTTAAAACAAATTTGGCTTTATAAAGTTTAAAATTATTAGTGAATATAGCCAGTGTAATGCCAGTCTGAAACACTCAATAACGTGGACTTTAGAGTTTTTTGTGTATAATTTTTCCCTTTTTGGAGAATGCTAAAATTTGAGAGATTGCATTGGTATGATTTTATATGCATGTATTGAAACTAAAAACATGGAAAAAAAATTGGCTGGAAAAAGAGTAGCGATTATCGTCACACACGGCTTTGAACAATCAGAGTTTGAGGAGCCATTTAAAACTTTAAAAGACGAGGGCGCCATGGTAGATGTGATTTCTTTGAAGAAAGAAAACGTTAAAGCATGGGAAAATAAAGATTGGGGGAAAGAAATTGAAGCAAACCTCGGTATTGAGAATGCGGATAGTTCAGACTATCACGCGCTTGTTTTACCAGGCGGAGTTATGAGTCCGGATGCACTTCGTGTAAATGGAAAAGTAGTTGCCTTCGTAAAAGACTTTTTGGAAAACAAAAAGCCAGTAGCGGCAATATGCCACGGTCCTTGGACTCTAATAGAAACCGGTTTATTAAAAGGAAGGAAGATGACTTCGTTTAAATCCATTAAAACAGATCTGGTAAATGCCGGAGTAGAATGGGTGGATGAAGAAGTAGTCGTTGACAACGGTCTTGTTACAAGCCGCAGTCCTGCAGATTTACCCGCATTTTGTAAAAAAATGACAGAGGAATTTGCAGAAGGCGTGCATCAGAACGTAAAAGTTTAACTGATTTTTATCAAGTTTGTTTAAAGAAGTTTTAGGCTTTCGCTGAAAATTTCTCGACGAGTTAGAATATTTTTTTATTCCCCTTGGAATTTCCTTACATTTAAAAAAATGTAAGCCTTATATGAAAATTTTTCTTGAAACGGATCGCCTTATTCTGAGAGAACTCTTAGCAACCGATGATGAGGGAATGTTTGAACTCGATTCGGATAAGGACGTACATAAATATTTGGGCAACCAACCTTTTACTAAAATAGAGGACAGTCGTGAGATCATCCATTTTATCAGGAAACAGTATCAGGATAATGGCATTGGTCGATGGGCGATGATCAATAAGGGAACGGGTGAATTTATGGGCTGGTCAGGGTTTAAATTAATGAAAGATATTACCAACGATCACGTAAATTATTACGATCTCGGTTACCGCCTCATCAAACGCTTCTGGGGAAAAGGATACGCTACCGAATCGGCGAAAGCAAGCGTAAGCTACGGATTCAACGAACTAAAGCTGAATGAGATTTTTGCGATGGCCGACATCCACAACAAAGAATCGAGGCACGTGCTTGAAAAATCAGGATTCAAATTTATTGAACCCTTTGATTTTAGAGGCGATCTACACGATTGGTTTAAGATTTCTAAACAATCGACCTAACGAAATTTTGTTTCATAAATAAAAAAAGCGGAGTTTTCACTCCGCTTTAATTTTTCAGTTAAGTTTAGTTTTTGTGAATTCCCCGTTATTAGGATTTGGGAAAATGTTTACGTTCGCAACTTCCGACCTTCTTTCGGAATAATTGAAGCTTACCAGCCCAAAATCCAAGCAAAGATCAACGGACAAACAATTGTTGCGTCACTCTCTACAATAAACTTAGGAGTTGTAATATCTAATTTACCCCAGGTAATTTTTTCGTTTGGAACCGCTCCCGAATAGGAACCGTAAGAGGTTGTAGAATCGGAAATTTGACAGAAATAACTCCAGAAAGGAATTTCGGTCATTTCCATATCCTGGTACAGCATGGGTACAACACAAATAGGGAAGTCACCAGCAATTCCACCACCAATTTGAAAGAAGCCAACACCTTTACCACCGCTGTTTTTCGGGTACCAGTCTGCTAACCAGGTCATGTATTCGATCCCGCTCTTCATTGTGCTTGCTTTTATTTCTCCTTTAATAACGTACGAAGCAAAAATATTTCCCATTGTACTGTCTTCCCAACCTGGTACCACGATAGGTAAGTTTTTTTCTGCAGCTGCAAGCATCCAACTGTCTTTAGGATCGATTTCGTAGTATTGTTTCAGTTCTCCGTTATTTAAGATCTTATACATGTACTCATGCGGAAAATAACGCTCACCAGCAGTGTCTGCATCTTTCCATATTTTGTAAATGTGTTTTTGTAAACGGCGGAAAGCTTCTTCTTCGGGAATACAAGTGTCGGTAACACGGTTGTAATGATTTTCCAAAAGCTCCCATTCGTCCTGCGGAGAAAGATCGCGGTAATTAGGAACACGCTTATAGTGACTGTGCGCAACCAAGTTCATGATGTCTTCTTCAAGATTAGCACCTGTGCACGAAATAATGTCTATTTTTCCCTGGCGGATCATCTCCGCAAGAGATTTACCAAGCTCGGCCGTACTCATGGCGCCTGCTAAAGTTACCATCATTTTACCGCCTTCAGTTAAATGTGTTTCGTATCCTTTCGCAGCATCAATAAGCGCCGCTGCATTAAAGTGTTTATAATGATGAGCGATAAAATTTGAGACCGGCCCCTTTTTTGCTAATGTTGAATCTGACATGACTTTCTTTTAAAAAAATTAGAATGCAAAGATAAAATTTTTTAACTGACACGGAAAAACTTGTATTTTGCCTTTGGTTTCACGCCAGGCGACTCTTCCAAACCTAAAACTTTCCCGGAGCGACTGATGTTCCGGTTCAAAGCGCAGATACGTTTTCTCTATACTTTCTTTTCTTAAAATAATATCTTGTATGCCTGGTCGCATACCGCGCATCCACCCAAACTCCGAAAGAATAATAAAGCCCTCTAAATGCGAGGTCTATATTCCGTTCCTGTGCTACATACCTGTAGCCACCTGCGACAGAGATGCCTGCCCATTTTATAATTTTAAACTTGGCCTGGAAACCAGCACTGATCGGAACAATGTAACCACTTGATTTTTTAAAATAGGTCTCCAGGTTGTATTTAGTCTGAGTGGAATAAAGTCCGAAGCCTACTTCCAGCGGTATATTGATTTGTACAAATTTGTGATTGAGAATTACATATTGGTAGCAACCGATAAAATAATTTAAAATTAAGTATTCGCGGCGGGTCACATTGTTTGCATCAACAAACTCCAATGATTTTTGCTTGAAACGATTGAGTGTATAATATCCGGCACAAAAAATATGTTTTTCCCGGTAAACAATGCCTGCCATCAATCCAACAAGATTAACAGGCTTTTTACTAATGAAAGAGTAGCGGTTCTCGGCCCGGAGGTAGGGTTTTGTGGACTTCGGACGAAAAATGTAGACGGAATCTTTTTGCAGTTTTTGTGTGAGAGAATCAATCCTTCGGTTCGAAGCGCTTTTTTCCTGAGAAAATAAGATCACCGTGCAAGCCACTAGAATAGATGTCAGGACCGATCTCATTATACTATTTTTTAAGCGCATTTTTTTAGGCGTTGACGAATTTAAAAGATAAAATCTTAATAATATGAATTTATTTTCGTTCGTTTTCTATACCGGCAAGACGCTCGCAACTTTTGTAAACCAGCTGAAAGACCTTTTCAAAGTCAGCCTCCGTGCCATAATAAGGATCGGGAACCTCGGCCAGGTCTTCCTCTGCTGTCATTAAGAATAGGTTGACTTTCTTTTTATGCTGATCTGTTTTCGCAAGCGCCACTACATATCGCAAGTTGTTTTGATCCATCACATAAATTTTATCAAATGCCTCAAAATCTGAAGAGGTGAATTGCCTTGCTCTTAAAGCAGAAAGGTTAACACCGTTTTTTTTGGCGTTGGCTATTGTTCTTATGTCTGGCGCCTCGCCTATGTGATAGTTGGCAGTACCCGCAGAATCTATTTCCATTTGTAAGTTATGTTTATCTTTTAGATGCAGCATAATTCCTTCTGCCAAAGGAGACCGGCAAATATTTCCTAAGCAGACAAAAAGCAGTTTTTCCATAATTGTAATTTGTGAAAATAAAAAAAGCGAACCTTCCCATACTTATCAGGAGATCCGCTTTTTTAGAGTTAATTTTTAGTTATAAAGAGAAGCTATAAGAAGCTCTCATACCGTTAGGATAAAAACCTTCGATTAAAATAGGACCTGATCTCTCAAGACGTTTTTTTGTTTCTATAGCCGATTCCATTTTTTTCTTGTCAATATGAGTGATAATGAATCCAGCTTGAATGCCAGTCTGTGCAAGTCTTCCAGAGTTTAATTTTTGAATCCTTACACCGTTCTCAACTTTCATTTCTGCCAACTGATCACTGTCGAGATTCTGCAAATCAGCACCCAAAACGGATGCAGTTGTTTTAACCATCTCACTTTTTTTCACCAGGTTGGTAGTGTTGTCAACTGTTTTTAAGACCACTGGTATATTTACATTTTTAGTGTTACGTGCTACAGCTACGTTAATCTTGTCTCCTGGACGGTACCTGCTAATTTGTTCCTGTAGTTCACTCACAGAGTTAATAGAAATATCCTGAATGCTCGTAATCACATCACCTTCAAGAATTCCAGCTTCTTCTGCACTGCCTCCGGTGGTAAGCCCGTTTACATAAACACCTTTTAATTGTTTTAAATCTTTTTCAGAAGCAAACTTAGCATCAATGTCCTGAATACTCACACCAATGTATGCTCTTTGAACTGTTCCGAATTCAACCATATCACTCACCACTTTTTTTACAATATTTACCGGAACTGCAAAAGAGTATCCCTGGTAAGACCCGTTATTTGAGGCAATAGCAGTGTTGATACCAATAAGCTCGCCATTTGTATTTACCAAAGCACCTCCGCTATTCCCCGGATTTACTGCTGCATCTGTTTGTATAAAGGATTCTATTGGACGTTTATTTCCATTAAGAATGTTGTTACGGCCTTTCGCACTGATAATACCAGCAGTAACCGTACTGTTTAAATTAAACGGATTTCCCACGGCAAGTGCCCATTCACCCACTCTCACAGCATCACTATTGCCATAAGCCAGGAATGGAAGGTTTTTTTCTTTGATTTTTATAAGGGCAACATCTGTGCTGGCGTCTGCGCCAATTACCTCTGCTTCGTATGTACGGCGGTCGTTCAGAATTACCTCAATTCTATCTGAGCCGTTGATCACATGATTATTTGTTACAATATACCCATCAGCACTAATGATCACGCCGCTGCCACTTCCTTGCTGAATGTAGGTTTGTTGTTTTTGGTGATGACCGAAAAACAATTCGGCAAACGGATCATAAGAGAGATTATTTACCTGCTCGCTGGTTGTTTTAATGTGTACAACAGAGTTCACAGACTTTTCAGCGGCCATAGTGAAATCGTTCATAGTTCCGGAAGAACTTCCGCCCGGATAATTTGTAAGCTTATAAAGGGATGAATTCTCAGGAGTGGTTACCTGACTTGTAGTATGTTCATTTTCGTAAAGAAAGTGTGAACCGGTTAGGGCAACGAAGCCACCGAAGCATGCTACAAAAATGGATGAAACTATTTTTTTCATATCTTTTTATTTTGATTTGTTACCTGTATAACACAAAGGTAATGCTGTTATTATTTTGGCAGTTGGTTTTTAACAATCGTTAACCCGTAAGGATCCCCGCCTGTTAAAAATTCAAAATTATAAACTTAAAAACCATCGCTATTTTGATTAAATTTACATTAAAATTAGTGAGATTGAAAAGAAAAATACCGACTTTTATTTTTGGAGTATCTATTGGATTAGTTATTGCTGCTGCGTTTTTTTTCTTTAAACTCAACGAGGTTTTTGACAGACTTAAATCAACGGGTTCAGAACATATTACAGTGATCGAACAATCTGTAGAAAATGATAGTGAGCGAGCCGAAAAGAAAAACAAAAAAAACAAAGAGCGTTTCAAAATCGATGTTTCGAAAAATTCGAAAGTAGACTATAAGGAAGTCGATAGCCTCATTAAAGAAGATTCTGAAATTAATATTGCCACCGACGAATTGGTGTCAGTTAAAAATGTTAAAGTGATTTCTATAGGTGACAATATTACAGGCAAGGACTCTCTTGCATCAAAACTGGCACGCGTGAGTGACCGGAATTCGGATTTATATTTCATTGAATTCTGGAAGACGCCTTTAAACTCTAAAGGCTACAGGTTCTCTAAAAACAAAATTATGCTTTATGGTTTTATGGATTTTAATAGTGTGCTGCTCTACGAAGTGGATAATTCCTATTACATCAAGTCATCTGACCAGGTCTACAAGCTTTTTTATGGCGGAGATTTTAAAAAGTTAGAAAGGGTTGTTGATTCAGACCTTCTTGCAAAGATCAATTAATGGAAATTCAGTTTTACAAATACCAGGGCACTGGCAACGATTTTATTATGATCGATAACCGCAATGGCGCTATTTCATTAACTAACGAACAAGTACTGTTTCTCTGCCACCGCCGTTTTGGAATCGGTGCAGATGGCCTGATTTTACTGGAATATGAACCTAGTTTTAATTTCCGGATGGTTTATTACAACAGCGATGGAAATCTCAGTAGCATGTGTGGTAACGGCGGGAGGTGTATCACAGCTTTTGCGAAACACTTGGGACTTATTTCCACTCACGCCAAATTCTCGGCTACGGACGGCGCGCATGAAGCAACACTTGACAAGGATGGAATTGTCTCGCTAAAAATGCAGGATGTAAAAAGCATGGAAGAAGGGGGAGATTTTTTTTACCTCAACACCGGCTCTCCGCATTATGTCAAAGTGGTGGAAGATGTAGAGAACTTCGACGTTTTTAACGAAGGACGGAGTATCCGCAACAACGAACGTTTTAAAGAGGAAGGTACCAACGTTAATTTTATTGAGAAAAAAGAAGAAGAACTTTTTGTCCGCACTTACGAAAGAGGAGTTGAGGATGAGACGTTCTCTTGCGGTACCGGCGTCACAGCGGCAGCGCTGGTTGCAGCCGTAAAGGGTATTTCAAGCGGAAAAAATAATTGTCTCATCAAAACAAAAGGCGGCTCTCTCGAAGTCACTTTCGAAAAAGTATTGGAGCAAAATTTTTACAACATCTGGTTAAAAGGTCCGGCTCTTTTTGTTTTTAAAGGGAGCGTAACTTTAAATTGATTTAACTCTGGATTAACCGTTTATCTGCGGCAGAAAATGTAGAACCAAATCCAGCATCTGCCAAAGGCTTATTTTTTAGTAGACCGTTCAGCGTTATCTGCGCATCCGATGACATCGGATCTGTGTCTCCTTCCTGGTGAAGATTAATAAATTTGCGTCATCTGTGTAATCTGCGGCCTTTATCTTCGGGGTTTACCGAATTTACCTTAACTTTATCCAAAATCCATTCATGTTTTTAAAAGGAAATAGTATCTCATTGCGAGCTTTAGAACCTGCCGATGCAGAGCTTCTTTACCGTTGGGAAAACAACCTTGATCTTTGGCCGGTAAGCTTCACGCAAGTACCTTTTAGTAGATTTATTCTAGAAGAGTTTGTGAATGCGGCACACACCGATATTTACACCAATAAACAGCTTCGCCTCATGATCAATAACGCAGCGTCTGGAGAAACGATCGGTATTGTTGATCTTTTCGAGTTCGATCCTCAGCATCAACGCTCTGGTCTGGGGATATACATTCACGAAGCCTTCCGTAAAACTGGTTGCGCATTCGAATGTATTGAGCTTATTAAAAACTATTGCTTCTCCACTTTGCTTTTAAAACAACTTTACGTCCATATCAATGATTCCAATACAGCTAGTATTAACTTATTTGAAAAAGCCGGCTTCGAAAAAAGCGGTCTGAAAAAATGCTGGAACAAAACGGGCTTAAATACGTTTGAAGACGTTTGGTTCTTACAATTCATAAACACAGGTGCGTAAAAGGTTCTATATTTTTTTAACGCTGTCGCTCGGTACTACCTGTATGTTTACTTTTTGTAACCTGCCTCAGGACGAATCTGCAAATAGAAATGCAAAAACAGACACCATGCTTTATTTAAATCATTCCGACTCCGCAAAATATGTAGGGATGAATACCTGCAAACTTTGCCACCAGGGAATATACAACACCTTTATTGAAACCGGCATGGGTAAGTCCTTTAATGTGGCTTCCCGCAAAAAATCAGCAGGTGATTTTTCGTCTTCATCTATTTATGATAAGATCGCCGATCTTCATTATAAAGCCTACTGGGAACATGATAGTTTGTTTATTAAAGAATTTCGTCTCAACAAAAAAGACACAACACATCTCAGAGCTGAGCAGGTAAACTACATAATTGGTTCGGGTCAGCATACAAACTCGCACATGCAAACGGTAAATGGTTACATCAACCAGATGCCAATGACTTTTTACGCGCAAAAAAAACACTGGGATCTTCCGCCGGGTTTTGAAAATGGTACCAACACGCGCTTCTCTAGAAAGATAGGTTTGGAGTGTATGTCTTGCCACAACGGTTATCCCGATTTTGTTCTGGGCTCCGAGAATAAATTTGTGAGTCTTCCAAACGGGATCGACTGTGAACGCTGCCACGGACCGGGAAGTATGCACGTAGCGCAGCGCAGCAATGGAAGCAAGATTGATACGTCAAAGTACATCGACTATTCCATCGTAAATCCCGCCAAGCTTTCCATCGACGCGCAATTTGATATTTGCCAACGCTGCCACCTACAGGGGAATGCTGTCTTAAAGGAGGGAAAGTCCTTTTACGATTTTAAACCCGGACAAACACTCAGTGATTTTATTTCCGTTTTTCTTCCAAAATACGAGAATGCTGACGAAGACTTTATTATGGCTTCGCATGCAGACCGTTTAAAACAGAGTGCCTGCTTCATCAAGTCTTATGAAAAAGCGGGAAAGAAAAACAGTCTGAAACCCTACCAGGGCGCCATGACCTGCGTAACATGTCACAACCCACACCTAAGCGTAAAAGCGACAAATCCGAACGTCTTTAACGATGCCTGCCTTGCTTGTCACAATCCAAATGGAAATTCAAAATTAGAATGTACAGACGAATTTGTGGTCGCCCAGAAAAAATCAACAAATGCAAATCTTCTTTTAAAAGCAGGAAACTGTACAAGCTGTCACATGCCATCTTCAGGCTCTACCGACATTCCACACGTTGCCGTACACGATCACTACATTCGTAAGCCCATCACTAAAACAGAGAAAGAAAAGATCAAAACTTTTCTGGGATTATTTTCGATTAATGAAAAAAGTCCGGACGCTATTACAAAAGCAAAGGCCTACATCGATCAGTTTGATAAATTCGACCATGAGAATGCTTACCTGGATTCTGCCGCTGTTTATTTAAGCGACAAAAGAACGGATGAGCTTCTCAAAAATCTACGTTTACTTATCCAGTTGAATTTTATCAAACAAGACTTTCAGAAAATAATCACTTACGTCAACAAAGTGGGGCAGGAGAAATGTTATAACACAATTTTCACAAAACAGTCTTATGAGAATCTCGACGCCTGGGCCTGTTACCGCATCGGTGAGGCATTTTACAATACAAGAAATGTGGAGGGTTCAGTAAAATGGTACAAGCAGGCAGTTAAGCTGGCTCCCTACAACATGGACTTCCGTAACAAATTGGGCACTTCGTTTGCCGCCACGAATAACATAAAAGAAGCAGAGCAGGAATTTAGATTTATTTTAAAAGAAAATCCAAAATTTGTATCCGCCTACTCAAATCTGGGTTATATAAAATTAATGCAAGGTTTTCCTGCCGAAACCATAAGATTATATACCATTGGTGAAAAATTAGATCCCGATAACGAGGCACTTTTATTAAATTTAGCGGGTTATTATTTATTCATTAAAAATAAGGCTGTCGCAAGAAAATACCTTGAAGCAGTGGTGAAGAAAAATCCAAAAAATCAAAGGGCGGCAACAACCTTGCAGCAACTGAGTAAACTATGAGCAAGAAAAAGAAAAGCGGTTTTGGAATATCCTTGGTAGTGCTGGCTTTGCTGGTCTTTGGAGGGATTTATGTTTACCAGAAATTCTTTAAAGGAATAAACCTGAAAGACAAAAACTACACCTACGTTTACATTGAGCGGGATGACACTTTTGAAGACGTTATCAGCGATATCAACTCCGAAAACATTATTGAGAATCTAAAAGCCTTTGAATGGATGGCGAAGGAAATGGATCTTGAAAAAAATATCCATCCGGGAAAGTACAGGATCATAGATGGCATGAACATGCGCCAGATCATTAACCTGATCAAATACAACAAACAGGAAAAAGTAAAGTTAACATACAATTCCCAAATCCACGACATAGAGGAGTTTGTGGAATACACCGATGAAAAGCTCGAACTCGATGATTCAGAGCTGGAAGACATACTGAGCGATGAGAAAAAACTGGATCAATGGTTTGGTCTCGATCCCGACACAAATTTCGGATTGCTTGTACCAGGAATTTATGAAGTAAGCTGGGCCATCACCGCTGAAGAATTATTTAAAATTTTAAAAGACAGGTATAAAAAGATCTGGAACACAAACCGGGTGACCCAGGCAAAAAAACTTGGCTACAAAGTATCAGACATCATTACCATGGCTTCGATCGTTCAAAGTGAAAGTGCTATTGAAAGTGAACAGGAAAAAATTGCAGGCGTTTATTTCAACCGTCTGAAAAAAGACATGCGTCTTGAAGCTGACCCAACTTTAAAATTCGCCAACAAAAATTTTGGAGCTAAAAGAGTTTACAATGTCGATAAAGAAATTAATTCTGCTTACAATACCTACCGTTACAAGGGATTGCCGCCGGGTCCCATTTGTCTGGTTGGACAACAGGCCATAGATGCCACCTTAAATTATGGCAAACATAATTTTATTTTCTTTTGCGCCAAGCCACAACTGAATGGACTTTCAGATTTTTCTGCCAATTACGATCAACATAAAAAATACGCCTCGGCTTACCAGAAAGCCATGAATAAAAAAGGAATCGGTCGCTAAATATTTTGTATTTTTGAAACTCTGTTCATCAGACCGATTTATGCGGGTGAACATTAAAAAGATCTTTGCCATGGATAAAAATACCGAAGAAAAAATTAAGCTCCTTGAAGATAAGTATGGCCAGATGGGTCAGGACATAAACGGGTATCTTGATGGATTATTGTTATCTAATTACCTTACATATTGGGATTATATTCAGGTTGAGACTTTACTGACGTTACAAAATCCGAAAACAGATTTTCCGGATGAGCAAATTTTCATTATGTACCATCAGATCACCGAACTGTTTTTTAAACTGGCCTTAAACGAATTTGAGCAGATTGGAAACAATGGTTATGACATGTTGCCAAATGGTAAAATGAATGGTTGGAAAGAAAAACTCGATCCTAAATTTTTTGCGGAAAGAGTTGGGCGGATCAACCGTTATTTTGAAGCACTTACCAAATCCTTCGAAATTATGGTGGACGGTATGGAAAAGGAACAGTTCCTGCGTTACCGCATGGCACTGCTTCCGGCAAGCGGTTTTCAAAGTGCTCAGTACAGAAAAATAGAGATTTGTGCAACAGATTTTTTTAACCTGGTAGATAAGGATGTTCGTCAGACGTACCAGAATCAGAAGCCTCCCATCGAGGAAATGTTCAAGAATATTTATTGGAACAAAGGCGCAACCGAATTAAGTACCGGCAAAAAAACCTTAACACTGTTACAATTCGAAAAAAAATACGGTAAAGAATTTGTGGCACTGGCTAATGAATACAAAACCAAAAATCTTTGGGCAAAATATAAATCCTTGTCCGAAGAAGATCAGAAAAACCAAAAAGTCATCAATGCTTTAAAAGAGATTGATGTGAACGTAAACATCAACTGGCCTTTGATGCATTATAAATCTGCGGTGCAATACCTTCAGCAAAATACCGAAGACATTGCTGCTACAGGTGGAACCAACTGGCAAAAGTATTTACCGCCGCGTTTTCAGAAAAGAATTTTCTTTCCAGAACTCTGGAGTGATGAAGAAAAAGAAGACTGGGGCAAAGGCTGGGTTGTAACCAATGTTTTTAGAAGCTAATAAGTTTGGAATAAAAAACCAGTAATAAGAACTTGAAAAGAAAAACTGCACATGTCAATCATCGTAAACAACATCACCAAACTCTACGGAACTCAAAAGGCTCTGAATAATATTTCATTTGCAGTAGGTAGCAACGAGATCGTTGGTTTTCTTGGTCCGAACGGAGCTGGTAAAAGTACGATGATGAAAATCCTTACCTGTTACATTCCGCCCACACAGGGTAGCGCGAAGGTTAACGGGTTTGACATTGCCACGCAAAGTCTGGAAGTAAGAAGACAAATAGGCTATTTGCCCGAGCACAATCCTTTGTATCTCGACATGTACGTAAAGGAGTTTTTGGAGTTCGTCGCAAATATTTACAAAATAAAAAACACAGCCAGCCGTGTAAAAGAAATGATCGATGTTACAGGGCTGCAGCTAGAACAAAATAAAAAAATTGGAGCCTTAAGTAAAGGGTATCGCCAGCGGGTTGGATTGGCCCAGGCCATGATCCACGATCCTAAAGTTCTTATTATGGATGAGCCTACCACCGGTCTCGATCCAAATCAACTTGAAGAGATCAGGAACCTGATCAAATCTTTGGGGAAGCAAAAAACCGTAATGCTCAGCACGCACATTATGCAGGAGGTTGAAGCCATTTGCGATAAAGTAATTATCATTAACAAAGGAGAGATAGTTGCCAACGACGAGACAAAAAATCTTCAAAAAAATACTACCAAACAAATCATCACCGTTGAGTTTGATAAAGAAGTGAAGGCAGAAACATTGTCTGCAATTCAGGGTATTGATCTGGTAAAACAAATACAGCCAAACACTTGGCAGTTAATTTCTTCTTCAAAAGAGGATGTCAGAAAAGAGATATTTAATTTTGCAGTGGCCAATAACCTGAGTGTTTTAACCCTGAACAAGGCAGAACAAAAAATAGAAGATGTATTTAAAGAATTAACGAAGTAAGCCCGCACCTCCTATTATCTAAGGTCGAAAAATGACTTTATACGCTGCAAGTGTGTCCCCACTTACCCCCGAAACAATAAACTTATCAAGTCCTTTCAAAACTTTTATCAGTTCTTTTTGTTGCGATTTATCTAAATCAAAACTTTTGGTCAGGACTACTTTTTCCGTTTTCCCTTTTACATTGATAGATAAAGTAGCATCAAATTTTTGCACAAGTTTTTTTGTCTCTAGTAAATTTTTCAGGTCTTTTGTCAGTTCCGTTTCTCCTCCTTGGTAGTAACAAGGTATGTTCGCAGGACCGGATGTCGAAGAAGCTCCGGAAGAAATACTTTCTTTTTCCACTTTAGCTCGGGCGGGTGTTTTTACAACCTGCACTTCCAATAAAGCCACAACATCGTCTCTTATTTTTTTGTTATCGGTTTCTTTTGCCATTCTATCCCGGTTGGAATCCTTGGTATGCGGGGCCGTATCCTCTTGTTCGTTATTTTCCTGCTTGTCCATGGATACCGCCGCTGCTTGTGGTTTAGAAACTGCCGGTGGCGAAACTGGTCTCACTTTCGCATATACGCTTTTTTGTTCAGGCGCAGCTTCCATTGCCGGTTCTGGGGCAGCCGGTAAATCCTTTGCCTCTGCATCAGAAGTTTGAGCGGTGTTGACGTCTTCTCCTACAGCCGCATTTCCTTTGGCAGAAGAGCCCATGGAGGTCACTTCTTCTTTTTGGCCACCAGATGCGTCGTTTGCTTTATCTTTTTGTTTGAATTGTTGATGCCCATTTTTTTCGCTTATGGCCTCTATGTCTTTTTGAATTTCGGTGCCGGTTTTAGAGGGTTCAGACTGAATCGCCAGTCCGTTGCCTTGCACAGGTGAATTTTTTTGAAAGAAATAAATGGAAAAACCTATTACAAGAACCAGGCCGGCTGCGGCGTACCAAAAACCGTGTTTCGATTTTTTTTCTTCAGTAAAAACCTCACTATAGATTCTTGCATCCAGATTTTCTTTCAGATTCAGAATTTCTTCTTTATTCTCAAGCATAGCAAAGCCTTCCAGCGCTTCCTGCTCGAAGTCGTCCATAGGCAAATTTCCAGGCACCTTGTTTAGAAGATCCATCAGCTTCCTGTTGTTTGTATTATCCTTCTGGTTGCTCATTTAATAAGGCTTCCATTTTTAGTTTTAAATTTCTTTTTCCGTTCTGGATATAACTTTTAACATCATTATTGCTGTAGCCCGTCATTTCCATTATTTCGACATAAGACTTGTTTTTGAGATAAAACAAGTTAATACATCGTTTTTGGTCCACATTTAAAAGCTCTATGGCTTTTTCCATCAGGGTGATCTGTTTTTCCTTTTCTTTTAGATGCTCAGGATCGGACATATCCATAAATAGGACGACGTTTTCCTTCAATTCTAGCTCTTTTTTTAGGGTACTTTGCCTTTTTCTTAACTCCATAAGGCAAAAATTCTTGCTATAAACGTATAACCAGCTCTTAAAATACTCAATTTTATGTTTTTTCAGATCATTTATGAGATTTGCAAAGATCTGGATGACAGCATCCTGGGCTTCATCCTTGTTTTTCAGGTACTTAATGCTTAAACCAAGAACCAAGTGACCATAGCGCTGGTAGAGTATACCAACGAACCTGTTATCACCGGTTTCTGAAAAAATGTTAATCAGCTCATTGTCGGCATAATTGCTGTATTTGTCATTAAAAACCAAAAATAAGAAGATTTAGATGCTAAGTTAATAAAATAACTAATAATAATTTGGCATTTAAAATCTAATATTATCTTTGTGAAATTCAATATAATCTGTCTAAATCATTTAAATATTTACTTGTTGTCTTTTGTGTGATTTCACTCAAATTTCAACAACCTTCAACTTTTGACGCGAACTCAAAAATTAAAGCTGTGTTCTTATACAATTACACGCGTTATTTTGAGTGGCCGGATAAAAAGAAAGTGGACAACTTTGTTATATATGTTGTTGGAAAGAATGACAACCTGATCACAGAATTAAAGAATCTTGCCACCAAGAAAAAAGTAGGGGAGCAGGATATTGAAATTAAAAATTCCACAACATTCGACGCAACCATTACTTCGCACATTATTTATATCACGCCGGATGTAGCAAAATCTCTAGGTGACGCCGCTTCCAAAAATAAGGGAAAAGGTACTTTGATTGTATCGGAAACTTCAGGAGGATGTAAATCGGGAGGCAGTATTAATTTTATTACCATAGAAAATAAATTAAAATTTGAATATAATAAAAGTGCAGCGGTAAAGGCGGGATTAAAAACGAACGAAGACTTTAAAGCCTTAGCAGCTGTTAACATTGATTAATTATAAATATTTAAAAATGTGCAATTTGCGCCAAATATCTAAAAACTTGCTTCTGGGCATACTCCTGTTCCTGAGTGCAAGCGTGTTTGCACAGGAAGATAAGTTAATCAGGGCGCAGCAATTGCTTCGTTCAAAATCTCCCGGTTCTTTGGAAGCGGCTGTTAAATGTATTGACAGTGTGATTGTTCATCCGCAGACAAAAATTGATTTTATTGCCTGGACAACGAGGGCATTCATCTATTTCGAAGTTTACAAAACAACGGATAAGTATAAGTTAAATTCAGCCTTGAGAGATACCATCGTTAGCTCATTGCTCACATCAAACCGTCTGCAGCCAGATTCGGGTTACCTTCTACAAAATAACAAACTGATCATTAACTTATCGAAAAGCTATTTTAATACTTCAAAAACCCTGTTGCAGGATTCAATGAATGAGGTGAGAAGTGCAATAGCTTATTCGCGTTATAAGTCCCTTCATCATCTCGTAGAACCTGCAATGGATTTCACGGCCGACGATATTAAATACTACACAGCGGTTGGAAGCCAGTATTCTGCGATTTTTATCAAAGATAACAACGACAATAAATCACAAGAGATAGCAAAATCGGCCTTATTAAAGGTACTGGAAATGCAGCCCGAAAATGCCAGTGCCAATATCAATATGGGCCTGATGTATTATAATCAGGCAGCGAATCTTAGTAAATCACTCGATTACGGTGCTGATTTTTCGCAGATCGATATTGTGCAGGAAAACATGGTAAAACTGGCCAAACAATCTGAACAGTTCATTTACAGAGTTTACAAAAATGATAATAAGAATTTAAAAGCCGTAGAAGCCCTTTATTATATCTACCGTATGCTTAACGAAACTCCAAAGTCCGACGATTTCAAAAAGAAAGCCGAAGACCTCGGAATCAAATTTTCATCTGAACAGCCTAACGATAAATAAAAAGAGAGATGAAAATGAGATTTACGATAGGAAGAAGGATAGGATTAGGTTTTGCCATTTTTATTTTATTAACGGTTATTGCCTTTATTTTAACTGTAGTTATTTTAAACGACAGTAAAAGGCGCACAGAAACAGTAGTAGGCCAGGTTGCTCCGAGTGTTGCTGAATTAAAAGAACTAAACCTTTTATTACAGCGTTCCCATACAGATGTTTCTAAATGGTATTACAACAAAAGTTTTAACGACATTGATTTTAGAAATGAGCTGAAACACATCATTTCCAAAGAATACCCTAAAAAAAAGGCGATACTCACTGAGTTTTCCAACGACTGGTCAGTTGAAGAAAAAAAACAGTTGAAGGTTATTTTTCTCAGGATCGAGTCTTTGTTTAAGTTATATGAGTCTGAAATCATTGATCAGTTAAGCTCTCCTGAAGCGTATGATGATCCGAGCATTTATATGATCGCGCGTCTGCCTTACGAACAATCAGAAGGAGATATTAAGATCATCTACAAAAACTTAAATTCCCTGATCGACCTGAAGCAAAAATTTGCTGTAGAGGTTACCGAGAGAATGTTTTCGTCCATCAGCTTCCTTAAGACTTTTGTGCAACTTCTCGGAATTACGTTGATGATTGGAGGTTTGTTGATAGCAATTTTCACTACCCGTTCCATCACCATTCCCATCCAGGTTCTTAAGAAAATGTTATTGTCCATGGGCCTTGGTATTTTGCCAAAAGAACGTGTAAGTGCAACGCGCGATGAAATAGGTGAAATGGGCAACGCACTCAATGACCTCATTCGATCAATGCAGCACACCACTGATTTTGCCAAGGAAACAGGAGCAGGTAATTTTGACGCGTCTTATACACCACTAAGTAAAGATGATTCTTTAGGTCACGCCTTATTAAAGATGCGTGATGACCTGGCAGAGAACGAAAGATTCCTTGAGCAAAAAGTTATCGAGCGAACTGAAGAGGTTGTACGTCAGAAATCCGAAATCGAGAATAAGAACGAAGAACTTGAAATTTTATACAAACAGGTAACGGATAGTATTCACTACGCAAAGCGAATTCAGGATGCCATTCTTCCTACAGCGAACACGGTAAAACAACTGTTACCCGACGCTTTTATTCTTTTTAAACCAAAAGATATTGTCAGCGGCGATTTCTACTGGATCGAGAAAAAAGATAATCTGGTATATTTTGCAGCGGTGGATTGCACAGGTCACGGGGTTCCCGGTGCCTTTATGAGCCTCGTAGGGCATAACGTTTTAAAGGACATCCTTAAGAATACGGGAGCTGCGAAACCGGCTGAAATTCTTGACCGCATGCGTGAAGGGATTATCAGCAGTTTGAGGGTAGATGATTCAGGCAAGCAGGCGAAAGACGGCATGGATATGACGCTGTGCGCCATTGATTACACAACTATGGAACTTCAGTACGCCGCAGCCTTTAACCCTCTTTATATTATACGCAATGGTGAGTTAACGCTTTACGCTGCTAATAAATTTCCGATCGGATCTTATATCGGTGAGAGAACAAATTTCGACAATCACACGATAAAACTTCAAAAAGGCGACCAGATCTTTATATTCAGCGACGGATATGCCGATCAGTTTGGCGGTCCAAATGGTAAAAAGTTCATGGTGGGTAATTTCAGAAAATTACTTATCCAAATTACGGACCTTCCATGCAGCCAGCAGAAAGAAAAACTTGACGAAACTTTATTAACATGGCAGGGTGGGCAAGAACAGGTGGATGACGTTTTGGTAATTGGAGTTAAAGTCTAAATTTATAGAATGAGGTTATACATTACACTTGCTATCTTTTGCACCGCTTTCTCCACAAAGCTATTTTCGCAAATGCAGGTTGAAAGTATCAGAATAACAACAACTCAGGTGGGAGTTTCAGCCATCAGTGTTAACAGTCTTATCGCCAAAACATACAATCTTACTTATCCTTTGTACGATTACAAGGCGGATACGCTAACAAAACAACTTATTTTCTCAGGCCGACAAAGGGGCGAATCCAGCACCAGTACTTATTTAAGCAAAGGTTTTTTTGCCGCCCTGAGTACAGTTAACGATTCTCTTAAATGGATCAATGAGTCCAGTCTTTATGACATTAGGGTTGCCGGAAACAATCTTTTAGTGTCTAACGACGTGCGTTCAGTGCGTTACAATAAGCTTCATGGCTACGACGAAATTCGTTACGACTCAAAAATATTTTATACTATTGCTAAGTACAACCGCGGTTTAATGTACGACAGAACGCAGGGCAATGTCTTGAATTGTGTAAACCTGTCAGTTGGAAATACAACCTGGAGTTGTACTATTCCAAAAGATGAAAATTGGGTAGATAGCCAGTACCTGAACGATTCAACGCTTCTTATTGCAGCAGGTGGACTTCACGCTGTAAATATTAGAACTGGGCTTTTGTGGACCTATCCTCTGAGTACAGCTATTAAAACAAATCGCTCTTTCATTTATTCAAACGCGAAATTTTTAACCATTCAGCAAATCAGTTCTGTTATCAAAACGTCTGCGGAAGACAATGTGGTAACGCAAATAGCTTCCAATATCGTAAAAGATGACAAACTTGTTTATTTTGCGGCTAAAGAAAAATTAATTGCGGTAACGCATGCGGGAAAACTTGTCTGGCAGTTGGACCTTAAGAATTACCCTACTTCAAAAATGCTGATCACAAAAACAGATTCTTCCTTAACCCTTGTTAATTTTGGTCTTGCAACGCACAGTAATAATTTTGTTACTTGGGGAAAGCCTTTCATCTTAACGCTTGATCCTGCTACAGGGCGAATAATTACCCAATTCGACTTAAGCAACATTGAGAACATGGCGGATTTTGTGAAAAGAGAAAATGCATTTATCTTCGCCAGTAAAGATGGTATCCAGGAAGCCGCTTCGGGAAAAACAGAATTGAAGACGCTTCTTTCTCTGGGAGCGCATAAGTACGGTGAGTTTGCTGAGTTTATCAACGGAGACGAGTATTATATTTTGAAAGAAGGGTATTTTGTCCCTTTAAATTTCATCAACGATAACGTAAATTATTTCCGGGCCGATAATAATAAGATTTACGGAATAGAAGGAGAAGACCTAAAATACGAATACCACTTCACGGAACTTTTTAAACTGGATAAAAAATACAAAGATAAAACTATTTTGTACAACGATCAGAAAACCCTTATCACCAATAGTATTTTTGAGTTACTCTTTACTATAAATCTTTCAGATAAGAACATCATTTTGAACAATAAGATGTTTTTCATGAGCAACTACAAGATCTTCATGCTCGATCTGGATGATCTGAAATAAATCTGCAATTTATTTTTCGAAACGTTGCATAAGCTTTTTCCATAGAGCAGGGACAGGAATACTCACATTGTTTACGTAGTCCATAGCGACTAAAATACCAACAACAGCCGCACATTCTATAAATACGCCGTTTTCTTTTTTTACTATGGAGTTTTTAAAAGTGATACTTTTATTACCGAATTTAACTGCCTTGGTACAGCAATAAATTTCGTCGTTGAGGTGCACTTGTATGAGGTGGTCGATTTCTGTGCGCCCCAGAATAAAGCCAGATTCGCTCCAGTTAACCTTGTCTTTAAGAATTTCCTTAAAGTACGTAACCCGTCCCAGTTCAATGTAATTATGATACACGGAATTGTTTACATGATCAAGTTTGTCTATGTCGCAGAACCGTATTTGAACGGGGATCATATGTTTGTAATCCTTGTAATTCATTAGATCTGGCGGTTTAATAACTCTAAAGCAAATTGTTTGAGGTTCTCTTTTTTTGCGGACGAAGCTTTGGTTTTATTCAGGGAGTCTATTGCGATTTGCGTGTGTTTATCTGCTTCCTGCTGGCACAGTTCTTTTAGATTCAATTGGGAGTATATAGAAAGCATACCTTTCACTTTTTTTGCTGTATCGCTGAGGCCCATAAGCGTTTTAATTTCTTCTAACTGGTCGGCATTAGCGAGCTCCATAGCCTTGAGCAATAGAAAAGTTTTTTTGTTAGCTATAATATCCCCGCCGGGTTGTTTCCCGAATTTTTCTGCATCTTCCGCAAATGCATCCAGCAGATCATCTAAAAGCTGGAAGGAAATACCGAGGTGCTTGCCAAACTCGTAAAGATGTTCCTGGTTTTCCTCAGAAGCCCCCGCAGTAATGGCTCCCATTTTAAGACTGCAACCCAACAGCACCGCTGTTTTAAGAGTGATCATGTGAAGATATGCTTGAACCGGAACAAAATCCATGGTCTCGAAACTCATGTCCAACTGCTGACCTTCACACACCTCTATGGCTGTTTTGTTAAAGAGTGTTCCTAGTTTCTTGAAAGCAGCCGGCTCGTATGACTCAAGTGCCTGAAAGGCTTTTACAAGAATTACATCGCCACTAAGAATAGCAATGTTAGTGTTCCACTTTACGTGTACCGTAGCTTTGTTCCTTCGCAGTGGCGCTGCATCGAGGATATCGTCATGCACCAATGAAAAATTATGAAATAATTCTACGGCTAATGCTGTATCCAACGCCTCACCAGGTGCTCTATCAAACAGATCGCTGGCAATTACCGCCAACAATGGGCGAATACGTTTTCCACCTAGAGATAAAATATAGCCTTCCGGGTCATATAATTCCTTAGGTGATTTTTGTGCTAAGCCCGAAATATACTTTTCTAAATGATCAGAGAATAATTGTAAAAAAGCTTTGTATTCTTTCACTGGCAGCGGCGTTACGAATTTTTAGCAACTTCAAGAAGGTAATTTCCGTACCCGCTTTTCGTGAGGGGCTGCGCTATTTTAATAAGCTGATCTTTACTGATGTAGCCCATGTTAAATGCGATTTCTTCTATACAGCCAATTTTTAACCCCTGGCGTTCTTCAATTACCTGTACAAATTGCCCGGCCTGCATCAATGATGGAAATGTACCGGTATCTAACCAGGCCGTTCCCCGATCCATGATAGATACTTTTAATTTGCCTTGTTTTAAGTATTCTTTATTTACATCGGTGATTTCGTATTCGCCCCTTGAACTTGGTTTTAAGTTTTTTGCAATGTTTACTACCGCATTATCATAAAAATATAATCCCGGTACCGCATAGTTGGATTTAGGTTTCTCTGGTTTTTCTTCTATAGAGAGAACATTATTTTTCTTGTCAAATTCCACAACACCATAACGTTCGGGATCACTCACATGATAAGCGAAAACTACTCCGCCATCGGGGTTATTGATTTGTTTTAAAGCACTGCCAAGTCCAACACCGTAAAAAATGTTGTCTCCTAATATTAAAGCTACTTTCTCGTTTCCGATAAATTTTTCACCTATTACAAAAGCCTGCGCGAGTCCATTTGGAATTTCCTGAACAGCATAAACAAATTTGCAGCCCAAATTTTCACCGTTCCCCAAAAGGCGCTCGAAGTGCGGAAGATCATGCGGTGTTGAAATAATGAGGATCTCATTAATTCCAGCCATCATAAGCGCGGACAGGGGATAGTAGATCATTGGTTTGTCATAAATAGGCATCATTTGTTTACTCATCGCTAAAGTGAGAGGATGTAGACGTGTACCCGAACCTCCTGCTAAAATAATTCCTTTCATATTTAAAATTTTAAAGAACCCGAAGATACAAAATTATTAAAACCGAGATCATAAATCGTTCAGTAAATAGATTATTGATTTAAGACTCAAAAATGCCTAGTTTAGACCATGGTTTTTTCAAAGAAATTCATCCATCTCGTTTTTGCACTAGGTTTTTTTGGACTTGCTTTTAAGCAAGATTTAGACTTTTTTGAGAGATTAATACGCAGTGCTTTGGCGCAAACAAAAATAAAGGTTAATTACGTTCCGGCTTATTTGCAGATAAAGTATCCGAACGGCGATGTTCCTTCACACACAGGGGTTTGCACCGACCTGGTGATCAGGGCTTATAGAGGAGTAGGTATAGATCTTCAAAAAGAAGTGCATGAAGACATGGTGAACAGGTTTAAAGATTATCCCAAATTCTGGAAGTTAAAAGGTCCCGATTCTAATATTGATCATAGGCGTGTTCCCAACCTCATGACGTTTTTTAAACACAGGAACGCCGGACTTAACGTAACGACAAATGCCTCTGATTATAAGCCCGGCGACCTCGTGACTTGGAATCTTCAAAATAAAAATTCAGCCAGTGGAATTACACATATCGGCGTAATAGTGGATCAAAAATCTGGGGATGGAAAGCGGTATTTGGTGGCCCACAACATCGGCGCCGGAAACCAGGTAGAAGACATGCTTTTTTCTTATACAATTATTGGGCATTATCGTTTTTTACAATAACTGTTTATAAACACGGTGTTATGCAAAAATCAAGTGTTTAACTGAGTAAAAGCAGCGTTTGGCTTATTGAAATGTTAAATTTTTTCTTGTATTTTTACTATCTTTGTATTAATATTAAATCTGAGAAAATTTAGACTTAAAATCTGGCCTCAAAAATGAAAAATACTTTTAATAAATTACTGATAGTTTTGTTTTTGCTTGCAGTAGCGAGGCAAAGCTCTTTCGCCCAGCTCTCAGTGCCTCCTTATACAGCCTGTCCCTGCCAGGTAGTGAATGCTAATGTCACATGGAACAATGTAAGCGCAATTACAGGTTCTGTTTATGCGCCGCCAGCTGGGGTTGGCGGCCCACCGGTTTATACTTTCGGCTCAGGCCTTACTTTCACCGTATCTAATTGCAGCCAGGTAGCGGTTAATACTATCTACACTGTTATTGCAACAGGTAATTTCCTTGGAAGTCCAACTACCCAAACTACAACATTTAATTTTGGTGTTGTACTTCCAGCTCCAATGGTGCTTGCTGGTGCCACAAACTATTGTAATTGCACCAATGTATCGATCACTGCGCCTATTGGAGGAAGTACTTATTCCTACAGTGGAGGTATGGGCTCGGGATCATTTCCGGGAAATGTACTTAATTTTCCATGTGCTCAGTCCGGCTGGAGTGGACCAATAACTGTAACCACTGTTATCGGGGGCTGCACAGTAACCGGAGCTGCGAACATTAATGTTGAGCCTTTGGCAGTGTTTACGATTAGCTCACCTACAAGTATTTGTCAGGGCACTTGTGTTACCCTGACCTCTAATTTACCAGGCGGAACAAACTATCTTTGGTTTGATTTTTTTAACGCCGGAATAGGAAATTTCTCCAGTCAGCAGGTTCCACCACTACCAGGCTGTAATGCAACCATAAATAATTCCGGGACCTACAAAGTGACAGCAGAACGTACTTTTAACGGAATCCCATGTCCTTATTCTGCAACCACACAGGTAACCGTAGTGGAAACCAGTCCGATTTTGCTGGCCGCTTCGCCCGCCAACATTGTTTGCCAAGGTGTAAATTTAAATCTTTCCGCCAGTGTTTCTAATGCGTTGGTGTCAGCCTGGTCGTGGACCGGCCCTGGCTTTACGTCCAACATTGCCAATCCTTCTATATCTCCTGCTTTACCGGTTAATTCTGGAACTTACATTGCAACCGCTGTATTTCAGGGCGCGTTTATCGCCTGTACCACCTCCGCGGCAATCAGTGTTTCGATTGTTCCTGTTTCGATTCCGGTTATTAATATGCCAAGCAGTGTTTGTCAGAATCAAGGCCTTGCAATATCAGGTCAGGCAGCGTTCAACCCTCAATTTACCTGGTCAGGGCCCTTGTTTGCGGGTGGTGCGCCAAATATAGGTCCAGCTCTTAATTTTTTAAATGTGCAAACAAGTGCCTCAGGTACGCAATTCCTTACAGCTACTTTTGGAAATAATTGCTCAGCGACAAGCTCTGTTCAATTAAATGTGGTTCCGGTAAACACAGTTACTGTGATTCCTCCGGCTCAGGTGTGTTCTCCTACAAATGCATTTTTACAAGCGCTGGCTACAGGGGCAAATCAATACCTTTGGGTGGGTCCGGGTGGCTACAATACTCCCGCTCAAAATGGTAATGCTTGGGTTTATTACCCTACAGTTGCCAATGCGGGTACCTATACCGTAACTGCTTTTTTTGGAAGTGGGACAGGTCTCGTGTGTACAAATAATAATACAGTGCAATTGATTGTAAATACACCTTTGCCTTTTGCGCTTGATCCCCGTCAGCAGGTATGTTACAACACCGCAGTTACTTTAACGGGTCCTGTTGGTGCAACCTCTTATACTTGGACCAGTTCAACCGGCCTAACCGCTTATACAAAAGATCTTATTTTTAATTCAGTAAAGCCTAATAATAGTGGAACTTACACGCTTAATATTTCTAAAGGACCTTGTGTTACCGGAGGTGAAACAGAGTTGGTAGTGCTCACACCAATTGATTTTACGCTCACTCCTTCTGACAGAACAATCTGTAGAGGAGATACTATCCAATTGGAGGTAGGTGCAACCGGAGGAAGCGCAAATTATGCTTACACATGGAATCCTGAAGTTTTCCTCTCTTCTTCTAATGGTCCAACCCAGGTGGGTGTGCCGTTGGGTACTATTGGCTACAATATAACTGCGCATGACATCGCTTGCCCTAATTTCAAAAGATCACATCCTTTTACTATTAATGTAAAGCAACCCCCCGTTCCCGATCTGCAACTGCAAAAAGGGTCTGGTTGTGCGCCACTTATTCAGACTTATAACGCTAAAACAAGCCAACAATCCTTTGTAACTACCTATTATTTTAGCAAAGATGATGTGGTACAGGGAGATCCTATAGTTGGTCACTCACTTCAAGCAGGTGTTTACAACTTAACCATTACTACCAAAGGGTTTAACGGCTGCGGGGGAAGTTTTGTGCAGCCCTATCCAATTGTAGTGTATCCAAAACCAGGGACTGACTTTTATTGGGATCCTGAAACTCCGGCGGTAGATGATATAATTACGTTTTACCCTACCTACAAAGACGGACCCATTGTGTACAACTGTTGGAATTTTCTTGGTGGTGCAACTCCTGGAGACACAAGTATGAATAATACGCCGGGTAAAGGTGATTCTACTTATGCTAAAAATCCTATTCGTGTTTATCCAAGCTTTGGTTCACACATGGTAGTTCTTGTAAATGTGAATGAACAAGGGTGTAGAGACACCGTAACGAAATTTGTAAAAGTGATCGACAATCTGCAACTCTATGTACCTAACTCTTTCACGCCAAACGATGATGGTATCAATGATTACTTTATGCCAAAAGGTACAGGTATGAAAGCGGAGAATTATACTATGGACATTTTTAGCCGTGCAGGTTTAAATGTATTTACTACAAAAGATATTAATGAAGGCTGGGATGGAAAAGTGAAAGGGCAATTTATGAAAGACGCTACTTATATTTATAAAATACGAGTGGTAGGAATGAATGGGGAAGGAAGAAAGGAATTTACAGGTTATTTTACACTCATAAAGTAAAACCGCATACTCCGCAAAGAGTTATAACTTTTAATAATCCCCTTGGTGCAAAACGAGGGGATTTTTTATTTTTGAAAAACAAAATTTTAGCCGATAAGCTGATCATGTTTGCGAAGAAAACGACATGCTGAATTTACCGGGTTGATAATTAATGATTAACTACGACAATGAAACAATATCATGACCTCATGCAACACGTATTAGACGTGGGGGCAACAAAGACCGACAGAACAGGGACAGGAACTACAAGTGTTTTCGGATACCAAATGCGTTTTAATTTGCAGGACGGATTTCCATTGCTGACGACCAAAAAATTGCACACAAAAAGTATTATACATGAATTGCTTTGGTTTTTAAAAGGGGATACAAATATTAAGTATCTGAAAGACAATGGTGTCAGCATTTGGGACGACTGGGCTGACGCCGATGGTAACCTGGGTCCGGTATATGGCTCACAGTGGCGTAGCTGGCCTCTTCCCGGTGGTGGGCATATCGACCAAATTACACAGGTTATTGATATGATAAAGAAAAATCCAGATTCAAGAAGACTTATAGTAAGTGCCTGGAATGTAGCAGAGATCAACAATATGAAATTGCCCCCGTGCCATGCATTTTTTCAGTTTTATGTAGCGGATAACAAATTAAGCTGCCAGCTGTATCAAAGAAGTGCGGATATTTTTTTAGGTGTTCCTTTTAACATTGCTTCTTATGCCTTGCTGACCATGATGGTGGCCCAGGTTTGCGGACTTCAGGCCGGTGAATTCATTCATACATTAGGAGACGCACATTTATACTCAAACCATATTGAACAAGCAAAATTGCAGTTGACAAGGGATTTAAGGCCCTTGCCAACAATGAAAATAAATTCAGAGGTAAAATCAATTTTCGATTTTAAGTTCGAAGATTTTCAATTAGAGAACTATGATCCTCATCCTCATATTAAAGCTGCCGTTGCAGTTTAATTGATGGCGACGAGGCACTAAAAAATTAGGTATGATCGCAACCATTTTTCACCGGGGAAAAGAATTCAAAGTAGACTTTTTTAAGCCATTGGATATTTCGATTCCTTTAAGAGCCGACAAAGCCAGCGCGAGCGCCTGGTACGTGGAACCCATGAAACTTGAGCCCGTTGTTATGGGAGACTGGATTGGCGATGTAAATAAGGGCGGAAGCGTCAATTTCAGAACCATCACTTTTAATCCACATGGCAATGGAACACATACAGAATGTGTTGGCCATATTAGTAAAGAGTTTTACACGATTAATAAAAACCTTGACCGCTTTCTCTTCGTAGCGGAAGTAATTACAATTCTACCGGAGGCCTTAGATTCAGGAGACTTTGTGATTACCCGCAAACAATTGGAAACTTTGCTCGTAGACAGCGGCAAGCCGGAAGCGCTTGTGATAAGGACCCTCAGCAATGGTTTAAATAAACTAACTACAAATTACAGCAATACAAATCCTCCGTATATTTTAAGGAACGCGATAGATTATTTGAACGAACTGGGTGTGATGCACCTGCTTATTGATATGCCCAGCATTGACCGAGAATCAGATGGTGGTAAGCTTGAGGCACACCACGCGTTCTGGAATTATCCTGAAAACACCCAGTTGCACAAAACTATCACTGAGTTTATTTATGTGCCTAATGATATTAACGATGGTACGTACATTCTGAATCTGCAGATTGCCCCGTTTGAGAACGACGCTAGTCCCAGTAAGCCGGTGCTGTACAAAGTTTTTTAAGTTCGGTTAAAGCTTAAGTCTATTTTAGAAAATGTAATCACACGGATCTATTTCTTCTTTAAAAACCGTTCGTCGCTCAGGCTCAGTAGAAAATTCTCAAGGTCTTTTTTATCAGTCTCGGTTAAGTTCAGTGGTTTTTTTAGAAGCGTATCTCTGTTTATCGAATTGGCCACGAATTTATCGGGCGTATCATAATAATCAATAACAGTGCGAAGTGTTTTTAAACTCCCATTGTGCATATAAGGTGCGGTTTGCGCAATGTTGCGAAGTCCGGGCACTTTAAAAGTCCCAAGGTCTTTAATATTGCCGCTAATAGCGTACCTTCCTTCGTCATTCAGATCTTTGCCGTTATAGAGTCCTATATTTTTGAAACGATCATTCCCTGAAAAATCAGCGCCGAAATGACAATCAAAACACTTACCTCTTGTATTAAAAATAGTAAGACCCCTTTTCGCACTCTCGCTCATTAACGTTGTATCGTCACCACTCACATATTTGTCAAAAATGGTGTTACTGGTTTCGAGCGTTCGTTCGTATGCAGCAATGGCTTGTCCCAGTAAGACTTTGGAAGGTACCTGACCATACACATATTGAAAAGCGGCCATGTATTCTTTATTTTTGATGAGTCGCCTAATACTGAGTGTGAGCGGGAAATCCATTTCCACGTGATTCTCCATGGGTCCGAGCGCCTGTTCTTCCAGCGTTTCTGCTCTGCCATCCCAAAAATAAAAATTACGATCCACCTGGTTCATAGCGCTAGGCGTGTTACGTATACCGTGGCGGTTGAAGACGCCGTTGCTAAGAGCTAAGTTATCTGCAAAAGCAAACTCCGGCTTGTGACAACTTCCGCAGCTTATAGATTCGTCGCGTGATAAAATGGGATCGAAGAATAATTTCTCACCTAACTCTTCTTCTGTTGTAATAATAGTTTTTTTCTCTGCCGGTGCGCAGGCCTGAAATAATGTGAAAATCCACAATAACTTAAAAATCACTTTCATTTTTTTAACGGGTATTGACTGGTGTTTTAAATAAAAAGTTTTACATTTATGAATGTCAAAAGTACTAATTATCTCATACTTACCTGAGCAGAATGGACGATAAAACGGGAGAAACTCCTCAGAAGACCCTACCTTTTAATAATTTGTTTTTGAATTCTGGATTTGTTCATGGTAATAATCATTGGGCCCTGTATTTTCTAGCGATTGGGATTACGCTTTTTTGTTATGCGTTTGCACCTATGTTTACCTTTATTCACCTGGTTTTCCTGGCAACACATGGAGGAATGAGTTTCGAAAAAGTAATGGAGAATCCCAATATTTTAATTGATCCGGTGGCAAGTGGAATTGACAGAAATTATATCATTGTCGCTCTGTGCGGTATTTTCATTTTTGCCCTGGGAGGTTTATGGTTAGGAGTTACAAAGCTTCATCAAAAAACCTTTGTAAGTATCATAAGTAGTTATGAAAAATTCAGAGCGAAACGTTTTTGGTTTGCTTTTGCGGTATGGTCGGCCATGGTGGTGCTGACTGTTGGCATAGATTATTATTTAAATCGTGACGACTATGAATTGGTTTTTGAGCCCAAGGGCTTTTTGATTTCCATTGTGTTGCTGTTGGTGTTTATGCCTATTCAAACAGGGTTTGAAGAAGTTTTTTTTAGAGGATACCTAATGCAGGGGATGGCATTGATTTTTAAAAATGGGTTCATTCCCCTTATAATTACATCTTTTTTATTCGGTTTCGCACACATGGATAACCCCGAGGTAGATAAGTTTGGCTGGGAAATAATGTTGCCATACTTTACTGGCTTTGCTCTGTTCTTGGGCGCGATTACCTTGTTGGATGAGGGACTTGAGCTTGCTTTCGGGATTCATTTAGCAAATAATTTAGTCTCTTGTATTTTTGTCACCTCAAATGAATCAGTACTCAGAACGTATTCGGTCTTTGAAACAAAAACGCAGGACCCAATGGGTCAGATGGTATTAACCTTCATAATGATAGTACTGGCTTTTGGAATACTGTGGCTGAGGTACCGATGGAAAAATTTTAATTTAATTATCAAATAAAGATCAAATGAAGAAGTTGTTTGTGGCATTAAGCCTGTTGTGTTTCAATTTTTTACTCGCAGATGAAGGGTATCATTACTTCATAAATTTGACAAAAGTAACAAATGATAAAGTGGCGGTAGTGCTTACACCGCCTGATCTTGCACAAAATGAGATCGAGTTCATGTTCCCTGCCATGGTACCGGGGACCTACGAGGTTTATAACTTCGGAAGGTTTATTTCTAACTTTAAAGTCACCGGTAAAAACGGAGCAGAAATAAAAGTAACCAAGGTAAACGTGAATACTTATAAAATTTCTCCCGCTTCAAAAATCGATAAAATAACTTACGATGTAGACGATACTTTTGATAAAACGGATCTTCCAGGAACGAAAGACAAAATTATTTTTGAACCGGGGGGAACAAATTTTGAGGAAAATAAAAATTTCTCCATCAATACCCATAGTATGTTCGGCTACATTAAAGGACTAACCAACCGTAATTTTACTATGGAATTCGAAAAGCCAAAAGGGTTTTATCCTGCAACAGGGTTGGATAATCTTAAAGTTGGGGAAAAAACAGATGTTCTGAATGTGTTTGACTACCATGACCTGGCGGATTCGCCCATAATGTATTCTATTCCTGATACAGCTACTATACTTGTTGGAAAAACACGTGTTTTAATAGCCAGTTACTCTCCAAACAAACTGATTACTGCCAATTTTATTGCCAACACACTTCAGGAATTATTGTATGCACAGCGCGATTATCTGGGTGGCGAATTGCCTGTAAATAAATATGCCTTTCTTTTCTACTTTATGGATAGGCCAAGTTTGTCAGGTTCAAGCGGTGCATTAGAGCATTCTTATTCGTCTTTTTATGTGATGCCCGAATATGATAGCACAGCGTTACAACAAAATTTGCGTGATGTTTCCGCCCACGAGTTCTTTCACATTGTCACACCTTTGAATATTCATGCAAAAGAGATCGGTGACTTCGATTTTAACAATCCTAAAATGAGTGAACACCTTTGGTTGTATGAAGGTTTGACGGAGTATGCAGCGCATCATGCACAGGTGAAGGCAGGACTGATAGACATTAATCAATTTATAAGCACGATGATGCAGAAATATGAGAACAGCGTGAAGAGTTATAATGACACCATGAGTTTTACTTACATGAGCAAACATGTGTTGGAAGAAAAAATTCATACGCAATATGGAAATGTGTACGAAAAAGGGGCAGTGATAGGAATGTGCCTTGATATTTTATTACGAGATTTGAGTGAGGGAAAATACGGCACTCAGAATCTTATGAAGGATCTTGCAACTAAATACGGTAAGAATAAATCATTTAACGATGCTGATCTTTTTAATGACATAGAAAAATTCACTTATCCGGAAGTGGGGAGCTTTCTTAGAAAACATGTTGGTGGAACAACACCGCTTCCAATGTCAGATATCCTAGGAAGAGTGGGAATTGAGTTCGCTAAAGAAAGTGTGGTCAGCGAATTTTCGCTTGGAAATCCAGATCTTAACTACAACGAAAAAACCAAAAGACTTTACGTTGAAAAAGACAAAGAACTGGATGAATTTGGTAAAGAACTGGGTCTAAAAAAAGGAGATGAATTGTATAAACTAAATGGAACCGAAATAAAAATAGAAAGAGTAAAAGAAATAATTACTAACTATTACACTACAGTAAAAGAAGGTGATAAAATAACCATTGAGATCTACAGACCAAAAAAAATACGCAAAAGCAAATACAAATCACTAATGCTTTCGGCAATGGCGAGGAAAATAAAAATTACCAGGAAAAATCAGTTGGGTGTTAAACAAGATGCTTCAGAAAAGGAGCGGGCAACATTAAAAAACTGGGTAGCACCTAAGCCGCATCAGGACTGATAAAATAAGTCAAAAGGAGTTTAACCGACTTTACAAACCTATTCAAAAAATAAACGAGATGCATTTTAAAATAAAAATAAATAAGTCAGTTACTTTCATTGTCTTCTTTATTGTGTCATTTTTTTTGGCATATCCTCAGGGGGCACTTCCTCCGGGTCAGTATACAAGTACAAATAAAAAAGCTATCAAACATCTCAATGAAGGTAAAAAGGCCTTTGAGGTAAAAAATGATGCACAGGCTGAAAAAAGTTTTTTGAAAGCCCTTGACGAGGATAAGAATTTTGTTGAAGCGGCACTCGGACTAGGGAATCTTTACCAGTTGAACAACAAGCATTCACAGGCCATTACTTATTTCAAAAGAGCCATTGAAATCAATCCAAAGTTTTACAACAATGCTTTTTATTTTTTGGCGCAATCCTATCTGGCAACCGGGCAGTATGGGGGCGCGCAAAAAGATCTTGAATACTTTGTCAAACTAGAACGAATCAATCCGGATACAAAGGATAAGGCTATGAGAATGCTTGCGAACGCGAAGTTTGGAGTTGAGGCGATGAAACACCCTAAACCTTTTATACCTGTAAACGTAGGCGCTGGAATTAATACAAGCTTTGATGAGTATTTTCCTGCGGTAACTGCAGATGGAAAACGTTTTTTATTTACAAGAAGCCTGCGGGATGCGCAGACGCCGGGTTTTGAAAATGAGGATTTCTACGAAAGTGAAAAGAGAAGTAACGTATGGCAACAAGCCAGACCTGTGCAGGAAATAAACAGTCCAGGTAACGAAGGGGCACCAACGCTTTCAGCCGATGGTAACATTATGTTTTTTGTGTCCTGTTCAAATGAGTTCGGAGAATACAGCACGCCTGACCGCAAAGGATATGGAAGCTGTGACATTTTTTATGCGCAAAAAATAAGCGGACGCTGGGGCAAGGCTTACAATTCTGGCCAGGCTATCAATTCAAATCACTGGGAAACACAACCCAGTTTTAGTAGCGATGGTAAGACCCTTTATTTTGTACGTGGACTTTTAGGGCGTGGAGGCATTCGCGAACAGGATATATATTTTAGCACTATCGGCGAGGATGGAAAATTTTCTAAAGCCGAGAAATTATCTTCTGTGGTTAACACGCCTTACAAAGAGGAATCTGTCTTTATTCACCCGGATAACCAAACGCTTTATTTTGCGAGCGAAGGACATGTAGGACTGGGAGGGCTCGATATTTTTATGACCAAAAAACAGGCCAACGGAGAGTGGGGAACACCAGTTAATCTTGGCTATCCAATCAATACATATAATGATGACATAAGTTTGCTCGTAGATCCGGAAGGTAAGTTGGCTTTTTTCGCTTCTAATCGGGACAAAGGAGAAGGCGGTCTGGACATATACCAGTTTGAGCTTCCTGAAGAATTACGCCCGGAGAGAATCACTTATGTGAAAGGCAAAATTTACGACGCAAAAACGAAAGAGCCTTTGGAAGCAAGCTTCGAATTGATTGACTTGGAGACGCAGAAACAAGTAACAAAATCCCTGTCACAATCGAATGGTGAATTTTTTGCGACCTTAACGGCAAACAAAAATTACCTGGTGAATGTGAGTAAAGAAAACTTTTTATTCTACAGCGATAACTTTAGTTTGAAAGAAATTCAGGCAGATTTTAATAAACCCTTTCAGTTGGATATTCCGCTTGAGCCCATTGATATTGGAAGTATTGTGGAATTAAAAAATGTGTTTTTTGAGGTTGACAAATGGGAGTTAAAACCCGAAAGTAAAGCTGAGTTGGATAAGCTCATTAATTTTCTCACAAAGAATGCAACACTAAAAGTAGAACTAGGCGGACACACAGATAACAGCGGCGATAAAAAGAATAACCTTACGCTCTCTGCCAACCGTGCGAAAGCTGTTTACGAGTACCTGATCACAAATGGTAAAATCGTTGCTGCGAGATTGCTGTATAAAGGCTATGGAGATACCATGCCAAAAGTACCGAACGATTCACCTGAAAATAAAGCTAAGAACAGGCGTACCGAATTTAAAGTGACAGGAAAATAATCTGGAACTTTTCTCAGCTTAAACTTTCTCTCTTCCATATCCCGTTCAGGAAAATGCCTTCTTCCACCTGCTGAGTACAAACAGCTTGAAAAGTAGTTTGGAATGAAAAGGGTTTGTGATGTCACATTTTTCAATGGACTGGTAATTTACGAAATCGAATTGAGCCTCTTTTATTTCGCTGAGTAACTTCGGCTTTAAACTGATCATCCATTTTTGCATAGGTGTTTCAAAACCTTTTTTATCGTAGCGGGTATAAATCTCCTTAGGTAATTTACCCTTTACGGCTTCCCTTAGTAAATACTTCGAAATACCATGTTTGATCTTTTTGTTGCCGTTAAACGAAAATAATAGATTTATCAGTTCTACATCATCACTGAATGGCGTTCGACTTTCTACGCTATGCCACATGCCGCAGCGGTCTTCACATTTTAAAAAAGACTTGAGACGTGTTTGATAAATGTCAGTTATTAATTGTTCGTTTACATCCTTGAAATAGGACAAAGGATTTTTAACTTCAGAACTTGCAATAAAATTTTTTGTAAAGAATAAAGGAAACTGGTTTTTATTAAAAAAATACTTTTGCTTTAAACGTTCTTTTAAATAGAATGTAAAAGATCCTGATATAGTTTTATCTGAAATGCTTATGTCTTTTAGCGCCTCGAAATAGTGGCCTTGCAGTAATAAGTTGTTCCATTTTGCCACAAAATGATGGTGATAACCTCCAAAGAGTTCGTCGGCTCCCTGACCATCTAACACAACCTTGATGTTATTTTCTTTTGCCAGTTCCATTACTTTGTATTGAGCGTAGGTACTGGTACTCCAAATAGGGACATCCTGCGAGTAAATCAAGTTGTCTGCATCTTTTTCAAAACCTGCCAGAGAAGGTTCTATTTTATGGTGGTTCGCGCCAATTTTTTTTGCAACCAGATCGGCAAAAACTTCTTCGTTAAAAGTCTCTCCACGAAATATCGAGGTAAAGCAATGCAATGGTTTTTTTGTAATTTCTGAAATTGTAACAGCAAGGGCACTACTATCAATTCCTCCACTCAGGCAGGTTCCCACCTCTACGTCACTTCTCAGGCGGAGCTTTACAGAGTTCTCGAAAGTGTTGCGTATTTTTTCTACAAGCTCTTGTTCATCCAGCTTATCATTTACTAAGCTGATCTGTTCATTTAAATGATAATAAACGGAAGTCGTAATTTTTTTTGTACCAACGTCATAAATGATAGTAGTTCCTGGCCAGAGCTCGGTGATCCCCTCAAAAAAATTAGAAGGATCGTTTTCAACTAAATCATTCACCAGATAATCATGCAAGGCATTTTTATTTATCCGGAAAGGGAGTAATCCTGATTTAATAAAAGCTTTTTGTTCGCTGGCAAAAGCAAACATTTGCTCATTATTTACGTAATAGAAAGGTTTTACACCTAGCCGGTCGCGCGAAGCAAAATAAACTTTCCTTTCCAGATCATAAATACAGAAAGCCCACATGCCGTTAAAATGATTTACACAGTCTGTTCCCCACTGCTTATAGGCTAAAAGAATAACTTCAGTATCACTTTCGGAGATGAAAATGTGCCCGATCTTTTTTAGCTCTTCTCTTAATTCAATATAATTGTAAATCTCCCCGTTAAAAACGATCCAGTGGGTTGACCCTGAATTGCACATGGGTTGGTGACCAGTGTCGCTGAGATCAATGATTGCCAGTCGCCTGTGAACAAAGCCAAATGAATGGGAGTCGTCACGCTTCTGTATATGGGTTTTTGGAATATAATTAAGATCCTGTCGCGCAAATGTTTGTTGCTCGTGAAAGTAAGGGGTTACTGAATTTTCTGTGCCGAGAATAAATCCTTCACCGTCCGGACCACGGTGGCGAATGGCTTGTCCCAGTGCAATAAGTTTTTCGCCAAGATTTAAATTAGCTTCCTGTTTTAAAATTATACCTGCAATTCCACACATACACTTGTGGCTATTTAACCCACATAAACACTTTTTTATTGTTTGTAAACGATTCTATATTTTTATCAAGCAGTATAAAACAAAAATCAATGAGCGGGAGAAGGCCAAGGACGCCACCAAAAGTCGCAATGTAAACAACGGGCACGTATGGCGCGCATCCCAAATAAATGCGGTGCAGACCCACAATTCCAAAAGGCAATGGAAACGCAAGCAGAGCAGCCATGAGCTTTTTATTCTTTTTGTCTTTGAGGTGAAAAAGTTTGAAAAGAGGACTGGGGCGGCTTAAGTCTATTTTAAATTTTTCGGAAAAGGAATCAAGATTAGAGTCTGAAATTTTAATGAGCATCTTATCTAAAACGATATTGGTTTCTCCTTGTAAAATGTTGTTCGAATAAAATTTCTGAAAATGAAATAGACAACAGAGTATTAAAAAAAAATTTCTTAGCATAACAAGTCTTTGTGCAGCTATAGTAAGCCTTAGTTTTATAGTTTTCAAAGTTATTAAAATCCCTGTATAAGTGAGAACTTTGTGAATATTAACACAGCTTCTTTAAGATAGTTTGTATATATTTGCGCCCGTTAAAAAAAGGAAAAGTGACGTTAATCAAAAGTATATCTGGAATCAGGGGAACAATAGGTGGGAAGCCGGACAACGGGCTAACTCCATTGGATGCTGTAAAATATGCATCGGCATATGGTACCTGGGTGCTAAAAAATAATAGTGGGATAGAAAGTCCTACGGTTATTATTGGACGCGATGCGCGCATCAGCGGACAAATGGTTTCAAAACTTGTAAGCGGCACTTTAATTGGTTTAGGGATCAATGTGATTAATTTGGAATTAAGTACGACCCCAACGGTTGAAATGGCAGTGACGGAATTAAAAGCGCAGGGTGGGATTATTCTTACTGCGAGTCACAATCCAAAACAATGGAACGCTTTAAAGCTTTTGAATGAAAAAGGTGAATTCATCAGTGAAGTAATAGGGCAGGAGATATTAAAGCTGGCAGCGGCTTCTGATTTTAATTATGCGGAAGTTGGAGATCTGGGTAAATACTCAGTAAATAAAGATTTTCTTGCAACGCACATTCAAAAAATACTAGATCTTCCTTATGTAGATGTAAAGGCAATTGAAGCTGCAAATTTTTCAATTGTATTAGATGCTATTAATTCAAGCGGCAGTATTGCTGTTCCCGCACTTCTTGAAAAACTTGGCGTGAAAAAGATTCACATCATTCATGGAGAGCCTACCGGGGATTTTGCTCACAATCCTGAACCATTGCCTGAACATCTCAGTGATTTAAGTAATGCAGTAAAAAAACAAAAAGCCCATTTAGGTATCAGTGTTGATCCGGATGTTGATCGCTTAGCATTTGTGTGCGAAGATGGAGAAATGTTCGGCGAAGAATATACACTTGTTGCGGTTGCTGATTACGTTTTAAAACATAAAAAAGGCAACACAGTGAGTAATCTTTCAAGCACACGCGCACTCCGTGATGTTACGGAAATGCATGGTGGCTCTTATTCGGCATCCGCTGTGGGAGAAGTAAATGTAGTGACAAAGATGAAGGAGTCAAACGCCGTAATTGGCGGCGAGGGCAATGGTGGTATTATTTTACCCGAATTGCACTATGGTCGCGATGCTCTGGTAGGAATTGCTATTTTCCTTACCCACCTTGCAAAGTATGGAAAATCAGTATCCATGCTACGCAGCACTTATCCAAATTACTTTATTTCTAAAAATAAAATTGAGCTAACACCACAGATCGATGTTGACAAGGTATTAGTTGCCATTAAGGAAAAATACAAGGATCAACCTGTCAATACAATTGATGGTGTGAAAATTGAATTCAATAAAGAGTGGGTTCATTTGCGTAAAAGTAATACAGAGCCAATTATCCGCATTTACAGTGAAAGCCAGTCGGAAGCGACGGCTGGTAATCTTGCTAAAAAAATAATTCTTGATATTAAAGAAATCATTCGCAATTAAATAATATTTAGTGTCTGTCCGAAAACTAGGTGTTTGCATGGAAAAATTCAGTTTCGAGGCGTGTTAAAAAAAATGATTGTGAGGTTTACTGGGGTAAATGAGCGATTATTTTTTTTGACACAACGACGAAAATGGAGTTTTCGGCCAAACACTATTTAAGTGTTTGTGATCCTGATCAGTTGATTAATTTTCTAAATTCTTATTTTTTCCAGGCTAACCAAAAGGTGATTTTGTCCTAATTGCTAAATTATTAACCAAAGGTATTCAATTCTTTTTTCTGCAATTTTCAATATAACTGGTTAATTACCAATAAGTTTGAGTTTAAACTTTTTTAACTATATTTACGTATATTTTTCTGCACACAAACAATATTTCACATTAATAGACAGTTAAAATGATTAAAAGGTTACACCTAAGTAAAGCCATACTTTTTTGCGCTTTATTGATTTCAAATCTCAAAGGATTTACCCAGGATTGGATCTGGACAAAAGGTAACAATACCGTTAATAAGTTTGGGATCTATGGTCCATTAAATAGTTCGTTTGGGAATAACAATCCCGGATCAAGAGCAGGGGGAGCAACCTGGACGGACAACAGCGGAAATTTATGGCTGTTTGGTGGTGAGGGTTATGCTACGTCCACTGGAGGTAAGTTAAGTGACCTGTGGAAATATACAATTGGAACTAACGAGTGGAAATGGGTGAAAGGTCATAACGGAACAGACCGCTATGGCGTTTACGGCACACAGGGGGTGTCAAGCGCAACAGTTGGACCGGGAGCGCGTTCTAGCAGTGTGTCCTGGAAAGATGCTAGCGGAAATTTATGGCTGTTTGGAGGTTTAGGGTTTGATGTGAACAGCGTCTCTGGGAGTCTTGCCGATTTATGGAAATATAATGTATCTACTTCAGAATGGAGTTGGATAAAAGGGTTTAATACCGTGGATCAGAACGGCGTATATGGTACCCAAGGCGTGTCCTCTTCTACTGTTATGCCCGGCTCAAGAAGCTCTGCCGTAGGCTGGACAGATGCCAGCGGTAACCTCTGGATGTTTGGAGGCTCCGGTCGCGCAGCAACAGGAGGAAATGCTTTTTTAAATGACTTATGGAAATTTGATGTAACTACTTTGCAGTGGACCTGGATCCACGGCTCAAGCACTTCTGCACAAGGAGGTACCTATGGAACTTTAGGAAACGCCAGTGCAGCAAATACTCCGGGAGCACGTGATGGTGCTACTGCCTGGAAAGATGGGAGCAATAATTTTTGGTTATGCAATGGAAATGGATTGGATGGCACCTCACAAAGCGGCATGTTAAGTGATATATGGAGATTCAATACAGGCACCGGACAATGGACTTGGATTGACGGTCTATCAGCATATAATCAATCGGCAGTTTATGGTATCCGAGGACTTTTGTCTTCCACCGTCACCCCTGGAAGCAGACACAAGTCAGTTTCATGGACAGACGCTAGCGGTAATCTGATTCTTCAAGGAGGCGTCAACAACGCAATTGCGACTCCGGTAGTGTTTGGCGACGTATGGAAATATAATATTACAACGAATAACTGGACCTGGATAAGAGGGATGAATTCAACCCCAGCTTACGGAACAAAAGGAACCTCGTCAAACTTAAACGACCCAGGGGCAGGTTATTCGCGCATGTGCTGGAAAGACAATTCAAATAATCTTTGGCTTTTCGGAGGCATAGGTTATGATGTGAGTGGCAACTTCAGCTATCTTAACGAGTTATGGAAAACAAGTATACCGGGTTCGGTACCCGTAGCAAACTTTTCATTCAATCAAACCGCAAATGTTTGCCTTGGAAGTCGTTTAACTGTAAATGATCTTAGTACAAATTCTCCCGCAACTACAGCCTATTATTTAGACGGTGCTTTTTTAAATTATGATAAGAACCCCATTTTACAAGACGCGCCCCTTATCGCCCTATTAACTGCAGGAATTCATACCATAACGCTAATTTCTTCGAATCTTGCTGGTATGAGCACTCCGGTTTCAAAGACAATTACCGTTTTACCACTTACAGCTTCTACTATTACATTAACACCAGCAGGAAGTACAACTATGTACGTAGGGAGCGGGCAGACGAATGTTAGCAATTGGAGTCCTTGGGTTTACACGTTTGCAGATCCTTTACCAACAGGAGTCGTTATAACGAAAGTAGACATAACCTACGAAGGAAAAGATCAGGGTTGGGGTGGAACAGGATTTCCTGGTGTGATTCATTTTGCCGATCAGCAAATAGCAAGTGGTGCCTTAACACACGGCTGGGTCTCTTATAGTGAAAGTACGCGCGCGGCTTTTGCGTCCTATAACTATGGGGGGTCTAACACCTTAAAGTTTTATTTTGCAGGTTATTCTGGCTGGCAGGGATTTCTTTCTAATATTAAACTAAAAGTTACATACGAGGTCAGGGTATGTGTCGGTGGAACAGTAAATCTTAGCGCTGCAAGTGGTGGAACAAAAGTTTGGTCTCCTGCAATTACTAATGGAGTGAATTTTTTACCAGCTGTTTCAGGAGTTTACATGGTTACTTCAACAGATCCAAATACTTGCGTGAATACAAGTACAATTGAGGTGAATGTAGACTCACCGCCAACAATTGTTGCTTACAATGGACAAATTTGTTCCGGTTCTTCTTTTATGATGTTGCCCGAGGGAGCATTAACTTACACGTATTCTGGAGGCATTAATCCAGTAACGCCTACTGTTACTACAAGTTATTCTATTACAGGGAGAAGTGCCGCCGGATGCGCAGCTACGAATACTGCTGTTGTTACCGTGAGTGTTGATACTACACCTACCGTGGTTGTTACTTCAGGACCAGTGTGTATAGGAAGTAACTTTACTATTACAGCAAGTGGTGCCTCGTCTTATACAAACGTCACCCTTTCTGCACCTATGTCGCCTTCAATGGTAGTATCCCCAACAGTAAACACTAATTATTATGTTATTGGTTCAAGTGCAAGTGGCTGCGAGTCTGGCTCTGCGTTGGCGGCAATTGTTGTGAATCCGGTACCGGCGATTACCGTGAACAGTGGCACAATTTGCGCCGGAGTTTCATTTACTTTGAATCCCGGTGGTTCGGTTACCTACACCTATTCAGGTGGACCTGTTGTGAATCCTTTCGTAACAACCAATTACTCCGTTTCAGGTAGCAACGCATTCAACTGCGCGGCTACTGCTGTTTCTACCATTGTTGTAAATTCTTTGCCCGCGCTCAGTATTGCAGGTAGCACAGCATTGTGTTTGGGTGCATCGGTTACCCAGACAGTTTCCGGTGCCAATTCTTATGCATGGAACACGGGACCCGTAACAAACACAGTGTCACTAAATCCTGCGGTAAATACTTCTTACACTGTAACAGGGACTTCCGCGTTGGGATGCACGAATACTGCGGTTAAAGCGATTGTTGTAAACGCTATTCCTATAATTAACGTTAGCAGTGGTGCTATTTGTGCGGGAGGTTCTTATACGATTTCCCCGACAGGAGCAGCTACTTATACGTACTCAAGTGGTTCTGTTGTGAGTCCGATTTCAACCACTCCGTATTCGGTAACCGGAACAAGCAGTCAGGGTTGCATTTCTGCTGCTCCCGGAGTATTAAGTGTTAGCGTAAATCCTTTGCCGATCATCACTGCAAACAATGGTACACTTTGTGCAGGTAGTCCGTTCACCATCACACCTGGAGGAGCAAATACCTACACCTTCCTAACAGGAGCAGCGGTTGTGAATCCTGTTTCTAATGCAACTTATTCTGTGATAGGAACAAGTAACGTCGGCTGCGTATCTGCGACACCAGCATTGTCTTCGCTTACTGTTTATGCACTGCCGGTTATTTCAGTTAACAGTGGAACTACTTGTTCTGGAGATTCTTTTACACTTACGCCAACTGGTGCGGTGAGTTATACTTTTTTAAGTGGTGCCGTAGTTGTAAATCCTCCTACCTCTACAAATTATTTTGTTGTTGGATCGAATAGTCTGGGTTGCGTATCTTCAAATACCGCAACCGCTTTAATAGCGGTTAGCCCCTTGCCGGTTATTTCAGTTAGCAATGGAACGATTTGCACAGGAAAATTATTTACACTTTCGCCCTCCGGTGCCAGTACTTATACATATTTGAACGGAGGATCTGTGGTAAGCCCTGTTACTCCATCAACGTATTCTATAGTGGGAACAAGTAGCGTCGGATGCATCTCGTCCAACACCGCTGTTGCATCCATTGCGGTAAATCCTTTGCCTGTTATCGGAGTGAACAACGGTACAATTTGTGCTGGTAGTTCGTTTACTATTACCCCTTTTGGTGCTAATACTTATACTTTCATAAGTGGTGCAACAATGGTTAGCCCGACCATCACATCTACATACTCCATATCGGGCACAAGTAGTGATGGTTGTATTTCAGGCTCTCCTGCGGTATCCAACCTTGTGGTGAACGCACTTCCTTCATTAACTATCACAGGGCTTGCTGCTGTTTGCTCGGGCTCCGCCATCACTCAAACTGTAGCCGGTGCCAATACGTATTCCTGGAGCACCGGGTCAACGAATGCACTCATTACAATAAGTCCGACAACGTCAACGACTTATTATGTGACAGGAACAATTACTACCACGGGATGTTTTATTCAGACGTCGAAATTGGTTAACACAGGTTCACCCCCTGTTATTAGTGTAAACAATGGAAACGTATGTGCAGGGAACACATTTACAATGGTGCCTGCGGGGGCCTCCACTTATACTTTTTCAAATGGCACAGGAACAGTATTAGCCACGGTTTCCCCTAGTTCTAACACCAGTTATTATGTTTCTGGTACAAGTGCCTTAGGTTGTGTGTCAACTGCCTCTGCTATTTCTAATGTGATTGTGAACGCTGCTCCTGTAATTGTAGTGAACAACGGTGCAGTTTGCGCAGGAAAAATATTTACCATGACTCCAACAGGTGCTAATACTTACACTTACTCAAATGGTTCAAACACAGTGATTCCCTTATCAAATACAAGTTATAGTATTGCAGGGACCAGTATTTTAGGTTGCGTGTCTTCTGCTCTGGCGGTAGCAAGCGTTACTGTGAATTCAATACCGGTCGTTTCCGCTTCCAGTGGATCTGTTTGTTCTGGCAATAGTTCTAACATTATTCCTACAGGGGCGAGCACGTACACTTATGCAAATTCTTTAGGACTGGTGTCACCATGGGTGAATCCTCTCACCAACACAAATTATTCAATTACTGGGACCAGTTCGCAGGGATGCACTTCGGCAGCTCCGGCTGTAATTACAGTTAGTGTAATAGCACTGCCCATTGTCACAGTTAATAGCAGCACAGCCTGCGCAGGAACTATTTTTACGATTGTTCCTTCAGGAGCTTTCACTTATACTTATTCAACGGGCGCTTCCACTCTAATTCCGTTCGGTAACGCGTCTTATTCGGTTATGGGAACAAGCTCTGAGGGATGTATTTCCTCTACAGCCGCCATTTGCAGCGTTACCGTGCTTGCTACGCCGAATGTGATTGTTAATAGCGGAACAATATGCGCGAGCCAGGTATTTACAATAATTCCGGGCGGTGCATTAACATATACTTTTTCAAGTCTTTCGGCTACGGTGTCCCCTTCATCAATTACTGCTTATTCGGTAACCGGAACCAACGCACAGGGTTGTATCTCTTCCAATGTGGCAATTTCCAATATCCAGGTAAATCCTCAGCCTACCTTATCGATCATAGGCAATGCGGTTGTTTGTAATGGAGAAAGTACAGCACTCATTGCAACAGGAGCTAACTCTTACACGTGGAATGCAACAAATTCCGGCCAGGGACAAACGTTTACACCAACTGCGAATACCACGTATACAGTGTCAGGAACAGGTCCAAATAATTGTATTGGTACCAAGACAATCTTTATTGTTGTGAATCCGCTGCCGGTTGTAACTTTAAACACGGGAACTATTTGCCCTGCCAGTAACTTCACAATCGTTCCATCTGGCGCCAATACTTACACGTATTCGGGCGGATCAAACGTAGTGGCACCTTCTATAACAACAAGCTATACCGTGTTTGGGACGGATCTTAACGGATGTGTTTCAGGAACACCTGCCACTGCAACAGTCACAGTAATAAATACTATATCCATATCCGTAAGTGGCACAACGCTCGTGTGTTCAGGAAGTGAAGCATCTCTTACTGTTGCAGGTGCAAGCAGCTATACCTGGAGCACAGGTGTTTTTACTAATAGTCTTGTTACAACGCCAACCATAAACTCAACTTATACCGTAATGGGTTCAACTGGCACCTGCGCTGATACCGCGTTTATCTCCGTTCAGGTAAATGCATTACCAAGTTTATCGGGAAGTTCATCTTCATCAGTCATCTGCAAGGGTGAAAGCGCAAGTTTAAGTATTTCAGGAGCTCATACTTATTTATGGAGCGGCGGTGAAACTGCGACTGTTATCGTCATTAATCCTGGAATAACCACAAGTTATACTGTTACAGGTATTGATGCAAATGGTTGCGTCAATAAAACCGTAGTTACCCAAACTGTTTCTGATTGTGTAGGAATCAAATCACTGCAATCAGAATTAGGTTCTATCATTAGCCTTTATCCAAATCCTAATTCGGGTGAATTTACCGTTGAAACATCCAAAGCACTTAAAATGGTTGTACTAAATTCTCTGGGTCAGATCGTTGCAGAACGTCAGCTTACAGAAGGTAAAAACAAAATCCTATTGGAAGAACAAGCGAAAGGTATTTACTTTATTGAGTTTAAAAACGAAAAACAGAATAAAACGCTTAGGATTATAAAACAATAGTCCTGATCACCCTTAAATTTTTATTAATAGTTAATGCCTGACAGCCCCTAATTTGTTTTAGTTGACCCGTCATACGTTAATAAAGCACTCATAAATCCGTCTTAAAGCCGAAACCCTTCATAGGCTTCTATCGTATATATTACCAATGAATTATCTCCTTGTGTAATCCAGAAAAATGATTTAATTTTATTACATTATTACATCCAAGAACTATGAGCAAAATTTATTTTACACTCTTCATTTTTATTATTTTAAGTCTTAACAATTTATCCAAAGCTCAATCAGAACTCTGGGGCTTAAATGCTGGCGGCGGCAACGGATTTGGGACTTTATATTCTTTGCCTACCGGAAGCAATGGTATTGCCAGTCAATATAACTTTTCGGGCAACGCGGGTTTTAATCCGAATTACACTAAATTAATAGAAGCCACCAATGGAAAATTGTACGGAATGACAAGTTTGGGTGGAGTAAATAAGGGCGGAGTACTTTTCGAGTACGATACATTGTCCAATATTTATACCTGGAAAATGGATTTTGGAGGTTTGCTTGGCGCTAATCCTCAAGGGGCTTTAATGCAAGCTGCTAATGGAAAACTTTACGGGATGACGCAAAGAGGCGGTACAAATAATTTGGGGGTACTTTTCGAATACGACAACTTAACCAATATTTATAATGTTCTTGTGAATTTTTCTGGTAATACAGGTGCGTCACCGGGAAGTCAGCCGTATGGCACTCTTTTACAACCTGATGCTGGAATTACGAAGCTTTATGGGATGACTTCCGCTGGCGGTTCTGGCGCCAAAGGTGTTCTATTTGAATATAATTATGCTACGAATACTTATGTTAGTAAGTTCGATTTTACAGGTAACGTTGGGCTTTTTCAGGGGTCTAATCCTTATGGAGGGCTTACAAAAGCGGTATCAGCTTCCTCTTCAAGTACAACTGTTTTTGGTTTGACACGAACTGGCGGTGCAGCAAACGAGGGGGTACTTTTTGAATACGATTACCTTAGCAACACTTTCGTAAAGAGGTATGATTTTAACTCTGCTGTTACAGGCTCAACACCGCAAGGTTCTTTATTATTAGCTTCTAACGGTAGGCTTTATGGAACAGCTTATGATGGAGCCGTCAATTTTTCAGGCGTTGTTTTTGAATACATCATTAGCACAAACACCTACAACTCACTCACAGTTTTGAACAGTGGTCTCGGAAGTATTGGCGGTTACCCGAGTGGCGACCTTATTGAGAACTCACCCAATAAACTTTTTGGGTTAACTGCATTTGGCGGAGCCAACGATCAAGGGGCTGTTTTTGAATATGACGTAACAACGCCCGCGACCCCGGTTTATAGTAAAAAATTGGATTTTGCAACTGCTATTGGGGCTGAACCATACGGTTCACTGATAAAAGTGTCTACAGGGAAATTATACGGCTTAACTTCTACGGGTGGGGCCAATGGTGCTACAGGTGGCGTTCTTTTTCAGTTTAACGCAAGCAACAGCGTTTATGTGAAAAAAGTGGATTTGAATATGTCTACCAATGGTGGTTATCCTAATGGCAACCTGACGCAGGCAAATAATGGCAAATTGTATGGTATGACTTCTGTAGGCGGTACGGGTGGTGTTGGTGTAATTTTCGAATATGACAGAACCACTTCAACTTATACTAAGAGAAGAGACTTTACTAATATTGGGGGAGCAAACCCTGGCAGTACACCACTGGGATCTTTAATACAGGCAGCTAACGGGAAACTTTACGGTATGACTTCTGCTGGTGGGATTTCAGCGGGCTTCGGGAGTATTTTTAGCTATGACATAGGTACTAACACGCATTCGGTATTGACGTCTTTAACTGGCAATGCTGGCGTTAATCCGGGGAACGGACCGTTTGGTTCACTTGTTGAACACAGCAATGGTAAACTATATGGCACTGTAAAGCAAGGTGGTGGTGCTCCTAATCTGGGTGTTATTTTTGAATTTAATCCAATAACTAACGCTTATGTTAAAACGGTAAATTTTTCTGCTGTAAATGGATATAGCGCTCTGGGATCAATGGTACAGTCAGGAACCAAGCTTTATGGAATGGCCCAGTTGGGCGGTGCTAATAGTTTGGGCGTTATTTTTGGATACGATCCTTCAATTAGTGGACCAACTTCATATACCAAAATTGTTGATTTTTCAGGCACTGCTGGCGTGGCGCCTGGAAGTTTTCCAACAGGCTCTCTTGTTAAAACAGCTACAGTGGGTGTTTTGTATGGCATGACTAAATCAGGTGGTGCTAATGACCTGGGAGTTATCTTTGAGTTTAACGCGTTAACAAATTCCTATACAAAGAAGTATGATTTTACAGGAACTGATGGATCGCTTCCACAGGGGTCGCTTATACTAGCTGCAAATGGAAAACTTTATGGAGTAGCCAACTCTGGAGGAGCAAATGGACGGGGCGTTTATTTTGAATATGACATCACTTCTGGTTTTACAAAGAAAATGGATTTCACAATTGCTTCAGGCACCTATCCCATGTATACTCAATTTCTAGAGGTTTGTACTAAACCTTTAACCCCAGTAGCGATTACTTCGTCAACAAATTCTGTTTGTCAATTTGACGGAAGTACTAAAAGTTTCAGCATATCAACTATTGTTAATGCTACTGAATATATGTGGACACTCCCTGCTGGTGCCTCTATTACCTCGGGATCAACTATCACGAACATCACTACTAATTTAGCAGGCGTTGCCGCGGGAACTTATACCTGCGGAGTGTCAGGAGTTAATGTTTGTGGTACAGGTACTTTAAGCATCGGTAGTATAACTGTTAATGCCCTTCCAACGGTAACGGTAAATAGCGGACCGCTTTGTGCTGGCTCTACTTTTACGATTGTTCCTGGTGGCGCTTCCACATATAGTGTTCAGGGAAATTCATTTCAGGTTTCTCCTCCGGGTAATACTACTTACACTTTAACAGGACTCAGTGCGGCCGGCTGTCTTTCGTCCAATACTGCTACTTCCGCTGTTACCGTAAATGCAGTGCCAACCATTGGAGTTAATAGTGGTTCTATTTGTGTAGGACAATCATTTATTATGGTTCCAACTGGTGTTGTTACGTCTACACCTTCCGGAGGAGCACTTACTGTTGCTCCCGTAACAACTACTTTCTATACTATTGTAGGAACAGATGGTAATGGTTGCGTGTCAGCAAATACTGCTACTTCAAATGTTACGGTAAATTTATTGCCAACCATTAGTGTTGCGAACGCAACCATGTGTTCAGGGAAAAGCGCTACTCTTACACCAACCGGTGCAGGAGTGGGCGGAACCTATACTTCGAGCATTCTTAATGGAGCAGGTCCTTTTTTTGTAAGTCCTGGCGCTACAACCACGTTTACCTTTGCAGGGTCTACTTCATTTGGCTGTGCATCTACAAATACACCTGGTGCATCTGTAACAGTTTATACATTACCGATTATTTCCGTTGCTAGTACAACTATGTGTGCCAGTATCGGCGCTACGCTTACTCCAACTGGAGCGGGTGCAGGGGGGACTTATACTTCTGGTGTTCTTAATGGCGCAGGACCTTTTGCTGTAAATCCTGGTTCGACTACGACCTTTAGCTTTTCAGGAACCACAGCCTTGGGTTGTGTTTCTTCTGCTACCGCAGGAGCACCTGTAACTGTTTACACATTGCCTGTTATTTCAGTTAATAGCCCAACGATGTGTGCTGGAATAAGTGCAACGATTGTCCCTACTGGCGCAGGTGTTGCCGGAACTTATACCGTTGGAGTACTTAACGGTGCAGGCTCTTTCAGTGTTAGCCCAGGAATTTCTACAAACTATAATGTTTCAGGAACTAGTTCTTTAGGATGTATTTCTTCTAATACTCCTATTGCAGCTGTTACTGTTTATACTTTACCTGTTCTTTCAGTAAACAACCCTACCATGTGTGTGGGTAAAAGCGCAACTATCAGTCCTACCGGTGCAGGAGTATCTGGAACTTATACTGTAGGTTTAGCTAACGGCGCGGGTCCTTTTGTTGTTAATCCTGGAGTTTCTACTAATTACAATGTTTCAGGAACAAGCTCATTAGGATGTGTATCTTCTAATATACCCGTTTCGGCGGTAACGGTATTTACATTACCTGTTATATCTGTAGCTAGCGGAACTATTTGCGCAGGATCAACATTTACTTTTATCCCAACGGGTGCATCAAGCTATACCATGTTAGGACCAATTTCAGGAACCGCATTTCCTGTATCACCTTCAAGTAGTTCCAGTTATACAATTGCCGGGACAAGTGCTGCTGGATGTATCTCTTCTTTACCAGCTACTGCCAATGTAACAGTGTATGCATTACCCGTTGTTTCTGTAAATAGCGCAAGTGTATGTGCCGGACAAGCAGCATTAATTACACCTTCCGGCGCTGGAGCGTCTGCTACCTATACTGTCGGAAGTTTTATGGGAGCTGGTCCTTTTAATGTATCGCCTTCCATCACTACAAGTTATGGAGTCGGGGGAACAAGTTCACTAGGCTGTGTATCTATTAATACTCCCTTCGCTACAGTTACGGTTGTTTCGCTTCCAACTATTATTGCAAACAATGGAGTGATCTGTTTTGGAAATGCATTTACAACAACCGTAAGCGGTGCTACCGGTAATTATACTTTCGCAAGCTCCACACAAACTATTTATACCACTGGCACCAACACAACGGTTGCTCCGGCTATTACAACAACTTATCTCGTTACTGGTGCTAATACAAACGGCTGTGTTTCAATTCCGGCAGTAATGATTGTTACAGTTAATCCTTTGCCACTGGTTAGCATTACGGGAACAAGTTCAATATGTGATGGACAAACTACAACGCTTGCCGCAAACGGTGCTACAAATTACAATTGGGGTACTTCAACAAACGCTATCCTTGTTGTTAATCCGAATACAAATACTTCTTACTCTGTTGTCGGCACAGATCTAAACAACTGCTCTAACACAGGATTTTATACACTAACAGTAAATCCATTACCTACCATTACCGTTATTAGCGGCGCAATCTGCCCGGGTAATTGTTACACGCTTACTCCGGGCGGTGCTACAACATATACTTATTCGGGTGGAAGTGCTATTGTTTGTCCAACAACAACAAGCACTTATTCGGTTTCAGGGAGCAGTGCATTTGGCTGTGCTTCGATCATGAATGCTGTGGCAACAGTAAGCGTAGTAAATATTCTTACGGTTACGATAAGTGGAAATACAAGCATTTGTAACGGCGGTACCGTAAATTTAACCGCGAATGGCGCAAGCACATATACTTGGAACACAAGTGTTTCAACAAACACCTTTGCGGCCTCACCAACTTCAAGTACCACTTATAGCGTCCTTGGAGCGAGTGGTACCTGCAGTAGCACTGCTTCTATATCCATCACTGTGAATCAACTACCCAACGTAGTTGCCGTAGCTACTCCTACGTTTATTTGTCTGAACGAAAGTGCTGGTATTAATGGAACTGGTGCGGTTAGTTATTCCTGGAACACTTCTTCTACCAGTCAGTCTTTCGCTGTTTCACCTACTATAACAAGCGTTTACAGTGTAATTGGAACAGATGTAAACAACTGTGTGAATACCGCGACTGTTTCTCTTGAAGTAGGTCAATGTGTTGGAATTCAAAAATACTCAGGTAATGTTTGGGAGTATGGTGTTTATCCTAATCCTAACGCAGGCGAATTTGTGATAGAAACATCTGCAACTATTAGTATTACTATTTTGAATGCTCTTGGACAACCTGTATTCTCAAAACAATTGACGGAAGGAAAAAATGCTATAGATCTGAATAACCAGGCAAAAGGCATTTATTTTGTGCAGCTCAAAAATGGTTCATCCACCAAAATAATTAAAGTTATTAAGCAGTAAACTTTCTAAAAAAATATAAGATCAAATTAAATAAAGCGGAGAATTTCTCCGCTTTATTTGTTAAAGCAAGAATTCCTTTTTATGAAAGGATTTAGTTAAATTTACATCTTACAATCAGGCTATCTCAGTCTTAATAAAGGAACATTAGATGAAAGTATATTTGGATAACGCGGCAACTACGCGTCTTGATGAAGAAGTATTAAAAGCCATGATGCCTCTTTTAACGGAGGATTTCGGCAACCCTTCTTCAATCCATTCTTTTGGAAGGAAGACACGTGCTTCCATAGAAACCGCGAGAAAAACAGTCGCTAAGCTTTTCAACGTCACTCCCGCGGAGATATTTTTCACTTCTGGTGGAACGGAGGCGGATAATATGGCAATCTGCAAGAGCATAGATACTTATGGTATTACACACGTGATTTCCAGTCCTATTGAACACCACGCCGTAGAACATACCATAAAGGTTTTGGAACAGGCCGGAAAAGTGAAAGTAAGCTGGGTGAAAATAGATAGAAATGGAAACGTGGATCTTGCGCACCTTGAAGAGCTTTTAAAGAACAACCCAAGAAGTCTTGTATCATTGATGCATGCCAATAATGAAATTGGAACGCTTCTACCACTTAAAGAAGTAGGGGAGCTTTGTGAAAAGTACAACGCTATTTTTCACAGTGATACGGTGCAGACAATGGGACACTATAAAATGGATCTCCGTGATACAAAAGTACATTTTGTTACCTGCGCTGCACATAAATTTCATGGACCAAAAGGCGTAGGCTTTTTGTACATTAACCACCTTCACAAGATCTCACCTTTTATACACGGCGGTGCGCAAGAAAGAAACATGCGCGGCGGTACAGAAAACGTAGCAGGTATTATAGGATTGGCAAAAGCACTGGAGATCTGCTTCAACGAAATGGAAGCACATCAGAAACATATTATGGATCTGAAAGATTATATGCGCGATACGCTTATCGAAAAAATTCCTGGAATGGAGTTTAACGGAGAAACATCACATGATAAATCTTTGTACACGGTGCTGAATTGTCGTTTTCCGAATCACCCAGATGCAGAAATGATCCTTTTTAATTTGGACATTATGGGCATAGCTGCCAGCGGCGGAAGTGCATGCAGCAGTGGAAGCAACCAGGGCAGCCATGTTTTGCGAGGATTAGGAATCGAAATGGAAAGACCTTCAGTAAGATTCAGTTTTAGTAAATACAATACAAAAGAGGACATTGATTTTACAGTTTCCAAATTAACAGAATTGTTCGCAGTTAAAGAGAAAGTATAAAGACCATTCATATTTTTAATACCAATAAAGTAAATTTTATGTCAGACATCAAAACAATATTGAATACCACTAAGGAATCAATGGAAAAGGCAATTTCGCATCTTGAATCAGAACTTCAGAAAGTAAGAGCCGGAAAAGCTAATCCTGCAATGCTTGAAAACATTATGGTTGATTATTATGGAAGTAAAGTTCCTATTAGCAATACGGCGAGTGTTACTACACAGGATGCGCGTACGCTAATTATTCAACCCTGGGAAAAAGCCATGTTGACGCCGATTGAGAAAGGAATACAAATGGCTAATCTTGGATTGAACCCACAAAATGATGGCGTTTTAATTCGTATTATGGTTCCGGCTTTAACAGAGGAGCGCCGCCGTGACCTTACAAAAATGGCAAAGAGTTATGGTGAAGATGCCAAAGTAGGCATCCGCACTGCTCGTAAGGACGCGATGGAGCAAATTAAAAAATCGCAAAAAGACGGCTTGCCTGAAGATGAAGCGAAAGGCGGGGAAACTCAGGTACAAACTTTAACAGACACTCATGTTACAAAAGTGGACAAACATATTGAACAAAAAGAAAAAGAAATTATGACGGTATAATTCCAGAACCGTGTTAGCATTTCGCTTAAATTAAAAACCCGTCCCGATAACTATCGGGACGGGTTTTTTGTTAATTAAAATTTTGAATGTGATTTTAGTCTTTCAAATTTATAAGTCAACTAAGCAATTCAAACAATATATAAATTGGGTTAGAAATCGCAATAATTTAATTAACTGAAAAGAATTAAGCTAACTTGACGTTAACGGCGTTTAATCCTTTTTTACCTTCTTGAATTTCAAAAACAACTTCGTCATTTTCGCGGATTTCTTCTTTAATCCCCGATACGTGAACGAATACTTCTTTTCCAGAACTTTCAACTTTGATGAATCCGAAACCTTTTGTTTGATTGAAAAACTTAACTGTACCTTTTTCCATTTTTTTTACTTTTTATTATTTCCCTTTTTTATTACTAATTAGACAGAGTGGAAAAAAAGGGGATGACCCAACACTGTTATTTCTTTAAATCCATTATTTAAAATCTAACCAAAACATTTTCTGTTTGCTTGCCTTCTGTTTAGTATTCTGAAAAAAATGAAATTAAACGAATGGCAACTTTATAGAGGTCTGAGATATTGAGAATTTAAATGATATTCGTTTAAAAGATTGACACAAAATTAATTATAAAATCGATAAAACCAAATATTTTTATATTTTAACTCGGTGATTTTCAGACTATGAATGAAAAATCCACCAAATTTTGGAAAGAGTGTGGAATATTTTCCTTTTATTTAATCATTAATATACCTATGTCTGGAAAATACCCAATAATTTTTGCGTTAATCACTGTGTTTTTAGTCGCAGGTTGTAAAAAAGGAGAAGAAGATCCTTCAATATCTTTACGATCAAGAGCCAAAAGACTGGAGGGTGACTGGCGACTTGTAAGCGGAAATGCTTCTTACACAACCGATGGATATAACGAAACATACGTGTTCACAGGAACCAAGGTAAAATTAACTACTACTCTTTATTACCCAGTAGAGGGTATCTACCTTTTAGGTCTTAAGATTAAAAAAGCTGGCACATTTACTTTAAAGGAGTATTTACTTGGAGCAAAACTGGAAGCGTCGGGAACCTGGAATTTTAATACCGGAGTGGGCGAAACTAAGAAAAAAGAGGAAGTTATATTTACAATTGACGATGTGCAAATGGGGTATACGGGGTATAATATTTTTAACAGAAATAGTACCCATTTCGTATACAAAATTAAAGAACTCCGAGATAAAAAACTTGTAATTAACTCTGCAGGCAAGATATACTCTGAATCAAAAGGAAGATATGCAACATTTTCAACAGATTATATATTCCAACAATAAGTCGACATGAGAAAGTTATTTTTATTCACATTCATAAGCCTCTCGGGTATATTATTTTTGTCTTGTAAAAAAGGAGAAGACGATCCTTTAATTAGTGTTTTATCTCGCAAGTCGCGCGTGTCTGGTGAGTGGAAATTGGAGAAGGCAGAGATCTCCATTGGTATTAAGGATTCTACAGGAGCATATTCTGCTTATGTTTATAAATTGGCAGGGAGTAATTATGAATTTATAAATACTGGTAAAGGCGCTACTTTTCGAGGGAAGTCCTCTCTGACGGCTTCTTTTTCAAGAAACGGAGTATTTACTTTTAAACAAGTATTAGATTCTGTTTCGTTGACGTCTACAGGATTCTGGGATTTTCAGGGTCATGTGGGGAAAGCGAAGAATAAAGAATACATTACGTTTCATCTGGAGACAATAGATGGAAACTCAGGAAAACTTGAGATGTTTAATAAAACTACGGTGGATTTTATTTACAAAATAAAGGAATTAAGAAATAAAAAAATGGTTTTGATCTGTGAAGAAGAACCAGTTGTAATGAAAAAAGGGTATAGTTTTTATATTACTTCCGAATACACTTTTGTTCAATAAACAAATGGATGGACATTAAGATGCCCTGAAAAGCCCGTATTTAAGAATGCAGTAGATAGCTCTAAAACCATCTTTCCAACCAATCTTTTTACCTTCTTCGTAGGTGCGCCCGTAATAGGAAATACCCACTTCATAAATCCTTATGTTTTTAATGCGGGCAATCTTGGCGGTAACCTCTGGTTCGAAACCAAAACGATTTTCTTTTAAATGAATCCCTTTAATAATATCTGATCTGAATAATTTATAACACGTTTCCATATCTGTCAAGTTAAGATTAGTAAACATATTACTTAAGGTGGTTAGCACTTTGTTTCCCAACGAATGCCAGAAAAATAAAATTCTGTGAGGTTGCGCTCCAACAAAACGACTTCCGTAAACCACATCGCCCATGCCGTTTAATATAGGTTTCAGCATCAGGTTAAACTCTTCGGGATCGTATTCAAGGTCGGCGTCCTGTATAATAATGTAATCGCCGCTGGCTTCTTTTATACCAGTATGTAAAGCTGCGCCTTTGCCTTTATTAACCTCGTGTTTCCTATATTGAATGTTGAGGTCCTTATTGGCAAACTGATAAGTTAAGATCGCCTGTTCTGTATCATCTTTAGAACAATCATTTACGATGATAATCTCTTTCTCAACATTTCCTAATAAAACAACCTGTTTTATTTTGTTCAAAATCAAGTGAATGGTCCTTGCCTCGTTGTAAGCAGGTATTACTATAGATAATTTCATCAGGACGATTGTTGTTTTTTCAGATGTAAATATAATTTAATTATTTTGCTTTATCCCATCAAAAAAATTAGTTTTACAGAAATGAACAAAGTTCTGATTCTTACGTATTATTGGCCTCCCAGCGGAGGCGCGGGTGTGCAACGCTGGCTGAAGTTTGTAAAATATATGCGGGGTTTTGGCTGGGAACCTGTTGTGTATACTGTTGAAAATGGCGAGATGCCGGTGGTGGATGAGAGCCTGCAGAAAGACGTTCCCGAAGGTGTAGTTGTTTTGAAAACCCCCATTTGGGAACCTTACTCTATCTATAAACGTTTTATTGGTAGAAAAAAAGAGGATAAAATTAATGCGTCCTTTCTGAATGAAAATAAAAAAGCCGGCTTTACCGAAAAAGTCAGTGTCTGGATCAGAGGTAATTTTTTTATCCCTGACGCCCGTAAATTCTGGATCGGACCAAGTACAGATTATCTGAGTGAGTATATTGAAAAAAATAAAATAGAGTATGTGATAAGTAGTGGACCACCGCACAGCACGCACTTGATAGCACTTGGATTAAAGAAAAATTTTCCAGGGCTCAAGTGGGTGGCTGATTTCCGGGATCCATGGACAAATATCGACTTTTACGAAAAGCTCATGCTTAGTAAGTGGGCAGATAAAAAACATCATCAGCAAGAATTAAGTGTGCTGAAAAATGCCGATGCGGTTTTGAGTATAGGAAAGACTATGAGTGATGAGTTTGAAGCCATGTATACAAATGCTACTGGTAACGAAAGCGACAAATTTGCAGTCATCACAAATGGGTTTGATGAACAGGATATCAGCCAAACGGAGGTTATAAAGGATCAGAAATTCAGCATTGCGCATATTGGTACGCTGGTAAAAGACAGAAATCCTGATGTATTATGGAGCGTTCTTGGCGAGCTTATAAAAGAAAATACGGCATTTAAAAAGCAGCTTGAAATAAAGCTGGTAGGCAAAGTAGATCTTTATGTGAAAGAGCAAATCGCAAAATATAAACTCAGTTCTTTTGTAAAAAAAATCGATTACCTGCCCCATGATGAAGTCATCAGAGAGCAACAGTGCTCGAAGGTGCTTTTACTTTTAGTAAATAACACCAAAAATGCGAAAGGAATATTAACGGGAAAATTTTTCGAATACATGTCTTCAGGTTCGCCGATACTCGCTATTGGGCCTACCGACGGCGATCTTGCCGCGATTATAAAAGAGACAAATAGCGGTCTCATCAGCAGTTTTAAGGATAAGGAAAGTTTAAAAAGAAATATCCTCGCGTATTTCGAAGGTGGTTATATAAACCGAAATGAGTCGGCCATAAACAAATACAGTAGGAGGGTACTCACTAAAAAACTCTGCGATTTATTAAATGGTCTTTAAAAATATCTAAGCTGTAAGTTCGTTCAGTTTATCGATAAAATAAAGTGCCATTTTATTGGTGTAAAATTTGTCTTTAAACTGGCCCACCCATTGAATTCCGTGAATGCTGTTGGTAAGAAAAACCTCGTCGCCATTCATAAGCGTGTAGGAAGTAATGGCACTTTCAAACGTAAGGATTTTGTTTTCAGTGGCCAGACTCATAATTTGTTTACGCATAATTCCGGCCACGCAGCCTTCTGTGAGAGGCGCTGTGTAAAGTGTTCCGTTTTTTACAACAAAAATATTTGAGCTGATGCTCTCGCAAATGATGCCATTTTCGTTAATGAGAAAACAATCGTCGAGCTTCATGCTTTGTTTGGCAATACCTGCCATTACGAACATGAGAGCATTTCCGCTTTTAATATTTGAGAGCTTATTGATGGATTTTTTTATGTCAGCATAAATATCTACCCAATAACCTTTGTGATTTAATTGATACCCGAAGGGCAATTCTTCACTCTCGATCAAAAACGAAATGTCATTCGTCTCAGGCGTATAAAGTCCCCCGCCATTTCTGAATACAGTCAGGCGCACCCGTGCATGAGGAGCGTGCACATTGTGCTTTAAAAGGTTGATGATAAATTCGTAAATGTTATCTGTATTCAATTCTGCGGGAAGGTTCATACGCAAAACTGTCATACCTAATTTTAAGCGCGTAATATGATCACGGAGAAACATGACTTTGTTGTTGCAGACCCTAATGGTTTCAAAAAGGGAGTCTCCGTAGCGGAAGGCGCGGTTCGAAAAAGATACGCTGGGTTCGTAAATGCTGATCAGGTGACCGTTAAGTATGCAGTAAGTATCTTTTGCCATTCGCTTGTTGCGTTTGGAATACAAAATTGCCCATAAATGCCCTCTAATAAGCTCATTATCAATTTATTTAATAACAATCGAAAGTTAATGTCTGCAAATACCGGTGATGTTTGTAGTTTATTTTCCAGTAAAAAGTATGACAAATTAGCGTTAATAACTATTTTGTACGGTATTTGATATACAAGCCTTAACAATTACATTTGAAACAACTAAAAACAAAAAATTATGTTTGATAATAATGAATTTAGAAAATATGCAACTAAACACGTTGGCATAAACAGTTTAACTTACGATAGTTATACGTCCCGTATTCAATCTTCCCTAACACCGTATATTATCGAAGAGCGTTCGCTGAATGTGGCGCAAATGGACGTATTCTCACGTTTGATGATGGACAGAATTATTTTTTTAGGTACAGGTATTAACGACCAGGTTGCCAACATTGTTCAGGCGCAGCTTTTATTTCTTGAAAGCGTAGATGCTAAAAAAGATATCCAGATCTATGTAAACTCTCCGGGAGGAAGTGTTTATGCAGGTTTAGGTATTTATGATACCATGCAAATCATTAAGCCAGATGTTGCAACTATTTGCACCGGGATGGCAGCAAGTATGGGTGCAGTGCTTCAATGTGCGGGAGCGAAAGGCAAACGCACAGCGTTGAAACACGCCCGTATCATGATTCATCAACCTTTAGGGGGGGCTGAAGGACAGGCAAGCGACATTGAAATTACCGCTCGCGAAATCCAAAAATTAAAGAAAGAGCTGTATGACATTATTGCTTTTCACAGTGGGCAGACTTACGAAAAAGTTTGGGCAGACAGCGACCGTGATTATTGGATGATTGCACAGGAAGCCAAAGATTACGGTATGATTGACGAAGTGCTTGAAAGAAAATAATTGTTTTGGTTACAGGTTATTTATGTTATGATAACCTGTAGCCTCTATTCTCAAAGGCATTATAACGTTATAATTAACAGATTTTACACATAATAATCACAAAATAAGAGCGTAAATTTTGCGTTTAGGTGAGTATTAAATATATTTGAAAATACATTTTCTTTAAAAAGACAAGACATGAAAAAAATTATTTCCATAATTTTGATAGGTGCCGGATTAACAGCCGTTGCGCAACCCAAAAAGGCACCAAAGATGGCCGCAATCCTTGCTCCCGGCTATTATATCGGATCAAAAAATGACACAGTGAGAGGAGAAATCCAAACAAATCCTGAGAGTGATATCGAGTTATATACGAAATTTAATTTCAGACCCGCTAAAGGCGGCAAAGTAATGCCGGTTGATCCAAAAAAAGCAAAAGCTTATGGTTTTGAAGGAAGAAGTTTTGTGCTTATTCCTAACGGGGGTGAAAATGTATACGCAGAACGCCTCGCTGAAGGAAGAATTAATTTTTTCGAATATAAATACATGGGCAAAATTGATGGCTACGGAGCTGTTGAATCGGCCTACTTTGTTCAGGATACAAGAGCAGAGGGTGAGGATATCAAATTGAAAGAAATAACTAAGATTTCAAATAAATTCTATAAAAAAGACTTACGTCCGTTTATGAAAGATCAATTAATGTTGTGGACCGATCTTGATAAATTTACCTTCAATAAGCAAGCTGTGACTACTGCTATTGCCGATTTTAATAAATTTTACGCTCCGGTAGCCGACTAAATGTTAATCTATAAAAATTTCAGAGCCGTTCACCTTTAGTGACGGCTTTTTTTATTTACCCCCATCAAGGATTTCTTTTAAATCTTTTTGCCGGTTTTTACTTCTTTCCAGCCAACAAGATCACGAATTACTACCGAAGCACAAGTAAGGCCGAAAGCCGCCGGTAAATAAGAGATAGTGCCATACGCAGACTTTTTGTATTTACTGCCATCGGTGTGCATGATAGAATATTTGGCAGGAATTTCCGTACTATAAACCGATTTTATGCCTTTGTAAATATTCATGTAGCGTAAACGTTTCCTCACATATTGCGCCATGGGGCAAATGTTGGTCTGCGCAATGTCTACCACCTTTATTTTTGTTGGATCCATTTTTCCACCGGCGCCCATACTTGAAATGATGCGCTGGTTATTGTAATAAGCTGTTTGCAGTAAATAAAGCTTTGGAGAAATACTATCAATAGCATCTATGACGTAAGAAAATTTTTGTGCCATAAATGCTTTCATGTCATCTGGATTTTTGAACTGATCTATCACATCCAGTTGAATATCGGGATTGATAAGTTTAAGGCGCTCGCCCATTAAATGCGCTTTATTTTGACCGTGCGTAGAAGTGAGTGCCTGGAGTTGCCGGTTGCGGTTTGTAGGGTCTACTGTATCACCGTCAATGATTGTCATTTTTCCAATACCGCTTCTGCCAATGGCTTCCGCAGCGTAAGAGCCAACGCCACCAAGGCCCACAATTAGTACATGAGCAGTATTTAATTTCTCTAATCCCTCTGCTCCCACTAAAAGAGAGGTACGTTCCATCCAGCTAGTATCCATTTTTTTATCTTTTTTAGTCGTGCATTATGTAAAATGGAAAAGGAAAGACGGCAGATGCAGGGTTATTCCTCTCATTACGCGTATACCTCTTACATATTACCTCTTACATTTTCACTCTGGTTATAGTTTCAATTTAAAGACGGTCTCAAAATTACTCTGTAGCTGTTGTTTTATGATCTCTTCGTCGATGCCAAGTAATTCTGTCGCTTTTTTATAAATGTACTTTATCGAAATATCGGCGTCATCTGTTTCCAGGAAAAAATTCTTACGACCTACATTTTTTATTGCTTTGGCAGCATTGGATTCGTAGCCCAGCAGCGCTTTGCCAAACGAGAAATAAATCCCTTCGTTTACTAAAACACGCGCAATATTTTCGTTGTTGTTAAAGCCGTGTACGATCACTGGCACTTTATTGTCATTTAAATTCAGGCAATTGATCAACTCGTTAAAAGCCTTCACACAGTGAACAATGAGGGGCTTATTGATCTGGTTGGCAATCTTAATTTGTTCGATAAACACTTCTTCCTGTAAGTCAAAATCAACCTTACAGAGTTTATCGAGTCCGCATTCTCCGATGGCGAGGCAACGTTTTTCGTGCGCTACAATTTTTAAATTATTGAGCTGATGCTGGCAGGTTTCTTTTTCGAGATGCCAGGGATGAAGTCCATAAGAGTAGTGGTTAGGCTTATCAGGAGCGCCAGGACCAAGGGTTACCAGCTCTATTTTGGCATCATACAACTGTGTATGGGTATGGGTGTTAATAAACACGATTAAATTTCTTTGACGGTTAAAATGTTTCCAGCATCAAACTTAGTAAATTAGAGAATTTAATAAGCACCATGGTTTCGGATAATTATAACAAAGTTACGTCAATAAACTTTAAGGAGTTGGAAAGCATTGTGGGAACGGATTTTATCAGTTCGGGTAACGAAGAATTAAAAAAATACGGGCAGGATGAAACCGAGGATTTCGTTTTTTTGCCAGAAGTGGTTCTGAAGCCGCAAACGGTAGAGCAGGTGAGTGCCATTGCAAAATTGTGCAACGCCTTTAAAATCCCTCTAACTACACGTGGTGCGGGCACAGGGTTGAGCGGGGGTGCCTTGCCAGTGAGAGGCGGCGTATTGTTAAGCATGGAAAAGTTCAACAAAATTCTGAAGATTGACGAAGCTAATTTGCAGGGTACAGTGGAACCCTGTGTGATCAATTATATTTTCCAGGAGGAAGTGAAAAAGCTTGGCTTGTTTTATCCGCCAGATCCCGCCAGTTGGGGAAGCTGTAGCCTGGGAGGAAATGTGGCACATAGCAGCGGAGGTCCGAAGGCTGTAAAGTACGGCACCACGCGCGATTACGTCCTGAACCTTGAAATAGTTTTACCGAACGGAGAAGTTATCTGGACAGGTGCAAATACACTAAAATATTCTACAGGCTACAACCTTACTCATCTTATGGTAGGTAGTGAGGGCACTCTGGGCATTATTACCAAAATTGTTTTTAAGCTAATTCCATTACCAAAACATGACCTGTTAATGCTTGTGCCTTTTACAAGCGCCGAGGCTGCGTGCAAAGCTGTTGGCGAAGTATTCAGGGCGGGCTTTACACCAAGTGCTATGGAGTTTATGGAAAGGGACGCTATTGACTGGAGTATTAAATATTCGGGAGAGGTGAATTTTAAGATTAAACCAGAATGGCAGGCTCTGCTACTTGTAGAAGTGGATGGAAATGACCTGGATGTACTGATGAAGGATTGTGAAGCGATTGGTGAGGTGATGCAAAAAAACAATTGCGATGAAATATTATTTGCTGACGGTGCAGAACAAAAAAATGCGCTCTGGAAAATAAGAAGAAAAGTAGGCGAGGCCGTTAAGAGTAACAGCGTTTACAAGGAAGAAGATACCGTTGTGCCGCGGGCTGAATTGCCAAGACTTTTGAAGGGCGTAAAAGAAATTGGTAAAAAATATGGATTTACATCGGTGTGTTACGGACATGCCGGCGATGGAAATCTTCACGTTAACATAATAAAAGGAGACCTGAGCGATTCAGTTTGGGAGAACGAGCTTCCAAAAGGTATTACAGAGATCTTCGAGCTGTGTAAGGCCCTTGGTGGCACCATTAGCGGTGAACACGGTATTGGCCTTGTTCAAAAAGGGTATCTCCCAATTGTATTCAGTGCGTATCATTTGGAATTAATGAAAGGAATAAAACGTGTATTTGATCCAAATTATATTTTAAATCCTGGGAAGATATTTGACTAATGGTCTAGCAAAAGAAGCTTTCAAACAGGCGAGTAATCGTTTGTTTTTGTATATTCACTTAAATAAACACCACATTTTTACATGATCAGAATGAGAAGAAGTTTTTTTACCTTTTTGGTACTCGTTGCGTATATGGTTCAGGCGCAAACCACACCTACAACTAAAAGAACTTGTGGTACCGAAGTGCCCGATCAGGCGTGGAATGAAGCCTTTAATAAAAACGTTGAGGAATTCAGAAAAAATAATTCCGGTGAAAAAGTACACAGCGCTAACTATACAATTCCCGTTATTTTCCATGTGATCCATGGTGGACAAGCTTCCGGTACTTTTCCAAATATGTCGCAGGCGCAGATCAGTTCTCAGATCAAAGTATTGAACGATGATTATGCTGGAACGGGCTTTAACGTGGGAAATTTTGCCAGTACAAATTTTAACCCATCACTTATTGCAAACTGCAATATCACGTTCTGCCTGGCGGAAAAGGATCCATCGGGTGCAAGCCTTGTGGAAAAAGGAATAGAGCGCGTCAGTTATACAGCACGGGGCTGGTTTAATCCAACTACATACACTACTGCCGCCGATTTTAAGAACTTCATCGACGTCACTGTAAAATCAAATACCATCTGGGATCCCAGGCGTTACCTCAATATATGGGTTACGGACGTAAATTCAAATGTGGGTTTATTAGGTTATGCAACATTCCCTCCTGTTTCGGGTTTAAGTGGCGTTCCCTCTGGTATGGGCACGCTGGTTGACGATGGAATTTGGTGCTGGTCAAGGGCTTTAGGAGATGTTGGCACTCTTACTTCTTCCTATAACAAAGGCAGAACTATTACGCATGAAGTCGGTCACTACCTTGGTTTGAGACACATTTGGGGTGATTCGGGTTGCGGAACAGATTATTGCAGTGACACGCCTCCACAGCAGGCAGAAAACACTACCTGTCCTACTTATCCCCATGTAACCTGCTCCAATGGGCCCAACGGAGATATGTTTATGAACTTCATGGATTATTGTTATGATGCCTGCCTCTACATGTTCTCTAACGATCAGCGCGCGCGCATGCAGACGGCTATGGCAAACTCACCTTTACGTACACAACTCTCTGCCAGTTCAGCAACACTCTGCAATGGAAGTTCTGGTGACTGTTTTCTAACGCTGAATAATTTCTCAAATCTGGATACGCTTTCCGCATATCGCAGAGTAACGGCGGGTGCTGGCGATACCCAGTGTCCACAAGGTTCAGGAAGAGCGGGGTATTTAACCGGCACCAACTGTTATGATGATAAAGAAAAAGCGGAGTTCATCCATTATTCAAAATATTTCAGTGTTACAAATCCGGTGGTAACAGGAGTGATTGTGCTTTTCTTTCAATACGGTAATTTAGGAACAGACGGAACCGGCAACGTAGGGATGAATATTTATTTCGGGACTTCTGTAAACGCAGCTCCAGGACTCCTTTTAGGATCAACCGTTGAAAGCCTTTCAACTATTTCCTCTTCCACTAATACCACGGGAGTTACTTATTGTGGAGATCCGTCACTAGCATTTAGCCTACCAGTCATTATGCCTTATAAGTTTGATTTTACTTCGCCGGTCTCTGTGCCTCAATACGGTGGATTTTTTGCTTCCGTGGTTTTGCCAACGGGGGCGGGTGATACTGTAGTGATTATGGACAAGCGCACAGGATCTTCTAATACGGCCTGGGAAAAATTGGACGATAATCGGTGGGTAGATATGAAGTCATCCTGGGGCGGATCACAGAATTTTAATCTTGCCATTATTCCTATTGTTGAATGCGCTCCTGTGGGGATTAAAAAGAATTCACAATTTTATAATAGCATGAATTTATTTCCAAATCCTTCCACTGGTAAAGTCAGCCTTATAACCAGCCTCCCTTCCTCTCAAAAGCTCAATGTGAATGTATACACGCCAATGGGGCAAAAAGTTTTTAGCCAGGTCATTAACGAGGCCAAACAAAACCTAATAGATATTGATCTTAGTGATCAAGCGACAGGTATTTATTTTGTAGAAATAAACAATGGCGAAGAAGTGATTGTGAAAAAATTAGTCCTTACAAAGTAGAAGGGTAATCGCGCAAAAATGGCTGGTTATTAGTCTTCTATTACTTTATCTTTGGTATATTTTCTCCATTTTTCAAGAACCGCCTGCATATCGTCAGGAATAGGACTATCGAAAAATAATTTTTCACCGCTAATGGGATGGGTAATCCCTAATGTTTTCGCGTGTAAGGCCTGACGTGGTAAAAGATTAAAACAATTCTGGATAAATTGTTTGTATTTGGCCGAATTAATTCCTTTCAGAATGGAGTCACCACCATATTCGTTATCGTTGAAGAGCGGATGTCCGATGCTTTTGAAATGTACGCGGATCTGATGTGTACGTCCGGTTTCGAGCTTACATTCAATAAACGTAATAAAGCCAAAACGTTCAATCACTTTGTAATGCGTTATGGCGTGTTTGCCATGTTCACTATCAGAAGGAAAGGCAAACATTTTTTTGCGGTCTTTTAAATCTCTACCAACATTCGCAACAATTGTTCCTTCGTTTTCTTTTAAATCGCCCCAGCAAATAGCAATGTATTTACGATCCATTGTACGGTCGTAAAAATCTTTAGCAAGACGCGTCATGGCTAATTCTGTTTTGGCAATGATCATGATGCCCGATGTATTTTTATCGAGGCGGTGTACCAGACCCGGACGATCGAGATAAAGATCGTTGTTAAGTTTTGTTTTTGAAGTAGGAAGATTTTGAAAATGAAAAAGTAAAGCGTTTACCAGTGTTCCCGTGTAATTGCCATAAGCAGGGTGAACCACCATGCCCGGTGTTTTATTAATAAGGGCAATGTAATCGTCCTCATAAGCAATGGTTAAAGGAATGTCCTCGGCCAGAAGCTCGGTGGTGCGCGGGGGCACAGTGAGCATAATGGAAATCTCATCCAGAGGTTTGATCTTGTAATTTGATTTTGCAGCTTTTCCATTTACCAGCACAAAACCTGCATCGCAAGCATTCTGAATTTTAGTACGCGTGCTGTTTGCAATCCTAATCATGATAAATTTATCAATGCGAATGCTTACCTGTCCCTTCTCAACTTTTATTTTATGATGTTCAAAAAGCGCCTGCTCTTCGTCTTCGGGTATTAACTCGTCCCGCTCGTCTTCAAATTCTGCCATAACAAAAAATTAGTGTTGGATGATCATTTTTTGTTGCTGAATCACCTCGCCTTTGGTTTTTAAAATTAAAATGTACATGCCCGGAATAAGAGAACTTGTAGAAACCACGTGTTCCGCGCCATCAATAAGACCTTCATCCACGAGTTGTCCCATAGAGCTGTAAAGCTGGTAACTCGCCTCACTGAGACGGCCTGAAACAATCGTGAATTTTTCGGAAGATGGATTTGGGAACATCAGGAATTTTTCTTTCTCAGAAGCAAATTCATTCAGCCCGACAACCTCCACAATTTTGTTCGAAAAAACAGGGCGCATCATGAGGGAACCTGTTTCCTCTGATTGTTTCCAGACATTTGACGTATTATAATAAAGGTTGGTGTGATGATCGTAGTTTCGGTCAAATCCAATCGTAATTGTACTGGCTGCCTGCTGGATTCCGATAAAATAAGTGCCGGGACCAAGCACCAGTGAATGCTTTAGCTTAAATTCAGGAACCTCTTTAAATCCATTCTGCGAATAAAAAGGAATACTTTTTACGCTATCATTATAGATCAAATTTCCCGGCTCTCCATTTGCGCCGAGCGCCCACACACTTATGGTAAAAACATAAACAGAGTTGAGTGTGTTGGAAATGACACTTACATTTCCAACGGGTTCAAAATAAATTCTTAAAGCTTTGAGTGTATCTAAAACATTTGTTTTCAGTTTTAATGCTATTTTCGATTGGGCACCGTCAACGTAGTAACCGGCTTCAGCGCTGCCATCGTCGTAAGCATAAAAATCGCGAAAGAACTGGTATTGAACTACCTCGTTGTTTTCTTTAATTATATCACCAGTGGTAACGCTGCTGGTGCCAAGAAAAACAGTGTGCGTAATTTCGTAGTTGAACCGGTTTGGACCCGGCAACAGGAAAGAGTCCTTTATATTGGGTTTAGCATGGGCCTGTACTTTGCTCCAGCCAAAGGAAAGTGGAGTGAACGTGTTTTTCCAAAAGGGATTAAGATTATCAAACCCTCCGTTGTATTCGGGGAAAATAAGTGTGCCTTTGTCATCTCTAATTCGGTATTTGTAGCCTATGTTTACCTGTATGCCGCTGTTGTTACGAATCCGGACATCCAGGTTGCCGGCCATTTCATTCGCATTATATTGCTGGAAGGGCATTTCCGAATAATCTCTTAAAAACGATGTGGGAACTCCGCCAAAACTGATGTCGTTACGCACTGTATCTGCCAGAGAATCGCCACGACCTTGATCTAGAAAAATATAATCGACATGCCAATGGTCAAAATTACCGGTGGGAGAGGCCCAGTTACGGAACCTAAATTTAAAACCGTCGTGAAAATAGGCAGTGTCTTTTACTCTTACGAATGCGCGTTTAAAAACGGTGTCGTTTATATTGGAATTAATATTTCCTTGCGCGAACCACACGGCTTTTTGCCATTTACCAGAAATTGGCTTGTAGAAATCGAGCACAAGACTGTCGCTTATTTCAGGCGAATCTCCACGCCCCCGGGCCTGATAATAGAAAGAGATAGCCACGTTAGAACCGGCAGGATCGAGTGTTACCTGACCAACGGTGCGAAGATTAATAGGCTGTGAAGTCAATACATCACCCGGTTGAGAAGTTGCCAGATTCACCAGGCTCGGATTGTAAGGATAACCGTGCTTGTTAAGTCCATCAAACGTGGCGACGCCAATACTGGGAGGCGCAATGCCCATACCCGAATTTATGTAAACTGTAGAATCGGACCATTTATTTGTATCGGGATAATTGCTGGTAGTTGAATAATAAAAATCTTCTATAAAAGGAAGCGTGTAAGAAACGGACGCTGCGGCTGTCTTGTTATGCCCCACATCTGTGCTAACTTTTACCGGCCTTGGAGCCAGATCTGTATAAATGTAATTAAGATTTGATCCCAGAGGCTTTGTTCCTTCTTGCCCATAAAAAATACAGGCCACAAGACTAAAAAAAATACTATAAAAATTACGGATCATTTTATTACTCTTCAAAATTTGGTTCTTCTGTCTGGCTGGTATCCACAACGCCGGCATTATAAAAATTGTCCTTTTTTCCCACAACAAGTTCAATCACACTCCCTTTTTTTATGCCTTTGCCAAATTCAATTTCTTTTCCGTTCAGCAGTTGAGCCAGCACACAGCCATTACAATCAGCCGATCTTTCGGTAACCTCGCCAACTTTTAAACCATAACTGCTTAAAATTAGCCGGGCTTGTCTTTCGCTGCGGTCTATCAACTTTGGCATAATAACCTGCGGGGCTACCATACCTGTAACGTAAAGATAAACGGTTCTATTGTGCTTCACTGCAATATCTACTTCAGGATCCTGTCTTAAAACCACACCGGGTTTTTCTTTTGGGTCGTAAATACTGTCAATAATCTGGTAGGCAATGTTCTTATCCTTTATAAACTGTTCCAGTTGACTAACTTTCTGGCCCTTAAAATCAGGCACTCTAACTAATTTGCCATGATTTGTGTAAGAAGAAAGCCATTTAAGCGTGCCGAATACGGTTGTAAATATAAGCGCAAGGATGATCGAAAACTGAATAACAAATTGTTTTGATTTTAAAAAAGAAAAAAAGTTTTGCATACCTGGTAAGGTTGTAAGGATTAAGTTAACAGAACTTTAAGCGTGTTCTACCTGTGGTTCGTGAATAATTACTTTGAAAAGAACTATTACCATGCCACCCACTATTTGTTCAGTCATTTGCCACACGCAATCCATCATTAAATGCTGTACGCTCAGATGCCTGGTTAAAGAAATGTTTACGATGGTAGCTATCATAAAGAGAGAAAATCCTGCGATACTGCCGCAAATTAATCCTCTTAATGCAAAATTCCGCACACTTTTCATGAGGTCACTTTCGTAAAGAAAGTAAATACCAGCGCCAAAAAGCAAATAAGTAACAGCTGCAAATGCAACAAACCAAGCGAGAGGAAACTGAATACGTTTAAAATCATTCAAAAACACTCCATGCCATACGTAAAAGAGGAGAAACATGACGATGGCTGAAAAAATCCAGGAGAGAAAAAATCTAATACTTAGTTTCATTTTAGTGAAGCAAAGATAGAAAAAAAAGCGGGCGCGTCCAGCAAAAAAAATGATAAAATGTTACCGTGCCAAGGCTGGTAACCCGCTAATGAAAAAATCGCCAAAAACCTTTGTGCTGCTACCTTGTAATCAACTAAATAAATTATATTTGTAAAAGATGGTAGCGTTTAAGAAAACCAGGCTGGTTTGTATTCTTTTTCTTTTGTTATTTGGCTGCAGGAAATCGACCGACGCAAATTGGGACGTAGATGTGTCGATACCTGTTGTAAATAGTTTGCTTAATATCAAAAATTTTGTAAAAGATTCTCTTTTCGAAACCGATAACAGTGGTTTACTTTACATTACTCTTAATCGCGAAGTGGCTGCCATTAAACTTGATTCGATCGTAGCTCTGCCAGATACCCTTATTTCTATTCCGTTTACGAATTCCTCACCTTTTCCGTTGAATTTTCAAATTGGGCAGGCAATTGCAACTTTTCCACCGGCCGAACTTAATTTCAAAATTTCAAATGGAGTAGCCCTTAAAAAAATTGATGTGAAAAAAGGGACCATGACTGTAAAATTCAGTAATTATCTTTCACAGCCGGTTGATCTTATTTATAAAATTACCAGCGCCACTAAAAACGGACAACCTATTACCATTGCCGAAACCGTGCCTACGGGGTCAAATGTGATTGTTAAGAATTTTGATCTTTCGGGATACTCGCTAAATATGAGAGGGATTTCCGGTTTGATTTACAATACTATTGTTCAAACCTACACGTTTGCTTTGAGTACAACTGCTACAAGTTCTTTGACGCTAAACCCCGGCGATGGCGCAAAAGTTGAGGTGACTTATTCAGGAATAGTACCGGAATATGTGGAAGGTTATTTCGGTAAGCAAGTGATCGACATTAAACAGGACACTGCAAGCCTGGGCCTTACCGATAATTTTAAGGCGTCTAATTTTATGTTGAGTGATGCCACCATGGATTTTACAATTTTAAATGAATTCGGTGCGGAGTTCAGCGCTACTTTATCGAACAACAAATCCATAAATACGGCAAACAATAAAATTGTTGCGCTCAACACAAATCAGCTTTCAAATATTAATATTAATCGCGCTACTAAATCAGGTTCTACTATTTATCCAAGTGTGAAGGTTATTTCGTTTACTTCCGCCAATAGTAATATCACCGGATTTATTTCTAATCTTCCCGACAAGCTGACTTATAAAGGCAGTATTAACGTAAATCCATTGGGAAATATTTCGGGATATAATGATTTTGCTTTTTACAATACAGGCATTCGTATTCTGGCGAATATTACTATTCCCTTGAAATTTACTGCGGATTATTTTGAGCTGCAATCTATCACGGATGTCGATTTTTCAAACGTATCGCAACTGGATAAAGTAAATTATGGGAATTTTGTAATTGCAGCTACTAACGGTTTTCCTTTTTCCGTTCAATTGCAAGGTTATATGATCGATGAAAAAAATCTGGTCATTGATTCTTTGTTTGTGCCAGGGGCTAATAGTATTGATGGCGGTGTTGTAAATTTTAATAACGTGGTGGTTAGTCCGACCCAGAAAAAAGTTTCTATTCCATTCAGCAGAAACAAAATTGACAACCTGAGAAAATGTAAAAAGATCAGGGTCGTATCAAGATTCATCATGCCGCCGAATCCACCGGATGTAAAAATTTTGGAGAGTTATGAAGTGAAGATTAATATTGTTGCGAACGTAGATTACAATGTAGGGCTTGGGGGCTAGCAGGAATCAGGATTGAAGGGAATCAAGACTGAAGGGACTGGAGGGAGACAGGATTAAAGGGATGCAGGATTGAAGGGACTAAATGGAGCAATGACTGAAGGGATTAAGGATTGAAAGGACTAAAGGGATCAATGACTGAAGGGAAGCTGGATTGAAGGGACCTAAGCGAGCTATGACTGAAGAAATATAAGAGTAAAAAGGATAAAGAACGTAAAAAACCTAAAAATGAACATTTTTTTTGATGCAAATAAAATAAACAAAAGCGTCTTGCCTCGCTTGAGTCTTAGCTCTTGCCTCTCCGTCTTTTCTCCCTTTAGTCTTGACTCTTGCCTGCGAAACGGATGAGACATATTTTAAAATACCGCGTGTTTTTTGCTCTGCTAATCATGTATGCTGCGAACTTCTCAGCGCAATACAACGCCGACTTCCTTAACTACAGTAAAACGGGACGAAGCGTTTCCGTAAACCTTGATTTTGAAGCCGGAAGCAGTGGCATGAGCAGTGAACTCGTGAATAAACTGGTTTGGGGCGGGTATATTGACAACGATCTTAAAGCCGCTTCTTCGAAACATTTAAAGGCGAAAAATAATTTTGGACTCTTGCTAAATTATGATGTCAACACTTTTATAAAAGGCAATAAAAAATTTGATTTTCTGTTTGGTGTAAAAAATCAGGAAGTCATCAATGCCACTTATTCAAGAGATGTTTTTAATCTCATGTTCTACGGAAACCAAATGTACAAAGGTAAAACGGCAGATCTAAGCAATTGTAGCGTAAACGCACTGCGTTTTCAGGAAGTGAAATTTGGCGCTATCATGCATCACGCAGATTCTGTGGGAAAAATTGGGGTCTCACTTTCGTTTATTAACGGCGAACAACTTTTCTACGTTAAGACAAATAATAACTCCGGACTTTATACTTCGCCGGATGGGAGCGAGCTTGTATTTAATTCTAATTTTAATATGGCCTTGAGCGATACCAATAACAAGAGGCTTGGTGGATTTAACGGAATCGGAGCCAGCGCCGATATCTTCTTTGAAACACCCTATAAAAGCAGGGGCGGCAGAAAATGCCTCTTAACCGTAAATGCCAACAATCTTGGTTTTATTCACTGGTGGAAAAATAGTGTGCAATACAGCAGCGATTCGTCACTGCGTTACACAGGTTACAACATTCGTAATATCAACGATCTTAAAGATTCCACGCTTAGTCGTATCGACGGCGACAGTCTTTTGAGGAATATCACCAATGCACGCACCGAAGATTTTAACGTAAATACTCCTACCAACCTTGTTATTATAAATAAGATCTTTTTTGGAAAGACTTTTTGCCTGGGTACAGGCTTCCGGTATATATTTAATGCAAACTATAAGCCCTACATTTTTATAGAGCCTGAATTTACTTACAAGAACATGATTTTTTGTCTGCACGGTGGCTATGGTGGTTATGTGAAAGTAAACGTGGGCGCCTCGGTAACCTGGAATAGTAAAGCCTGGTTTGTAAGATTAGGAAGCAATAGTCTGCAAGGTTATTTTTTACCGAAGACCGCTTTCGGACAAGGAGTATTTATAAGTTTAGCAAAGAAGTTGAGATGAAGAGGGGGCAGGACTGAAGGGACTTAAGAGAGGTAGGATGGAAGGGACTCAAGGGAAGAGGGACTGAAGGGAATCAGGACAAGAGGGACTTAGGAGAGGCAGGATTGAAGTGACTCAAGATAAGAGGGACTGAAGGGGATCAGGACAAGAGGAACTTAGGAGAGGCAGGATTGAAGGGAAACAAGATAAGAGGGACTGAAGGGAATCAGGACAAGAGGGACTTAGGAGAGGCAGGATTGAAGGGAAACAAGATAACAGGGACTGAAGGGAATCAGGACAAGAGGGACTGAAGAGAGGCAGGATTGAAGGGTTTGTATCAATTGTATTTACTAAATTTATAATGAAAAAAGATAAACAATATGACTACCGCAGCCATAAGAAAACAAATTCATAAAGCCATAGATAGTGTTCATACCGAACCCATATTAAAAGCGATACACTTGATTTTGGAACAGGAACTGAAGCAGAAAAATGAGGCTATTAAATCATTTACCGTAGCGGAATTTTATGAAAGAAACAATCAATCTCAAAAAGAAATAAAACAAGGAAAGCTCATAGCTCATAAAACAGTGAAAGCAAAATATAGCGGAAGAAATTGAAAAGGTTACAAATATACTGCACACCTTTTGCTTTAAAAGCCTGGATGAGGTTAAGGAAACTTATTCATGATAATAAAATTATAGTTACGGATGTGTTTCATGTTAAACAAAATCCTTTGAAGATCATTAAAAGAAATAAGAAAAAATAAATTTGGCTTAAAAGTTTTAATTATGAAGTCAGGAGATATTTTTAAGTTTTGCAAAGAAGTTGAGATAATGAGATTAATAGTAATATTCAGTTTGTTGTTGTCATTGAGTTTGAAGGCTCAGCTGTCGGAAAAATTCGTAACAACACTGGGGGGTGCTGGTATTGATATAGGCTATGGAATAAAAGAAACATTTGATGGGCATTACATTATTGTAGGGTCTACTACTAGTTTCGGAATGGGCGCAAGTGATGCTTATTTAATTTTAGTTGACAGTATAGGTAGACGAGTTTGGGAAAGGACTTACGGTGGTACTTCAGCGGATATTGGTAAAAATATTATTTTGAACCCTTCAGATAGTGGATTTATTTTTACCGGGTACACGACTTCTTTTGGGAATGGTGGATTTGACGTATACGTTGTAAGAACGGATAAATCTGGCACTCTTATGTGGCAGTCAAGTTTTGGTGGATTAGATTGGGATTTTGGAAGCGATATTACGTTTGCACAAGATGGCGATGTAGTTGTTGTAGGAAGCACTTATAGCAGTAAATACGGTAAAAAAGACGGAATCGTCGCCAAAATAGATGCTAATAGTGGCAATATAGTGTGGCAGAAAAAATTTGGAGGAGATGAAGATGACGAATTTGTATCTGTAAAACTAACAAACGATGGTTATTTGACATTAGCGGGAAATACCAAAAGTTATGGAGATATTAATAATGATTTTTGGATTTTTAAAGTTAATAATACCGGCGATTCAATAGCATCTTCAAAATTTGGTAATTTAAATAAAGGAGAGAGGTGCTATGACTTTATAGAAGACAATTATGGTGATTTGGTTTTCTGCGGGTCATTTGATACCAGTTATTATAATATCGGCAAAAATATAGCTTATGTAATAAAAACAAACGTGAGTGGCAATTTTATTTTGGAATATAAAGATGCAGGAGCATTTACGGATGATGATAAATTTTTGGCGATTACAAACAAGTGTTTTGGCGATCAATATTTTCTTTCTAGAAAGGTAAATCATGTTGGACCTTTTGGAATTGACGTTCAGCCTTACCTATTGAACCATAATTTGGTCTATTTAGAAGTCAATACCTATGGCAGTCTTAAGGAGGACGAGGCTTTTGATGTGATTTGCACAAGGGACAACGGATATGCGATGGTGGGTTACACTAAAGGCTATGGGTTGATCTCTGATGATATTTTGTTGATAAAGTTGGACAGTTCTCTATTAAATGCAGAATACATTGTTGGAATTAAAGGGAATCAGGGACGAAAAGTCGAAAAAGAAATTTATTATTTCAACAACGTTGTTCATTTTCAGAATCAAAAAAAACAGTTTTTGAGCTACGAACTTCTAAATTCGCTTGGTCGAATTATTTATTTCGGTTCAACAACACAAAATTTTATTGAGATAGACCCTAATTTAGATAGCGATATATATGTTATAAGAATAGTCGAATCTGGGGTAAAATTAAAATTTATTAAGGATTAGTTTTACCTGTATGATTAGATACAATAGCATCTGCATACATTTAGCTTTTATTTTTCTGATTAACTTTCTTTTCAAGCTAATATACATTTCAATGCCTTCTCTTTGGTATGATGAAATCATTAGCGCACAGGACACTCTATTAAATTTCGGCCATATAAAACATGAAGCCGAATGGGATAAAAATCCGCCTTTTTATCATTACGTTTTATGGGTTTGGTGTAAACTATTCGGTATTTCTGAAATAGGTTTAAGATCAATGAGTGCTTTCTTTAGTTCTGTTACAGCGGTATTGATTTTTGTTTTCTCAAGTAGAATATCCAATAAATTAAATGCATCGGCTGCAACTATAGTCTTTACTTTTCATCCCTTTTTATATTATTATGCACAGGAGGCAAGATGTTTCTCGTTCCTTATTTTTCTTACAACTGTAAACCTGATGCTGTTGTATTCCTTAGTAAAGGATCGAAAGATGTATAAGGCATTTTTATTAGGAGGTTTGAATTTTCTAATTTTTTACACGCATTATCTGGCCGGTTTACTTTTATTCTGTGAGCTTATTTTCGTTTTGATTCTTTTCCGTAAAAGGTGGCTTTATCTGGTTTTAATTTACCTGACGCCCATAATCCTGATTTTACTGAGATTCACGAAGAAACAATATACTGTCTTATTCTTTTCTCATGAAACAAGCAAGGAAAAAAGTAATGTGCCTTTGGCAAAGTTGGATAATCTGGTTGAGGGGCTTTCACATTTGTATATTTCTAATTTAATATTCATCTTATTCTTTGTTTTTATAGTTGTTTTTTTAGTGAAAAGTTTAAAGCAAAAACAGTTCATTTCTGACATAGATATCCAATTCAAAATATTCATTGTAACAACACCCTTGGTTTGTATTGCAATTCTTTATTTATTAGGGACTGTGACGAATGTTTTCCATGAAAGGTATTTGCTTTTTTGCATACCCTGTTTGTTCTTATCATTGTTTGTTTTTAGCGAAAATAGAATTGTTTTTTACTTTGTTGTTACTTTTATTGTGGTTTTTGAAATAACAAACTTAAGGTTTAATGTTTCAAAAAGAATGGACTATAAATTTGCAGCCACTTTAACAAAAGAAATTCAAAAGAAAGAAGATGTTTATATTATAATTCAGACACACGACGTGGTGAACCTATTTACTTATTATTATGACAGAGATATTTTTTTGTCAAAGGAGCGTATGTCGAAGAATTTTCTGGCCATTAGTAACATATATTATATCGATCAGGTGGAAGATTTAAAAAATATTCATTTTGACCAGAATAAACCTGTTGTTATGTTGCAAACATATCAAAAAGTGAAGGATGAACTATCGATTAGAAATTATTTTACGGAGAAGAATTACGCCAGGTTCACAACAAATCAGATCGAAGGGATTAAGTTCAGTTATCTAAAAAAGAAACCTTAAACCGCTTGCTTATGGGTATAGCTGCTACCGAAAAACCGTTAGCCTTTTTGTACTTGAAACTCCACCCGCTTGGTCAATTAGCTGTTATTTTTAGCCTATCACTTACCAATAATCCCACCCTGAAAAAAACTAACTATTAGGCTTAGAATTTCATTTAATACCTTTATGTTTATTCTTTTAGGACTCCATTATATGAACTAGCCATGTTCACCGAAACACAATCACAAATAAAAACGATCCCGATAGCTATTGCTTTGCGGAAACGCCCATAGAATTTAATTTTAGGGCCGTATCAGTTATGCTCCAAACATACGTTTATGAGTTTCCTGCCTCCGAAAAATGCGAGACCTTTAAGTAGTGTTTGGCCGAAAACTCCATTTTCGTCGTTGTGTCAAAAAAAATAATCGCTCATTTACCCCAGTAAACCTCACAATCATTTTTTTTAACACGCCTCGAAACTGAATTTTTCCATCCAAACACCTTGTTTTCGGACAGACACTACTTAGTGTTTGGCCGAAAACTCCATTTTCGTCGTTGTGTCAAAAAAAATAATCGCTCAATCACCCCAGTAAACCTCACAATCATTTTTTTTAACACGCCTTGAAACTGAATTTTTCCATCCAAACACCTAGTTTTCGGACAGACACTAAGTAGTGTTTGGCCGAAAACTCCATTTTCGTCGTTGTGTCAAAAAAAAATAATCGCTCATTTACCCCAGTAAACCTCACAATCATTTTTTTTAACACGCCTCGAAACAGAATTTTTCCATCCAAACACCTAGTTTTCGGACAGACACTAAGTAGTGTTTGGACGAAAACTCCATTTTCGTCGTTGTGTCAAAAAAAATAATCGCTCAATCACTCCAGTAAACCTCACAATCATTTTTTTTAACACGCCTCGAAACAGAATTTTTCCATCCAAACACCTAGTTTTCGGACAGACACTAAGTAAGTTTAAAAGAAAATTCTACAAAAGTTTAATTGGAATGACCACCCGCAAAAAAGCTGATCTACTTAAGACTAGTTTTTTGGAGTGATTATCCAGATAAAAAGAGGGTGTTATCCCTGTACCTTACACGATCCCGCGATTCGAGTACTGGTCAATTGATTGTTATGTTTATGCAGCTCACTTACTAATAATGCTAGCCTTAAAAAAACTAACTATTAGCCTTAGAATTTTCATTTAATACCTTTATATTTATTCTTTTTACGGAAGTATATGAAATCAACCAGACTCCTTGTTCTATTATTTATAATTACCAGTACTGCAGCCTCCGCCCAACTCATGAATGTCCGCAAATGGAGGCAGTCAGAGAGAGATTCTTTGGACAAGGCGTTGGAGATGTTTGATGAGAAGTTGTACCTAAGAGCAATGCCGGTATTTCAAAACCTGTTGGCTCAGCACCCTAAAGAAGAATTCCTTAAATACAGTTATGCCAAATGTGCGCTTTACCGCTCTGACAAGCACGAAGAAGCTTACGCTTATTTTACTGAGGTTTACAATAACAATAAAAAAGTTCCGGATATTCAGTACGACATGGCCCTTGCTGCGCTCTACAATTACAAGTTTGACGAGGCAACCGATTACATAGACCAATATGCAAAACATACTAACGCTGATGGCAAAAAGAATGCAGAGACGCTGAAAAGAAATATCGTGTATGCCCGCTACTACCTTTCTAATCCAACCAACGCCAAAGTAACGAACATTGGTACCGCGGTTAATTCAGAGTATGATGAATATGTGCCTGCTATTACGGCTGATGAGTCGGCACTGATTTTTACATACGCCGGTGAAAAAAGCAAAGGAGGACGTTTGAATGAAAACCTGGCGGCTGATAAATACGGCAATTATTTAGAGGATATTTATATATCTTACAAAAAAGACAATGTGTTTCAACCGGCCATTGCGCTTGACAGTCTGAACACCACGGCTCCAGATGCCGCTATTTCATTGAGTGAAGACGGAACCATTTTATTTATTTATCAGGACATTGGCGATGGTCATGGGGACATTTACCAAAGTACTTTGCAGGGTGAGAACTTTAGCAAACCTCAAAAATTAAGAGGCGAAGTAAACTCGTACGCGTGGGATGGGCACTGTTCTATTTCTCCAGATGGACAGACGCTTTATTTCAGCAGTGAGCGCGCCGGCGGTTTTGGAGGAAGAGATCTTTACAAAGCCACCTTATCTTTACCCGATTCAGTTTGGGGAAATGTAGTTAACCTTGGAGACTCTGTGAACACGGCTTATGACGACGACGCACCATTTATTCACTCCGATGGAATCACTTTATTTTACAGCTCTAAAGGAAGAAGCAGCATGGGCGGTTACGATATTTTCCGTTCGGTAATGCGTGCAGAAGACTCTACTTTTAAGAAGACAGAGAATCTTGGGTACCCGATCAATTCAACGTCGGACGACATTTATTTTGTGATGGGTGCCAAGGGAAATACGGGGTATTACAGCAGTGGTAAAAAAGATGGAAAAGGAATGAAAGATATTTATATGGTAGAACCGAATTTTAGTTGGCCAAAACCAAGTCTGTATCTTGTGAAAGGAAAAGTGAAGAATGGCCCCGAAGGCATTGAATCTACTATTAAAGTAGAGATCACTTCAAAAAACAATAAACTTTATAAAATATTAAAGTCTAATTCAAAAAAAGGGGAGTACCTTGTGAGTCTCCCGCCGGGCGTAAGCTACCAGTTAACTTATTCTTATAAAAATTTTCCTGACCAAAGGCTAAACATTAACGCCGTTGACCTTAACGGCTACATGGAGAAAATAAACGATGTTAATTTCGAAGAAAAACCAGATGTATTGGCCTCTGCCAAAACCGGCTCTTTGAGTATTGCCAAAAACGATCCAGAATTAAAAACTGCAAAAGCTACGCCGGTTCAGTCTGTTACCACTACAAAACAAGCTATCGAGGCTTCGGTGACGCAGACAGTGACCGCGGTTGCGGCAGTTAAACCGACTGTTACAAACCCGGCCATTGCAAAAAATACGGAGAAGCCTCCGGTAACTCCGAAAGAGACAATTTCGGAAGAATTAAAGGATGAGGTGGTTAACCATGTTACGACTAAAACAAGTCTACCAAACACAGAAACAACTCCGCCTGCGGCAGTGGCTAAAAAAGCCGAACCTGTAGCGGTTGCTTCGGTGGAGAAGAAAACACCTCCTGCTAAAGAACCAACACCTGAAAAACTTGTTGAAACGCCTGCTGTGGCATCCGTTCCTCCAGCAACACTCCCAACTGCTGTTAGAACGAGGACAAGCCTGAGTGTGGTTGATTTCACGAATACACCTGTTACCTCTACACCGCTTAATCTTCCTTCTAAACCAGTGTCTGCTGCCATTGCTACGAAAGATTTCGTTCCTGTGAACGGACCTCAGGCCAAAGCGGTAAAATTTACAGAAAAATACGGTGATGTAACTGCAAACGAAATGGAATTCAGAGTGCAGGTTGCTGCCGTGAAAAATGATAAAAATGTGGTTTTACCTAACCAGAAACTTTTAGGAAAAGTAGAAAAATTAAACCTGAACGATGGATTTGTCAGAATTACCGTTGGTGGGGCCTTTACTACGCTTGGAGAAGCACTCGAACACAATAAAAAGGTAGTAAAAGCCGGTCAGAAAGAAGGATTTATCATTGCACTTTACCAGGGTAAACGCGTGAGTTTGGATGAATTAGAAAAAATGGGGCTACTGAAGTAGTTTCTGCTTTTAAGTTGCTTGTTCATTATTCTGACAAGAATAACATTCTTACAACGGTGTTAATTTGCGTCTTGTTTTGTTTATCGAAGTTTGTGTCAGGGCAAACGCATCTAAATTATAAAGCCTTGATTTCATTAAGAAGTTCAATTTTAAAAACTGGAAAACACAATTAATTTAAAATAGACATTTGTTGATTTTACTGTATCTCACGTCATTATTGAAATTTAGATGCGTTTGCCCTGAAGTTTGTGTGAAATAATCACGGACGACTCCCTTTTTTTAAGTACCTTCGCATGCAGTTTTTCAAAAGCAGAAACGCATAAAACTGTATGTCAATTAACACCAAATATATCTTCGTTACCGGTGGGGTAACATCTTCTCTAGGAAAAGGAATTATCGCAGCATCACTGGCCAAATTACTTCAGGCCCGTGGGTTTACCGTAACTATTCAAAAGCTTGATCCTTACATTAATATTGATCCGGGTACCTTAAACCCTTACGAGCACGGCGAGTGTTATGTAACGGACGATGGTGCGGAAACCGATCTTGATCTGGGGCACTACGAGCGTTTTTTAAACGTACGCACTTCGCAAGCAAACAACGTCACAACGGGCCGCATTTACCTGTCTGTGATCGAAAAAGAGCGTAAAGGCGAATTTTTAGGGAAAACCGTTCAGGTAATCCCTCATATTACCGATGAAATTAAAAACCGGATTAAATTATTGGGAAAAACTGGTCAGTACCAATTTGTGATCACTGAAATTGGTGGTACAGTGGGAGACATCGAGTCTTTACCTTACATTGAAGCGGTACGTCAGCTGAAATGGGAAATGGGAACAGATTGTACCGTTTTGCATTTAACCCTTCTGCCGTACCTTGCAACATCAGGAGAATTAAAAACGAAGCCGACGCAACACTCTGTGAAACTCTTGTTAGAGTATGGGGTTCAGCCGGATATCCTGGTGTGCCGTTCTGAACATGCTATCAGCAAAGAGATCCGTAAAAAGATCGCCTTATTTTGCAATGTGTCGCCCGATTCGGTAATTGAAGCGCTTGATGCGTCTACGATTTACGAAGTTCCATTGCTCATGGAGCAGGAAAAGCTGGATGAGATTGTATTGAAAAAATTGCATGTGAATGGTCTGCCAGACATACATCTTGAGAAATGGAAACACTTTTTAAACAAGTTCCATAATCCTCAAAAAGAGGTAACAATTGGACTGGTTGGAAAATATGTTGAATTAAAAGAATCTTACAAGTCTATTGCGGAGGCTTTTATTCATGCGGGCGCAGTGAACGACTGTAAGGTTAAAGTGGAGTGGATTCACAGCGAAGGTTTGAACGAAGACAACATCAAAGAAAAATTCACAGGATTAAAGGCCGTGCTAGTAGCACCAGGTTTCGGGAACCGCGGCATAGAGGGGAAGATTGCTGCCATAAAATATGCGCGTGAAGAAAAGCTTCCGTTTTTGGGTATTTGCCTTGGGATGCAGTGTGCAGTTATTGAATTTGCGAGAAATGTACTTGGATTAAAAGATGCGCACAGCAGGGAAATGCATCCGGCAACTAACAGTCCGGTGATTGATTTACTCGAAGCGCAAAAAAATATTTCGCACATGGGTGGTACCATGCGCCTGGGTTCGTACCCGTGCACGATAGAAGAGGGAACGCTTGCTTATGAAATTTATGGGAAGACGGAGATTAACGAACGTCACCGCCACCGTTATGAATTCAATAACGAGTACACGAAAAAATTTACAGAAGCAGGTATGGTGATATCAGGAATAAATCCGGACGCAGGTCTCGGAGAAATCATTGAATTGCCTTCGCATCCTTTCTTTATCGGCGTGCAATTTCACCCGGAATATAAGAGTACGGTAGAAAATCCACATCCTTTATTTGTGAGCTTTGTGAAAGCAGCGTTGAACTAGATGGAGAATGTAAAAGGTAATATGGAAGAAGTATGCGGTGGAAAAATCCTGTTCCATTTGACTTCTTACATTTTATATAAAGCCTTAGAGTTGTAATGGATCTTGTTCAAGTCGGCTATTTCAGCAAGACGCATGGCGTTAAAGGGCATCTGATTTTAAAAGCAGATAAAGATTTTTTCGCGGAGGACGTCAAAGCAATTTTCCTGGACTCTTCTACCGGCAAAGCACCTTATTTCATAAGTGAAATCAAAGAAGCCACTATGGGTTTTATTGTTCTGCTGGAAGAGGTCAGTGCTATAGAAAAAGCCAAAACTTTGCTCGGAAAAGCTGTGTTTATAGATGCATCTTTCATAGACGAGCAAGAAGAAGAATTTAATTGGATCGGCTTTCAGCTCATCGATAAAAACTTCGGCGTGCTTGGTGAGATAGGCCGTGTGAGTGATAATGGTCACCAGGTTTTACTCAGTATTCTCTACAAAGGAAAAGAAGTGCTTTTACCATTGGTAGAAGACTTTATTGAAAAAATAGACGAAGAAGGGAAAAAGCTATATTTTAATGCTCCGGAGGGCTTGATAGATGTGTATTTGGGCGAGAGCGACGATGAGGAGCTTGAAAATCAAGGATTAGAATAATCAGTATTTTATAAAAAAAAATATTACGGTACTAAACTGCGGGGCTTGCCATGTTGTGGTGTTATACCGATGCTAACAAACAATATGGTCCAATTTCACTCCGTTTATTAAACCATTTGACTAGAGTAGGCTTTACACTGGTATTAAAGATTCGAAGGAATCTGCTTATTAAAGGGCTTTGATTTCAGGGCAAACGCATCTAAATTATAAAGCCTTGATTTCATTGGGAAGTTCAATTTTTAAAACCGGAAAACACAATTAATTTAAAATAGACATTTGTTGATTTTACTGTATCTCACGTCATTATTGAAATTTAGATGCGTTTGCCCTGGCTTTGATTTTAATGAGGAAATCATTTTGATGGTTAAAGTGAAGACAGGCTGGGATGTGAACAGGTTAGATTCCAAAATTATATTGATAAAAAAAAGCTATTGCTAATAGCTTTCCTATTGTCGCATCTTTTCAGTGCTTCGGCATTTCTGTATTAGATGATTTCCACTAAAAATCACTCACCAATTCTAGGTTCTGCGATTAAAAACGTGCTTTGTTAACGGATTAGTGTCCGACTGGCATAAAAATTTCATGATATTTTTGAACGCGTTCTTTAGGACCAACTTTTGCTTGAGAAATGGGTAGGAAAACAAATATAACGAAGTAATCATCCTTGCTGGAAGGATGTAAATAAAACTAGAATTGAACATGGGAAAAGAGTTCCCGATTGTATCCTTTTAAAAAGTAAAACTATGAGTAAACAATTTTTCTTACTATTGTTAGTGTTAGCGGGTTATTTAGTGAAAGCGCAATTGGCACTGTATGTTGAGAGTGGTGCTGCGACGTTTGGTTACAATGATGTAAGAATTTCAGGAAAAGACGGGACCACCTTTTCTCTATCAAAGAATTTTAATAGTAAAATTTCACCTTTCTTTCGCGCGAGGATTAATTATGCGTTTGGTAAAAGGCATACTGTTTCGGCTTTATATGCTCCTTTAACACTATCTAGTGAAGGAGTTCTTTCAAAAGACGTTTATTTTCAGGGGCAATTATTTACAAGCGGAAAAAAGGCGGAATATACCTGGAAATTTAATTCCTATCGTCTGAGTTATCAATACAACTTGGTAATGCGGGATAAATTTTTGTTTGCGATTGGTCTTACCGCAAAAATAAGGGATGCAAAAATTGCGCTTCGTAATCAAACTACATTTGCAGAAAAAACTAACCTTGGAGTGGTTCCGCTTATAAGGGTTTATACGGAATGGAAATTTGCCGAACAATTTAACCTGATACTTGACGGAGACGCACTGGTAGGTAAACAGGGACGCGCAGAAGATGTGTTTCTCGGGTTTGGGTATACGCCGTTTAACCATTTGAGGGTAAAAGCCGGGTATCGTCTTCTTGAAGGCGGCGCGGACAATGACGAAGTTTATAATTTTTCAGCGGTCCATTACGGGGTTATAGGTGCAATTTGGACGTTTTGATTCGTGAATTCTGAGCTGTTACGAGCAAATAGGGTTCGAATTTTCTTTTGCTAAAGTCATATTAAATTTGGTTTGAAGTGGCTTTACCAAGCGAGGAGGAATATTCAAAATAATTTAGCGAAAAATTTGTGGCGGGTGAGGAAAATTTATTAAATTTGCAATCCACAAAATCGGGTGGGTAATTACCCGAAAATGGAAAATTACTGGTTAGGTGGCCGTCAACCCGATAAATCGGGATGAGCGAGAAGGAGCGAAAGCCATCCTCCTAACACAGAAAAAGAATACCACTGGTTGGGTGGATGAGTGGCTGAAATCACCGGTTTGCTAAACCGACGTACGGTGTTAAGCCGTACCGGGGGTTCGAATCCCCCCCCGACCGCTGAAGGTGAATGGCTCGCAAATATGCGAGCCATTTGCTTTTCTACTAAATGCGAATCGCCCGACAGACGGGCGATTACAGCGATCAAAGAATTTATGGTATTGGTTCGAAGTGCCCAATTTCCTTATCATATGCCAATCCTTCGGGGAACAAGAGCTTTTGTAGTTTCTCCTTCACACTAACACCGCAGCATTGCCATACTTTTAGAGGGTTACAGGCGAATTCTAAGGCCTTTTTAAGCGTTGTTTTATGGTTCGAACTGGAAAAGAAAACAAATCCTTGCGCAGACATCTGGAGAGAGTGCCAATTTATTGAACGCTTCCTTGCGGTCCACGATAAGATACTTTACAAAAACACCTTTCAAATTTTTATTGATGAGTTACAAAAAGCCATTCAAAAAAAAAGAGGTCACAAAAAAGTCTCCTGTGGCTAAAGATATTATTGCTCTGCAAAATGCAGTTATCAATGCTTTCAATACTATGAAAAAAGCCAAGCATTTTGTACTCAAACCCGAAACTAACCCAGCTCAAACAGGGATAAGTATTTATTATAGCACGTCCTCTGAGGGAACTGTAAAATTGAGTTTAACGATTTGTTAGGGAAGATTATTTATCCTAACTTTATTAATGGTAGGTTAACCAATCAGTATATTCCTCTAAGTGGTTTAAGTAGCGGAATGTACTTAATTACATTTACAAAAAATAAAGAAATTGTTTATACTTCAAAAATCATTAAACAAGATTGATGATTAGAAAATTTGATAGGAAATCCGTAAGCAAACGGATTTCTTTCTTCTTTTAAATAATATGAGAGCTTTTATTATATACGCCTGTCTATTTTTATATTGTGAATTTTATTCACAGGGCTTTAAAGTAACACAAACTCTTCCTAATATTTCTCAACACAGAACTTGC